>ERZ746981.6-NODE-6-length-306124-cov-34.097936_pt1 | contig 306124 bp, 258 predicted proteins | sample MGYA00374948_ERZ746981 | MGnify/ENA primary metagenome ERZ746981 (study PRJEB28757, sample SAMN06711160) | food metagenome | host: microorganism | place: China:Harbin | collected 2017-01-30 | study: EMG produced TPA metagenomics assembly of the Analysis of... | reverse complement strand
CCGCAGACGATCCATCTGTTCGTCCGTCAGCCAGTACAGGTCGCTCATTTCCAGTCTCCTCACAGAGCCTGAATCAGATTTCCGTACTCAAATCTATGAGTCCTCAGCCTGGCCTTTCAGACATAATAAATTCCTTTGACTTTTATTAATTTCGTCCAGCCAAGCTCAGGGCCAGCTCAATTCGGCTATGCCGTAAGCGCTTAAAGCGTTCGGAAGAGCAAAGCCTAATATCTATAAACCCAAGCTTACGCCAAAACTGCAAGGCGGCACCATTCTTCTCAATAACAGCGGCTTTCATGCATTCCGCGCCCGACTCAATGGCGAGATCCTGGACATATCGGTAAAGAATACGGCCTACACCAGAGCTACGCAAAGCTGGATCGACCAGTGCCAAGCCAATATACCAAGTCTTATTCTCGGGATAATCTTTTAGAACCGCGATCAGACCCGTAAGCAAGTTACGTTGACCATAACCAAATACCAGCTGATCATTCGGAACCTTAGTCTCAGGTACATCGCTGAAAAACTGCCTTGCATCATCTTGCTCGGGCGCCTCGCCGTCCTGAAGATAGAAATAATCTTCACAGCGTGCCATCAGGGAGTAAACAAGCAGGTGGTCCGCCTCTTGAAGCGGAAACATGACTGGCGTTTCATCTCTTTCGTATGAAGCCATCTTCAGATTTCTCCTGTTCTCAAGGGCAGCCCAAGTCGCGATCTGGTGTTAACGAGCACGCTGGTTTTTATCGGCGTCAAGCTTTGGAGAAAACGACAAGGTCCATCGAGTCGACCCCGGCAGAAAAGACGCCGTCGCTCCGAATACCCAATCGTTGTGACCAGCCAGATAATAGGGCGACCAAGGACTTCCGGCTTGGCCGCCCGGCATTTCAAACAAGCCTGCACCCTCGTGGCCGGGTGAGACAACCAAACGCTCGCTCGCCCCGGCACCGATGTACTGAGCGTGCGGAACACCGCCGTCTCCGGGCACGGCTCGGTCTGGAGGATCGGTCAACCGCCCCAAACCGGGTATGAAGCCAGCCAGGGGAGGATGGATGTCAGCATGCATGCAGGCGCCCCACGTATATTTTTCCAATCCCCCTGGTGATTGCTCGACCGAGGCAACCAACTTGCTCAGCACGGTGTCCTCGAATGCGTCCCAGCTCGTGTAACCTGGGAGAGTCAGTGCTACTGGCCGAGATTGCAGAAGTTGGCGCATCGGTTGTTCGGAACTCGCCTCACTTGGGCTTTGGTCGGGGGTTCCTCCCAAGTATGCTGCGTAAGCGCCAGGCTCAGGACCTGTTAATTCATTGAACTGAGCAATGTTTCATGATTCACAGGCTTATCGATGGAGGGGGACCTGTGAGTGACGTGTTTTTGCTGTCTGAACGCCAGATGGATCTGATCAGGCCGTTTTTCCCTCTGGCGCATGGCGTGGCACGGGTGGATGACCGTCGTGTTCTGAGCGGGATCGTTTACGTGATCCGTAACGGACTTCAATGGAAAGATGCTCCGAAAACCTATGGTCCATACAAGACCTTATACAACCGCTTCATTCGCTGGAGCCGCCTGGGTGTCTTTGACCGGATCTTCGTCGCGCTGACAGAACAGGCTGGCCGGTCGAGACGCCTGATGATTGATGCAACACATCTGAAAGCGCACAGAACAGCAGCGTCTCTCCTCTGAAAGGGGCTTTTCCCCGCCATACCGGACGCACAAAAGGCGGTCTGAACTCAAAACTGCATGCTGTGTGTGATGGCCAGGGGCGTCCTGTTCGTCTTCATCTGACAGCGGGCCAGGTGAGTGACTTCAAAGGGGCTGATGTTCTGCTGGCAGATCTGCCGGATGAGACCGAAGAAGTCATCGGCGACCGGGGATACGACAGCAACCGGATCAGGCTGTCTCTCGCAGACCGGAATATCACCGCCTGTATCCCGCCGAAGAAGAACCGGAAATCAAAGCTGCCTTACGACTGGCATCTCTGTAAAAAGCGCCATCTGATCGAAAACATGTTCGCAAAGCTGAAAGACTGACGACGGGTGGCCACCAGATATGACAGGTGTGCTCATACGTTCATGTCAGCAATGCACATCGCCGCAAGCATCATCGCAGCAAGCTTCATCTTTTATCTCAAAGAATGATGCCTGAGCCTAATAAAACGAGGTGCAGGAGGCGCGCCTCCTGCCGGGTGCGGGGCAGAGCCCCGTGAGCTTGCGCTTCGGAAGAACGGGCGTAACAATCGCCGTTACGGTCCTCTCTGCAACGGGTGAACACTCTTTATGAAGCAACGTGAACTTGGCCGTACCGGCCTGATGGTCAGTGAGATCTGCCTTGGGACCATGACATTTGGTCAGCAGAACACGGAAGCGGAAGGTCATGCGCAGCTGGATATGGCTGTGGAGCATGGCATCAACTTCATCGACACGGCCGAACTGTATTCGATCCCGCCGCGGGCGGAGACGGCGGGATCGACGGAAAAGATTATCGGAAGCTGGCTGAAGGCGCGCGGCGGGCGCGAGAAGCTGCTGATCGCGAGCAAGGTGGTCGGGCGGACCGCAATGCCCTGGTTCCGGCCGGACGGGGAGGAAGCGCGTCTGACGCCGCGCCAGATCCGCTATGCGGTGGAAGGCTCACTGCGGCGGCTCGGCACGGATTATATCGACCTCTATCAGCTGCACTGGCCGGACCGGCAGGTGAATCTGTTCGGGTCGAACGGGACGACGTTTCAGGGCGTGCCGAAGGATGATGCGGTGCCTCTGGAAGAGACGCTGGGCGTGCTTGGCGATCTGGTGACGGAAGGGAAAATCCGCCATGTCGGACTGTCGAACGAGACGGCTTGGGGGGTGATGCAGTGCGTCGCGGCCTCGAAAAACGGGCTGCCTCGGGTGGCGTCGATTCAGAATGCTTACAATCTGATCAACCGGACGTTCGAGATCGGGCTGGCGGAGATCGCGCTGCGCGAAAAGGTGGGGCTGCTGGCGTATTCGCCGCTCGCGCAGGGATATCTGACGGGCAAATATCTGGACGGGGCGCGTCCGCCAGGTGCGCGCACGACGCTGTTCGATCGTGGTCAGCGCTATCAGAAACCGGGGGTCGATGAGGCGATCCGCGCGTATCATGCGCTGGCGCGGGAGGAAGGGCTCGATCCGGTGCAGCTGGCGCTGGCGTTTGTCACGTCACGGTCATTCGTGACGTCGAACATTATCGGCGCGACGAGCGTGGAGCAGCTTCGGGTGATTCTCGGTTCGGTGGATGTCGTGATCACGCCGGAACTGGAGAAGAAGATCAACGCGATTCATCAGGTTCATTCCAACCCTGCTCCCTGAGTATGGGGTGAAGCTGTCGCTGTATGGTAGGATGAGCGGAACGACCGGACGGGTCGCCCGTTCACAGGACGAGCCGTCAGGCTGAGCGAAAGGACAGAGTGTTATGGATAATCCGCTTGAGGACTCCCCGCAGCGTGACGCGAAAATCCGCGCCAAGGCGAAAGAGATGTGGATTGCGGATGGCAAACCGACCTGCGGGCCGGAGGGCTATATGGAGCAGGCGACCGATCTGATCGGGATGGAGATCAATCCTGACGCGGGTGAAATTCCGGTTGAGCCGCCGGTGCCGCTGGGTCCGGACGGAGAGCCGATCGAGGATGCGCGGATTCAGGAGAATCTGGGCAATCCGGGCGGCAGCATGAACGAGCTGGATGACAAGCGGGAAGTGCCGTTTGGAACGTATCAGGAAGAAGAGAAAGCCCTGAAGGACGAGGGCTGAGTCTGACTTCTCAGGGCTTCGCCCTGAAACACGCCAGAGGCCGGTGGCCTCTGGACACCGGTCTGTATCAGTCAGCCAGGATGCAGAGCCGAAGCTTTTCCCCCTTCCCCTGGTCTCTCCGAAAGGCCTTCATGTCCGGTATTCCCACACCACCTGTTCCCCGTAAGGAAACACGCCGCATCGAGCAGCTCGGGCGTGTGCGCACGGATGATTATGCGTGGATGAAGGACGATAACTGGCAGGCGGTTCTGCGCGATCCCGCGCTGCTGCGCGAGGATATTGCTGATTATCTGCGGGCCGAGAATGCGTATTCCGGGGCGGTTCTGGCGCCAACGGCGGCGCTGCAGGCGGAGATTGTCGCTGAGATGAAGGGGCGGATGAAGGAGGATGAGTCCTTCCCTGCCCTGCCGCATGGCGACTGGCATTATGGCGTGCGGTATGAGACCGGCGGGCAGTATCCGCATTATGTGCGGTTCCGGGAGGGGCATCCGGACGAGCCGGAGACGCTGCTCAATGCGGATGAGCGGGCGAAGGGGCTGTCTTACTATGCGGCGCGGTCTGCGACACACAGTCCGGACCATCGTCTGTTCGCCTGGGCTGAGGACACGCAGGGCTCGGAGATCTATACGATCCGGGTGCGGGATCTGACGACGGGGGAAATTCTTCCGGTTGAGATCGGGAACTGTTCGGGGGATTTCACTTTCTCGCCGGATTCACAGCATATTTTCTGGACGTATCGGGATGAGAACGGCCGGCCGGTGAAAATTTTCCGCCGGGCGCTGTCGGGCAGCCTGGATGTCCCGGCGGAGGATGTGCTGGTTTATGCCGAGCCTGATCCGGGGTTTTTTACCGGCGTGAGCGCGAGCCGGTCGGGCAAATGGATTGTCATCAGCACGAACGATCATGACACATCGGAATCCTGGGTGATTCCGGGGGGCGATCCGACAGCGGCGCCTGTCTGTGTCGCGCCGCGTGAGAAGGGGCTGATGTATGACCTGTCTCACTGGGATGACCGGTTTGTGGTGCGGACCAATGCGGACGGAGCGACCGATTTCAGACTGATGGTCGTGATGGACGACGCGCTCGGGGATCGCGCCGCGTGGAAGGATCATGTGCCGCACCGGCCGGGGCATTATGTGACCGGCTGTATCTGCTTTGCCGATCATCTGGTGTGGACGGAGCGGGTCAACGCGAACACGGTGATCGAGATTGAGGATCGGGCCGGCCTGCGGCATCAGCTGGCAACGGATGAGGAGGCGTATGCGCTTTCTCTCGACGGTGCTTATGAATTCGCCACGGATGAGCTCCGGTATTCCTATCAGTCGCCGACGACGCCGCGGCAGTGGTACGCCTATGACATGGCGCGGCGGACGCGGGAACTGCTGAAGGAGCAGGATGTGCCGTCGGGGCACGATCCGGCGAAGTATCGCACGCGGCGGCTGCTGGCGCGGGCTCCGGACGGGGAGATGGTGCCCATCACGCTGCTGTCGCATGTCGATACGCCGGAGGGCGAGCCGGCGCCGCTGCTCCTGTATGGATATGGGTCTTACGGGATTTCGATCGATCCGATCTTTTCCACGCGGAATCTGAGCCTTGTCGACCGGGGCTGGATTTATGCGATTGCGCATGTGCGGGGCGGATCGGAGAAGGGATGGAACTGGTTTCTGGGCGGTCGCGGGGAGACCAAGACGAACACCTTCACCGATTTCATCACCTGTGCGGAGCATCTGATTGATCAGGGTTACACGGATGCCAGGCGGATTGTGGCGGACGGGCGGTCGGCTGGCGGGATGCTGATGGGGGCGATCGCCAATCTGCGTCCCGATCTGTTTGCCGGGATCGTTGCGGTGGTGCCGTTTGTGGACGTGCTCAATACGATGTCGGATGACACGCTGCCGCTGACGCCGCCGGAATGGCCGGAATGGGGCAATCCGCTGACGGACACGACGGCTTACGACCGGATTGCGGGGTATTCGCCTTATGACCGGATTGAGGCGAAGGATTATCCGGCGATTTTCGCGATTGGCGGACTGACGGACCCCCGTGTGACCTACTGGGAGCCGGCGAAATGGATTGCGAAGCTGCGGGAGTATTCGACGTCCGATAATCCGCTGCTGTTGCGGATCAACATGGAAGCGGGACATGGCGGGGCCTCGGGCCGCTTTAAATCGCTGGACGAGGCGGCGCTGATCCATGCGTTTGCGATCTGGGCGGAGGAGCGGGCCAGAGAAACACAGGTCGGAGAAAAACGGGCGGGAGCGACGCGGGGGACACGCGGTTAACGTGCGGCCGGTGGACGGACCCGTATTTGGCGTGGCTGTCTGATGACGGTGGCGTGGTGAGAGATTGTCCGCTTTCCGGGGGTGACGGCTGCGGGGGGCGTTCCATCGTCTGCGCGGGTGTGGTGGCGCCGGTGTCTGCCGTTATGGTCGTCCGCCGGTTCGCCTGCCTGTTCGCTGACCGGGGGAAACTGGTTTATGGTGCCGCCGCGTATGAACGCATGGCGTCTCCCCTTTCTCCGCGGGCATCTTCATCGGGGCGGGCGCTTTTTTCGGACAGGATGAAGAGGCTTGCAGGGGAACAGGACGCCTGATGTCGCACGCCGGACCGCCGCCGCATGACGGGAAAAGTGACAGGCTGCGTCCTGCCGCGCCTCTCACGCCTTATGGTCCGGAAGGCGAAGCCGAGACGCAGCGGACGGTGACCGGACGGGCGCAGTGGAAAGCGCGTGAATTTCTTGTCGCCGTGATCGTGGCGGTTGCGATTTACACGATCCACGGGTTTCTGACGGCTCTGGCCTGGGGCTGTGTTTTCGCTGTGGCGACCCGGCCGCTTTATAAGAAGACTGAGAAGCGCTGGCCCGGCCTGGCCCGCAAGGGTGTTCTGCTGCCTCTGCTCTGCACGGCGGCGATGGCGCTGATCTTTCTGGTTCCGATGATTCTGGCGGGTGTGCAGGCGGCCAACGAGGCGCAGAGCGTGCTTTTGCTGATGCATCATGCGCGGCATACCGGGATTCCGATTCCGTCCTGGGTGCGTGAGCTGCCGGCGGGCAGCAAGACCGTTGCGACCTGGTGGCAGAACAATCTGTCCGATCCGGGAGCGGCGAATGAGCTGCTCAGTTCCGTGGACAGCCGCAGTCTTGCGATGACGCGGACGGTGGGGTCGCAGCTTGTCCATCGCGCGACGCTGTTTTTCTTTTCGATCCTGACGCTGTTCTTTCTCTACAAGGACGGCGATGCGATCACGCGGCAGTGCACGCTGGCCTCGCGCCGGGCTTTCGGGCGGCGGGGCGAGGTGATCGGCCAGCAGATTGTGGCTTCCATCCATGGCACGGTCGCCGGTCTGGTGCTGGTCGGGGTGGGGGAAGGCTTTGTGATGGGTCTTGTCTATCTTGTCGCCGGCGCGCCGCATTCCGCGCTGCTGGGTGTGGCGACGGCGATTGCGGCGATGATTCCGTTCTGCGCGATGATTCCGGTTGCGCTGGCCTCCGTTCTGCTTCTGATCGGCGGCGCTGGCACGTTTATTGCCATCAGTGTGCTGGTGACGGGCGCCGTGGTGATTTTTGTCGCGGACCATCTTGTCCGGCCGAGCCTGATTGGCGGCAGCACGCAGCTTCCGTTTCTGTGGGTGCTGCTGGGCATTCTCGGGGGGGCGGAGACCTGGGGGCTGCTCGGGCTGTTTGTGGGGCCGGCGGCGATGGCGGCGCTGCATCTGCTGTGGAGCAACTGGGTCCGGGAGCATGGGCCGGACCGGACGAGCTGAGGTGTGGGGCTCCCGGTCACGATCCGGGCTGTGACATCGTGCGGGCGGCGCTGTGTGTCAGAGTATGGAAGCCGGAAGTCGCCAGGGGCTGAGACCGGACCTGTTACTCTGGCCGGTTACTCTGGCGCGTTACTCTGGCCGGGCGGCCCAGAAGGCTCGTTGCAGTTCCGCAGCTTCTTCTTCCAGCATTGGTCCGATGACCTCGACCGGGAGCTGGCCTGTGGCGAACACGTCGCGGCAGGGGAGATCGAGGGTTGGATTTTCGGCGTGGTTTCCGGTGATGGTCCGGAGATGGGCTTCCGACTGACCGTAAACGACGCGTCCGATACCGGCCCAGTAGATGGCGCCGGCGCACATGGCGCAGGGTTCGGCTGAGCTGTAGAGTGTGCAGGACCGCAGCCGGGCGACGCCGTATTCACGGCTGGCGCGGCTGGACAGGACGCGTTCGGCGTGGGCGGTCATGTCGCCGCCTTCCGAGCTGTAGCCGTTGCCCTGCTCCATCAGGACGGCGCCGTCCGCGTCGACGAGGACGGTGCCGAAGGGGTGGTCGCCGTTCTCCCGGGCCTGGCGGGCGACGGCGAAAGCGAGGCGGAGATATGTCTCGTCCTGTGGCGTTTCCGGCATCGTTCTGTTCCTCTTCGTCTGCTGTTCTGGCGTCTGCCGGGGCTGTCTGTCTGGTGGGTCTGTGTATCTGCCGGCCCCGCGTGTCTGCCGGACCTGGGTGTCCTGGCCGGACATTGTCTGCCGGTCCCTTATGTCTGTTCTGTCCGTGTTATCTGCCGGACGTGTCTCTGCTGGTACCCGTGTGCTTGCCTGCTGTGACTGTGCATCCGTCTGACGTCTGTCTGCGCCGAGTCCGTGCGTCTGTTGTTCCGTGTCCCGCCGGATGTCTGCCGGCCCTGTCTGTTGTGTCTGTTGTGTCCCGGGATCTGCCGGATCATGCGCAAGCAAACCCCCTGTATATCCGACACGGCCATGCGTCTGGCAGTCCTGTGCGTTACCGGAGCCCGGCGTCCTGTAATGCCCTGTGTGTCGGCCGGACCGTTACGTCAGCCGAACCTGTGTGCTCCCGTCGTGGCCCGGCATCCTGCCGCCCTGTGTGCTGTCGGGCCATGCGCCGGGCGGCGCTGTGTGTATGCCGGGGTTCCCTGCCTGCTGGTGCTGTATGTCCGCCGGATGTTTTCCGGCGGATATTTTCCATCGTCTGAGCGCCGATTTTCGGGGGCGTCAGACCACGGGGGCGCGCAGTGGCTTCGGGAAGGCGGGGCGTTCGATATAGCGGCCGGCACCTCGCGTGGCGCGGAGGTCTCCGTCATCCCAGACGATGCGGCCCTGGCTGATGGTTTTGCGGGCGAGACCGGTCAGTTCGAGTCCTTCATAGATATTGTAATCGACGTTCTGGTGGTGGGTTCTGGCGGAGACCGTGCGCGTCGCGTCCGGGTCCCACAGCACGAGGTCGGCGTCGGCGCCTTCGGTGACGGTGCCTTTTCGCGGGTGGATGTTGAAGATCCGCGCGGTATTGGCGGAGGTGATGGCGACGAAATTCTCGGGGGTCAGCTTTCCGGTTCTGACGCCGTAATGCCAGAGGACGCTCATGCGGTCCTCGATGCCGGGGGTTCCGTTCGGGATTTTCGTGAAGTCCTGGCGGCCGTTTTCCTTCTGCTCGCGGCAGAAGCAGCAATGGTCGGTCGCCGTTGTCTGGAGCTGGCCGGAGGTGAGGCCGCCCCAGAGCGCTTTCTGGTGGTGGCGTTCGCGGAAGGGCGGGCTCATGACGTGGCGCGCGGCGTTCAGCCAGTCTTTATCCAGATAGACGCTTTCGTCGATGACGAGATGCTGCGGCAGGACTTCGCCGTAGACGGTTTGGCCGCGCAGGCGGGCTTCCGCGATGGCGCGGGTGGCTTCTTCGGTGGAGACGTGGACGATGTAGAGCGGCGCGTCGAGCAGGGAGGCCAGTCCGATGGCGCGCTGGGCGGCCTCGCCCTCGACGGTTGCGGGACGGGAGCGCGGGTGGGCGTCGGGGCCGGTCTGACCGGCTTCCGTCAGGGCGCGCTGGAGGTAATAAACCGCGTCTCCGTTTTCGGCGTGGACGGTGGAGAGGGCTCCGAGCCCGGCGGCGCGGCGCATGGAGTGCATGAAGGTTTCGTCGTCCACCATCAGGGCGTTTTTATAGGCCATGAAGTGTTTGAACGAGTTGACGCCGCAGTCCCGGACCAGCGTTTCCATATCGGCGTGCACCCTGTCATCCCAGTGGGTGACGGCGACGTGGAAGCTGTAATCTCCGGCGGCTTTTTCTGCTTTTACGCGCCATTCCTTCCAGGCGTCGAGCAGTGATCCGCCCTGTTCGGGAATGACGAAATCGATGATGGTCGTGGTGCCGCCGGCGAGGCCCGCGGCGGTTCCGGTGTAAAAATCGTCGCTGGCGACGGTGCCCATGAAGGGCATTTCCATATGTGTGTGCGGATCGATTCCGCCGGGCATGACGAGGAGTCCGGCGGCGTCGGTCACCTCACAGCCCGCGGGGGCTTCTATATCCGGCGCGACGCGGGCAATGTGGCCGGCATCGTCGCAGAGCACGTCGGCTCTGTGTGACTGTTCCGCGGTGACAACTGTTCCGCCCTTGATAAGAAGCACCGTTTTCTCCTCGTATCAGTGCATGTCACGCGGCCCGCTGCCGCCCCATCCCGGCAGCGTATTGTTATTCTGACTTTTCGGTCAATATAATGTTCCGGACGGGGAACAGGTTTCGGGGAAGATTATATGACGGCAACCAGTGGCGTTCATGCGGACAGTCGTCTCATCAACGAAGACCTGGCGCCTGTCACGGCACGGCACTGGCGGTGGCGGGATTATCTGTCTCTCTGGATGTCCGACATTCACAGCGTGGCCGGTTATGTGACGGCCGGCAGCCTGTTTACCATGGGTCTGCCTCCGGGCGATGTGTTTATTGCGTTCATTCTCGGGATTCTCGTTGTCTGGCTTGTCTGTAATCTGATCGCCGCGTCGAGTTTCCGGTCCGGGGCGCCGTTTCCGGTCATTGCCCGGATGGCGTTTGGCGTGCATGGCGCGGTGGTTCCGGCTGTGGTGCGCGGGGTGATCGCGGTCGGCTGGTATGGCATTCAGACGTGGCTGGCCTCGAACGCCGTCATTCTGCTTCTTCTGCGTTTCTGGCCGGGGCTGGCGCCGTGGGCGAATGTCGCGCTGCACGGGTTTCTGGGGTTGTCGCTTCTTGGCTGGGGAGCGTTTCTGCTGGTCTGGGCGCTTCAGACGCTGGTGTTCTGGCGCGGGATGGAGGCGATCCGTCACTTCATCGACTGGGCGGGGCCGGTCATTTACGTGATGATGGTTCTGCTGGATGTCTGGCTGCTCTCGCGGGCGCACTGGCAGCTCAGTTTTGACGTTTTCCACATCACGCCACCGGGCATGGGGCATCGGGTGGCGCTGATTGTGAATGCGACGGCGCTGGTGGTTGCCTTTTTCTCTCCGATCGCTCTGAATTTTGGCGATTTCGCCCGCTACGGGAAGAGCATGGCCGATATCCGGCGGGGCAATATGTGGGGTCTGCCGTTCAATTACGTGGCGTTTTCGCTGCTCAGCCTGATGACCATTGCGCTGACCGTTCCGGTTTTCGGGCGCATGATTCTCGATCCGGTGGAGACGGTGACGCAGATCGACAATTCGCTGGCGGTGATTCTCGGTGTGGCGACGTTTGTGGTGGCGACGATCGGCATCAACATCTCGGCGAATTTTGTTTCGGCGGCGTTCGATTTTTCCAACATGGCGCCCAGCCGCATTTCGTGGCGCATGGGCGGGCTGATCGCGGCGGCGGGCGCGATCATTGTCATGCCGTGGAATCTGTATGCGCGGCCTGAGCTGATTCATCTGACGCTCGATACGCTGGGCATGTTCATTGCGCCGCTGACCGGCATTCTGCTGGGTGATTATTATATTGTGCGGAAACAGCAGATGGCGCCGGAGGCATTATACAGCGCCTCGCCGCGCGGGCCTTACTGGTATGTGAACGGGGTCAATCCGGTGGCGATGATGGCGCTGCTGCTTTCGGTGGCGTGCGGTCTGAGCACCATTTTTGTGCCGTTTCTGGGTCCGCTGCAGAATTTCTCGTGGTTTATCGGTTTTTTCGCCGGCCTTATTCTGCACATAGCTCTGACACATCTTGCCGTGCAGGCAGGCAGACGGACGCGACCAGTTTCATGATGGTCTGAACGCCGGCTTCGAAGTCTTTTTCCTTCATCCCGGTCCGGCCGAGGACGGCCACGAGCTGGACCTGCATGTCGGCGTAGGCCTGGGTCATGGACCAGAGCAGGAACATGAAATGGACGGGATCGAATCCCGTCGTCATGAGTCCCTGCTCCTGCCAGTAGCGGAAGACTTCCACGCGGCGTTCGACGTGTTCGCGCAGGGTGACGGAGAGGTAGTCCTTCACGAATGTGCCGCCTGAGAGCAGTTCGTAGGCGAAGATGCGGGAGGCTTCGGGGCGGCGGCGGGAAAACGCCATTTTGATCCGGATATAGCCTTCGAAGGCTGCCATCGGCTCGTGCTCTGGTGAGAGCCAGTGATCGGCGTCATCGAGCCAGTGTGTCAGCAGGCGTTCGAGCGTTGCCTGATAGAGGTCTTCTTTTGTGCCGAAATAATAAAGGACATTGGCCTTGGGCAGATCGCAGGCCCGGGCGATGTCATCGACGCGGGCGCCTGCGAATCCGCGGGCGGAAAATATTTTCTCGGCGGCGTTGAGAATCTGGGGGACCGTGCTTCTGCGCGGGTTTCCGGATTTTGCCACGGGCTTCGCGGCTGATTTTGCCGGTGGTTTTGCCGGTGATTTCGAACTGGAAATGGATTCGGGCAAAAGACCAGCCTGTCTGTCATCCTGTTTGGTATCGGGGATTGTAGGACGTGCCCCGTTTAACGCAACTGCGGGCCGTGCGGTACTGTACCGGACGGCCCGCCTGATGCCGGCTTATGACGGGCTGCCTGCGGGTCGCCCGGCCTGCGGATCACCCGGTTTTTACAGGTCGCCGGTCAGGAACTGTGCGCGGCCGAGGCCGAAGCTCCAGTGTTCGTCGCTGTTCTGGACGATGGAGACCATCAGGTCCGATGGTGCGAGGCCGCAGCCTTTCTCCAGTTCTTTCGCGAGCAGGCTGTAGAAGTTTTCGATCTGCTCTTTCGAGCGCGGGCGGGAGACGACCTGGAGCAGGACGACCTTGTTCGTGCGGGGGATATCGAGGCCGGTGTCCTCGATAATCATGTGGGTCGGCTCGTGCTCGGAGACGATCTGATAACGGTCACGGGGCGGGACTTTGAAGGCTTCCAGCATGGCGCCGTGCGCCGTGTCGAGGAGGGATTTCAGTTCGTCGGGGGTGCGGCTGCCTTTGACGATGTGGAAATGCAGCAGTGGCATGGTGTGCTCCCTGGAGATGGATGACGGGACAGGGCCTCATCAGGCCCGTGCGTCCCGGATCGGTGGTTTCCGGAGGCTGCCGGCTTCTGGCGGGGCCTCCGGAGGGTTTCGGGCCGGAGCCCTGACACCTCGATTCTGAGAGTGAGCCGGATCGTGTGTTCCGGAAACCCCTGTTATCAGAACAGTCGGGTGTGGTTCAGGGTTCCCGGCTGAACGCGGCGTCGGCTTTCAGGACGGCGCGGAGCAGGACGTTGGCGCCGGCCTCGGCGTCCGGCTCCAGGATGCTTTCTTCTTCGTTATGGCTGAGGCCGTCCTTGCACGGAACGAAGATCATGGAGGTGGGGGCGACGCTGGCGAGGTAGGCGGCGTCGTGGCCGGGGCCGGAGACCATGCGGCGGGCGGAATAACCGCCTTCGGCCGCGGCTTCGGCGACCATGTCGATGCAGGCGGGGCTGAAATGGACGGCGGGGGCGTCCCAGATCTGCACAATGTCGAGGGTGACGCCGCAGGCCTCCGCGATGTCGGCGAAACGCTTTCTGAATTCGGTTTCCATTTCCAGTACGACGGCGTCGTTGGGATCGCGGAGATCGACGGTGAAAAAGGTCTCGCCGGGCACGACATTGTTACTGTTCGGGCGGTTTTCGATCAGGCCGACGGTGCCGACGGCGGTGGGAGCATGGGCGAAGGCGATCTCGCTGAGGGCTTCGATCATTTTCGCGGAGGCGACCAGGGCGTCGTGACGCATGGGCATGGGGGTGGAGCCGGCGTGGGCGTCCTTGCCGTGCACGGTGACTTCGTACCAGCGCATGCCCTGCACGCCCTCGACGATGCCGATGGTTTTTTTCTCGGCTTCGAGGATCGGTCCCTGTTCGATATGGAGTTCGAAATAGGCGGTGACCGGGTGCCGGCCGCAGGGTTCGGCGCCGCGATAGCCGATCCGCTCCAGTTCGTCGCCGAACCGGATGCCGGCGCGGTCGCGTTTGTCGAGGACTTCCTGTTCGGTGAAGATGCCGGCGAAGACGCCGGAGCACATCATGGGCGGGGTGAAGCGGGAGCCTTCCTCGTTGGTCCAGTTGATGAGTTCGATCGGGTGGCGGGTGGTGTAGCCGGATCTGTGCAGGGCGCGGAGGACGGAGAGGCCGCCGAGCACGCCGAGGATGCCGTCATATTTGCCGCCGGTGGGCTGGGTGTCGAGATGGCTGCCCATGGTGATGGGCGGCAGGGCGTTGTCCTGGCCGGGACGGCGGGCGAAGAGGTTGCCCATTGAGTCGAAGGTGACGGTGCAGCCGAGGCTTTCGCAGGTTTTCACGAACCAGTCGCGGACCTGACGGTCTTCGTCGGTCAGGGTCAGACGTCTGATGCCGCCCTTCGGGGTGCCGCCGAACCGGGCCGTTTCCATCAGGTCCGTCCAGAGCGCCTGCCCGTCGACCCTCAGATTGCTGCCTGTATTCCCGGTCTGCTTTGTCATTCCTGTGCCTTTCGCGACGAAACCACGCTGAACTGTTCCGTATCCGTGATGGGTCCGTCTCTCAGGAGACGGGTTCCACCACCCGGTTCGGATTGTTGGGATGCTCGGGCCAGGTCAGCATGCCGTCAACCGGCTGCGGCTGCATCGTGATGCAATTATCGATGGGGCAGACATGCGCGCAGAGATTGCAGCCGACGCATTCCTCTTCGATGATTTCATAACGGCGTTCGTTGCCGACGAGGGATTTCAAGATCGACTGGTGTGATGTGTCCTCGCAGGCGATGTAGCAGAGGCCGCATTTGACGCAGGCGTCCTGATCGATGTTCGCGATGGTTTTAAATTTCAGATTCAGCTGGTTCCACGGCACGAAATTCGGGATTGCGCGGCCGGTGACGTCGGCGAGGGTGGCGTATCCTTTCTCGTCCATCCAGGCGGAGAGTCCGTCGATCATGTCTTCGACGATCCGGAAGCCGTAATGCATGGCGGCGGTGCAGACCTGGAGCGTGGACGATCCCATGGCGAGGAATTCCGCCGCGTCGCGCCAGGTGGAGATGCCGCCGATGCCGGAGATGGGGATGCCGCCGAGTTCCGGGTCACGGGCGATGTCGCCGATCATGCGCAGGGCGATGGGTTTCACGGCCGGGCCGCAATAGCCGCCATGGGTGCCTTTGCCGCCGACGACGGGCATGGGCACCATCTGGTCGAGATCGACGCCGATGACGGACTGGATGGTGTTGATCAGCGAGACGGCGTCCGCGCCGCCGCGCAGGGCGGCCTTGGCGGGCATGAGAATGTTGGTGATGTTGGGGGTGAGTTTCACGATGACCGGCATGCGGGTGTTCTGCTTACACCAGCGGGTCACCATCTCGACATATTCCGGAACCTGGCCGACGGCGGCGCCCATATTCCGTTCGGACATGCCGTGCGGGCAGCCGAAATTCAGCTCGATGCCGTCGGCGCCGGTTTCCTCGACGATGGGGAGGATGGCTTTCCAGCTTTCCTCCACGCAGGGGACCATGAGGCTGACGACGACGGCGCGGTCCGGATAATCTCTTTTGACATCTTTGATTTCCGCGATGTTGGTCGCGAGCGGGCGGTCGGAGATCAGCTCGATATTGTTCAGGCCGATCATTCTTGTGCCGTTATAGTCAAGCGAGCCGTAGCGGGAGCTGACATTGACGACCGGCGGGTCCTCGCCGAGGGTTTTCCAGACGACGCCGCCCCAGCCGGCCTCGAAGGCGCGGCGGATGTTGTATTCCTTGTCCGTTGGCGGGGCGGAGGCCAGCCAGAACGGGTTGGGCGACTTGATGCCGACGAAATTGCTGCGCAGATCAGCCATTATCCGTTCTCCTGTTATGCCGGGACGCCAGATACGGGAGCCGCGCACAGGGCCAGGTGCATGGCCTCCGCCGCGTCCCGCCCGTCACGGACGGCCGCGACGGTCAGATCCTCGCCGACGGTGCAGTCGCCGCCCGCGTAAACGCCTTCCATGGTTGTGCGATACGACCCGTCGACGACGATCCGGCCGCCTTCGACGAGGATGGAATCGCCGCTGACCGGATCGGCCACGAAAAGCTGGCCGACGGCTTTGAGCACCATATCGGCCGGCACGATGAATGTGTCCTGCGCGTCATAGGTGGCGCGGCCATCGCCGGTCGCGGCGCCGCGGGAGAATTCGACACCGGCGAGGGCGCCGTCTTCTTCGACGATCCGGACGGGGGAGGACCAGAGGCGGACGGTGACATCGTTGGTCTGCGCCCATTCCCGTTCGACCGGGGTGGCGGACATCTGTTCGTGGCCACGGCGATATACCAGGGTGACTTCTTCGGCGCCGAGGCGGCGGGCCTGCACGGCGGCGTCCACGGCCGTGTTGCCGCCGCCGATCACGACGACGCGCCGTCCGACGGGCACGGTTTTTTTGTCGCGGGAGCGCACGTTTTCGATGAAGGTGACGGCGTCCTGCACGCCCTCCAGCGTCTCCCCTTCGATTCCGAGCGCCCGCACGCCGGCGAGGCCCATGCCGAGGAAGACGGCGTCATAATCGCGACGCAGATCGGAGAGGGAGAAATCCCGGCCGAGCTTCTGGCCGCCCTTAAAGGTGATACCGCCGATCTCCATGAGGAAGGCGACTTCCTGCTGCGCGAAATCGCCGGCGAGTTTGTAGGCGGCGACGCCGTATTCATTGAGGCCGCCGGCATGGTCGTGCGCGTCCAGCAACACAACGTCATGTCCGTGCATGGCGAGGCGGTGGGCGCAGGCGAGACCGGCGGGACCGGCGCCGACGACGGCGATGCGGCGGCCGGTTTCCGGGGCGCGTGTGAAGGGCTGGCCGCCGTGATCCATCTGCCAGTCCGTGGCGTGGCGCTGGAGGGCGCCGATGCGGATGGGGTGGCCTTCCTCGCGTGTGTTGTGGACGCATTTCTCTTCGCAGAGAATTTCCGTCGGGCAGACGCGGGCGCAGGAGCCGCCGAGGATGTTGGATTCGAGGATGGTGCGCGCCGATCCCCTCATGTTTCCGGTGGCGATGCCCCGGATGAATTTCGGGATGTCGATGCCGGTCGGGCAGGCCTCGGTACAGGGCGCGTCGTAACAGAAGAAGCAGCGATCGGCTTCCACGACCGCCTGTTCCTTTGTGAGCGGCGGGTGGGCATCGGAGAAATTGACGGCCAGTGCAGTGTCATTCAGTCGACCACTGGCGATATCGGGCGTTCGCGTCATGACTGCTCCTGTCACATGTTCTGTCACGATATTACGGGGCATTAATCCGTTTTCGCAACATATTTCCTGACCATATGTTCAATTTTTATGCGCGGACGGCCAAAACTGCCGGTCATTTATTCCGTGAGGAGAAAGAAACGGTTTTAAAACAGCAATTTGCGGGATTTTGTGAGAACCGGCGTTTTTTACGGTCGGGACACGGTATGGCGGGACGCGATCCGGAGCGTGGAATGGTCCGGTGTGTTCCGCCGGTCTGTCATTCGAAATCGGTCGGGAGGTCCGGATTGCGGCGATGGTCGAACATACGCCGGATCTGGGCGGGGAGGACGCGGCCTTCGGACAGGTCCGGCGGGATGTCGCTCTCCGTGAACCATCCCACTTCCGATGTCTCGATGCTGGTGGCGGGGGCGCCGCCTGTGAGATCGCAGAGGAAGAAGAGTTTGTAGCAGGAGAAGACGCCGTTCGGGTGGGCCTGGCGGGTGCGGTCCCACAGGGCGGCGAGTTTTGTGACGGTGACCTGGTAGCCGCTTTCTTCCGCGACTTCCTTTACGGCGTTTTCGGCGGCGGTGACGTTCGTGTCGGCCCAGCCGCCGGGGAGGGTCCAGCGGTCATGGTCGGCTGTTTCGCGGACCATCAGCAGGCGGTCTTCCGCATCGAAGACGGCGGCGCGGACATCAGTTTTCGGCGTGGCGTAGCCGGTTTCGCCGGCGAACAGAGCGACGATGCGCTCGGCGGAGGTGTCCGTGTGGGCGGCGAAGATGCGGGCGGAGAGGTCACGCAGGGCGATGTAACGCTCGCGGTCGTACTGGTCCTGCGTGAAGGCGAGGCCGGTCTGGGCGATGGCCTGCATCTCGCGTGCCCAGGTGAGCCAGTCGGGTTCGCTCATGGCTGCCGCGTCTTCATATGAGGCCTCCGGGCTGAGGGGTTTCCGGTTCGCCGGCTCTCTTTCAGGCGAAAATCTTTCCGATCCATTCCTGGACGGAGTCTCCGCTGCTGATTGCCGGAACGATCAGCCCGTCGACCATGAAGGTCGGCGATACGTGGATGCCGTTCTGCCGCGCGTATTTGCAGTGCCATTTGACGGTTTTCTGGAGGCCGGGAATGGCAAACGCCTTCGCGAGGCTGACACCGCTATAGCCTTCGAGCCGGGCGATAATCCCGTTCGGCGTGGCGTCCATGTTGGGGCCGGAGCAATGGTCTGTGAATTCGAACTCTTCCCGATGGGCGGCCACGGCGGCCATGACCTTCTTTGCGGTTTCTTTTCCGCCTTCGAGTGTGGAGGCCGCGAGGACGCAGCGCACGATGACGCCGGAGAAGAGGTGCCAGGGCTGCGACTGAAGTCTGATTTTAACGGTGAGTCTGTCTTCGCCGGCTGTCCGCAGCAATTCGTCGAGCTTGCCGAAGGCCCGCACGGAAAAGGGACAGGTCGGTTCCAGAAATGCCTCGAAGACTGTGGCGCCGTGGCCCCAGACCAGCGGGTCGGCCCGCCATGTGGATGGTGACTGTGACATTGCGGTTCCCCTCTTCTGCCTGTTGCGATGCTGTCTGTTCCGGTCTCTCTGTTCTGATCCCGGTCTGCTTCGGGACAGGACGGGACGCTAACAGCAATTCATGCGCTGCGGAAATTTCGCGGCCGTCGGGGCGGGGGTGAGGGCGCAGAGTGTGAAGAGGGGGATGGAGTCTAAAGGACCGGGCTGACCTGGTCAGGGCTGCGCCCTGCCTGGACAGAGCCGGGTGCCGCCCGGGTGCGGTTTGTGGCCGCTGTTTTTCCGGGCTGCTGTTCGGGTCATTGTTACCGGGCCGTTATTACTGGCCCTATTACTGGGCCGATCCGGCTGTCGTGGAGCTGCGATTGATGATCGCGGTTCCGCTGCTGGCGGCGCTGGCAGCGGCGGCTGTGCCGGCGGTCTGTGCGGAGGACGCGGCGGCGGCGGCGCTGGCCGCGCCTGCCGTGCCCGGTGTGGCGGTTGCCGGCAGGGCGGCGGCGGGACCGTTCCAGACCGCGCCCTGGCTCTGGGCCGGGATTGGCGGCGGCGTGAAGCCGGAAACGGGGCCGAACGGACCGCCGTTGATTGTCCGCATTGTGGATTCAGGCTGGCGCATACAGCCGCGGACCAGGGGTTCGCAGACGCCGTCATTGCCGATGGCGCGGTCGTTGTCGCCGGTGTAATGGACTTCTGTCACCTGATCGTGGTCGAGGCGCATGATTGCGGTGCAGGAGCTGCCGTTCCCGGTAAAGCTGACGGCGCCGAGGCCGAACGGGTTGATTGAAAATGCGCCGGTCGCGCCGGGTTTGTAGGCGTACTGGTAGAGCTGCGTCGTTGCGTTCAGCTTCGTCACCTTATCGGGCGCGCCGGCGCAGGCCTGCAGATCGTTTGACGTCATGCCAATCATCGCCATCTGCGCTTTATGCACGGAGCGGGAAGCGAAGTAACCGCAGCCACTCAGATTCAGGGCGACACCAATCAGCACCAGACGCGATCCAAACCGGGACATAAACTCTCCGTAACGGACTTTCGTGGAAGCAGTCATTCAACTGCCGCAAGTTAAAGATCATTAACACTATTGATTTTGTGACGAAACAAGACAAACGGTCTCCCGCTGTCAATCCGGCGCGGCTGTTTTTGCGGAAAACCATGCGGTTATGCCGTCATTCCGGCGGCTGGCGCGTTCACTGCCGCGAAAGTGTTGCAGGCCTGGCCGCCAATGCCTATTAGCCAACCCCACGCATCTGACGGATGCACCTGTGCTGGCACAGACAGACCGGTACATGCACAGGTATCAGCATACATATCAGCACACAGGGCGGGTCTGAGCTTCCGGGCAGCACAGATGAGCCTGAGCCCCCTGCCCTTTTCCCCGGAGACGCCATCAATGAGCACGATTTCACCGAGCGAGATTACCCGCCTGCAGATCTGTCTGCGCCGCCTGCTGGGTTCGCAGGGTCTTACGGTCAATGCGCCGCCACGGGCGGGGCTTTCTGTCGAACTTGCTGTCAACGGCGAGGTTATCGGCACCATTCATCGCGATGATGACGAGGGCGAGGTGTCCTATAACCTCAATATCGTGCTTCTTGAGGAAGATCTTCCGCCGGCCAAAGCATAAGTACGGCGTCTGACTGCTTCTGGAGCAGGGCTCTGCCCTGCACCCGGAAGGGGTCGCGGACCCCTTCACCCCATTATGTCTGATAAACCGGGATCAAAGGTACTGTGTCCCTTTGTGGGGTGCGGGGCAAAGCCCCGGAAAACCTCCCGACACGAGGCCTGGCGCCGAAAAAGGCGTTTATCTGGTGGCAGACGGAAGAGCAGGCAGGGCTCTGCCCTGCAACCCGGAAGGGGTCGCGGACCCCTTCACCCCGTTACGTCTGATAAACCGGGATCAAAGGGGCTGCGTCCCTTTGTGGGGTTCGGGGCAAAGCCCCGGAAAGCCTCCCGGTAGAAGCCTGCTCACACAAAAAAAATGGCTATACCGTCCTGCTGGCGCGGCCGGAGCGGTGCGTCAGGCGTGACGCTGGGTGATCGAGGCTTCCATTACCGGGTGGCTGACCGGGGCGGGAAGATCGACGCGGGTGAGCTTCCATTTCCAGCCCTCAATCCGGAGCTGGACGCGCAGGGGCGTTTCATTCTCGTGACCGGGAAGCGCGACCTGAGCCTCGAACGAACTGGCGCTGGTGAATCTGACGACGGCGTGCGTCAGAGCCGCGACCATTTGTCCGCCGTGAACGGCGCCTGGGGCGGCCGCTATCGCCTCGTCCACGACGTGGCCGAGATTTTTCTGATTGATCGTCAGATCGACGGCGTTCGAGACGACGCTGGTGGCAAATGACGATCCGAATTCGGGCAGGTCATCCACCGGCTGCGCGGCGGGGCCGAGATGCAGCCCGTCCATGACCTGTTCCTTGAGCGACGCATCGAGAGAGGACCAGTTGATGGTCTGGCCCAGGGCGGTCATGTCACGTGTCGAGACGGAGGATGCGATGGTCCACAGTGTTACGAACGGGGACGCGGCATAGAGCGCGAAGGACATCATGAAGGCTGCGACGCAGATCACGCGTGCCCGCTTCCTGGCGGGACAGGCCCATGCGTCGGAGGTGGGGGTGACTGGTGCGGTAAACATGACTCGTTCCTGGTGACTGTTGTGACCCTTATACCACGCGCAACGCAGTTATGCATTTATCCGCACCCTGATTCGTGCGGTGATCACGAAAAAGTGATTTCCATCCTGGCACATCGTGTTCTTTCGCTCCAGGCCTCGCAGACCGGAGATCACTGTGTCCCCTGACCTTACGGAAGCCGAAATTCAGCGCTATTCCCGCCACATTCTTCTTCCCGAGGTTGGCGGCACCGGGCAGATCCGTCTGCGCGAGGCATCGGTTCTGATCGTCGGAGCCGGGGGCCTGGGATCGCCGGCCGCTCATTATCTGGCGGCAGCCGGGGTGGGCAGGATCGGGATCGTCGATCACGACCGGGTTGAGCTGTCGAACCTGCAGCGGCAGATTCTTCATACAACCGAACGTGTCGGATCGCCGAAAGTTGACTCGGCGCGTGAGACTCTCACCGCCCTCAATCCGGAAATCGTGATCGAGACGTATGAAACGCGCCTGACAACGGACAACGCCGCGGAACTGGTGCGCGCCTATGATCTTGTATGCGACGGAAGCGATAATTTCGGGACACGCTATCTGGTGAACGCGACATGCGTGGCGGAGCGCCGGACGCTGATTTCAGCGGCGGTGACCCGTTTCGATGGCCAGATCTCGACGTTTCGCCCGCATATCGGCGGTCCCTGTTATGAATGTCTGTTTCCCCGGAGCGGGGGCGCTGGCGATGCGCCGTCCTGCGGGGATGCGGGGATATTCGGTGCGGTTACCGGCGTGATGGGGACGCTTCAGGCCACCGAGGCGCTGAAGGAAATTCTGGATCTGGGAGAGACGCTGGCGGGGCGGCTGCTGCTGTGGGACGCGCTGGCCACGCGGTTCACCACGATTTCGATCGCGCGCGATCCGCATTGTCCGGTCTGCGGCGGGTCTGTGCCGGAGGCGGAGCGTGGGGCGGACCATGGGCCGGAAGCGGAGCACGGGCGAGAGGCGCGGCTGTGACGGATCGGGCCGGGGGCGATGGGCGGGGCGGTGGTGAGCCGGGCGCTGATGCCGGGGATGAGATCCGGGGCGATATTGGAGGCGATATCGGGGACAGCGACGGGCGGCAGGGGCTCGCGCTGATGCTGTGCGGGGACGATTTCGACCGGCTGCATGCGGCGTTCATGCTGGCTGCCGCCGCTCTGGCTCTTGACCGGCCGGTTCTTGTCTTTGCGACGGGCCCGGGGGTGCTGGCGCTGTGCCGGGAGGCGCCGTCACTTGTTTATGCGGAGAAGAATGCGGGACTTGCCGAACGGGGCGTGGTGTCCCTGTTCGTGCTTCGCGATGCCCTTGTGGCGATGGATGCCACTCTGCTCGTCTGCGAATCGGGATTGCGGAGAACCGGCTGCGAGGCATCGGATCTGATCGGTGGCGTCCGCGTTGCGGGACTCCCGACCTTTCTCGACCTCGCGACGGGGCATCAGATCGTGACATTCTGAGCGAAGTTGCCGTCCGGAACAGTGCAAATGCACGAAGCCTCTTGCCGAGGCGCGTCTGGCTTGGCACGGATGCGGCCATGATCGCTCTCCGTCCTCTGCGCGCGGCCGCCATACTGATGGCCGCGACCGCCTCCGTGTCATTCGCCAGCGTTGCCGGTGCGGCCACGCAGCAGGATGAACCTCATCACCACCACCATCATCACAAGGCCGGGGACAAGGCTGCGGCTTCGTCGTCCGGGAAGACGGGTTCGGGGAAGGCGGGTTCCGGGAAAACGGGCGCGCATCATGGCAGGGCGTCGGCGGAGGGAGCTGCGACGAAGACGCATGGTGCGAAGGGGCATGTGACAAAGAAATCCGGCGACCATGCGGAAAAGCCGCATCACAAAGCGTCCGGATCGAAACACCCGCATGCCGGAACGGCGCATCCGGCGTCCGGCCATCCGGTGGCGGCTCCGTTGCCACAGGATGATGGCGCGCCGGACACTCCCGGCGCTGTGCCGGACGGGGCGAACGGGCCGGCCGGGACGCCGCCCGAGGCGCCGAAAGGCACCAATACGGGTCTGCCGCTTCCGCGCTTTGCCTCGTTGCGGGCCGATAAGGTCAACATGCGGGCCGGTCCTGGCGAGCGCTATCCGATTCAGTGGGTTTATCACCGGCGGGGGCTGCCGGTTCAGATCGAGCGCGAGTTCGATGTCTGGCGGCTGGTTGAGGATTCGGACGGCGTGAAGGGCTGGGTGCATCAGGCGACTCTTGCCGGAGCGCGTGATTTTGTTGTGCCGTCTCCGGCAGGGACGGCGCCTCAGGGGAGTGTGCCGCCCGGGAGCGCGTCGTCGGGGGGAGCGCCTGCGGGAGAAGCGCCTGCGGGGGGGACGTCTTCAGCGGCGGGGCAGAGTCCGGATGGCGGGCCGAAGCCCGGGGCGGCGGATCATAACGCTGATCAGCAGGCGGCCAGGCACACGGAATCGCAGGTTGTCGGGCACATTGCCTCTGTCGCGGACGTTACGGGCATTCCCGGCGCTGTCGTTCTGCGGGCGTCGGCTGACGACAAGGCGGCGCCTGTCGCGGTGCTGCAGCCTGGCGCTGTCGGGACGATCAAAACCTGTGCCTCAGGCTCGGCCTGGTGCAGGGTGTCGGTGCGGCAGTATGATGGCTGGCTGAAGCGCAGTGCGATCTGGGGTCTTTCGGCGGGCGAGCCTTACCCGCCGTCCTGATACGCGTCCGGACACGGAAATGTGGGGCGGGTACGTGGAAACGCTCCCGGGAGTCATGCGTTTTACTGCCATCCGGCCGTGCCGGATATGGGTGAAGCGGCTCGTCACGGAGACGTCGCGGCATGATCCGCATCGGTGGTGCCCGTCACAGGCGGTGTCTGTCATCGGTAGTGATTGCCGCGGGACGTTTCCGCGCTGGCGGCTGTCTTCATTCGTGCTGCCAGGAGAAACTGCATAATGACTGCTCCGCATTGCCGTACAAAAATTGTCGCCACTCTCGGACCGGCCTCCTCCGACCTGGACACGATCCGGGATCTTGCTCTGGCCGGAGCGGATGTCTTCCGGTTTAATTTTTCTCACGGCACTCATGACGATCATGCGGCGCGCTACCGTATCGTGCGTCAGGTGGAGAAGGAGATCGGGCGACCGATCGGGATTCTGGCCGATGTCCAGGGACCGAAGCTGCGTGTCGGCCGCTTTGCCGAAGGCAGGGTCGTGCTGGAAACGGGGCGTCCGTTCCGCCTCGACCTCGATGAGACTCCGGGGGATGTGACGCGGGTCAGTCTTCCGCATCACGAAATTATTTCCGTTGCAAAGCCGGGGAGTGTTCTGCTGCTGGATGACGGCAAGCTGAAGCTCTCGGTGACGACGGTCGGGAAGGATTTCCTGGAGACGGAGGTCGTGGTCGGCGGGACGCTCAGCGACCATAAGGGCGTGAATGTTCCGGATCTGATTCTGCCGATTCCGGCGCTGACCCAGAAGGACCGGGACGATCTGGATTTCGCGCTGAATCTCGGGGTGGATTTTGTCGCGCTGTCCTTTGTTCAGCGCGCGGAAGATGTCGTTGAGGCCCGCACGCTGACAAACGGGCGGGCCTGGATTGTGGCGAAGCTCGAAAAACCGCAGGCGATGGACAATCTGGAAGCGATTCTGGACGTGACCGACGCTGTGATGGTGGCGCGTGGCGATCTTGGGGTGGAACTGCCGCCGGAGACCGTGCCGCTTGCGCAGAAGCGCATCACCCGGCTGGCGCGGACGCTGGGCAAACCGGTCATTGTGGCGACGCAGATGCTGGAAAGCATGATCTCCGCGCCGACGCCGACCCGCGCCGAGGCTTCGGATGTGGCGACGGCTGTTTATGACGGGGCGGACGCTGTGATGCTGTCGGCGGAATCGGCTGCGGGCAAGTATCCCCGTGAAGCCGTGACGATCATGAACCGCATCGTTCAGAGCGTGGAGGCGGACAAGGGCTGGCAGGCCGTGATGAAGGCGGGGCGGCTGGAGCCTGAGAATTACGTTGCGGACGCCATTGCGGGGGCGGCGGAGCAGATTGCCGGGACGCTGGGGGCCGGCGCGATCGTCGCCTATACCCGGTCGGGACCGACGGCGCTCCGCCTTGCCCGCGAGCGGCCGTTTTCTCCGATTCTGGGTGTGACGCCGACGGAGACGACCGCGCGGCGTCTGACGCTTGTCTGGGGTGTGCAGGCTTTCGTGGAGGACCCTGGCAGCCATGTGCACAACACGGAAACCATGGTCACGGCGGCGGTTGAGATCGCGGTGCGGAGTGGTGTGACGAAACCTGGCGATACGATCGTGATCGCGGCGGGCATGCCGTTTGGCGTCAGCGGTTCGACGAATACGCTGCGTGTCGCCCGCATTCCGGATGCTGACGCCTGACGGGCTGAAGAAGGGGCGGAATCTGGCTTTGTTTCAGTCCGGGAGTGTTGTCTGCGGGGATTACGGGCGGTTTTTTGGAGGGGTCTGCTCTGGAATGCCGCGCCCTGCCCGGCTATGACGACAGAAAACCGGCTGGGCGCGCGGGGCTTCCGCCTGCTTTCGCACGCACACAATGATCAGGCGCGACATGAGCACGACACGGCAATTTTTCGGGACAGACGGCATACGTGGGAAAGCCAATACCCATCCCATGACGGTCGATGTCGCGCAGAAACTGGGACAAGCCGCGGGCCTTCATTTCATGCGCGGTCATCACCGGCATCGCGTGCTGGTCGGCAAGGACACGCGGCTGTCCGGGTATATGATCGAATGTGCGCTCGTGGCCGGCTTTCTCTCGGCCGGCATGGATGTGACGCTGGTCGGGCCGATGCCCACGCCGGCGATCGCCATGCTGACGCGGTCGCTCCGCGCCGATCTCGGCGTGATGATTTCCGCGTCCCACAATCCGTTCAGCGATAACGGCATCAAGCTTTTCGGCCCTGAGGGTTTCAAGCTTTCCGATCAGGAGGAAGCCTCGATCGAGGCGATAATGGGCGCCGATCTGTCGGGCCGGCTGGCGGCTCCGGCCGAGATCGGGCGGGCGACGCGGCTGAACGACGCGGCCGGGCGCTATGTCGAGCATGTGAAGGCGTCTTTTCCGCGCGGCTGCCGGCTGGATGGTCTGAAGATCGTCATCGACTGCGCGAACGGCGCGGCCTATCGGGTTGCTCCCACGGCTTTGTGGGAACTCGGCGCGGAGGTCATCCGTCTTGGCTGTGAGCCTGACGGGGTGAATATCAACGAGAACTGCGGTTCGACTCATCCCGGCGCGCTGTGCCGGGCGGTTGTCGAGCATGGCGCGCATCTGGGCATCGCGCTCGATGGCGATGCGGACCGGATGCTGCTGGCCGATGAGCGGGGCAATCTCATCGATGGCGACCAGATTATCGGTCTGATCGCCCGGTCCTGGGCGGCCAGCGGGCGGCTCGCGACATCGGCGATCGTGACGACGGTCATGTCCAATATGGGTCTTGAACGTTTTCTTGCGTCGCTTGATCTGACGCTTGAGCGCACGGCGGTCGGCGACCGTTATGTGGTCGAACGCATGCGGGAAAACGGGTCCAATGTCGGTGGCGAGCAGTCCGGCCATGTCGTGCTGTCCGATTTTGCCACCACGGGGGACGGTCTGCTGGCGGCCTTGCAGGTTCTGGCTGTTCTGATTGAGGACGGGCGACCGGCCAGCGAAGTGTGCCGTGTGTTTTCGCCTTATCCGCAGATGCTGAAGAATATCCGGTTTTCCGGCTCCAGCCCGCTGCTTCTTCCGGAAGTCAGAGCTGCGCGGGCGGAGATCGAGGCCCGGCTGGGGAAAAGCGGGCGGCTGGTGCTGCGGGAAAGCGGTACCGAGCCGCTTGTCCGGGTGATGGTCGAGGCGGAAGATCCGGCGACGGTCGAGAGCGCGGTTGACGATATGTGCGCGGCTATCCGCGCCGTTCACGAGCCGGCCTGACGCGGTGCGCGGCCGGGTCCTGAGCATCGCGGGCAGCGATTCCGGCGGCGGGGCGGGGATTCAGGCGGATATCAAGACCATTACCGCGCTGGGTGGTTTCGCAATGACGGCGATTACGGCTGTCACGGCGCAGAACACGCTGGGTGTGGCCGGTGTGATGGATATTCCGGCTGATTTTCTGCGAAAGCAGATCCGATGCGTTCTCGACGACATCGGCGCCGATGCGTTCAAGACCGGCATGCTGGGTCAGGCTGGCAACATCGCGGTCGTCGCGGAAGAAATCCGCGCGTACCGGCCGGTTCCGTTCGTGCTCGATCCGGTTATGGTCGCGAAAGGCGGGGCGAGCCTGCTGAGCGGGGATGCTGTCGCAGCTCTGACCGCCACGCTGATTCCGCTCTGCACGGTTCTGACGCCGAACATTCCGGAAGCGGAGACGCTGCTGGGCCGGCGGATCGGCGGCGAGGAGGACATGGTCACTGCCGCGCGGGAACTGCGGGAAAGAGGCGCGGCGGCGGTTCTGCTGAAGGGCGGGCATCTGCCTGGCACGCGTCTGACGGACGTGCTCGTGACCGCGGACAGCATCGAGACCTTTACGGCGCAACGGATTGAGACCCGGCATACACACGGGACCGGGTGCACTCTGGCGAGCGGGATCGCGACCCGGCTGGCACAGGGACGGGCCCTGCGCGACGCCGTGATGGAAAGCCGCGTGTATCTCAGAGCCGCCATTGCAGCGGCTCCGGGCTTCGGAGCGGGAGCCGGCCCGCTGGATCATGGCGTGACGGTCTCGCCGGAATGGACCGGCGGGAGTGACGACCCGTCCGGAGATGCCTGCAGAGACGCTTCGTCTCAGGCGGCGACCTGAGCCCGGCTGGCGGGAGCCGTTCTGACTGAAGCCTCCGGAGCGATCTCAGTGGCGGCGACATCCATGCGCTGGAGCTGTTCGCGGAGCATGTAACCGCGTCCCCAGACGGTGGTGATCAGGTTACCGGCGCCGACGGACTGCAGTTTTTTGCGAAGCTTGCAGATGAAAACGTCGATGATCTTCATCTCCGGTTCATCCATGCCGCCGTATAGATGGTTCAGGAACGCATCTTTTGTCAGGACCATTCCCTTGCGCAGCACCAGCAGCTCAAGAATTGCATATTCCTTGCCGGTCAGATGAACGGGGGCGTCATTGACCGTGACTTCCCGGCTGTCGAGGCTCAGCTGAAGCGGGCCGACACGCAGCGTGGGCTCGCTGAACCCTTTCGAGCGGCGGAGGATGGCCTGCATGCGCGCGACCAGTTCCTCGGGATCGAACGGCTTGGTGAGATAGTCATCGGCGCCGACCGAGAAGGCTTTCACCTTGGCCTGGGGACGGGTGAGGCCGGACAGGACAACGATGGGGGTTGCGACGCGTGCGGCGCGGACGCGGCGGACGACTTCGTATCCCTCGACATCCGGAAGCATCAGCTCCAGCACGGCGAGGTCGTAATCGTAATGCCGGAGCATCTCGATGGCCTCTTCTCCGCTGCCGACATGATCAACAGTAAATCCAGCGCCCTTCATGATCTGGGTGATCTCGTTCACCGCAACCGTATCATCTTCGACGAGCAGAACACGCATCTGAGTAACTCCCGGTTCGTTGTTGACCAATAGTTACCACCACAGGTTGTATTCGTCTACGGAAATTTCACGTAAAGCGTGTATAAAGAATTTCTAAACTCGTTAATGAAACGGAAAACGTATGATTTTTGAGACGAAACCGATACAAAACCGCAGTTTTCCGGGGTTCTGATGGTTCTGGATCTGCCGGATCGCCTGTCCGCAACCTGTGCGGGTATTCCGGCCGCAACCGCGACTGCACGCATAACGGGTGTATCGGGACTCGCCGTGACGGTTGCCGGGCTGGGGGGACTCGCGTCCGTGGGCGACCGTATTACGCTGATCAGGCGCGACGGAACGGAGACACCGGCCGAGATCATCGGGTTTTCGGGCGATGTCGCGCGCGCCATGGCTTTCGGCAGCCTCGACGGGATCGGGAGCGGAAGCGAGGTCCGGTTTCCGCTCTTTCTTGGTCCTTCATCTCCGAAGCCGGGCGGCAGTCTGCGCGTGTCCGATGCGTGGATCGGCCGGATCATCGATCCGCTGGGACGTCCTCTGGATGGTAAAGGGCCGCTTCCGCAGGGTGACAGGGCGCGGTCGGTGCGGTCTTCCCCGCCCGAGGCGACGCTGCGCGCCCGGCTTGGCCCGCGCATCGATCTTGGCGTGCGGGCGATGAATCTGTTCACCACCTGTCGCGAGGGTCAGAGGCTGGGTCTGTTCGCCGGTTCGGGTGTCGGGAAATCGACCCTGCTGTCCATGCTGGCGCGGTACACGGCCTGCGATGTGGGTGTGATCTCGCTGGTTGGCGAGCGCGGGCGTGAGGTTCGGGAGTTTGTCGAGGACGATCTCGGGCCGGAGGGGCTCGCACGTTCCGTGGTGGTGGTGGCGACCTCCGACTCGCCGCCGCTGATGCGCCGGGAGGCGGCCTATGCCGCGCTGACCGTGGCCGAGCATTTCAGCGACCGGGGAAAGTCGGCGCTTCTCCTTATGGACAGTGTCACCCGCTTCTGTCAGGCGCTGCGCGAGATCGGGCTTTCGATGGGTGAGCCGCCGGCGACGCGGGGATATCCGCCGTCGGTTTTTGCTGAGCTGCCCCGGCTGCTCGAACGGGCGGGGCCGGGGATTGTCCGGCCGGACGGTTCGGCCGGACAGATTTCCGCGCTGTTTTCCGTGCTTGTCGAGGGGGACGATCAGAACGAGCCGATTGCGGATGCCGTGCGGGGCATTCTTGACGGCCATGTTGTGATGGACCGCCGGATCGCGGAAGAGGGGCGGTATCCGGCCATCGATATTCTTCGCTCCCTGTCGCGGACCGTGCCCGGCTGCAATTCGGACGATGAAAACGCGCTGACGCGCCGCGCCCGCGCCATTCTGGCCACGTACAGCGAGATGGCCGACATGATCCGTCTCGGCGCCTATCGTCCCGGAGCGGACCCGAAGGTTGATGAGGCCATCCGGCTTCAGCCCGCCATCGGGCAGGTTCTGGCTCAGGGCCGGCATGAATGCGCGCGGCTGCCCGACTGTTTCGCCGCTCTCCGCAACGCTCTGGCTGAGACGCCTGAACCGGCGGACCCGGACGCCAGCGGGTGAGCGTTCTTCCCTGTGATGACCGGGCCTGCCTCCCGGATCCGACTATTGTTCCCGACTATGACCGGCCCCCTTATCCGGACGCGGGGCCGGCCTATTTCCTGACAGGACAGACATCATGCCCCGCACTCCTCTCGACTCGCTTCTTCGTCTGAGACGTCAGGAACTCGACGAAGCGAAGCGCCTGCTGTCCGAAGCGCTCGCGCAGGCCATGACGGCGGCGGAAGCCGTGAAAACCGCCGAGCAGAACATGGTCAGTGAGCGTGATATCGCGCTTGATCTTTCGGCCGATGACCGGACGGTGGAAGCCTATTCCCGCTGGCTGCCGATCGGCAGAGCGGCTCTCGACCGGGCCAGGGCGCTGGAGCAGGACGCGGCGTCCGGGGTTCAGGCCTCGCGGACACGGGTGAATATGGCCCGGTCGGCGCTGGAAGTTGCGGAAAAACTGGCTGAGAGCCGGGCGCGGGAGGCTCAGGCGCGGGCGGACAGGCAGGAGCAGAACATGATCGACGATCTCTCCGCGCGGCGCTCACGCGACACGGAGTAGCTGGTTCCGCGCGGTCGTTCTGGCAGAGTCGCAGGGCGGACAGGGGGATGGCGGATCGGACGGGCAGACCGGGAAACCAGATATGGGAATCGGTTTTGTTTGTCGGGCGCCCAGTTCTGGCCTCGTTCTGGCAGGCCGGGAGCCATAATCGAGGCCAGAAGCGGGAGCAGAGCCGGCGAGCTGAATCAGGGCGGCCTCCGTACAGCGGAGCCGCGCGCTGAATTTTGCTCTGCCGGAGTCTCTGCCGGAGTTATGGTGACGGCCTCGTGGTGCTGGCCTCAGGGTCTTCTGTCTCCCGGTGCCTGTTTCGCGCTTTTAGCTTCATGCTGGCGGGTTCATGCGGCCGGGGCCATGCTGCGGGTTTCGTATTGCCGGATTCATCCTGTCAGATTCATGCGGGATTCGACCTGGCAAACTCGTCCGTGACAGCTAACAGGGGTAAACACAGTCGCTTCTGACACAGCTCCGACCGGGACGGATCGCGCATGACGGACACCACGATGAGGCTGCGGACCAGGGCTGATACCGGGCGTCTTGCCGGTCTGATCGCGCAGGCTGTCCGGCCGGGAGATGCGATTCTGCTGTCCGGCCCGCTCGGTGCGGGAAAGAGTGTATTCGCGCGGGCATTTCTCCGGCGGCTTTGCGGAGACCCGGCCATGGATGTTCCGAGCCCGACCTTTACCCTTGTGCAGACCTATGACTCGCCGGTCGCGCCGGTGGCCCATTTCGATCTCTGGCGTCTCGACGGTCCCGAGGCGCTGGAGGAGCTGGGGTGGGATGACGCGAGGAATGGCGTTGTTCTGGTTGAGTGGCCGGAACGGCTTGAGGAGGAGACACCGGCGGACGCGCTGCTTGTCACCCTTATGGTGGACGAGGTTGCGGACGGGCTTTCTGCCGGAGGGGCGGATGCGGACGATGTGCCCCGGATCGCGACTCTGACCGGCTGGGGCGACCGGCTCGATGCGGTGCTGACAGGCGAGGTTTTTCCGGAATGACTCAGGCCGCTTCCCTGTCCCTGCCGCTGGCGACGATTCCCGCGCATCTGTGTTTTCTCGATGAGATCGCGGCCCGCTGGACGGCCGGGGTCGATGACGATCCGGAGCGGATCGGCGACGGGACGCTCGTTCTGCCCGGTCGCCGCGCGGCGCGGGCGCTGACGGAGGCCTTTCTCCGCCATGCTGACGGGCGCGCCATTCTGCTGCCGCGGATCATTCCCATTGGTGGTCTGGATGAGGCGGAGACCGCGCTTGCCAGTCCGGACAGTCTGCTGCTTCCCCCTGCCGTGCCGCCGATGCGTCGTCTGGCTGTGCTGACCCGGCTGGTGTTGCAGGCCGGAGAGGCGTTCGGCACCCGGCCGATGCTGGATCAGGCCTGGCCGCTGGCCGGTGCGCTGGCGGATCTCATGGACGAGGCTGAGCGTTCCGGCGTGGACCTCGCGGCTGCGCTGCCCGATGCCGTGGAGGAGGGTTTCGCGGCGCACTGGCAGGTGACGCTGAAATTCCTCGGGATCGTTACCCGTATCTGGCCTGACTGGCTGCGTGAGGAGGGGCTGATGAACCCGGTTGCGCGCCAGGTCGCGCTTCTGAAGGCGCAGGGAGAGTACTGGGCTCAGAAAGAGCACGGAGCACGGAGCGACGATGACGGGACCCGGCATGATGTACGGGGCCGGTCTGAGAGTGGGGCTGGCGGCCGGCTCTGGGCCGTTGGTTTCACGGACGCGCTGCCGGCGACGACGGAGGCGCTGCGTGGGATTCTGACAAATCCGGAGGGTCTTCTCGTCTTTCCCGGTCTCGATCTGTCCATGGATGAGGACACGTTCGCGACCCTGCCGGACGGTCATCCGCAGGCGGGGCTGTCCCGTCTTCTGGCCGGTCTCGGGGCGCGGCGGGGCGATGTGGCGCTCTGGTCTTCGGTTCTGCCGGATGGCGAAAAGCGGCGCGCGGTGCCGGCGGCGCGATCCCGCCTGATTGCCCGCGCCCTGCTGCCCGCCAGTGCGCTGGGGGACTGGGCGCAGGACCCGGAGCGTGTTGACTGCACGGGTCTGACGCGGCTGACGGCGGCTGACCAGCAGGAGGAAGCGGCGGCCATCGCTCTTGCGCTGCGGGAGGCGATCGGGCGGAAAGGGCGGCGGGCCGCTCTGGTCACGCCGGATCGCGCTCTGGCGGGGCGGGTCGCGGCCGAGCTTGCGCGATGGGATATTCTTGCGGATGACAGCGCGGGCGAGCTTCTGATCGCGACGCCGCCGGCTGTGCTGATCCGTCTGCTCGCGCAGGCGGTTGACCAGGCTCTGTCGCCGGTGGCGCTGCTGGCGCTGCTGAAGCATCCGCTGGTGGCGTGCGGGATGAATCCGGGGGCGTGCCGTGCCTCCGCGCGCCTTCTGGAGCGCCGGCTGCTGCGGGGTCCGGCCCCGGCTCCGGGGATGGCGGGGCTTCGGGCGCGGGCGGCGGAAGACCGGACTACGGAAGACCGGGCTGCGGGAGACCGGGCTGCGGGAGACCGGGCTGCGGAGGGAAAACGGGAGTCCGCCGGGGGGGCGCTGCCGGGGGCGTCCGCTGACCGGCCGGATGTGCCGCAGCCTGTCGATGTTTTCCTCGATCGTCTCGAAACCTGTCTTGCTCCGGCGCTGGAAGCGGCCCGTGAGCCGGGATCTCTGCCGGATCTGCTGACCGGTCTGCTGAAGGCCGCGGAGGCGCTTGCCGGCACGGATGACATGTCGGGAGCGGATCGTCTCTGGCGGGGCGAGGACGGAAACGCGCTGGCTCACCGGCTTTCGGATCTGCTGGCCTCCTGCGATGTTCTGCCGCCGCAGCCCTGGACCGTACTGGACGGTCTCCTCTGCGCGGTGCTGACGGAGGAGCGGATTCAGTCCCGTCATGCGCTGCGCGGGCGGGGCGAAGCGGCGCTCACGCTGCATCCTCGCGTATTCATCTGGGGTCTGGCCGAGGCCCGGCTGCAGACTGTCGATCTGATCGTGCTGGGCGGGCTTGTCGAGGGGGTCTGGCCGCCTGCGACCGATCCTGGACCGTGGCTCAGCCGGCCGATGCGGACCCGTGTGGGGCTGCCGTCTCCTGAGCGGGCGATCGGACAGGCGGCGCATGATTTTGCGTCCTGTGTGGCTGCCGCCGATGAGGTGATTCTGTCGGTTCCGGGCCGCCTTGAGGGTGCGCCGGCGGTGCCGGCGCGGTGGCTGGTGCGGCTCGATGCGTTTCTTGCCGGGCGGGAACAGAATCTGACCGAACATCCGGCGCAGTCCTGGCTGAAGCAGATCGATCGTCCCGACGGCGCGCCGGTTGCGGCGCCTCCGCCGTCCCCTCGCCCTCCGGTCAGCCGGCGTCCGCGCAGTCTCAGCGTCACCGAGATCGAGACATGGATCCGCGATCCGTATGCGATCTATGCCCGCCATGTTCTGAAGCTGCGGCCGCTCGATCCGCTCGAACAGTCGGTCGATGCGTCGGATTACGGCACGCTCGTTCATGGCGCGCTCGATGCGTGGTTCAGCGAGCAGGGCACGAACTGGCCGGACGATGCTGCCGGCCGGCTGCGGGCGATGTTCCTCGCCAGTCTTGACGCGGCCGGGCTCCGGCCGGCGCTTGCCGCGTGGTGGCGTCCGCGTCTGATCCGCATCGCGGCCTGGGTGGCCTGTGCGGAGACGGCGCGGCGTGAGAACGGGGTGCCGGCAGCGATCGTCACGGAGGCCAGGGGACGGGCGACGATGGAAGACCTGCCGGGTGGTGCGTTCTCGCTGAGGGGACGGGCTGACCGGATCGATGTGTTCGCGGATGGCGGCACTGCGATCCTCGATTACAAGACCGGCTCCGTGCCGTCGAACACCGCTGTTGTGCGCGGCTGGAATCCGCAGCTGCCGCTGGAAGCCGCCATGCTTGCGCTGGGGGGATTTCCGGCAGTGACGGCCCGGTCGGGGGGAGCTGCCGGCGCGGGGGACGGTGCAGGGGCTGGTGTCAGGGAACTGCTGTACTGGCGGCTGACGGGGGGCGCGGAGCCGGGAGAGGATGCGGCCATCAGCGTGAAGGACGGCACGATCGCCGATCTTGCCGCGCAGGCCTGGGAGAGTCTGCGCCAGCGGGTGGCGGCGTACGATCATCCGGATCAGCCTTATCTCTCGCATCCGCATCCGGGGAATGAGCCGCGCTTCGCCGATTATGCGCAGCTGGCGCGTGTCGCGGAGTGGAGCACGGCGCGGGAAGACGGAGCGGAATGATGGACGCCATCGAACTGGCCTGCGCGCAGCAGATTGTCGCCTCCGATCCGAATGCGTCGGTTTTTGTGTCCGCCTCGGCCGGGAGCGGCAAGACCAAGCTGCTCATCGACCGGCTGCTGCGTCTGATGCTGCCCCGCCCCTGCCCGGACGATCCGGCCGGGCCGCTGATTCCGGGCACTGATCCGGCCCGTATTCTGTGTCTGACCTTTACGAAGGCGGCGGCGGCGGAGATGGCGATCCGGCTGCAGCGGGCGCTCGGGACATGGGTGACGCTTCCGGATGCGAAGCTGGATCAGGCCCTGAGCGAGCTGCGGGTTCCGGTCTCGGCGCGGGCTCATGCGCGGGCGCTGTTTGCCCGTGTTCTTGATCTTCCTGGCGGGATGCGGATCGGCACGATTCATGCCTTCTGTCAGTCCCTGCTGAGACGGTTTCCGCTTGAGGCGGCGATCAATCCGCATTTTACGCTGCTGGAAGATACGGATGCGTCTCTGGCGCTTCAGGACGCCACGGAAACCGAGCTGGCCCGGCTGCCGTCGGGCAGGATCGCGCCGCTGGCCGCTCAGATCACGCTGACCGATTTCACCGGACTTCTGGCCGAGCTTCGCAGCGGGGGTCATGCCCGTGGCGCTCTCGACCTGGCGCGGACCGATCCTGACACGTTGCGCGCGCGGCTCCTGCGCGGACTTGGGGTGGAGGATGCCGGGACGTCCGATCCGGTTCGGGAGGCCTGCACGGCGATACCGCAGGAAGACCGGCTGCGGGACGCACTGAAGCAGGTTGCGGAAGGCGGGTCCGCCAGTGTGAAAGTCATGGCTCTGGCGATGCTCGACTGGCTTGCGCAGGAGGCCGGCGCGCGGGCCGCGGGCTGGGCGGCGTGGCGCGGACTCTTTCTCACCTCGAAGGGTGAGCCGCGAAAAAATGCCGGTCTGAACAAGAAATTCGCGGAGGCGAACGAGGACATCGTCACGGTGCTGGAAGCCGAGGCGGCGCGTATTCTCGCGGTTGAGGAAACCAGGCGGGCACTTGCGCTCGTCACGCTGACGCTCTCGCTTCTCCGGACGGCGGCGCCGGTTCTGGACACCTATGCGACGGGCAAGAGCCTGCGCGGGCAGGTGGAATATGACGATCTCATCCTCCGCACCCTGGGTCTGCTGCGCGATCCCGGCGCGGCCTGGGTGCTGTACAAGCTGGATGGCGGCATTGATCATCTGCTGCTCGACGAGGTTCAGGACACGTCCCGCGCCCAGTGGCGGATCGCCGGCGATCTGACGGAGGAGTTTTTCAGCGGCGAGGGCGCTCATGAGCGGGCGCGCGGGCCGCGCACGGTTTTCGCCGTCGGGGACTACAAGCAGTCCATTTACGGGTTTCAGGGCGCTGATCCGGATGCGTTTCATGAGTGGCGGCGGCGCTTCGAGCAGCGCGTCCGGGCGGCCGGGCAGCAGTGGCGGGAACCCTCGCTGACCGTGTCCTTCCGTTCGACGGCTCCGGTGCTCTCGCTGGTCGATGCGGTGTTCAGCAATCCTCTGGCGGCCCGTGGGGTCAGCGAGCCGGATGAGGCCATGCCGCGTCACGAAAGTGCGCGGCCGGGCCAGGGCGGGCGTGCTGAACTCTGGCCGCTGGTGCCGAAGGAAGAGGGGGGCGATGAAGGAGACGCCGGAGGAAGTGGCGGCGGGGCTTCCGGGCCGGCGCCGTCCGATCCCTGGGCCGCGCCCACGGAAAATGCCGCGCAGATCTCGCCGTCCCGGCGGCTTGCGGACACGCTGGCCCGGTGGATTGCGACCGAACTGCTGAAGCCGGCGGCGCCGGGGGAGCAGCCGCTGACGCCGGGGGACGTGCTGGTTCTGGTGCCGCGTCGCTCCGCTTTTGTGCGGGCGCTGATCCGGGCTCTGAAATCCGTTGATGTGCCGGTCGCGACGCTGGTCCGGACCGGGCTCGCCGATCAGACGGTTGTGCAGGATCTGATGGCGCTCTGCGATGCGCTGCTGCTGCCTCAGGATGATCTCACGCTGGCCTGTGTGCTGACGTCGCCGCTCGGGGGGCTGACGGATGACAGTCTGATGGCGCTGGCGCTCGATCGCACATCCGCTGATAAAGCCGCCGGTTCTCATGAACCCGGGGGGCGGCCGGAGCCGCTCTGGACCGTTCTGCGGGAGCGCCATGCCGAGCGGCCGGACTGGGCGGCGGCGTGGGCGTTTCTTTCCGCCCTGTTCCGGCGCGTGGATTATGCGTCGCCTTACAGGCTGTTATCCGAGGCCCTGGGCACGCATGGCGGCCGCGCCCGCATTCTTGCCCGGCTTGGCCCGGAAGCGGCGGAACCCATTGATGAACTGCTCTCCGCCGCGTTGCGGTTCGAAGAGGCGCACGCCACGTCCCTGCAGGGGTTTCTGCACTGGCTGCGGCATTCGGACGAGGCGGTCAGGCGGGAGCCGGACGCGACCGGGAATGCTGTGCGCGTGATGACGGCGCATGGTTCGAAGGGTCTGCAGGCGCGTCTGGTGATTCTTCCGGATACGATTGGCCTGCCGCGCTCGGATTCCCGTCTTCTCTGGCTGCCGCGGGAGAAAAACGAACCGGCGCTGCCGCTTTTCGTGCCGCGAAGCGATACGGCGACCGAAACGACGCGGGTGCTGCGGGAAAAACTTCGTCTGCGGGCGGCTGAGGAATACAACCGGCTGCTCTATGTCGCTCTGACACGTGCGAGTGACAGGCTGGTTGTCTGCGGGTGGGAGCCGAGGAAGCTCAGCGAGGAGAGCTGGTATTCCCGTTGTGTGGACGGGTTTGTCGCGGCGGGTGCGAAATCCGTGCCCTTTGAAGGCGGCTGGGCCGGCGAGCGGCTGGTGATCGGGGAGCAGCGGACGGTTCCCGCGAAAAGCAACGGTCATATAAAGGTTTTTTCTCCGCCGCCTTTGCCGGACTGGGCCGGGCGAGCTCCCGACTGGACGCCCTCGCCGCCGCCGAAGGAGGCCGCTCTGGCCCGGCCGCTGTCTCCGAGCCGGCCGGACGATGCGACGCTTGGCGAGAGGCCGCCGACGCGGTCACCGCTCGATCTTGCCGCGCTGACTCCGAACGCAGCCCGCGAGGCGGCTTTCCGGCGCGGGACTCTGGTTCATGCCCTGCTTCAGTTTCTTCCTGACCGGCCGCAGGAAGATCGGACGGAGATTGCTTACAACTGGTTGCTGCGTCCTGGAAACGGGCTTGATGAACGCGAGGCCGCCCGTCTGGTGTCGCGGGTGCTTGAGGTGATGGAAAATCCTGCCCTGGCGCCGCTTTTCGCGCCCGGAAGCCGGGCCGAGCAGCGGCTTGCCGGCATTGTGGGCGAGGCTGTCATTGTCGGTCAGGTCGACCGCATGCAGATCCTGAAAGACCGTGTTCTGATCTGCGACTTCAAGACGAACCGTCGGCCTCCGGATACGGTCGGGCGCGTTCCGGTTCTTTATCTGCGTCAGATGGCGGCGTACCGGGCGCTTCTGAGCAATCTTTATCCCGGCCGCAGGGTGGAGTGCAGTCTGGTCTGGACCGAGACGCCGATGATCATGCCTCTTCCGGATGCGCTTCTGGATGAGCAGGGTTTTTCGTCGTGAGAAAGGGTTGTGCGGACCGTCCTTAAAACCGGTTTGTGGCGGAAAACGTGAGCTCCGGGCAGCGGGTTTACGCGATGAACATTCCGGCGATGGCGGCGCTGGTCAGGTTTGAGAGCGTGCCGGCGAGCACGGCCCGCCATCCGAGGCGGGCGACTTCCTGCCGTCGTTCCGGGCACTGGCTGCCGAAGGCGCCGATCAGAACGCCGATGGATGACAGATTGGCAAAACCGCAGAGGGCGAAAGAGGCGATGGCGAGGGTCTGGGGGGCGAGGAGGTGATGCTGATAGAACGGGGTCAGGTTGCCATAGGCGACGAACTCGTTCACCGCGATCTTGGTTCCGACGATGCCGGCGACGACGTTGCTCTGATCCCATGGCACGCCCAGAAGCCATATGACGGGGCGGAGGACGAAACCCATGATGGTTCCGACTGACAGATCGTCGAAGCCTGCCTGGTGGCCGATTCCGCCCAGCACCGCGTTGAGCAGCGCGATGGTGCTGATGAAGGCGATCAGCATCGCGGCGACGGAAATTGCGACCCTGAGTCCGTTGCCGGCGCCGACCGCGAGGGCGTCGAAGAGATTTGCCGAGCGTATTTCAGCGGTTTCCGTGACGGTCAGGCGGGGCTGTTCCCGTCCGTCCGACGGCATGAGCAGTTTGGCGAACAGCAGGCCGCCTGGCATCGCCATGCAGGACGCGGCGAGCAGATACTCCACGGGGACGCCAAGCCCGGCATAGGCCGCCAGCATCGACATGGAAATGGAGGCGGTGCCGCTCGACATGGCCGACAGCAGTTCGCTGCGGCTCAGAGAGGCGAGGTAAGGATGGATGGCGATCGGCACTTCGGTCTGGCCGAGGAACATGGCCATGGCGGCGGAAAAGGCTTCGACGGTGCTGACGCCGATAAGCCGCGTGAGGATGGCGCCGATGCCGCGCGCCATGATCTGCATGATGTTGTAATGATACAGCACGGCGATCAGGGCGCTGAGATAGATGATCTGCGGCAGAACGCTGATGGCGAAGATGAAGCCCCCGCCGGACAGATTTTTCGTCAGTTCCGGGCTGGCCAGCGCGCCGAACACGAAGGCGATGCCGGCCTGGCCGAAATCGGCGACCCATGAGACGGCGCCGGCGACATGGCTGAGCGCGGCGCGGCCGGCGGGGAGGCCGAGCATCACCAGTCCGGCGGCGATCTGGCAGAGGAGCGCCGGCCCGATGACGCGGGCTCTGATCCGGCGTCTGTCAGATGAGAACACGATTCCTGTGAGCAGAAGAACGGCGATGCCGAGAAGCGGCCGGAGATGAACCGTCATGCGTCGCCCTGTTCCCTGCCCTGTTTCGTCTTCGGAATGACGTGACGCGGGCCTTTATGCAAGAGCGCGGGCGATCTGCGCCGCCAGACGCGCGTTGCTGAGCACGAGCGCGATGTTGGTGCGGAGGCTGCGCCCGTCCGTCAGTTCGAGCATGCGGGAAAGCAGATAAGGGGTCACGGCTTTTCCGGAGATACCGGCTTCCAGGGCCTCGCCGACGGCTCTGGTGATCAGAGCCTCGATCTCCGTCTGGGGAATTTCATCCTGTTCGGGGACGGGATTGGCCACGACCACGCCGCCTTCCAGGCGGAGCGTGCGGCGCATGCTGATCATGGCGGCGATATCGGCGGCGCTGTCGGCGCGCAGCGGAACGGGCAGACCGCTGGAGCGGCTCCAGAACGCGGGGAAATCGCTGGTTTTGTAGCCGACCACCGGCACGCCCTGAGTTTCCAGAAATTCGAGTGTCCGGCGCAGATCCAGAAGTGCCTTGGCACCGGCGCAGACGACGGCGACCGGCGTGCGCGCGAATTCGGTCAGATCCGCCGAGATATCCATTGTCTCCTCGACGCCTCTGTGGACGCCGCCGATCCCGCCTGTCGCGAACACGCTGATTCCGGCGAGGTGGGCGCAGATCATGGTTGCCGCGACGGTGGTTGACCCGTGCCGGCCGGCGGACAGGGCGAATGCGAGATCGGCGCGGCTGACTTTCATCACGTCTTTTGCGGTACCCAGCCATTCGAGCGTTTTGTCATCGAGACCGACATGGATTTTGCCTTCGATGATCGCGATCGTGGCGGCCACGGCGCCCTCCGCCCGCACCGCGTCTTCCACGAGGCGCGCTGTGTTCACGTTATCGGGCCACGGCATGCCATGGGTGATGATTGTCGATTCCAGCGCGACGACGGCCTGTTTTTTATCCAGAGCGTCCCGGACGGCCGGGGAGAGGATGAGCGGGAGACTGGTCGTGTTCATACTGTCTGTACCTTTCGGGTTTCCCTGACGGGCGAGGAATGTTCCATGAATGACGCAAGTGTTTCACGATCGAGGTCCGGGCAGACGCTTTCCCTGCATCCGATCGTCATGGCGGCAGCGGCGGTTCCCTGACGGCATGCGGTATCGATCTCCGCGTCCTCCACCAGGGCTGCGAGTGTCGCGGCGATCAGGGCGTCGCCCGCGCCGGTGACGTCCACGACTTTTGCGGAAAAGGCCGGGATGTGGCGGACACCATCGGCATCCGCCACGGTCAGGCCGCGGGCGCCCTCGGTGATGATCGCGGTTGTGACGCCTGCTCTGACGAGAGCTGTGGCGAGTTCGGGAACCGTGAGGTTCTGCGCGTCATCGAGCAGCAGCAGCGCTTCGTCCCGGTTGGTGAACAGGACGTCGACACCGGGAAGATGACCGCGCAGGCGACGCGCCTTGCTGACGGAGACCGTGTCGAAGGCGAGACGGCAGGGGCTTTGCGCGGCCTCCTGGACAAGCCAGGACAGCACATCCGCCGAGACGTTGCAGTCGACGAAGACCCATTCCGCCGAAGCGATCAGGGATGCGTTGCGCTGCAGATAGGCGATGTCCAGAAAATCCGAGACGGAAGCATCGAAGACGCCGATTCCGAGGTCGGAATCGTTGTCGAGGATGGCGACATATTCCGCTGTCGGGACATTGCCGGCAAACATGACGCGCGACGTGTCCGCGCCGCAGTTTTTCATATGTCCGACAAGGGCATGTCCGGAAGGATCGTCGCCGACGACGGACAGGAGCGTTGTATTCTGGCCCAGGCGCACGAGGTTTTCGCAGACGTTGCGCGCGACGCCGCCAAAGGTCGTGTGTCCGGCAGCCGGATTGGAGGTGCCCTGGACCATCGGTCCGGCGAGGCGGAACTTTCTGTCGATCGCAGCGCCGCCGATACAGACGCAGCGGCCCTGCTCGGCCACGATATAGGCGCGGCCGAGCAGGAAGCCCTTTCGGGTGAGCTGGCCAATATAGGTGGCGAGTGTCGGCCGTGTGAGGCCGCATCGTTCGGCCAGTTCTTTCTGTGAGGCGAACGGATTCTCCACGATCATATCAAGGATTATCCGTTCATTCTCGCTCAGCGCATGACGTGGCAGCATTTCCGGCTCCGTGATCCGCCGGAACTCTGACACATGTTTACTTTATAAACAATAGTTCCGGGACCTACAGTGCCGCCGGTCCGGTCATGGCAGCATTGCCAGGCGCGAGGTCAGGAGAGAATAGAACGCATCCGAATCCACATCGCGCAGGAACAGGGCGTTTGGCGTCCTGTCCGTGACCCGCCACCAGTCGACCACTGTCATGCCGGCGCACAGTCCGTTTCCGGTTTCGATGCTGACATTGACGGTTCTGCCGCCGAATATTTCGGGATTCAGCAGCCAGGCGATTGTGCAGGGATCGTGCAGCGGCGCGCCTGGCCAGCCATATTTCTTCAGATCGAAACGTTCCGAAAACGAGAGCATATCGGCGGCGGCGACGGAGCAGCGGTTGCCGTTTTCCCGCATGGCGGTCAGTCGTTCGGGCAGGCCGAGGCACTGATGGGTGACATCGAGCGGCAGGATGACCAGCGGAATCCCGGCGCTGAAGACGATGTCGGCCGCTTCCGGGTCCGCATAGATGTTGAATTCGGCGGCGGGTGTGATGTTGCCCAGTTCGGACCAGGCGCCCCCCATCAGGACGACTTCGCGCAGGCGTCCGGCGATATCGGGAGCGAGGGTCAGGGCTATGGCGAGATCGGTCAGCGGGCCGAGCATGACGAGGGTCAGCTCCTTCGGCTCCGCCGCACGGATCGCGCCGATCAGATAATCGACGCCGTTCTGAGTCTGGACGGGCATGGACAGCGACCAGGAGGTGTCGATTCCGTCCAGCCCGGACGGGCCGTGCACGTGTTCCGCTGTTGTCTGGGTTCTGCGCAGTGGCCGCGCGGCGCCGGCGTAGAGGGGGATGTCGGGTCGTCCGGCCATCTCCAGCACGCGACGGGCATTTTCGACCGTGTGGTGCAGAGGGACGTTGCCGGCGACGGCGATAATGGCCTGCACATCGATTTCAGGCGATGCCAGCGCCAGAAAAATGGCGACCGCGTCATCCTGACCGGGATCGGTATCGATGATGATTTTCCGTTTCAAGGCACAGATTTCCTGATTATGGGCTTTCCGGAACCGGAATTATCGACGCTGGCGGCCAGGCCGCAAGATAAAATTCCGTCTGATGCCGGGGGCCGTGAACATAGCGGCCAGACGAAAAAGCAGGGGCTGCGCGTCCGATCCGCTGTCCCTGCTTCGCCCTTACGGCCTGTCCGGCGGTGACTGTCGTTCTGCAGAACGACAGCGCTGGTGGCGATAATGCCTTACCGTGTTTCTCTGTTTTCCGATCAGAAGTCTGTCGAGACGGTTCCGGTCATGGAGAAGCGCGGGAGGACGTAGAAGCTGGCTCCGCTGCCGCCGGCGAGAGTGGAGCCGTCGAGCAGTGTGACGTTGTGGAGGTTGTTTGCCACACCGGTTGTGCCGACGCGGACGATCGAGCCGGTCAGGTTGGAGAAGTTGAGCCGGAACGTTGGCGATTTCATGAAGGAGAACGGTTTGAAATGATAGCCGATGGCGAGTGTGTCGGTCACGAAACCGGGCATGCGCTGGTCGTCGACCAGGGTGACCGACTGCGGGCCGGTATAATGCAGGGCGAAGTTTCCGAAGAATCCTGTGCTGTTATAGCTCACACCGAAATTGGCCATGACGCGCGGGGTGAGGATCGACTGGAGTCCTTTCGTCGGGAGATAGGTATTCCCGTAAGGAATGTTGGAATCCTGTGTGCCGTGCAGATATTCGAAGGAGGCGAACGGGCTGAAGTGATGGTAGTCGCGGCCTGCAACCATCACGTCGAAACCGCGGACCGTCATGTTGCCCGCGTTCGATACCGCATAGGCGGTGTTCGGCAGATAGGTCGTCAGCAGGCGGTTGGTGATGTTGGAGTTGAAGGCGGACAGATCCAGCATGAACCATTTGTTGTTGTAACGGTAACCGATCTGCTCGGTGATCGAATACTGGTTCTTCGGCAGGGAGGTGGATGCCGAGAGCTGTGACGGCTGGGCCTGACGGAAATCGCCTTCCGCGTTGACGTAAATCTGATTGTGCTCGTTGAACTGATACGAAATCGAGAGGTGCGGCAGCGGTGCCGTGGAGTTCGCGCCGAACTTGTAGCTTGAAATCGTGTCCGTGCCTACGCCGACGCCGTGATCCCAGTAGTTCGACATCACGTATTTGAAGCCCGCATTCACCGTCAGCCGGTCGTTCAGATACTTCGCGGTGTCCGAGATGAAGAACGAGTTCAGCTCATACCCTGCGTTGTAGCGCGAGCTGACTTCCTGTCCGTCCACCGTATAAAGCTTGTAGTCATTGGCGGAGAGTTTCGGATTGCGTCCGCTCTCCATGGTCAGCATGTAGGGCGAGAGATAGGAAATGGCGTTGTTTTCGTACCAGTAGCCGAACGTGACATGGTTGTGGCGGTCAACGTCATAGCCCAGCTTGGCGGTGAGACCGACCTGCGGCGACCAGTGCTGGCCCCAGTAATTGCTGACCTGTGCGTTGGGATTCGCCTGCGCGCCGGCGCCCGTGGTGCATCCTGCGGAGCAGACGCCGCCAAGCCCGGAAACCGTGCCGACACCATAGCCGTCAAAACCGAAGCCGGTGGACAGATAGGGCGTCACGTCCAGAGTCAGACGCTTTGTCAGGATGACATGCGCCTGGGTGCTGACGAAGAACTGGTTCCAGGAATCGATATTGCTTTTCCAGTAATTGCCGGCCGAGGAAGAGGCAGGATTCCAGATATTGGTGCGGTTCCAGCCCTGTCCGGTCTTTTTGTAGAGTTCGAACTGCGCTTCGGTCGGATAATTATCGATCGTGAACATCGAGTTGTGCCACGAGCCGAAAAATTTGACGAACGATCCGTTATCGAAATCCTTCATCACGCCGACATCCATATGGATGCGCTCGTTGGTGCCGGCGCCCATCCACTGCCGGGCATGGGCGTGGGAGCCGGAGATATACATCCGCACGCCACTGTTGCCGATATAGCCGGACTCGAGACGGAGAAATTCGCGGGACAGGTTGTTGGTCCCGTAGGAGAAATCCATCGCGCCGCCCATCTTCTTCGCCGGCGTCATCGTCTTTTCATCGAGCGATCCGGCGGCGGCGCGGGTGGCGGGGGCGTCGATCGGTGAGCTGCCCGGTGTCAGCTGGACGCTTTCGATATTTTCCGGGTCCACGTTCTGCTGAAGGTAGCCCGCGTTCGAGGACGGAGCGCCGTCGAGCATCAGCGCCATGTCCTGGTCGGTGAAGCCGCGCATGAAGATCGAGCCGCCCTTGAAGCCGGTCGTGTCCGGCATGGCGATACTGACGCTGGGCATATTCGCGACGAGATCCAGGCCTGTCGAGTTCGGGCTCCGCATCGCGATCAGCTGGCGGCCGACGGTCTGCACGGAGACGGGCGCCGTCTCAAGCCGCATCATGCCCCCGCCGCCGTCACGCGCGTGGCGCGACAGCCTGACCGAGACGGCCTCGGCGTCACTTTCGGACGCCTCCCGGGAGGTCGGACGCGGTTTCGCGGGTGTTCTGTTTTTTACCGGAACGACATGCGATTTAGCCGTGGTCGCCGCGCCTCTGGTCTGAGAGGTCTGCGCGTGGGTGGTGCGGCGGGCGGCAGCCGGGTCATTGAAAAGAACTGAACCGAGCATTGTTCCCGTCATCAGAATATGAACTGTCCAGATCCGACATTGACTCATCTTTTTACTCGCCTGTTTGTGGAGCGCCCTGTCGCGCAGGCCGACACCCGACTACCTGACACCGCTGGCATTCCATCTCACCATACAGTGATCGGAGAATACAGGGATATGGAACGACTCCGCAATGATAATCTAACCGGCAGGTTAAATTATATGGCAAAATCTCCCGTTTCCATTCGTAACGAATTAATAATGATTATACAGGCTGCGTCTGTACAGGAAAAACCGGATTTTTTACTGTTCTGTCGATAACTGATCGTAATCGGGGATTCCCGGTTCGATGAACTGCCCGTCACGCATGAGCCGGCGGCCGGCGCCGGGGCGGCTCAGCATCTCATTCATCGTGCGGGCACCGGTCAGGATGAAATCCGCGCCTCCGCCGGAGCGGAGCGTGGTGTTATGTCCCATCCAGCGCGCGGGGCGGGTCGTTACGGATTCGGGCCAGTTTCCGACCGGGCTGTCGAGCTGGGCGATGCGGACGCAGCGGGAGAAGACATCCAGCATGTCGTAATCGCCGTAAGGAAAAAACGGGTCCCGCACGTTATCGCTGGCGAACATCACGGGGACGCCGGCGGCGGCGAGTTCATGCACCAGGGTGACGCCGCGCCAGAACGGCGTCGCGCCATGTTTTCTGTCCTGAAGATAAAGATTGCAGGTTGGCAGGCTGACGATACCGATTCCTGAATCGCGGACCCGCGCCACGATGTCCTTCTGCCGTTCGGAATCCTGCCGGGAGAGGCTGCAGCAATGTCCGCAGACGATCTTTCCCTGAAATCGCCGGCTGATGGCTTTTTCGGCGATCTGTTCCAGCGCCGTGCCGTCAGGGAAACCGTTTTCGTCGACATGCAGGTCCAGATCGCAGCCATACTCTTCGGCCAGTCCGAACAGGGCGTCGAGACGATCGGAGGTGACATTGTCGTGCATGATGACCGCACCGAGCATACCGCCCGGTGTTTCGGCAACAGCCTGTGCTATCCGGACACTTTCCGGATCGAGATAACGCTCCAGCATCACGAGGGAGACGGCCTGCAGCGTGATGCGTCCGGCCCATCTGGCCTGCATGTCCCGGAACAGGGGCCACACGGCTTCACCATGCGCGCCCATCGTATCGAGATGTGTCCGCAGAAAGCCGGTTCCGTGCGCCCAGGCGCAGCGAAGCGAAAACTCCATCCGGGCCTGGACATCGTCCGGGGTCCAGAATGCTTCCCGGTCGCGGTCAACAGCGCCGATGGCGCCGGCGAAGGTGCCGTCGGGGTTGGGCGTGCGGTCCCAGATGAAGGATTTGTCGAGATGCGTGTGAATATCGGCGAAAAGCGGGAGGACGATACGGCCGCGTCCGTCGAGGATGTCCGGCATTTCCGCCGGCGCCGTGCCGGCGGGCAGAATATCGGCGAACGTGCCGCCACTGATCAGCAGGTCACAGGACAGGAGATCATCCGGGCCGGCCGGCACCGCCGGAGCGGATGACAGGCAGGCCGGAATGCGGACGTTCCGGATTGTTCCTGTACTATTCTGCATCTCTCAGACCTGCCCGAAGCTGCGCATCTTGCCGGGATTGAGCAGGCCGTCGGGATCGAAGCGACGTTTATCAGCGGCCAGTGCGGGCGAGACTACGCGATGCGGGCCGCCATCCTCGATGGTGTAGACGTGCGGATTGGCGATCAGGACCCCGTGCTCCTCATAGAGCCGGATGATCTCATTCAGACGTTCCGGTGTCGTGAACCGGATGACCGGCAGTCCTGCGCAGGACATTTCCCCGTCCATGAGCATGAATTCGAGATGGGTCATCATTTCTTCGGGAGGCAGCAGCCGGGCCATCTCCATGACCAGATCCACCGTCCCGCGCGGCGGGAATCCGGCCTGGAGATAGGTATAGCCACGGTCTTTTTTGAGGACCTGCAGGGTGGTGTGGTTCCAGGTCAGTTCATACAGCGGAACACGTCCCGGATCGTCTTCGGCTTCCGCCGTTCCGGCGCGATAACAGGCGGTGCCACCAGCAGCTTTCGCCAGTTCGACGGTCGTGGCTGCTCCGGACGGCGCGATCATCAGCAGGACGACGGCATGTCCTGACGGGACGTGATCGCGCAGCGGAGCGAAGAACGGCACGAGGCCGCCATCCGCGACGGAGACAAGCTTTTTGTCGATTCCGCTCTGCATGGCGAGAGACCGCGCGAAGGTGACCGCTTCGGACAGAGTGGGGAAAGAGACCGCGATATCCTCCCAGGCGACCCTGGGCGCGACGGGGATTTCGACTTCGGTGACCAGGCCGGTCGTGCCATAGGCATGATTGATGACCTGGGTGTCCCGGCCCGACAGTTCGACGATCCTCGGGCCGTCCTCCATCGATACGATCTGCGCGGCGAGCACGTTGCCGGGGCAGCGCAGGCCGCCCCAGGCGACGGAGCCGATTCCGCCGGAGCCGCCGCAGATAAATCCGCCGATCGTCGCCGTCCGTTTCGTGGACGGGAACATCCGCAATTCGCAGCCATATTCGTGCAGCGCGCGATCCATGGCGAGCATGTTCATGCCGGCCTGCACGCGCGCGACGCCGTCCCGCACCCACAGGAGCTGATCGAGGCCGCTCATATCGACGACCGCGCCGCCTTTCAGCGGCACCGCCTGACCGTAATTGCCGGTGCCGCCGCCGCGTGGCGTCAGGCAGGTTCCGGTGGCGCGGGCGGCGCGGGCGATGGTCAGCACATCGCCGGTATTCCGTGGCGTGACGACGCAGGAGGCGGTGAGTCCGTCCAGGGCCGCTTTGAGGAGCGGGCTGTACCAGTAAAAATCACGGCTCTTGCGGCGCACGATGGCCGGCTCCGTCACCACCGGCACGTCTCCGAGTGCAGCCAGAAATTCCGCGCTCATGGCTCTCTGCTCCCTCTTTCGCTCACAGACCCAGATCCGGTGACGCGGGACGTATCTTCTCCAGAGGATAGCGGGAGATTTCCTCGATCAGCTCCAGGAATCCGGCGACGTATTTCTCCGCGACCAGCTCGCCTTTTTCGGCTGTGGCGATGGAGGCGTCACCTGCCGCGCCCGCCTCGTGCAGATCCTGGGTGTGCCATCCGAACCCGACCCGGCCTTCCGCTTCCAGCCAGCGAAACTGGTTCGCCATCTTCAGAGGCCATGGCACGAAATTTTCAGCCCGGTCCATATGGACGAGATCGGGACGGAGGAAGAGCATCAGCGAGGTCTCGGCGTCGCCGCCGTGAATGCCGTAGCGGCGCTCTTCCGGTGTGAAGAGACCGTCCGGATAACCGAAGGCGCTCCAGCCGGCGCAGACGACGAACATCTCATGCGTGCGCCGCAGCTCGCGGGCGACGATATCGAGAATCTGCGGCTGGCCGCCATGGGAGTTCAGCAGCACGAGACGACGGATTCCGGCCCGCGCGACGCTCGCGCCGAGATCGAGCAGCAGGGCGGTCAGTGTTGAGGCGGAGAGAGTCAGCGTTCCGGGATAAGCGATATGTTCGTCGCTTTTCCCGACCGCCTGCATGGGAAGGGCTGTTACGGGCAGTGTTTCGGGCGCGCGGTCGAGCGCCATGGAGAGCAGGCCGGCATTGATGCAGGCGTCCACGCAGACGGGGAGATGCGGTCCGTGCTGCTCGATCGCCGCTACCGGCAGGACGGCGACGGTTTCCGGCGGAAGGGTCCGGAACTGACGGGAGACCATTTCCTCCCAGCGACGTGACGGCATCGTATAGGACATCTGTTCCCTGTCTCCTGTAATGATCGACACCCGATTATCGATTCTGCGATGGTTGTGTGACGGATGTGGCGGCGGGGCCGGCCTGACTGAGCCAGACCCGGATCGCGTCGAGATCGGCGTCGGGGATCTGCTCCGCTGTGAAGCCTTTCATGACCGCGTCAGGCCGGACCTGTTCCGGGTGACGGACGGTGCGGTCAAAACGCTCTTTCGTCAGACGCCGGCTTACCGGGTGGGTTCCTCCGAGATCCGGGCCGCGGGTTCCGTAACCGGCCCCGGACACGCGATGGCACGGGAGGCAGCTGACCGTGAACACGTCGCGGCCGCGACGGGCCAGGCTCCCGGTGGCGGCGGGCAGTTTCGCGTCACGGCCGGGCGTGATCGCCGCCAGATGATCGACCCATTGCTCCCGGTCGATCTTCTCCGCTCCCGGACCTGTCCAGACCAGGGCGAAGGGGCCGATATCCTGTCCGTCTCTCCGGGGCCAGGGCTGCTCCTCGATGGCGATCCAGGCGGACGTGCCGTCGCGGCGCGCCCTGCTGAAAACATCCGGTGGAATCTGCGCGACAAAGTTATCGGTCGCGGCGAAAGAGAGTCCCCGGTCCGGTGACGCAACGAGATGCGGGAGTGGCACGGCCGGCACGGAGGCGCCGAGCGGCTCGCCGGAGCGGGAGAGATCGAGGCGGGTGACGTCCGGGCGCCGGAGCAGCGCGGAGGCGGAATACTGTTTCGCGGTCGTCCCCTCCCCTACTGTCAGGATTCCGGAGGCGGCATGAGCGGAAGGCAGGCACAGCAGGCTCATTTCGAGGGCCATGACGACCTTACGGCGCCTGACCGGTCGTGACTGCCGGGCCGATCTCATGTGGTCTCACCCATTTCCACTCCGTTTCATTCCCGGATCGTCATGAGACACCGGTTCGCCGACATTTTACAGCATCAAATCGTTTCCCCGGTGCTGCTTTTTTTGTCTCCTTCAGAGCGCCGATCCTGTGCCATGGATAGTGGCGTCAATTAAGCCCGCGCTGATGAAAAACGGAGGATTGCCATGTCTCCCGGACTGACCCGACTCCCCGCCGGGGGGCGCGTTGCAAAGCTTGTCATGACCGGCTCTCTCGCGGTTTTCGGGCTGCTTGTGGCGTTCAACAACATCACGGATTACGGTTCGAATTTCATGTTCGTTCGCCATGTGCTGGCGATGGACACGACATTTCCGGGCAATGCGCTGACGTGGCGGGCCATCGGCGCGCACTGGGTCTGGCATGGATTTTATGTGCTGATCATCACGGGCGAGGCCCTGACCGGCGTTCTGTTCGCGCTGGCCACATGGGACATGCTGCGGGCGCTGAAATCCGATGACGCGGGGTTCCGGCGCGCCAAACGTTTTGTCCCGCCGGGCACGGCGCTGGGTTTTCTGATCTGGTTTCTCGGTTTTTCCGTGGTTGGCGGGGAGTGGTTCGTCATGTGGCAGTCCCAGCTCTGGAACGGCCAGCAGCCGGCTTTCCGGTTTTTCATGACGATGCTGGGCGTCTGCATTTATGTGATGCAGCCGGAATGAGCGATCCGGGTGCTGCCGGAAAAGCAGCACTGCGCGAAGGAAATGCCTCTTTTAAATTCCTGCGTCATGCCGTTACGATACCGGTATGCATCTGAGCTGAAGGTATATGATGACCTCTGCGAAAATCGGACGACGGGCGACACTTCTGGGCCTTTCCGCCGCGGCCTCCGTGACTGGCCCGATGGGCGCCATGCGGCGCGGCGCGGCGGCCGAGCCGCTCAGGCTGGTCACCAACTGGTATGCGCAGGCCGAGCTTGGCGGGTTCTACAGCGCGCAGGCCGGAGGGCTTTACGAAAAGCAGGGGCTTGCGATCACCCTGCAGTCCGGCGGACCGCAGATCAACGCGATGCAGCTGCTGATCGCCGGCGCCTGCGACATGATCATCGGCCAGTCGGAAGCGGTGCTGATGGCGGTTCAGCGGGGCATTCCGCTCGTGACGATCGGCGCGTGCTATCCGAAATGCATGACCGGGCTGACGGCGCACCCGGACGTGACGGATCTGTCCGGGCTGAAGGATCATGAAATCCTGATCAGCACGGAGGGCCGGAGCACGTACTGGCCCTGGCTGCGAAAGACGTATGGCTTCAAGGATTCGCAGGCCGGCGTCTATACGTACAACACGCAGCCCTTCATCCATAATCCGAATCTGGCCTTTCAGTCTTTCGTGTCGTCCGAGCCCTGGGCGCTGGAGCAGGCGAAGATTCCGTTCCATTATTTTCTTTTCTCGGACTTCGGGTATCCGACCTACACAAACACTCTGGTTGTCTCGCGAAAGACCTTTACCGAGCGCCGGGACGTACTGGCGCGCTTTCTCTCGGCTTCCGCGGACGGGTGGCTGACCTATCTCTACGGCGATGCCGGTCCTGGAGACGTCGCCATCCGCCGGGACAATCCGGGGGTCACGACGGAGCATCTGGCGTGGTCGCGTGAAAAGCTCCGTTCTATTCACGCCATGGGGAAAAAGGGCGACCGGATGTTCTCCATGTCGGATGAACAGTGGGCGAAAATTCAGGAGATGGTTGTCGCCTCCGGCGCCGTGGCTGCGAGCGCGAACTGGAAGGACGCCTGGTCCCTGGAGCTGTCGGACGCCCTGACCCAGGTGGTTCCCGCCTGAGAACGCAATGCGGCCGGACCACATGGCCGGTTGAAAACGGCTTAATACTGAAACAGGATTCCGGAATTTGGTCACAGAAACCGTCACGCTTCAGGCTGTCGAAAAGGTCTTTCCGAACGGTGTTCGCGGTCTGGCTCCGGTCGATCTGAACATCCGCCAGGGCGAGCTGGTCACGCTGATCGGGCCGTCCGGCTGCGGCAAGAGCACGCTTCTGAAGCTGATCGCCAGTCTGCATGCCCCCACGGCGGGATCGGTTTCCTGGTGGGGCGGTGATTTCTCCCGTGTCGGCAGCGAGGGCAGACGGCTGTCCTTCGTTTTTCAGGACCCGACGCTGATGCCGTGGTCGAATGTGACGACGAATGTGCGGCTGCCGCTGGATCTGGGCGGCGTGCCGCGCGCGGAGGCGGAGGCGCGTGTTCTGCCCGCTCTGGAGCAGGTGGGGCTGAGTCATGCGGCGACGCGGTTTCCGGCGCAGCTTTCGGGCGGGATGCGGATGCGTGTTTCGATCGCGCGGGCGCTGGTGACAAAGCCGGACCTGCTGCTGATGGACGAACCGTTCGGGGCGCTGGACGAATTCACCCGCAACCGGCTGGACGAGGACATGGCGCGGCTCTGCGCGCGGGACGGGCTGACGACGATTTTCGTCACTCACTCCCTGTATGAGGCGGCTTTTCTGTCATCGCGGGTGATCGTCATGGCGGCCAGTCCGGGGCGCATTTATGCGGAATATGCGATCGATCCCGGTATGCCGCGGGACGAAAATTTCCGGCTCAGCAATGAATTCGCCGCGATCTGCCGGGACCTCAATGCGCTGCTGAGTGAGGTATCCCATCTGGATCACCGGACGGAGCAGGCTCAATGACCTCGTCCCGCCTTCTTTCCATCGGCGCTCCGGTTGCTGTCGGCGTGCTTTTCCTCGTGGTCTGGCAGATCATCTGCCGCGTCTGGAACATTCCGCCTTATCTGATGCCGGCGCCGTCCGATATCGGAGCGTCCCTGATGACCAACGGGCCGGTGCTGCTGCATGCGCTGCGCAGTACGATGCTGGTTACGCTGATCGCTCTCGGCGTGTCTGTGGTCGCGGGGGTTCTGGTCGCCTTTCTTCTGGTGCAGAGCCGGGTGATCGAACGCAGTCTGATGCCCTATGTCATCATCCTGCAGGTTACGCCCATTGTCGCCATCGCGCCGCTGATCATCATTCTGGTGAAGACGACGATGCCTGCTCTGGTGATCTGCGCAACCCTGATCGCGATCTTTCCGATTATTTCCAATACGCTGCAGGGACTCAGGAGCGTCGATCCGGGTCTTGAGGCTTTTTTCCGGATGCATAAGGCGTCACGCCTGCAGCTTCTGCTGCGCCTTCGTATTCCCGGTGCCCTGCCCATGTTCATGGCGGGGCTCCGCATCTCCAGCGGTCTGGCGCTGGTCGGTGCTGTGGTGGCGGAGTTCGTGGCCGGCACCGGAGGGAACAGTGCCGGTCTGGCTTACGAAATTCTTCAGTCGGGCTTTCAGATGGATATTCCGCGGATGTTCGCGGCGCTGGCGCTCATCACACTGGCCGGGCTTGTTCTGTTCGGCGCCACAGCAGCGCTGCAGCAGCTCGTTCTCCGGCGGTGGCATGAACATGGCTGAGAAACCGGGGGCTGAGAAACCGGAGGCATTGATGCCAGAGGCATGGATAAAGGAGCATCTCCGCTGATGAGCCGGCGCTTTTTCCCTGTTCCGCCTCCCCGCACGGAGGCGATGACTGCCCGCGACGGCACTGTTCTGGTGGCCGATATCTGGCAGCCGGAGGGGGCGGGACCGTTTCCCGTTCTGATGATGCGTCAGGCCTACGGGCGAAAAATCGGCACGTCCCTCTGTTACGCGCCTCCGGAATGGTATGCCGCGCATGGCTATATCGTCGTCATGCAGGATGTTCGCGGGCGGGGTGATTCCGGTGGTGCGTTCACCCTGTTTGAGCATGAGGCGGATGACGGCGCCGATGCTGTCGCATGGGCGGCTGCGCTCCCGGAAAGCAATGGCCGTGTCGGGATGTTTGGCTTTTCTTTTCAGGGGACCAATCAGCTTCTCGCCGCCGGCACGCATTGTCCGGCCCTGAAGGCCGTGGCTCCGGCGATGATCGGGTGGGATCTTTACCACGACTGGGCTTATGAGAACGGGGCTTTCGCGCTGCGGGCGAATATCGGCTGGGCGACGCAGCTGGCGGCGGAAACGGCGCGGCTGGCCGGCGATCATGAGGCGCAGGCGGCGCTGTTTGCCGCCAGCCGGTCTCTGAACTTCTCCGGTCCCCGTCCGGCCTGGCCGGCGCATGACGCGCTGCTCACCCGGTACAGCCATTATGCCCGCTGGCGCGACACATCTGCGGACGATCCTTACTGGAGAACGATCTCTCCCGCGGCGCGTCTGACGGAGATTTCGGCCACCGCTCCGGCGACTCTGCTGATCGGGGGATGGTTCGACAGCCATTTTCCGGGAACGCTTGCGGCCTATCATGCTCTGAGTCCGCTGATGCCGACGCGGATCGTTGTCGGGCCGTGGGCGCATTTTCCGTGGGACCGTCGTGTCGGGGATCTGGATTTCGGGCCGGATGCCGTCACCGATATCGACCAGCAGCAGATTGCCTGGTTCGATCACTGGCTGAAAGATGAGCCGGCCGTGTCTCCGCTGTCAGGCGCGCGTCTTTTCGACATGGGAGCGGATCTGTGGCGCGAGTTTGCGTCTTTCCCTGAGAACAGCGAAGTTTTTTCTCTGTCTGGCTCCGGTCGTGCCGCGATCGACATGCGTGATGGCGTCCTTGGTGTGGTTAATGATTCCGCGAGCGTGGCGGCGGCGGAGGTGGTGTCGGCGGAATCCGTCACGCTGGACCCCTGGCGGCCTGCTTCGCCCTGCGGGGGCACGTTCGGTCAGCCGGCCGGGCCGGTCGACCGGGCGCAGACGGATGCGCGATCCGACACGCTCACCTTCACCACCCCGCCTTTCAGCACGGCACGGCAGCTGGCCGGGGCCGTCACCCTGGACATTGAGGCAGAAGCGACGGCTTTATCGTTCGACATCCACGCCGTGCTGTCCCGTGTCACGAAAGACGGGGCTGCTTATCCCCTCGCGGAGGGGTATGCGACCCTGAAACCCGGACAGGCGCGTGTGCCGATGCGGGCCACCTGCTGCACGGTCGGCGTCGGGGAGCGGCTTCGTCTGTCGATCTCTCCGGCCTGCTTCCCGTGTTTTCCCGTCAACCCTGGCACCGGTGCGGACCCGTGGAAGGCTTCTCTCGCCGACCAGCGCGTCCTGACTCTGCGCATTCACCGTGCCGCGTCCCGTCTTCATCTCCCGATGCTGGCCGTGTCCGCCGGACACGGCAAGGAGTGATCATGTCTTTTTTCAAAGCCTCCGTCGACAAGGTTCAGGCGTTCAGAATATCGCCGGACGACACGAACTATTTTGCCATTCTCTTTGACAGGGATGTTGCGGAATGCACATCGGTCGCCGTTGTGGAGATCTTTACCGCTGGTGGCAGGACGCCGCCAAATTCGCATGTCGCGGCCGATGAGCTGTTTTATGTGCTCAGCGGCGAGGGCCGCGCCCACTGCGACGGACAGACGACGGAGCTGCGCAAGGGGGACGCGTTGCTGGTCAGACCAGGCTCCGAACATGTTCTTGAAAACACCGGTTCGTCAAAACTCTATACGCTGACGGTCATGATTCCTGATGAGGAGTTCGGCGCCCTGATCCGCCGGGGTCAGCCTGTCGAACTGGATGCGGAAGATATCGCGGTGCTCTGCCGATGAAGAGTCTTGGTTCCTCGCGCCCCAATGTCTGGCAGGTTTCGAAAGAGGCTGTCAGTTTGGTGCGCCCCCCTGCCCTGTCCTGCCCCGTGACGATTCCGGCGCGGCCGCAGATGCTGACATTCGATCTGGCGCGGTCGGCGATTCTGGTCATCGATATGCAGAACGATTTCTGTCACCCCGATGGCTGGCTGGCGAGCATTGGCGTGGATATCGCGCCTGTCCGCAAGCCCATATCGCCTCTGCAGACGATGCTGCCGGCTCTTCGTCTGGCAGGCGTGCCGGTTCTGTGGGTCAACTGGGGAAATCGTCCCGACCGGTCGAATCTCAGCCCGTCACTTCTGCATGTTTACAATCCGGACGGTGAGAGTACCGGAATCGGTGATCGTCTTTCGGGTCAGACCGGAGGTGTCCTTGAAGAAGGCAGCTGGAACGCCGCCATCGTCGATGAACTGAAGACTGAAGCAAGCGATATTCATGTCGCGAAATACCGGATGAGCGGTTTCTGGGACACGCCGCTTGACTCCATTCTGAGAAATCTTCGTGTCGATACGCTTCTTTTCGCGGGGGTTAACGTCGATCAGTGCGTTCTCTCGACGCTGGCCGACGCAAGCTGTCTTGGTTATGACTCCATTCTGCTTGAGGATTGCTGCGCCACGACCTCGCCGCAGTACTGTTCCGAAGCGACGCTTTACAATGTGCGGCAGTGTTTTGGATTTACGGCATTATCATCCGAACTGAACATGGCCTGCTCTGCGGGTGCCGGGCTGTGATCGCAGAGACCGGACGCGGTATGGTCTGTTGCGATCATGGCATGATCCGGCAGCAGATATCCGGGACTGAAAGCCGTGTCATCGCCATGGCGACTGCCGGAGGGGAGATACAGTTCAGATGAGCGCCGCAACGATCAGACGCAGAACATTCCTCGGAGCGGCGGCGACACTGGCCATGCCGCGGATTGCGCGCGGGGCGACGGAACCGTTCCGCTTCCTGACCAACTGGTTCGCGCAGGCGGAGCATGCCGGGTTTTATCAGGCACAGGCGAAAGGATATTACAGGGCCGAAGGTCTGGATGTGGTCATCGACCATGGCGGTCCTCAGATCAACAATATTCAGCTGCTTCTGGCGGGACGTTATGACGCCATCATTGGCGGCACGGGAGAGGCGATGCTCTGCGTCCAGAGGAACATGCCCGCTGTCACTGTCGCGACGACCTTTCAGACGTCTCTGGGGGGTATTCTGACCCATCCGGACATTACCCGGTTTTCCGATCTCAAAGGGCATACGATTCTTCTCAGCACGGAGGTGCGGTCGACGCTCTGGCCGTGGCTGCGCGACCATTACGGTTTCGACGATTCACAGGTGCGCCCTTATGGTTATAATGTGCAGCCCTTCATCATCGATCCCGGCCTGGCGATCCAGGGCTTTGCCACCTCTGAGCCCTACGTGCTTCAGAGCAGGAAGATTCCCTACAACTACTTCCCTTTTTCCGATTACACGGTCGCGGATTACGGCAATCCGCTTCTGTCGCGGCGCGATGTCGTAACGAAGCGCCGGGATGACATCGCGCGTTTTCTCCATGCCAGCATGAAAGGCTGGGCGGACTGGATGGAAAACGATCCGGGTCCTGGCAATGCGCTGATCCGCGTGGAAAATCCGATCATGACAGACGATCAGATTGCATGGTCCCGCGGGCAGTTCCGCAAGATCAGCGGATTTGGGCCGGCCGGATCGCATATCGGCACGATACTGCCGGATCGCTGTCGCGCGGTCCGGGATTTCATGGTCGCCACACATCAGCTTTCCGGAGATGTTCACTGGGAAGAAGCGTTCGACTTTTCTTTCGCCCCGGCGATGGACTCCGTTTTTACCTGACAGATTAAGGACCGCGCTGAGATGGCACAGTTGTCGCGCCGAACTTTCCTTGCCGCGTCGGGCTCCGGTCTGGCGGTGGCCGGTGCGGGGCTTTCGCCGTATCAGGCGAGAGCGGAGGGGCTGAAACCGGTCCGGCTGACGCTCTCCTGGTTCGCGCAGGCGCCGGTCGGGGGATTTTTTCAGGCGCTTGCAAAAGGGTTCTACCGGGACGCGGGTCTGGATGTGACGATCGCGAATGGCGGTCCTCAGGTGAATGCGGTGCAGCTTCTGCTTGCCGGTCAGTGTGATTTTATTACCGGCTACGACTTCCAGATCCTGCACGGCGTGGCGGGCGGAATGCCGCTGGTAACGGTCGCGACGTCCTTCCAGCATGACCAGCAGGGCATCATCATGCACGAGCCGGCGACGTCTCTTGCCGATCTGAAAACGAGGCGTCTTCTGATCGCGAGTTCATCGCGCCAGACATTCTGGCCCTGGCTGCGCAAACGGTACGGGCTGAATGACGGACAGGTGGCGCCTTATACATTTAATCTCCAGCCGTTCTTCGTCTCTCCGGATATCGCGTTTCAGGGGTATGCGAGTTCGGAGATGTTCGATGTCGTGCAGAAGAACATTCCTGCCAGATTCTTCCGTCTTTCGGACGAGGGCTATCCTCCTTACGGCACGACGCTTGTGACGACGCGTCCGATGACGGAGAGCGATCCCGGAACGGTTGCGTCATTCGTCCGGGCGTCGCTGCTCGGATGGCGGGATTATCTGCATGGTGATCCGTCACCTGGAAATGCTCTTATTCAGAAGGCCTCGCCGCATGAATCGGCGCCCCGCATGGCGTATGGCATCAATGCGCTGAAAACCGCGAAGGTTCTGAACAGTGATGATCCGGCCTTTCATTATATCGGCACGATGACCGAAGACCGGTGGCGTGCGACGCATGAGTTCATGGTGGCCAACGGTCTGATCGGCGCCGACGCGCCATGGCGGGATGCGTTTACGCCCCGTTTTGCCGACGCAGCGCAGGTGACGCCGCTATGACGGAAATCGAAACAACCCCTTACCGGCACGATCTGGTGCTCCGGAACGCGTCCGGCATCCTGACCGGACTGCGCGGTGAGGCGGCGCGACGTTCGGGCGATATCCGCGTTCGCGATGGCCGGATTGTGGCGATCGGCGATATCGCGCCTTTGCCGGGCGATGAGGTGCTGGATGCGCGGGGCGGTGTCGTCACTTCCGGTTTTGTCAGTGTTCATCATCATCTTTTCCAGAGCGTCCTCAAGGCTGTGCCTTCGGCCATCAGTGCGCGGCTTGAAACATGGCTTCGTCTTGTTCCGGTTCATTACTGGCATAGGATCGACGAAGAGGCTCTGCAGGTCGCGGCGGAAATCGGGATTGCCGAGCTTCTTCTGAGCGGCTGCACACTGGTCAACGATCATCATTATCTGTTTTCCGACCGCTATGGATACGATCCTGCCGCGGTGCTTTTCGATACGGCTGAACGTCTGGGCATAAGACTGGCGCTTTCACGCGGCGGCACGACACGGGACCGGTCCTATGACACGGACGATGTCGTGCCGATGCCGGTCGAGACCCTCGATGTCATGCTGGCGCGGGTGCAGGATCTCACGACGCGCTATCACGATGCCGGTCCGGACAGCAGCCGGAAAATCCTGCTGGCTCCGAACACGCCGACCTGGGGCGCGACGCCCGAGGAACTGAAGGCGATGGCGGCGGCGGCGCGGCAGATGGGTATCGGTCTTCATTCGCATCTTTCCGAGACGGATCATTACGTCTCCTGGTGCCGTGAGGTTCATGACTGCCGGCCGGTGGAATTTGTCGCGCGGCATGACTGGGTGGGACCGGACGTGTTTTTCGCTCATCTGGTGCATGTCGATCAGGACGAAATCGCCATGCTGGCCGCGACGGGCACCGGGATGGCGCATTGTCCGCAGAGCAACTGTCGTCTCGGGTCGGGCATCGCGCCGGCGGCGGCGCTGGACCGGGCTGGCGGGCGTGTGGCGATGGGGGTCGACGGGGCTGCCTCGAATGAAGCCTGCGACATGGCGAGCGAGATGCATGCGGGCTGGATGGTTCAGCGCGCGGCCGGGGGCGCTGACGCCGCTTCTGTCGAGGATGTGGTCCGCTGGTCCACGGCGGCGGGAGCGGCGATGCTCGGTTATGAGGAGCTCGGGGCGGTCGCCGAGGGGCGGATCGCGGATCTTGTCGTTCACGGGCTGGACGATCCGCGGCATGCGGGTCTGCATGATCCGCTGGCCGCGCCGGTTGTCTCCGGCGGGAGCTCGGTGCGCCATGTTCTGAAAGCGGGCCGGCCGGTGGTCGCTGACGGGATGATTCCCGGGTTCGACATGCCTCGTCTGATTGCGCGGGCGAGAGAGGTGGTCGCGCGGCTTGGGTAATCCGCTCAGGCGGTTTCCGGCAGAAGCGCCTCGATCCGCTCGACGAGAAACGGCAGCAGCGGATTGGTGTTGCGGGCGTGTGCGATGACCGAGAAGCGCTGGGGCTGCAGCTCCGCATCGCGGAAGGGCAGGAATTTCAGCATCCGTTCCCGCTGTTCCCTGATGATATCGAGCGGGGTCAGATATGTTATCGCTTCGCCCCTCATGGCCATCTGGCGCATGAATTCGATCGAGTTCGTCTCCATGGCGGGGCTGAACGCCAGGTTCTGACGGTTATAGAATTCTTCGAGATGAGGCCGGATCGCCATCGTTTCGTCCGCGACGACCAGCGGCCAGGCTTCACATTCATGTACGCTGACTGATTCCTGACACGCCAGGGGATGTGTGGCGCTGACCACCGCTCCCAGTGTTACGGACCGCGAACAGATGACCCGCAGCCCGGCTTCTCCGGGCAGGTCGAAACCGACGCCGATATCCGCTTCCCCGTCCTGGACGGTACGCACCAGCTCCGGCTGTCCGAGTCCCATGAGGTGAACTCTCACATTCCGGTGCGTCTTCCTCAGATCCGTGAGGGCGTCGGGCAGGAGCGCCGTGACGGGGCCGTCCATTCCCGCGACGACGATTTCGCCTCTGTGCAGTCCCCGCACTTCGTCGATCAGCTTGCGGGTGTGACTCATCCCTCTGAGCGTCTCGCGCACGTGAGCGAGCAGAATTTCCCCGGCTGCCGTCAGAACGAGTTTTCGGGGCAGGCGCTCGAAGAGTGGTGTGCCGAGTTCCGCTTCCAGGGCCAGAATCTGCCGGTTGATCGCGGTGGATGCGACGTTGAGCTGCTCTCCGGCTTTGCGGATCGAACCGCATCGGGCCACCGTGTCGAGATAGGCGAGGACGCGACTGTGCAACAGGACTCTCCGCAGGGACTGGCGGCGTTGCGGGGTGCGCAGATTTCAGGACCGCCGGATTGCGGGAAGAATGACCCTCCGGGGAGGCACCGTCAATCAGTGTGCCGGCGGGTGCCATATCTGATCGGCGCTTCCGGAGGCCGGTTCTCTTTGTCGGGTGATCTTCGGGCGGGGCCGGTTCTTTGTGAAGGTCCCGGAGAGTGGGGCTATTGGTGCTTTCTCCCGCGGTTATGGAGGCCTGCGAGGTGACTAACGGCGCTGTTTCCTTAACCTGCTCGTGAAACCGCCTGTAAATTATAAAGATATTTCTGACGAAACTTTTTCGGGAAGCTGATGGAGAATACCGCCTTTTTGAAAAAAGGCGGCGCCCAAAAAATTTTATTATTCAGGATCTGCAGGGATCATGCTGCCGGTTTCGTATCCATCATCGGAGACGCAACCGGAGCTTTTCCGGGCTTCGCTCTGAGCAGAAGCTGGATAACGCACCATGCCAGCACATAGGCACTGCTGCAGACGATGAACAGAAGATAATACCCCGTCGTGATGCTGTTGATATGGCGGTAATGATCCAGAACGATACCGATTCCGACCGGAAACAGGATGCCACCAATGGAGCCGGCCATTCCGCCAATCCCCTGGACGGAGGCGATCATCTCCTTTGGGAAATAGTCGGCCGGGATCGAGTAGATATTCGCGGACCAGCCCTGATGCGCACCGGCGGCCACGCTGAGCAGTGCGACCATCAGCCACATCGAGTTCACCTGTGCGGAGACTGAAAGAGGCACGACCAGGAGCGCCATGATCAGCATGGTCAGCCGCCGGGCCGACGCGACCTTCCACCCGTGTCCGATCAGGAAAGACGAGGCCCAGCCACCGCCGACGCTGCCAATGGAGGTCGAGCAGTAAACAACCATCAGCGGAAAACCGAGATGCTGCAGGTCGAGATGGTAACGGTCGGCGAAATAGGAGGGCAGCCAGAAAAGGATGAAGAACCAGATCGGATCGGTCATGAACTTTCCGATCGCGAAGGCCCAGGTCTCTTTCATTTTCAGCAGGTCGATCCAGCGGCCTTTAAATTCCGGCACGTCGTTCTCGGCAGGGCTCTGACGGATATACCGCAGTTCGTCCGCCTGGAGGGCGGGCGTGTCTTCGGGCAGGCGGTAGATGCGCAGCCAGATTGCCAGCCAGATGAAGCCGGACAGGCCGGTGATGATGAACGCGGCCTGCCAGCCCCACATGACGGCGAGCCACGGCACCGTCGCGGGGGCCATGATCGCGCCGATGCTGGTTCCGGCGGTGACGACGCCGATGGCGAGCGAGCGCTCTTTTGCCGGGAACCATTCCGAGACGGCTTTCAGGGCGGATGGGAAGTTTCCGGATTCCCCGAAGCCGAGCAGTCCCCGGACGATACCGAAACTGACCGTCCCGCCGACGATGGCGTGGCCGATGGAGGCGAGGCTCCAGATCATCATGCAGAGCGCATAGCCAAGACGTGTGCCGATTTTATCGATCACTTTCCCGCAGGAAAGAAAGCCTGCCGCGTAACAGGCCTGGAAAATGATCACCAGATAACTGTAATCCTTTTCAGACCAGCCAAATTTCTGCTCGAGCAGCGGCTTGAGCAGGCTGAGGACCTGCCGGTCAATGTAATTGATCGTGGTGGCGGCAAAGAGCAGACCGCATATCATCCAGCGATATTTTCCGTTCATAACGCCCTCCGGTTTTTCTTTTTGCGGGCACAGCGGCGCCCGTTTTTCTGGGGACAGAACTTTTTTCAATCTCGCACCAGAGTGGCGACTGACGCAATATCCTGTGTCCGGTTAACAGATTTACGCAATCTTATATCGTCGAACGTTCCGCTGTCCTGACTGTTTCACCGCTCCGCGCCATCAGCGAAATAAAAATCGCGAGACTGATGGCCACGGTTACGGCAAGGACGGCGCTGTAAGACCAGCCTTCATGCGTGGCGAGCCAGGCCTGTACCGTCGCGTTGGCGGAGGTGAGCAGGAAGCCGATCTGATAGACGAAGCCCGAGAATGTGCTGCGGATCGCGGCCGGCGCCAGTTCGTTGAGATAAGCGGGCATGACGCCGTAGACGCACATGACGAGAAACTGCATGGCCACGGCTGAAAGCATTGTTGCCGGCAGGTCCGCAGCCATGGCCCAGAAAGGCAGCACCGCAAAGATGGCGCATGCGGCGCAGACGATCGCGCGACGGCGGCCATAACGCTGTGACAGCGCGCCGCCGCAGAGGCAGCCGGCCACGGCGGCGATATTGTAGGCCACGGCGACCAGGGCGACGGCGTGCACGGTCAGGCCGCGTTCCGTTCGCAGCATGGTCGGGTAAAGATCCTGAGTGGCGTGGCTGAAGGTTGCGCCCGCGCTCATGAACAGAACGGCAAAGCCCAGGAGAGTCCACTGGCCTGTCATGTTCTGCCGGAAAGAGAGGGTTCCCGTGCGGTCCTTCCGGCTGGCGGTCTGATAAACCGGCAGCGTGACGCGCAGGATGACGACACAGAGCGCCACGCCCATACTGACCAGATACATGCCGCGCCAGCCTGCAGTTTCGTAAATCAGCCCATACAGAACGGCGGCCAGAAGGTAACCGGCGGGATAGCCGGACTGGAGGAGTCCGGAAACGAGGCCTCTTTTTCCCGGCGGGATGCTTTCCATTGCGTAGGACGTGCAGACACCCCATTCTCCGCCCATCACCAGTCCGAACAGCGCCCGGAACAGGAGAAAAACGGACAGGGAGGGGGCGAGACAGACGCCGGCTTCACAAAGCACGAAGGCGATCATGTTGCCGGTGAGCACACGTTTCCGCCCAAAATTATCGGCCAGCCAGCCGACGCTCAGCGCGCCGAAAATCCGGGTGGCGAGCGGCAGGGACATGGCCCAGGTCATGGTTGTGAGATCGGTGGAGAAATCCCGCGCGATGCCGCTGAGCGCGAAAGCGGTAATGAAGAAATCGAATGCGTCCATCGTCCAGCCGCCGAAGCAGGCTGCGACGATGTGAACCTGCTGACGTCCTGACATCATTCCGTTTCCCTTTTCACCCGGTGAATCTGGCATGATTCAGAACTGAGAGGTCAGGCGGAAGCCGGCCAGCAGGGCATCCGGATAAACGTGGTTTCCGTCGGGATGGATGATGTATTGCAGATCAGGAAACAGCTTGATTCCACGGCTGATGAAGGCCGTATAGGTCAGTTCGAGGACCTGGAAATTCGTCTGCGGGGCCGCCACGCCGTTGAGCAGCGGCAATCCCAGATCGGCCTGCATCTCCTGCTCACGCGTGATTTTGTGATTGACCGTTTGTCTTGTCCAGAAAAACGAAATGGCGTCCGTGATTCTGGCCGGGAACATACCCTGTGAGATAATGCCGAGTGTATACTGGCTCTGATTGGGCAATGACGCGCCCATGTTGAAGCCAGCGAGGCCGAAAAGAATGAGGCCCTGGTTCGCGGCGGGACCGAAACGGTACACCATCTGATCCGCGCCGACATACCACGCGCCGCGCTGCCTTTCGGTTTTTCCGGGCAGGTGCGAGACAAGTTTCGGACGACCGTCGACGGAGGTGAACGGATCTGGATGATCGGAGGTATCGATATAACCGCCAAGCTTGTAGTGGCCGGTCAGTTTATTCCGTCCGAGAGAGGGTTCCCATCCGATTTCCATCGGGATGACAAATCCCTGCTGCACGAACGAGAAATTGAATCCGGCGCGGCCGCCTTCCGTTGGCGACACTTCGTACAGGCCTGCCTGGGCGTAAAGATGATAACCCGGATTGACGCGGGCCATGATCCCCCATTGGGAGAACGGCCAGGAACGCCATTTGGAAGAATTGGACAACCCTGACGGATGGGCACAGGTGATCATGTTCATTGCGTAACAGCCCAGATAGGACGTGCCGAATTTCATATTTGCGGGCATCCGTCCGAAATCGATGACGAGCTTTTTGTTCAGCAGCGATTCCTCGAAATACATATAGACGAGCTTGTAGAGCACGTTGCCACCCGCGCCGTAATCTTCCTGTGGCTGGATCAGGGATGTGACGCCCATATAGTCGGTCGCGACATTGCGGCCGGCGCGCTGGACGCCCAGCATATGGAATGACAGTCCTTTCCAGTGAAGCATTTTTTCGAAATCGATATCGCCTCCCATGACGACCTGATGGGTGTAGTCGAAGCCTTTCCTGCGGCCGCCCGCGACGTCACCGAGGCTTTCGATCAGATATGTCAGGGTAAAGGCGAAGCCGTAATCCTCCATTTTCGTCCTCAGGCCACCGATGGTGCCGAGAATACGGTCGTCTTTTGGAACCACGCGCACTTCCGACCATGCCGATCCCAGGGCGCTTGCGGCCATGCCGGTCCGCTCTCTCTGCTGGGAGGAGGCGGCGGCGTTATCGGCTTCCATGAAACGGACGATGCTGCCATCGTCCCAGAAATTTCGCCTGGGTTTTTCTTTTACTGCTGATTTCTCTGCGGCCAGCTTCGTGGAAGATGGCGTCTGATCCTGTGCTGAAGCAGTCTGTATCCATATGGTAAAAAGGAAAATGACTTGAATACACTTCATCATTCTCCGCAGGGAGATGTTTTTCATGGCACACGGCAACCAGAATAATCCGGAGTTTCCGGCTTCCGGACACACGGGTCCGTCAGCAGGTTACGCCGTTATGTGAATGAAACCGTCGTACACCGAAGTGCTGCGGATACAGCCGTCAGGGCGCGCAGACCCTGACGGTTTCAGATCGCAGCCATCATCTTTTTCTGTTGTCTCTGAGTGTCATCTGGTCATCTTTCTTTTTTTATTAACCAGTGGTGAGAATCTGACCCGTTCGTGAATGTTACCACGCTTTTTATCAGGCCGATTCTTATTAAGTAACCAGATAGGGCGTTATGGCGCGCGCGTCAATTCCCCGGGCAGACATTCCAGCGATTCTGAAGACTATTTCCGGCGGAGGTGACTGCTGGTGGCAAACTCACCCACTCCGCCCTGCGGTGTCCGATCTCCTCTCAGATTTTTTCCGTCAGTTCCGGAAGAATCCTGAAGAGATCTCCGACCAGGCCGTAATCGGCCACCTGAAAAATTGGCGCATCCTCATCCTTGTTGATGGCAACGATGATGCGGGAATCCTTCATTCCGGCCAGATGCTGAATCGCGCCGGAGATGCCGACTGCGATGTAGAGATCGGGCGCCACGATCTTGCCGGTCTGCCCGACCTGCCAGTCATTGGGGGCGTATCCGGCGTCGACCGCCGCACGGCTGGCACCGACAGCGGCGTCCAGCTTATCGGCGAGCGCGGTGATCTGGTGGAAATTTTTCGCCGACCCCAGACCACGGCCACCAGAGACGACGATCTTCGCTGAAGTGAGATCGGGTCTTTCGGAGGTGATGGTTCTGTCCTCGACCCATTCGGACAGGCCCGGATCGGGCGGGACGCTGATGGAGATGACGGGAGCCGGCCCACCGGCGCCGACGGGAGAAAAACCGGCGGTGCGGACGGTGAAGATTTTGATCGGGTCGGCTGAGCGGACAGTCTGAATGGCATTGCCGGCATAGACGGGTCGCTCGAATGTTTCGGCGTCCTTTATTGCCGTCACGTCGGAGAGAACCATGGCTTCCAGCAGCATGGCCGCTCTCGGCAGCGCATTCCGCGAAAACGCCGTCGCGCCGGCCGCGATATGTGTGTAATCCCCGGCCAGGCTTCTGATCAGGGCGGCGAGCGGCTCGGCGAGACCGTGCGCGAGGGAAGGATCGTCCGCCAGCAGGACTTTCGAGACACCGGCGAGTTTCGCCGCCTCTTCGGCCGCGCCGGCGCTGTTGCCGCCTGTCACCAGGACATCCGCGTCGCCCAGCGGCGCGACGGCGGACAGGGTGCGGGCGAGAAGATCGGTAAGGAGATGGCCGTCATGCGCTTCGGCCAGAACCAGAACAGACATCAGATGACTCCTGCTTCATTTCTCAGTTTCGACAACAGTTCATCGACGGACTGTACCTTCACGCCCGCCTGACGCTGACGGGGTTCGGTGGTGCTGACGACCGTGAGATGCGGGCGTGTGTCGACGCCGAGATCCGCCAGCGCCAGTTCCTCCAGTGGCTTTTTCTTTGCCTTCATGATCGCGGGGAGAGCCACATAGCGCGGCTCGTTCAGACGCAGGTCGGTTGTGATGACGGCTGGCAGCTTCAGGCGGATCGTCTGGAGGCCGCCGTCGATTTCCCGTGTAACCAGCGCGCTGCCTTCATCAATTCTGACGGCGGAGGCGAATGTGCCCTGTCCCCAGCCGAGCAGGGCGGCGAGCATCTGGCCGGTGGCGTTCATATCGTTGTCGATCGCCTGTTTGCCTGCGATCACCAGTTCCGGTTTTTCCGTCGCCACGACTTTCGCGAGGATGCGGGCAACGGAGAGCGGCTCCAGATCCTGACTGACATCATCGCCGGATTTAACGAGAATGGTGCGATCGGCGCCCATGGCAAGCGCTGTCCTCAGCGTGTCCTTTGCCTGTGGCACGCCGATAGAGACGGCGACGATCTCGGTGGCGATACCTTTTCCCTTCAGGCGCACCGCTTCTTCGAGGGCGATTTCGTCGAACGGGTTCATCGACATTTTGACGTGGTTCAGGTCCACGCCGGAGCCGTCGGGCCGGACCCGGACGCGCACGTTGTAATCGACGACACGTTTGACCGGAACGAGAATTTTCATAAGGCTCTCCGTTTTTCAGCAGACGGTGCGAAAGCGTTCTGTCATGACATCCAGCACTTCGGCCGGGTCGCGTTTCCACCAGTTGTTCGCAGAGAAAATTTCAACCTCGCAGAAGCCGTCATAACCGGCGCCCTCGACGGCCGCGCGGAGGCCTTTCAGGTCGGCTACGCCATCTCCCATCATGCCGCGATCCACCAGAAAATCCGTGGTGTGGGCCAGCCAGTCACAGAGATGGAAGCCGAAGATGCGCGAACCGGCGCGCCTGAGCTGACGGGGCAGGTCCGTGTCCCACCAGACATGGTAAACATCGATGGCAATACCGAGGATATCGGAACTGAGGGCGTCGCACAGATCGAGCGCGTCCCGCGTGGTCGTCAGGCAGGAGCGGTCTCCGCCGTACATCGGGTGCAGCGGCTCCAGGGCCAGTCTCACACCGCAGGATCGGGCGTGGTCCAGTACGGGCGCGAGCCGGTCGGCGACCAGGCTGAGACTGCCGGGAATGCCCTTTGTGCCCGGCTGCACGCCGCCGGTGACGATAGTGAGGATATCGCCTTCCAGCGCGGCGGTCTCGTCGATCGCCCGGTAAAAATCATCGGTGATTTCGGACGGGTTCTGAAAGCCGAGCGGGCCTGTCAGGAAGGGGGAGCGGCACAGGCCGACGACTTTCACGCCGGTCTCACGCGCCCGGCGTCCGATTTCAGCGGCGCGTCCCGCGATTTCCGGCCGCCAGAAGACGATACCGCCGATGCCGCGTTCGGCGCAGGCGTCGAGCGTGCGCTCCGGGGACCAGCCGGCCCCCGCGCCCGGAACATTGTGACCGAGCGTGGCCGTATTGAGCGCCAGCGCGGAATGATCCCGGCTGAAATCGCGCATCAGTCGGCTCCGTAGAGCGCGAGCAGGGACTGCATGCGACGGACTGCGAGATCGGGTTCCCGCAGCAGGCCGCAGCCATCCGCAAGACGGAAGATTTCCGTGAAGTATGGCAAAGGCCGCATCGACTGCGCGCCGTTCAGCATGATGAAGTGGTTCTGAAATCCGTTGAGCCAGCCGAGGAAGACGACGCCGGTTTTGTAATACTGCGTCGGGGCCGCGAACATCAGCCGCGCCAGGGGGACGGTGGGATCGAGCAGTTCGTGGAAACCGGCCCTGTCCCCCTCCCCCAGCCGGCTGACCGCGCTGGCGGCGAGGGGAGCAATCGGATCGAAGATTCCGAGCAGGGCGTGGCTGTAGCCCTGGTCGTCGCCGGCGATCAGTTCAGGATAGTTGAAGTCATCGCCGGTGTACATCTTCACGCCTTCGGGCAGGCGGCGGCGCATGACGATTTCCTTCTCCTTGTCGAGGAGGGAGATCTTGATGCCGTCCACTTTCGCGACGTTCTGGCCGATCATCTCCAGAACGGTTTCCAGCGCCTCGCTGAAATCCCGCGCGCCCCAGTATCCGGCCAGGGCGGGATCGAAAGCCTCGCCGAGCCAGTGCAGCACGACGGGCTGGTCACAGGCGCTGAGAACTTTCGCATAGACGCGAAGATAGTCTTCCGGCCCCTTCGCCACTCTGACCAGGGCGCGGCTGGCCATCAGGATGATGCGTGCGCCGGCTTTCTGGATGGCCTCGACCTGTTCCATATAGGCAGCAATGACATCATCGACGCTGCGTGCGTCCGCCGGATCGAGGTGGTCGGTGCCGCAGCCATTGACGACATTAGCATGTGGCAGCTCAGCTTTTGTGCGGCGGATCAGTTCGAGTGCGCCGGGCCAGTCCAGGCCCATGCCGCGCTGGGCGGTATCCATGGCCTCCGCGATGCCCAGTCCGAGACCGGTGAGATGATGACGGAAGGCCATCGTGGCTTTCCAGTCGATCTTCGCCGGGCCGGAGGGCGGCGTGTCGCTGAACGGATCGGCTGTGACATGGGCGGCGGAGTAGACGATGCGGGCAGGGTGCGCGGACAGGGGCACATGCGGCGCGGTTTTGCCGGTCAGGTGATAATCCGTTTTCCGGCCTTCTTTATCGGGAAGTGCTATTTTCATGACCGTTCTCAGAAGCGGGGCACAAGCATTCCGGCATCCGCCGAAATGACCTGGCCTGTGGTGTAAGGGAGTTTTCCGGATGCGAGGCTCGCGACGATACGGCCGATCTCCGCCGGTTCACCGACGCGGGGCAGAAGCGTCAGCCCCTCTTCCGCGCGTTTGCGGTACTGATCGATGACGGGTGCGGTCATTTCCGTGGCGATGAGGCCGGGCTGGACATCGTAGACCGCGATGTTTTCCGGACCGAGGCGCACGGCGAGGGTCTTTGAGACCATCGCCGCGGCGGCTTTGGAGGCGCAGTATTCCGAGCGCGTGGTGGCGACGGCGGTGGCGTTGGAGGATGTGATATTCACGATGGAATGAAACAGGTTTTCCGGACGGTCGCGGGACAGAAGGCGGCGGGCGAAGGCCTGGGAAAGGAAGAACATCGCCCGTGCATTGACGGAGAAGCAGCGGTCCCAGCTTTCCTCTGTCACATCCAGCAGATCACCGCGTTTCAGGACGCCGACACCGGCATTGTTGACCAGCGTGGTCAGCGGGCCGAGTTCGGCTTCCACCCGCGCGAGACAGTCGGCCTGTCCCCGGAGGTTCGAGACATCGAACGCGATTCCGATGACCGGGACATCGAACGTGGAAAGATGCTTTACCGCATTGCGGAGTTCCTCGTCATCCGTCAGTCCGTTGACCGCCAGCGCGAAGCCCTCTTTCGCGAGGGCCTCGGCGGTCGCGAGACCGATGCCGCGCGACGCACCGGTGACGAGCGCCGTCTGTCTCATGACGTGGCGCCTTTGCGCAGGAGTTCGCGCGCGATGATCATGCGCTGGATCTGGTTCGTGCCTTCGTAGATCTGGGTGATTTTGGCGTCCCGGTAGAGGCGCTCGACCTCGAAGCCCCGGATGTAGCCGGAGCCGCCGAACACCTGCACCGCATCCGCCGTGCGGGCCACGGCCATGTCGCCGGCGAAGCATTTCGCCATCGAGCAGGAGCGTGTGGCGTCGAGCCCCCGGTCGATCTTCATAGCGGCGGAGTAAACGAGGAGGCGGGCGGCTTCGATATCCTTCGCCATATCGGCCAGCAGCCACTGGACGCCCTGGAATTCGGAAATCTGCTTGCCGAACTGTTTGCGGGTGCCGGCGTAATCGACCGCCGCTTCCAGCCCGGCCTGGCCGATGCCGACGGCCAGCGCCGCGATGCCGACGCGGCCTTTGTCGAGCACGCTCATCATCATGTGGAAGCCCCGGTTCATTTCGCCGAGCAGGGCGTCCGGCCCGAGACGGACTTCCGAGAAATCCAGTGCGCCGACCTGGCTGGCGCGCTGACCCATCTTGTGTTCCTTCGGCCCGCGCTCGACACCTTTCGCGTGCAGGTCCACGATGAAGATGGACATGCCGCGATTGCCGGCTTCCTTGTCCGTGCGGGCGAGGACGAAGCCGGTATCGGCGACGGGGGCGTTGTGAATCCAGATCTTGCCACCGTTCAGCACCCAGCCGTCGCCATCTTTCACGGCGGTGGTGCGGATGCCGGAGACATCCGTGCCGGCTTCCGGCTCGGTGATGCAGTAAGCCACCTTGCGCTTCATGGACATCACGTCCGGCAGCATTTTCTGCTGTTCGGGTGTGCCGTGGCGGACGAGCAGGGTGGAGATCAGTTCCACGAGGCCACACTGATCGGCGACGCTGGCGTAACCGCGCGACAGTTCTTCCATGACGACGGCATAGGTCAGCGTGTCGAACCCCGGTCCGCCGAGGTCTTCCGGCACGGCGATGCCGAACAGGCCGAGTTTGCCCATTTCTTCATAGATTTCGGAGGGAAAACGCTCTTCACGGTCCAGCGCCTCGGCGGCGGGGCGGATGACGGCGTTTACGAAATTCCGTGTCGTGTTGCGGACTTCTTCCTGCGTTTCGTTGAGAAACATGATCGGCTCCGGATTTATATCTGAATAAGGCTGTTATGAAGACGGGAAGGTTTCAGAGTTCGAGACCTATGGGCGCGTCGCGGAACAGGGCGGCGTCCATCTCCTTCAGATCGGGGGCGACGTGCAGCTGGCCGGTGGCCTGATCGATGACATCACGCTGCAGGTCGATGCCGGGTGCGATTTCGGTCACGGTCAGTCTGCCGTCGAGAAGTCTGATGACGCAGCGCTCCGTAACGTAGCTGATCTCCTGGCCGGTTTCCGTCGCCCTGCGGCCGGAGAAGCTGACCTGGGAGACTTCCGGCACGATCTTTGCGATCTTACCTTCGCGGTCGATGACCAGCCTGCCGTCCTCAATGTGCATTTTCGCGCCGGCGTTGAAATTTCCTGAGAAAATAATGCGTTTTGCGCGGCTGGTGATATCGACGAATCCGCCGGCGCCGGCGGTGCGGTGCGGTGTGGCGGCGAGACGGCTGACATTGACGGAGCCGTCCTGACCGATTTCAAGGAAGGAGAGCAGCGAGCAGTCGAAGCCGCCGGCCTGGAAATAGGAGAACTGATGCGGCGAGGCGACGAAGGCTTCGGCGTTGGCCGCGCAGCCGAATTTGAAGTCCAGCAGAGGGACACCGCCGACGGCGCCCTGTTCGATGACCCACGTGACGGCGCCGTGCTGACCTTCCTCCAGGAGAATGCGTGGCACGTTCGCGGAGATTCCGAAACCGATATTGACGGCCCAGCCATTTTTCATCTCCTGGGCGACACGGCGGGCCATGGCCTTGTTCGGGCCGAAAACGGGGATATCGAAGGTGGAGAGCGGGCGGAAGATTTCGCCGGAGATGCCGGGATCGTACAGCGTGGCGGTGGTCTGGAGCTGGTCGGGGGCTTCCACGACGAAGTCCACGAGGATGCCGGGCACGCGGACATCGTGCGGTTTGAGCGTACCCTGCGCAGCGACGCGGCGCACCTGAGCGATGACGATCCCGCCGTTGTTGTGGGCAGCGAGCGCCATCTCCATGGCGCCGAGCGTGGCGCCTTCCTGCTCGAAGGTCAGGTTGCCTTTTTCATCGGCGGTGCTGGCGCGGATGATCGCGACATCCGGTTGCAGGGCCGGGAAATAGAGCCATTCCTCGCCTTCGAAGTCCATGGTTCGGACGATGGGACGTTCGCGGGCGGTGGCGTTCATCGCACAGCCGTCGCGGCGCGGATCGGCGAAGGTGTCGAGCCCGACTTTCGTCAGCACGCCGGGGCGTCTGGCCGCGCCCTCCCGCAGCATGTCGAACACGATGCCTGACGGGACGTTATAGGCGGCGAGATTTTCTTCCAGGATGCGCTGCCAGATGAGAGGCGGTTCGGCATTGCTCGGGCCGGAGGGATAGGAGCCGCCGATGATGCGCGAGATCATGCCCGGTCTGGCCAGATGGTCGACGCCTTTTGTGCCGAACATGTCGCCCGCGCAGATCGGGTGAATGGTGGTCAGATTTTTCGGCGCCCCTTCCGCCGCGAAACGCTGTCCGAGCGCTTCCAGGACGGCGTCGGGGCACAGAAGCCCGGAAGAGGAATTGACGGCGACCATTGCGCCGTTCTGAACGTGGCTGACAGCTTCAGCGGCTGTTCTGACTTTTGTCATGGCTCCGGTCCGTTTTCTTATTATGTATCTAACCAGATGGTTACTTATAACATGCACTGAAAAACCGTGCTCTGGCAAGACGCAGTTTCGTGAACTGCCGGAGCACGGAAGCAGCGTCCTTCTCAGGCGTTGCCCTGGATGAAATCGGCCGCCCGCTCCCCGATCATGATGGTGGCGGCATTGGTGTTGGACCCGAGCAGAGAGGGCATGACGGAGCTGTCGCAGATCCGGATGCCGTCAAGGCCGTGAACCCGCAGACGCGGATCGACCACGGTGTTTTCGTCCCGGCCCATCCGGCAGGTGCAGGTCGGGTGGTAGGAGGTCCGGCCATGCGCGCGCGCATAGGCGCGGAATGACTCCGTGGTGGGTGTTTTATCCCCGAAGAAGCAGATCTGCCGGATGTATTTCCGGAGCGAGGGCTGGGAGAACATCTCGTAGCTCAGCCGCACGCCCTCCGCCGCGACCCGCAGATCGTCCGGGTCGGCGAGGAAGTTCGGGTCCACCAGCGGGTTTTCGCGTGCGTCGGCGGATTTCAGTCTGACCGTTCCGTGTGATTTCGGGCGCAGCACGTAACTGTTCAGCGTAATTCCCGAGCGTCCGTCCGGGACCGACATCACGCCGGCTTCCGCGCCGGCTCCGGCGAGGAAATGAAACTGCACGTCGGGGACATCGGATGACGGGTCGGCGTACCAGAAGGCTCCTGCCTCGACGACGTTGGAAGTGGCGGGGCCGGTGCCGAACAGGGTGTACTGCAGGCCGACCCACATCATCTTATGCAGTTTGTTATACTTATCGAGGCTTTCACTGCCTTTCAGTTCCGCGACGATATCGACACCGAAATGGTCCTGAAGGTTTTCGCCGACGCCGGGCAGGTCCTGCACGACCGGGATGCCGTGCTCGCGCAGATGCTTCGCCGGTCCGACGCCGGAGAGCATCATCAGCTTCGGCGTGCCGATGGCGCCCGAGGTGACGAGCACTTCCTGGGCGGCGGTAACGGTGGTCAGCGCGCCGTTGGCGATATACTGCACGCCGGTCGCGCGCGTGCCGCTGAAGGTGACTTTCAGGACGAGAGCCCGCGTTACGACCGTCAGGTTCTTGCGGTTCATCACCGGACGCAGATAACCCACCGCCGTCGAGCAGCGCCGTTTGTCGCGGATGGTCATCTGGTAGATCCCGGCGCCTTCCTGTGAGGGGCCGTTGAAATCCGGGTTATAGGGCAGGCCCATTTCCTGGCAGCTCCGCACGAAGGCGAGGCTGGTCGGGTTGGGATCGCCGAGGCATGAGACGCCCTGCGGTCCGTCGGTGCCGTGCCACCTGCCGGCCAGGACGCTGTTCCCTTCCGAGCGGATGAAATATTTCTGCACATCGCTGAACGCCCACCCGTCGGCGCCTTCCCTTGCCCACCGGTCGAAGTCGGAAGGGTGACCGCGTGTGAACACTTCGGCGTTGATCGAGGAGCCGCCGCCCAGGACGCGGCCCTGCACGTAGGGTATGCGCCGGTTATCGGCGTGTTTCTGTGGTTCGGAGACGAGACCCCAGGTCAGGGGGCCGCTGGTCATTTTGGCGAACCCGACCGGCATATGGATCAGCGGGTTTGTGTCCCGCTTTCCGGCCTCGATAAGGCACACGCTCACCGAGGGGTTTTCGGACAGGCGGGCGGCCAGCACGCATCCCGCGGAGCCCCCGCCGACGACGATATAGTCAAATCCCTTTGTCATTACGAAATCCAGTGCGTACGCTTGTTGGTTTCGATGTGGACGGTCTTGATCTGGGTATATTCCTCGACGCCGTAAATTCCGGACTCCCTTCCCCATCCGGACTGCGCGAAGCCGCCGATCGGCGTTTCCGGACCGCCGCTCATGATGGTGTTGACCCAGAACCGGCCCGCGCGGACGCCGCGCGTCACTGTCAGCGCCTTGCTGAGATCTTTCGTCCAGACCGATGCGGAGAGTCCGTATACCGTGTCGTTGGCCAGCGAGATCGCTTCAGCGACGCTGTCGAAACGGAAGGATGAAAGGACCGGGCCGAAGATTTCCTCGCTGGCGATGGCCATTGAGGGGCTGACATTTGTGAACAGGGTTGGGGCGATATACTGGCCTTTTCCGAAATTCAGGGCTTTACCGCCACAGAGGAGGGTGGCCCCTTCCTCTCTTCCTTTGTCGATAAATTTCAGGATGGTTCTGTTCTGCGCATCCGTGGTAATGGCGCCGATCTGAGTTTCGGGATCGAACGGGTCTCCGACCCGGATTTTCTCCATCTTCTTCGCCACGAGGCGTTCGAATTCGTCGGCGACGGAGCGTTCGACGATCAGGCGGCTGGTGGAGACGCAGCACTGTCCGGTGTTGAAGCTGACACCGAACGCCACGGCGTCGGCGGCGTCCTCCAGATTGCTGTCGGCGAAGACGATGATCGGGTTCTTGCCGCCCAGTTCGAGACCGAGTTTCTTGAGGTTGCTGTCGGCCGCCGCATGGACGCAGGAGCGTCCGACGCCGGTTGAGCCTGTAAAGGACAGCATGTCGATACCCGGGTGTTCCGCCATGGCCTGCCCGATCAGGCTGCCGGCACCGGTGACGACGTTGTAAACGCCCTTTGGCAGGCCGGCTTCCGTCAGGATGTCCGCCAGGATCAGGGTTGTCGCGCTGGTGACTTCGGCCGGTTTGACGACGAGCGTGCAGCCTGACGCCAGGATAAACGGCGCGCGCTCGCAGAGGATCATGAACGGGAAATTCCAGGGCGTGATCAGCCCCACTACCCCGACAGGCTCCCGCAGGACCATGCCGAACAGATCTTTTCCGAGATTGTTGAAGGTATCGCCATGCAGCAGCCGCGCGGCGCCGGCGGCCATTTCGAAACAGGCGATACAGTGGCCGATCTCGCCTTTCGCCTGAGCGATCGGCTTGCCGTTTTCGAGGACTTCCCAGTAAGCGATCTCATCGACGCGGCCGCGCAGGAGGTCCGCGACACGGAGCAGGACGGCGGCGCGGCCGGCGGCCGGAATGGTGGCCCAGCTGTCATTTTCAAAGGCATGGCGGGCCGCGGCCACCGCTTCGTCGAGGTCTTCTTTCGTGCAGCGCGGCGTGCGGGTGACGACGGTATCGTGGGCGGGCGAGGCGCGGTCGTACAGTTCGCGCCCATGACGCCATGTGCCGTCGATGAAAAAGCCGAATTCACGCGGCTTTGCCGGCACAGAAAGTTTCCGCTCAGTCGTAGCCATTTATCATAACCTTCCCGCATTTTTACGCCGGAACACCGGTAAAATTCTCTGGTTTTCACCCGGTTTTCTGCGTTTATCCGGCGTCTGTTTTATTTTTCTTCGCTTTGCACCGCCTTTGAGCTGTGGACGGTCTTCCATCTCCTAACGCGGTTCGCACCAATTGGTTACTTAAAGCTGAGTCATTTTCTGTGGGGGAGCGTTCACGTCCGGTTGATGGCTTAACGCGCCGCCGAAAGCTGATTATGAATGTTTTTTTATGCTTCTTTTTTCTGTCCCGCGCGCTCAATACGCAGCATCAGCAAAATCCGCAGGATCACCGACTTGACGCCACCCGAGAAAAACCAGCCTTCAGATCTGCCGAAACATCGTGTTCGGGATGCCGAGGCGACGAAGCTGCGTATTCTTGAGGCAGCGAAAAAGGAGTTCTCACAGAACGGGCTGGAAGGCGCGAGAGTGGACAGTATTGCGCTGGAGGCCCGGGCCAACAAGCGGATGATTTACCATTACTTTGAGAGCAAGGAAAATCTCTTCAAAGTCGTTCTTGAAATAGCCTATCTCGATATCAGAACGCAGGAAGCAAATTTAAATCTCGAAAAACTGCCTCCCAAAGAAGCGATGATAACGTTTGTTCGTTTTACATGGGATTACTATATCAAAAACCCGGAGTTCATCACGCTCGTCAACAGTGAGAACCTGTGTCAGGCGCGTCACATCAGAAACTCTCCGTTGCTGCAGGAAGTCAGCCAGAAATTCGTCAGCCGCATTCAGGCTATTCTCGATCAGGGTGCACGGGAAGGCGTTTTTCGTCCGGATCTTGATGCCGTTCAGGTCAACATCACCATCGCTTCAATCGGGTACTATTACTTTACAAACCGATATACCGGATCGGTTATTTTTAACCGTGATTTTCTTTCACCGGCCGCGCTGAAAGAACGTCTTGCTTTCAATACCGATACGATCCTTCGTCTTCTGTGCCTGTAGGTCTGTCGTTATCAGGTGTTTCGGGGCGGCAGGTCGTTGCATTTACGGAGTATTGTCTGGTCCGGCACCGGCTTCCGGGGTAACCCTCAGATTTTCCGCCGGCCGCCGACCCAGACTTCCGTGACCTCAAAATCCTCGTTCATCACCACGAAATCCGCCCGCAGGCCGGGTTCGATCCGGCCACGGTCATGGAGACCGAGGAAGCGGGCGGCATTGCCGGACACGAGAGCGGAAGCGGCGGCCATGGACATTCCGCCTTCTCTCATGGCGTTGCGGAATGCCGTGTCGAGCGTCAGCACGCTTCCTGCCAGGGAACCATCCGGAAGACGAACGGCACCATCACGGATTTCCACAGCCTGTCCTCCGAGCTGACTGGGTCCCTCGGGCATGCCGGCGCCGCGCATGGCGTCGGTCACGAACAGCAGACGGTTTCCCATCAGGCGCCGGGCAAGACGAAAGTTTGCCGGGTGAACGTGGTGAAGATCGAAAATCATTTCCGCATATGTCACATCGCTGCACATCAGCGCGGCCACCGGGCCGGGATTGCGGCCGGCGACAGGCGACATCGCATTGAACAGGTGGGTGGCACCCGGCACGCCGCCTGCGGCGCAGATGCGGCAGATGGCCTGCTCAGCCTGCTCGTAGCCTGCTGTTGTGTGTCCGATGCTGACCCTTACGCCGGCTTTCGCGAATGCGGCGACGGCGCTGTCCGCGTGTTCCAGCTCCGGCGCCAGCGTGACGACGCGGACGATTCCGGTGCCGATGACTTCCGCGACCTTATCAGGATCGGGAGACACACTGAACGGTGGCTGGGCGCCCAGTTTATGCGGGCTGACGAAGGGACCTTCCAGATGGGCGCCGTGAATTTCCGGTCCGTCCGGTTGTGGTGCTGAGACGACTTCGGCGACGGCCCGTAATGCGTCCATCACCTCGTTCCAGGGACGGGTGATGGTTGTCGGCAGAATGGTGGTCGTGCCGCACCGGAGATGAAATGCAGAAAGGCGGCGAATGGCTGCGACGCCATCCATTGTGTCGGCGCCGTCGCCGCCATGAACGTGGCAGTCTATGAAACCGGGCAGGATGTAACGCCGGCCGGCGTCATGGGATGGCGTGATGGTCTGGATGCCGCTTTCTTCAAAACGGACTGTTCCGGGCATAACGCAATCCGGCAGAACGATCTGGCCACTGAGTAACATGATTCAGAATTCCTGCTTTCGGGATAACAAAACAATGATGGAGAGCGCGAACGCACACAGACACGGGCGCCTGCCGGGCCGGCAGATCGTTGCTGTTGTAGCGTATCGTGACGGACGACAAAACCATGCGCCGGGATGGCTGAAACGGGACAAACCGGCGAGCCTGTCATCGATTTGTCCGTTTATATGCCTGTATTCAGAGGCCGGCCAGTTTTCGTACGGCGGGCTCGATGGCGATCATCAGGCCGCCGGAAGGCAGATTTGCGGCACCCGAGGCCCCTGATACATCGGTCGATCTGCTGATGACGGCATCTTCATCATCAATGATTTTTCTCTCCTCCGAAGACAGTGCCTTTTTATGTCCGCTCAGCGCATTCAATCCGATACCGGCGATAACCGCGAGATTATGCGAGACCGGCAAAGCCTCCGAAAGGCCGCGCACAGTCGCGACCTGAATGAAGGACGCATCGTTATCATGCCAGATCTGAAGCTGAGCCAGGAGATCCGGCACCACCGAATGATCCCCGGAGATGTAGCGATCGGCCAGCATGCTGAACCGTATCGCCGGGAACGGATCGGGAGAGGCGATTTCGCCGATGGCGTCGAGATTGTTGCCGTGCCGTCCGACATAGCGGTTCATATTGTAATTTTGCAGCGGAACCGTGGCGCTGACGAGAATCTGCACGGGGTCCGGATTGCCGCGGGAGAGTCTCGCCGCCATGCGTCCGGTACTGGCCTGCGCGTGCAGTCCGGTGATCTGAAGTTCTGAATTCACGACGGCGAGGCGACGATACATATCGTTCACATCCCGCACGAAAGCAGGGGACCAGAAACGTTCCGCGATGGCCGCCGCGCGGGGCCAGTAGCGCGCGTCGAGCATCTCATCGGTCACCAGTTCGGCCCAGAGCGGCGCCTCGCCACCGAGAATGTATTTTTTCTGCTCGTCCGTCAGCGGCGGTGGCGCAGGCTCTTTCAGGAAGGCATTGACCAGATCGGGATTTACGCCCTTCCTGAGCAGGACATCCGCCTGGGCTTTCGTAATTCCGTTGGCGGCGGGATCATAAGGGTCAACGAGATAATGCTGTGACGCCGGCTGAAGCAGGTCAAGATAATAGCCTGCCGAAACGATGACCGGATGATGAGTGGCGGAGGCCGAGGCGATGAATTTTGAACTTCTCCAGACATCCACAATGACGTCCACCGGGATCGGTGCTTCACTGACCTCATCCCAGCCGACCATGATCTTTCCCTGGGCCGCGAGGATTTTCTGTACCTGGGCGGTGAATTCAGCCTGCAGCGCCTGAGGCGTCGCGAAGCCGTTCTGCTTCATATAGGCGACGATTTTAGGATTTTTAAGCCATTCATCCGGGTCGACCTCGTCACCGCCTGAGTGAAAACAGGTGTCAGGAAAAAGCCTGCTCATTTCGCCATAAAGTCTGCGGACAAGATTCAGCGAACCGGGAACCGTGGGATCGAGCGCGGCTGTATTTTTGTTTTTCGGTGCCGGATTGACCGGTTTCTGAGCGGCGAGTTCCGGATGCGCGAGGAGCAGCGCGAGGGCGTGGCCGGGAACATCAAATTCCGGCACGATCCGGATGCCGCGATCGGCGGCATAGGCGATAAGCTCCCGGATTTCGTTCCGGGTGTAATACTGGCCGTGCGATCCTTCGATGGTCAGTTCGGGCAGGACTTTGCTTTCCACACGAAAACCGGTGCCATCACTGAGATGCAGGTGCAGCACGTTGAGTTTCAGCAGCTCCATGGCGTCGATCTGACGCTTGATGGTTGCGGTGCTCATGAAATGTCGCGACGTATCAATCATGATTCCACGCCATGGGAAGCGTGGACTGTCCGTGATCGTTGCGAAGGCGAGCATCGGGCCGTTTTCGTCCCGGGTGACCAGCTGCGTGAGGGTGGCAAGACCATGAATGACGCCGTCGGGACCGTCAGCGGTCAGTTTTACGCCGTCATGGCTGACTGAAAGGCTGTAATTCTCCCTGGCGTGGACCGTCAGGGCTTCCGGATCGTCTCCCACCTGAATTTTTACCGGTATGGCGGCATTTTTTGCGTCAGGAGCGGCAGGATCGGGCGCGGGAAGAATGCGGCCCGCAAGAGCGTTGATGCGATCGGTGAAACGCTGTGCAGCTCTGCTCAGCATTGGGGAAGGCGGACGGCTCCAGGAAATGCTTATTCCGCCGGAAAGCGGGAACGATTCAGGAGAAAAAGAAACGGATGCGGGAAGCGGCATAAGAGCCGGCGCGACATTCTGTGCCCCGGCTATGGCCGTCCCTGTCATGGTGCTCATAAGCAGAGCGGAACCGAGCAGGGCCACGTGCCATGTGAGAAAACACTCTCTGAATATCATTTATTTTTCTTTTCCATACGGCAGCCGCGTCCGGTGCTTATCTGATTCTTCCGATGATCCCGGCATCTGATGAAGCGGGCTGTTCTCCGGAACCTGTTTGCCGGACGCGTCTGTGACGGGAGCCAGGAATACGCTGCTTCGGGATGCGCCGGCTGAGATGCCGCTGGCGGCTATGGTGGAGAAGCGCTGCATCGTCCTCAGTCTTTCGGGGAGAGTCAGTTCTCCTGTCGTCAGCGCCGGTCTGCGCCCGATCCGGCCAGGCATTCCGTTACCTGTCATGAACGGACTTTCAGGACCATCAATGCAGGTTTCTTTTACGATATCAGGATGAAACATCAGCTGCCATCTGCTGACAGAGCGATGAGTTCGGGATCGTGGCGCATCTGCCATTCGATGGCGTCACGCTGGGTGAGACCTGACGCGGCGGCGTTATCCAGAATGACGAGGCAGTGAGGATGAAACTGCAGCGCTGATCCGGGCACCAGGGCGCTGACGGGGCCTTCGATGACGCGGGCGGTTATGTCGGCCTTTTTTGAGCCCGTCACAACGAGGAGCACCTTGCGGGAGTCGAGGATTGTGCCCGTTCCCACGGTAAGGGCGCGGGTGGGAACCCTGCCGGGATCGCCGCCGAACATAACGGCATTCTGTTCAAGAGTGGCCTGCGCCAGGGTTACGACACGGGTGCGGCTGCTCAGTGACGACAGAGGCTCGTTAAAGCCGATATGGCCGTTCTCTCCCAGCCCCAGAAGCTGGAGATCGATGCCGCCTGCTGCCGCAATCCGGTTTTCATAGGATACGGCCTCAGCTTCCACATCGGCGGCGGAACCATCGGGAACATGCGTTTGATCCGGTGCGATATTGACGTGATCGAACAGGTGCTTCCGCATGTAGTAGCGATAGGACTGGTCGTGACCGGCATGCAGGCCGGCATATTCATCAAGATTGAATGTTGTGATGGCGCTGAAATCGATTTCATCGTGCCGGGATCTTTCCGCCAGCAGGCTGTAAATGGCCTCCATGGTGCGTCCGGTCGCGAGGCCCAGGACGGAAGCGGGCTTCTCCCTGATCTGATCGGAAAGAATTCGCGCGGCCAGCTCCCTTGCGTGCGAAGCATCGGGACAGATCATAATCTTCATAAAAATCAGTCTCCTGGCGTCATGATGATCGATTCCGGGACAGGAGCACCGGTTTTCATACGCAGCGCTACAGTCCATCCGGCAATAAAGAGATAGGACGGAATGACAAGGGTCATGAAGGCGGGCGATGTTCCCAGAGACGGCGCGAGATGGACAAAAAGCTGTGGCAGGACAGCGCCGCCGGAAAATGCCATGACGAGAAATGCGGTCGCGCCCGCGCCGCCGGAGCCGGCTTCCGCGAGGACGACAGGAAAAAGCGCCGGCATGATCATCGCATTGGCGAAACCCAGGAGCGCGACACACAGGACCGGGATCATTCCGGGAGTCATCATGGCCATGAAACAAAGGATAATGCCCATGAGGCAGGAGATGAGCATATAGCGTTCCTGGCTGACCAGGCGGGGGACGATCATCATTCCGACGATGTAACCGGCCATCATTGAGGCCAGGGTCACCGTTGTGAGATATTTTGTGACATCGAGGGAAAGACCGAAGGATCGCCCGTAGAAGCCGATGGCGTCTCCGGCCATGACTTCCACGCCGACATAAAGGAACATCGCGAACACGCCTGTCATCAGCCAGAGCGGGTGTGTCCCGCAGGTGCCTGTTCCGGTCTGAACGGGGCTCTGCATTTCGATTTCCGGCAGCCGCGCACGGGCGACGAGCACCGCGAGCAGAACGAGGAGACCGGCCATCACCTGATAGGGGATGTGGACGGCGTGGGTGAACTGCGTGAGAATTGCGTCTCTCGCCGGACCTGCGGGGGTGCTGCGTATGCTGGCAGCGACGTCTCCGACGCCGGGCATAACGATGATGGCAAAAAGAGCCGGGGCGACGATCCCGGCGAATTTATTGGCGATACCCATGATGGCGATACGCTGGGCGGCGCGCTCATGGTCGCCCAGCAGGCTGACATAAGGATTGATGGTGATCTGGAGCAGCGACAGGCCGGCCCCGATGACGGTCAGTCCGCTGAGGGCTCCGGCGTACCAGCGGTCGTTGACGCATTCGCCGAACAGTGCCGTGCCGGCTGCCATGACGGCCAGAGCGGCGATCAGGCCGCGACGCAGGCCGATCCGGCGCGCGAGCGCGGTGGCAGGCAGGGGAAACACGAAATAGGCGAGGTAGAAACAGACCGGAACGAGGAAGGAAGCGACATCGCTCAGGCTGAACGCCACCTGGACGAATGTAATCAGCGGTCCGTTCAGCCAGGTGACAAATCCGATGCTGAAAAACAGAGCGGCCATGATCAGGACGGGGCGCCAGCCATAGGCTCCGGCCGGGCTTGATATCGGGAACCTGAGCAAGCGGCGCTTCCTTCAAAGATAACGTTTCGACCTGGCCGGACAGGCTGAGACCGGACAGCGGCGTGGGGAAGTATATAAACTTAACCGGAACTGGCTATCGATCTCATCACTGGCTGAAGACTGGTTTCATGGGAGTTACCGGGTTTGCGGGTGCGTGAGCGAAATTCTGATCGGGAATACAGGTCATCTCCCTTCATTCCGGTCTGAAAATGGTGGCCTGTTCCTATGCCGATCCGTGCCCTGAGCGTGCATATGTAATGGTTAAAGGGTGAAGGTGCATTCTGATCTGATTATCCCGCTTTCTGCGGACAGAATGTTCAGACGGGACGGGCTTCCTGACAAGAGGTCATTACAAACCCGATACGGATGCTGAACACTGGTCCGGGGCATGTCGTCAGCAATCCATGTGATCGCCGATGTCCTGGGGAGTGCCGCTGTTTTTCCCCTGACAGCCTGGCCAGACGACTGACGTGACCGGGACAGAATTCTCGTGAAGAACCTCAATTCCGATCCCTGCATCGCTGACAGGGCTTACGATGCGGGTCCGCTCATCGAAAGGCCCGGGAGCGGGACATTGTCCCGGTCATTCCTTCACAGAGACACCTCTGCAATCTCCGGAACAGAAGCTTTTCTACTGGCAGTAAAAGAAACGTTATTGGACGCTTTTTCGTCGTGACTGACGCAGTTCAGAGACGCCGCAGCAGGTTACGACACGCTGACATCAACCTTTCATGTCGCCATCCAGGTCGTTCCGGTGGTCATCAGTTTTAGCTGACCGTCGCCCGGAAGCCTGACCGGTGTCTGGTGACAACGCTACAATAAACGCGGTCTGAGCCCACGGCGATCTCATTACCACTCGCAGGGCTTCGGAAATCACGGCTCCGCCATAACCTGCTTCGCTGTATCTCCGGCCAGTCAGGACAGCGGAGGCGATCAGAAGATGCCTCCTGTTCGCTCAGCTGTGTAACTCGTTTTCGTCGTCATTTCTCTGGCTGTTTAGCGCAGGCCTTGCTGGTTCCTTGACAGGTTTCAGCCACCCGGCCATTGTTCCATATATAAAAATAAGTTCAGCATAATGAACATCAGCATCGAGCAAAACGATGACCTGCCTGACCAGCTCCTCTCCTCTGAAGAACGCTTATGTGGCCGGCGGGCGCCGGATTCCAGTGCAGATCGGAACCCGGTCGTGAGAGATTCCGTTATGGGATCGGGAAATATCCCGAGAGCAGATATCTGTGCCGGTGATCGGGCAGGAGGCAGGCAGAATGAAGCCGTTTGAGTTCCGGACCGTTCCGTCCATTGACGTGGCCTGGGGCGGAGCGCTTCGTCTCGGAGAACGCCTGAGCGGGCGTTTTGAGGCGCGGCGTGCCATGCTGGTGACGGATGGTGGCCTGGTAAAGGCCGGTCTGATTGCGCCGGTTGTATCCGGGCTGGAAGCTGCGGGTTTTACCGTGCAGATCTTTGACGGCGTCGTGGCTGATCCGCCGGAATCGGTCGTCGGTGAGTGTGCCCGCCTGGCCAGGGAGAGTGACACCGACATCGTGATCGGACTTGGCGGCGGGTCCTCTCTGGACATTGCCAAGCTTGTGGCTGTTCTGGCCACCTCCGACCAGCCATTGTCCGGGATGTACGGGATCGGCAACGTGAAGGGTGGTCGTCTGCCGCTTGTTCTGGTGCCCACGACGGCGGGAACGGGCTCCGAAGTCACGAATATCTCGATCATCACCACGGGTGAGACGACCAAGATGGGCGTTGTAGCGCCCCAGCTTTATGGCGATTACGTGTTGCTGGACGCAGAACTGACGATCGGGCTGCCGAAGCTGCATACGGCTGCGACCTGTATCGACGCGATGGTTCACGCGATTGAAGCTTATACGAGCCTGCACAAAAAGAATGTCCTGTCCGATATGCTGGCGCGCGAGGCGTTGCGGCTGATGAGTGGCAATCTGATTGCTGCCTGCGAGGATGGCACGAACCGGGATGCGCGTGAGTCGCTTCTGCTGGGCGCACTGCTGGCCGGACAGGCTTTTGCCAACGCGCCGGTGGCGGCGGTTCATGCCCTCGCCTACCCGCTGGGAGGGCATTACCATGTGCCGCACGGGCTTTCGAACGCGCTGATGCTCGGGCCGGTGCTTCGGTTCAACAGCGGGGTGGCGGCGCCGCTTTATGCGGAACTTGCCAATGTGGTCGGGGCCGGAGATGGGGGCGACACGCCGGCGCGCGCGAAAGCGTTTGTCCGGCACATGGAAAATCTGATGGACCGGAGCGGTGCGCCGCGTCGTCTGCGCGATGTGGGGGTGACGGACAACATGCTGACCGTCATGGCGTCTGATGCGATGAAGCAGACGCGACTTTTAGGCAATAACCCGGTTGAGGTGCGCGAGGAGGATGCTCTCGCGCTTTACCGCGAGGCGTTCTGACGCGGCACGAAAAAAGGCGTTGTCAAATGACCGATATCCGGCTCTGCATGCTTCAGTCCGGCACGCTGAAATGCAAGGTCCACAACATCAGAATGAATGAGGGCAACGGGGCTCCTTACGAGATTCCCGTGCCGTTTTTCCTGATTACTCACCCGGACGGCCATACCATCATCGATGGCGGAAACGCTGTCGAGGTGGCGACGGACCCGCGCGGATACTGGGGTGCGATCTGCGATGTTTACTGGCCTGTCCTTGATAAGGACAAGGGCTGCGTTGATCAGGTCCGCGCTCTGGGGATCGATCCGGCCGATGTGCGCTATGTGGTGCAGTCCCATCTGCACCTTGACCACACCGGCGCTGTGGGCCGCTTTCCGAATGCGACTCATATCGTACAGCGAGCGGAATATGAGTATGCTTTCACAGCGGACTGGTTTGCGGCGGGCGGCTATATTCGCAGGGACTTCGACCGGCCAGGACTGAAATGGCAGTTTCTGAACGGAACGCAGGACGATTTCTATGACGTGTATGGCGACGGGACGCTCACGACTGTATTCACGCCGGGCCATGCGCCCGGACATCAGTCTTTCCTGGTGCGTCTGCCGCAAAGCGGATCGTTTATCCTGACCATCGATGCCGCCTATACACTCGATCACTGGAATGAACGGTCGCTTCCCGGCTTTTTGACGTCCACGATTGAATCGGTTCGCTCCGTACAGAAGCTCCGGGCTCTGGCGGAGAAGACAAATGCTACGGTCGTCACAGGGCACGACCCCGAGGCATGGCCCGGATTTCGTAAAGCGCCTGATTATTATGCGTGATCGGGAGTTTCGGCCCATCTTCTTCTGATAGCGGACGGTCCGGGCGGCGTGTGCTGAGATGCGGGGGCCGGTCTGTAAACTTCGTGACAGACCGGATCAGAAACGGGAAAAGGAATGTCCGTTGTCGGTCGGCTGGTCCGGAGACCGAATCTGTGGTGCCGGTTTATAAATACCGACGCCTGGTTCTCACTGAGATGAGCTTACAGTGTTGAGATAGTTATCGGGACGATTGTCATATCGGGTCCCGGTCGCCTTTCAGGGAGATGAAAGCCGGGTGAGGCCAGCGTCATAATCAAGGCTCCTGTCCCAGGCTGCATCAGAGGAGTTACAGATTGGTGCTTAATGGCTACTGCCATCGTCCAGTCCTTCGTCTACCCCCTGCAGACCAGGTATCCGTCCAGAAGATTTTGATCATCCTTGCTTGCGGATAAAAATTATTTATCAGAACCAGCAGCGATGTGAGCAGGGTGAAATGTTCTGCAGACCATTCGAACCACCTCTCTTCTGACAGAAATAAGCAGACAGACGTTACTCGTACTCATTCCGGTCGTTCAGACGAGATTCATAACTTAGGGCGAGCTATCAGAGTGGATGCAGTGACCATGTTTCCTTTGTGCCGTCATTCTCTGATATGCTGTTTAATATATACTAGAAAGATATTTCCGAAATTCAACGAAGCGTCTCCAGCCGGGAGCCTAACCGTATCCGGCTGGATCGGAACGATACCCGCTCTCTCTGAACATGGTATTGACTGATTTATACTCTTTCAGTCCGTCTCCGTGGACGCAGCGCCGTAAACCTGAATCGCAGCCCTGGCCGAAATATAGCCCAGGGCCAGGTCGTGGGCGACAGCCTCCGGAGCACGCGTCCTCGGGTCACCGAAACCGCCGCCGCCAGGCTGGCTGAACCGGACGATATCGCCGTACTGCATCATATCGCGGCCACTCATTGTCAGCGGCTGGTCGTCCCGTATGCGGATGACGCCAGGGGCGCCCGGCAGCCCCCCTTCCCTTCCCTGCGCAGGCTCGGCGAACCGTCCGCCACCAAAAGCGACCTGAACCGGTGTGCGGTTCAGGCACAGCATAACGGTGTCCTGCCCCAGTCCACCCCGGAACCTGCCTGCGCCGCCACTGTCCTGTCGCAACTCGCGCGACAGGACGCGGTATGGCGCTTCCAGTTCGAACAGTTCCACTGAGGTCGTTGCGATGTTTCCTGGAAAGACCACGGCGGAAACCCCATCGCGATCCCGGAATGCGCCCTGGCCGCCCTGGGCGTTGTAATGCGATAAAAATTCTGTGCCATCGTCGCGTGTACCGGCGAATTTCTCGATCCAGAGAGGATAGGTGCCGGAAGCGGCCATGCCGAGATCAGGCGCAATCTGATACAATGCGCTCATGACCGCCTCGACAACGAAATAAGAAAGAAGCGAGCGATACATTCCCGGAGCGGGATAGAGGGGATTGAGGATACTGCCCTCCGGTACGCACAGCACGATCGGACTAAACGCTCCCGCGTTCATCGGTAATTCGGGACAAAGCGTGGCAACAAAAGGAAAGATGCAATAGGAACGGGTAATATTGAGGACAGCATTCACCGGCATCGGAACCTGGGGTGAGGTGCCCGTGAAATCCAGATGCACTTCACCTTCCCCTACCGTCATCGACAGGCGGATTCGCAGCCTGTTGCCGTCAGGATCGCGCAGTTCGTGAAAGACTTCGGCGTCAGAGCGACCACGCGGCAGGCGTCGAAGCGCGGACCGAAACATATCTTCGGTCCGTGCCGTGATCTGATCGGCAATATCCGTCAGTGTCTTCAGATCGAAATCGTCCATTACCTGCCGGATGCCCCGCGCGCCGACCCGGGAGGCTGCGATCTGTGCGTCGATGTCGCCCAGTACTTTTTCCGACATCCGCACATTCCGCGCGAGGAGACGATAGAGTTCCTCGTTACGTTCTCCGCCCCGATGCAGTTTGCTGACCGGAATGATGACACCTTCCTCATAGACATCGCGGGCGTCGACCGCGCCCAGACGGCCGCCCATATCCGCCTGATGCGCGCAGGTGCAGGCGAAGCCGGCCAGCGTGCCGCCTGAAACACCATCGGACGGCGCATGCCGGAAGACGGGGACGGCGATGAACACATCCGGGGCATGTCCGGCACCGATCCAGGGATCGTTGCAGATCAGCACGTCTCCCTCGGTCAGCACGTCGGCGGGGTAGCTGTTCAGCATCGCGGCGATGACCGTCGGGGTCGATCCTGCCTGTCCGGGCGTGCACTGGCTGGACTGCGCGAGCATGACCCCGCGCGCATCATAGAGTGCGCAGGCATAATCCTTGTTGTCGCGGACAATCAGGGAAAAGGCGGTTCGTTCCAGTGTTGTGGCGATTTCATCCGCGACCGAGATCAGTCGTGACCAGATGACCTGAAGCCGTATGGGGTCTATGACATCGGATGTGGTCATGACGGACCTGCCTCCATAGTAATTTCGAGCCATCCACGATCGTGCCGCAAGGCGCGGCATCCCCGTGCAATCCGCACAACAGCTCCTGGCTGGCTGACAAGCGCCGGCCCCTCCAGGGGAGCGCGGATCGCCGCGAATTCCAGCGTGCGGTGCGGGATCATTGCTCCGGCAGCATCATCCCACGCGAGGCGCTCACCCTCCGCCGGCTCGTCGCTATGACTCAGTGGCCTGAAGGCCGGTCCGGGAAGGTCGGCGCACGCCTCGACACGCAGCGTTACGATCTCGATATTAATATCATCGCAGCAATATCCGTAGATATCGAAATAGTCGCGTCTGAAGGCGTCCGCGATGATTCTCCGTTCGGATTGTTCGATCCGGACGCGCAACTGATGCCCCTGGCCAACATAGCGAAGATCGGCCAAGAGACTGTGGCTCTGCGGCGCGCCAGGAGCAGCACCAGCGACGACGGCTTCAGCCTGAAGCCGCAATTCGTCGAAGATTCCAGTCAGCATATCATCGGTGATCTGATCCAGCCGCCGCGGATATGAGCGCGAGGTTTCGTAACGGGGGGCCGCCATCAAAAAACCCAGTGCGGAAAAGACTCCGGCGGCCTCAGGCACGATGACACGCGGCATTTTCAGTTTGCGTGCGACATCCACGGCATGCAGGGGTCCGCCGCCGCCAAAGGCGACCATGACTGACGCGGACAGATCGCCGGCGTTTTCCGCCGAGTAGATTCGCGCAGCCTGCGACATGCTTTCATTGACGATTTCGATTATGGCAGCAGCGGCCTGAAGGACAGGAATGCCCAGGGGGTCCGCAATACTCCGCTGCACTGCTGTGTATGCCGCGTTCGGGTCCAGCACGATGCCGCTGGCAACGAAGTCCGCCGGGTCCAGATATCCAAGCAGCAAATTGGCGTCGGTCACTGTCGGCAGGACGCCGCCACGGCAGAAACAGGCGGGACCAGGATCGGCGGCGGCGCTGTCCGGTCCTACCCGCAGACGGCCAAGATCGTCTATCCGCGCGATTGATCCGCCACCTGCTCCGATTTCGATCAGATCGACGGTCGGTACCGCCAGAGGGGTTCCGGAACCACGTTTGAAACGATGGACACGGTCGACCTCATAATGACTGGTGACCGGCATTTCTCCCTTGCGGATCAGACAGGCCTTGGCGGTGGTGCCCCCCATATCGAATGCCAGCGCATCGGGATATCCGGCGAGACGGGCGAGATCGCGTGTCGCAAGCACCCCGCCAACCGGCCCGGATTCCGCCAGCCTGACCGGGCTGTGCCTCGCGGTCAGCGCCGTGACGATACCGCCTCCCGACTGCATCAGACAGAGCGGGACGCTGAATCCCCGGCTGGCAAGCGCATCTTCGACACCGGCGAGGTAGCGATCCACTTTCGGTTTCACATAGGCATTGAGTGCCGTTGTCGAAAATCGCTCGAATTCCCGGACTTCGGGCAGGACCTCCGATGACAGCGACAGGGACAGGGAGGGAGCCGCCTGCTCCGCTATGGCCGCGATTTGCCGTTCATGATCCGGGTTGGCGTAGGAATTGATGAAGCAGACCGCGACGGATTCAATCCCGTCATCCGCAAGCCGTCGCAGCACCGTTTTAACTTCGCACGGATCGGGCGACTGGATTTCGGTACCATCTGATGCAATGCGGCCGGCCACGCCGATGCGCAGATTGCGGGGAATGACCGGCGTGGGGAAAATCTGACGAATATCGTAGATATCGTAACGGATTTCGCGCCGTGTTTCGATCACGTCGCGAAATCCGGCTGTTGTCAGCAGAGCGGTGCGGGCGCCTTTACGTTCGAGAATGGCATTGATGACCAGTGTCGTCCCATGGATCAGCGTCTTCAGCGACGTGGGCAATGCGGCGTGCTGTCTGGCCAGATGATCGATTCCGGCTGTCAGCCCCTGCTCGGGAGCGTCCGGTGTCGTGGCGACCTTGAGTGTCACGACTGCGCCGGTCGAAGCGTCATAAAGGATGAAATCGGTGAAACTGCCGCCGATATCGCATCCGATTCTGTATTCGGTCGGACTCATTCAGATGTCTCCGGCGATAACGTCCTGTGTCAGAGGTGGTACTGAAGGCCGTCGACGACGAAGTCCTGACCCGTGATGAAGCAGGGTTCCGACATGGCGAGAAAGACGACCAGTTGTGCTATGTCGTCCGTGGTCCCGACCCTGTGAAGTGCGATGCCGTTCCGCACGAGGTCCGCGCCGCGCTCCGACAGCACGACATGCTTCGTCAGCTCGGTTTCGATCATGCCGGGACAGATCGCGTTCACGAGGATGGTGGGGCCGAGTTCCTTGGCGAGCGCGCGGGTAAGGCCAAGAATGCCGGCTTTCGCGGCGGCATAGGCGAACCGGCTTACGGCGGCGGTGACGCCCCCGGAATGTGCGTTCAGCGACGACATGGAGACGATCCGGCCGCCGCCCTGCCCGAGCATGACGGGCGCGACCGCTCTGATGTAATTGAAACAGCTCTTGAGATTGATGGACAGCGTCCGGTCGAACTCCGCCTCGGTGATGTCGAGAATGCCAGCCGGCATGGATTTTCCCGCGTTGTTCAGGAGGAAATCGACTCTGCCGAAATGACTGACAGTCTCCCGGACGACCGTATGCGCCCGCTCATAGTCCGTAACGTCGGCCTCGAACGTCAGAACATCGACACCGGACTCCCGGATTTCTGTTGCCGTGCGCGCCAGCTCCTGCGTCAGGACATCGACAAGCGCGAGGGCGAAACCGGAACGGGCCAGGGCCTGTGCGCAGCCCCGGCCGATACCCTGTGCTGCTCCGGTCACCAGCGCGACCTTTCCGGATTTTAATCGCGACGTCGTCATGGCATCCACTCCGGTTCTGTAATCACCCATGCAAAAATAGCCGATTATGGGTAAGATTTTCTCGTTCAGTCTGCCGCCATGACTGGAGCGTCTGTGTCGTCGGTGGCATCGTCGGCGAATGGCAGGCCAGCCGGCTCACTGAGTGTCAGCAAAGTTATGAAACTGAGCATTCCCGCGCCAACCACGTAAAAGGCCGCAGCATCGAGCCGGCCGGTCCAGCTGATGAGCAGGGTTCCGATAAAAGGACCGAACCCTCCGAATATGGTCACGCTCAGACCGTATCCGATCGACAATCCGGTCAGCCGGATTGTCGTCGGGAACAGCTCGGTCAGCAGCGGGACCAGAGGGCCTGCGGAAATGCCGAGAAGCACGGCAGCGACGAACTGGCCACAGATGAAGCCTGTCAGATCATGGCTGTCGATCACCATGCGGAAGAGGGGCCATGCCAGGAGCACCTGTCCCCCGATCCCGACCAGCATGGGTGGTCTGCGTCCGACGTGGTCGGAAAGACGACCTGACAGCGGTGTCACCAGTGCCATGGCCGTCGCGCAGAGCGCGGTCGCGTAATAGGTGGATCGGGGAGAAATATGGAAATTCTGGATGGCGAAAGTCGGAAAGAAGATCAGGAACATGTAGTTGCTTGCTGTGCCGGCGGCCGAAATGGCGAAGGCCGTCAGAATCCGGCGCCAGTGAAGGGTCAGCGCCTCCCGGACCGGTGCCCGGGGGATCTGGTGGTGGCGGCTTTCGACGAGGAAGGAGGGAGTCTCGACCAGGGCCTGTGATCGCAGGTACAGGGCGACGGGAGCCAGCACGAAGGCGACGAGGAAGGGAATGCGCCAGCCCCAGGCGAACATGGTGGCGGAGGGGATCACGGTTTGCAGAAACGCCGCAAACAGGGTGGATGCCGCGAGAGCCAGGGCAGCGCTGCACTGATGCAGGCTCCCGATCCTTCCCCTTTCACCGGGGTCCGCATATTCCACCAGGAAAGTCGCCGCTCCTCCCCATTCACCGCCTGCGGAAAATCCTTGCAGCAGCCTCAGCATAACGAGAAGGATCGGCGCGCCGACACCGATATCCGCATAGACGGGGAGGATACCGATCACGCCGGTGGTGACGGCCATCAGTCCGACGGTCAGGATCAGAACCTGCCTGCGCCCTTTCTTGTCTCCGTAGCTTCCGAAGAAGACCGCGCCGAGAGGGCGCATGATGAAGCCTACTCCGTAGGTCGCGAAGACCGAGAGAATGGAGATGAGAGGACTGCGTGCCGGAAAGAAATTAGCGGAGATTTCCAGGGCGAAAAAGCCGAACATGATGAAATCGAACAATTCGATGAAATTGCCGATTGCGCCGGCCGCGACCGCCTGGATCTGGCGCCGGCCATGTTGTTCGCATCCTTGTTTCATGGTTCCGGCGCTCATCGTCTCAGGACAATGTCTGCATCAGGCGCAGCAAAAGCCTGCCCCGTGGCATCAGGGATGAGATTACGATCTGCTCCTCCAGCGTATGGGCGCCACGACCATCTACGCCCAGCCCGTCGAGGGTTGCGACGCCGAGCGCCGCCGTGAAATTGCCGTCACTTCCTCCCCCGGTCATAAGATCCCTGAGTTCGAAGCCGATCTCAGATGCCAGGCGACCTGCATGGCTGAAAAGCTTCTCTATATCCTGCGTCTTTTTGTAGGCCGGCCGGTTGAGCCCCCCCGTGACCTCAACGGTCACATCGGGATCATGGGCGCGAAGGGCCAGTATCCGTGCGACCGTTTTGTCGCAGCTTTCGCTGTCCGGTGCCCGCATGTCGATTTCGGCTCGCGCGAAGGCCGGGACCACGTTGGCGCGGGTTCCGGCTTCTACGATGCCGACATTTACCGTGACGCCGCTCTCATAGTCGGTGATGGATTCCAGTTCGAGAATCTGCCTTGCCAGTTCGCGAATCGCACTTCTTCCGTCCTGATGACGGGTACCCGAATGTGCCGGCCGCCCCCTGATCGTCAGTTCGAACCGTGCGGTTGCCTTGCGGGCGGTGACGATCCGCCCCCCTTCGCGGGCAGGTTCGGTCACCAGTACGAATTTCGCGCGGCGGGCTTCGGCCTCGATCAGCGGGCGTGAGTCCAGAGACCCCTCTTCCTCATCGGAGACGAAAAGCTGGCGGATGGGCAGGGGCGTTCTGCCGCCGGCTGCCGCGCAGTCGCGAAGCGCGGCGAACGCCAGCAGCGCGCCGCCCTTCATATCGTAGATACCCGGACCGAAGGCGGTATCTCCCTCGATCCGAAAGGGAAAACCGGTCAGCGTGCCCGTCGGGTGGACCGTATCGGTATGGCTCAGGACTAGGATGCCCGGCTCTTCCGCCTCTCCCCAGGGAGTTTCGACCAGCAGGTGATCACCGTAATTCCGGCCTCCCGCAATACGCTGTACTCGAAGCCCCGAAGAGACAGCGTCACCTTCGATACGATCGACGAGGCGGTTGACCGCCCGGGCATCGGTGGTCGGGGTTTCGATCCCGACCCAGTCACGTAGTTCGCGCAGCAGCGTATCTTCGCAAAGCATTGCGGCGGGGCGTGTTTCGCTCATTGTCTGAATCTCCGTTGCATCGGGTTGAGGCGGGCGGTTCGTCGTTTCGTCAGGCGTCCTTTTTTCCTTGTTCCCCGGTTATCCGGCCGAACGAACGAGGATGGCGATTTCTGACGGACAGCATGGAAATGATCGTGAGCAGTGAAGCGATTCCGACTGCGACCATGACCGCAAGCAGGCTGTGCAGTTTCTGCGTCAGGAACAGATCGACCGACGGAGTCAGTCCGCCAAAGAGCGTGACTGCCAGGCTGTAGGAGGTCGAAAGACCCGACAGGCGGATATCTGTCGTAAAGATTTCACAGAGATACGCGCAGAGCGGACCGCTGAGACAGGTCAGGCACGCGGCGAAAATCATCTGGGTTGTGATCAGGGTTCCGAAAGATGGTGTCAGATACAGGCGATACAGCGCAAAGGGCAGCAGAAGTATCAGGGCGATGGCACCCGTCAGCACCACGGGCTGACGCCCGAATTTATCCGACGCGGCCCCGGCGAAAGGTATTCCCAGCGAAAAGACGAGTGCGGCGAGCATGGACGACAGGAAGACCGGGGCTCCGGCCATGGACAGGGAAGAAGTCGCGAATGCCGGAAGGAATATGTTGGTCGTCTGACTTGCGACGATGCACAGAGCGGATGCTCCGAAACCGCGCAGGAGTGCCGCGCGATGCGTGCGGAACAGGGTGGAGAGAGGAGAGATCTCCGAAGCGCCTTCGGCAAGACTGCTTGTATAGACAGGCGTTTCGCAGACCCTTGAGCGGACATAGAGCCCCAGCGGAAACAAGGCGAAGCCGAGAGCGAAGGGTATGCGCCAGCCCCACTGCTCCATCTGGAGCGGAGACAACGCAAAACTGAGCAGGGCGATGATGCTGGCGCCCATGATATTTCCCGCGCCCACCCCAAGCTGCTGAAGACTGCCGAACAGTCCGCGCCGCTCTACCGGGGCATGTTCCACCAGGAAGACAGCGGCACCCCCCCATTCGCCACCCGCAGCGATTCCCTGGATCAGTCTGCAGGAAATCAGCAGGACAGGAGCGAAGATGCCAATTCTGGAATAGGGCGGTATCAGCGCGATACAGGCTGTCGTGATCGCCATCAGACCCGATGTGAGGATCAGAGTGGCCCGCCGGCCATGCCTGTCCCCGTAGGAGCCCAGGATCATGCCGCCGAGAGGGCGTGTGAGGAAGCCGACGCCGTAGGTCGAAAGGGCAGCCAGAAGCGAAAGGGAGCCATCGTGCCCCGGAAAGAAATTTCCGGAAATCTGGCGCGCCAGCAATCCGAAGACGACGAAGTCGAACATCTCCATGAAATTGCCGAAGGACGAGGCGAGAACCGCCCGTCCTGTCTCCCGGCTGCCCGGGCCGAAGAGACCAGCGGGAGCGGGAGTCTCATTGAGAGCGAAGTCGTTCGGCACAGGGGACACTGCCTGACCAGCCATCACCGGTCTCCTCTCAAAACATACTGGAAGGGTGGTTCAGCTATCTCTCGCCGGCCAGCGGGTTTCACCGAGATCCCAGAAAACTCCGGCTGCGATGGCGAGTCCCTCGCGCACGAGCGGGACCAGGGCGTGCTCATTGGGGGCATGCTGGGAACAGCCTGTGTAGGAGTGCGGGATGTAGATGGTCGGCAGGCCGAGTGTGTTCGCGAAGCTGTCATTGGGCAGCGAACCACCGGAGTTCGGCATGATCATCGCTTCCTTGCCGGTCGTCTCCATGATGGATGCCGCCACAAGACGTGGCCATGGTCCTTCCGGGTCCATTCGCGTGGCGTACCATTCCGCTCCGCTCTTAACGGAAACGACCTCGACATCATCGAAGCCTTTCTCCCGGAGATGGCGGGAAATGGCGGGCAGGAACTCATTCACGTCCCTGTCGACCGTGTAGCGTATCTGGCAGCGCGCGAAGGCATCGGGCGGCACGGCGTTGACCGGCGCATGCGGTGTTCCGGTGCTGAAGGCCAGGACTTCGAACGTGTTCCAGCCCAGCACCTTTTCCGCAGCAGTCAGGCCGGGCTCTCCCCACCATGCGTCTATTGCGGGGCCGCTTCCGTCCTGACCGACGATGCATTTCGCCAGGGCACGCTTTATCCCGTCGGGGATGCATTCCGGTACCAGATCCGGAACGAGAATCTGTCCGGTGGGGCCGACAAGAGAAGCGATGGCGTGCGCCAGACGGATGCCCGGATTGGCCAGCAGGCCGCCCCAGTTTCCTGAATGGTGGCCGCCCTCACGGTAACGGACCCGGAGATCGAAATTCAGCGCACCCCGCGTTCCGAGCATCAGGGTGGGCGTTTCCGGGACAAGGCGTGGACCGTCCGAGGCGATCAGCACATCCGCGGCCAGCCGGTCTTTGTGTTCCCGGCAGATCTCATCGATGCCCGGAGAACCGACCTCTTCGCTCATCTCCATCAGCAACCGGACATTATAGCCCAGCCGGCCACCTCTTTCCGCGCGCACCGCCTCCAGCGCCATCAGATTGGCGGTGTGCTGTCCCTTATTGTCCACCACTCCGCGGCCGTACAGCCGGTCTCCCCGTCGGGTCAGCTGCCAGGGAGACAATCCTTCCTCCCATCCCGCGTCCAGACCGGGCACGACGTCGCCGTGGCCGTATGTCAGCAATGTGGGAAGCGCCGGGTCCTCGATCCGTTCGGCGATCAGGAAGGGACCGCCCTTTCCTGTGGGATTGGGCAGAATTTCGCAACTGTATCCCCGGGCGCGCAGCCAGGGGGCCATGTCTTTCTCGAGATAGGCCTGCAGGGCAGGTCCTGAGGTGGGGTCCTGGCTTGCGGTCGGTATCGCGATGCGATCCGCCAGAACGGCCTCGTACACACCATCGTCCAGACAGGCTACCGCCCGGGCAATCGCGGCTTCACGACCTGACATTACCGGCTCTCCTTTATTTTGTGCCGCAGGATCAGCGAGCCGCTCTCATCCATGACGGCGTGCCAGCCTGGTGGCACGAGAGTTGTCGCGTCCAGCTGTGTGACAATTGCCGGCCCTTCGAATGTATCCCCGGCTCCCAGCATGGTCCGGTCGTAGACCGGGGTTTCCAGTGGTTCGGACGCGAACAGGACTGTCTGCATGCCGGTGGCACGGGCACCCTGACCGGGTGGCAGAGAACGGGTGATTGCGCCGCCCAGCCTCCCGACCGCCTCCACGCGCAGGGAGACCAGTTCCACCGTTGCGTCCGGAAGATCGAAGCCATAGAGGGCACGATGCTCGGCGGCGAATGTTTCCGCGGCCTGAGCCATTGTGCCGGGCCACGGCACGGTCAGCTCGACGCCCTGACCAGCATAACGCATGAGCGCCACACGCGACATTTCACGCCGGGCGTCCGGGACGCCTTCTTCCGTGAACCACGTGGTGGCGTCCGTTTCTGCCGCTGTGAAGCTCTGTTCAACCATGACCGCGTCGGGCGTGCCGGTCGCCCTCAGCCCCCTGCTGAATTCGGCCCGCAGATCCGCGGCCAGCAATCCCTGGGCGCACAGGACGCCAGGTGACGGAGGAATGAGTACCGTGCGGATCCCGACCAGTTCAGCAAGCGCGCATCCATGCAGCGGTCCTGCTCCGCCAAACGGAACCAGCACGAAGTCACGAGGATCGTAGCCGCGCTCGACGGAGACGACGCGGATCGCACCGACCATCGCGTTATTCGCAATGGCGAGAATACCACGTGCCGCTTCGCCGGGTTCCAGGCCGAGCGGGTTTGCGACCGTATCCGCGATGGCCTTCCGGGCCGCCTGGACGTCGATGTCCATTCCTCCTCCCAGAAGGCTGGGAAGATGTCCGAGGACGACATGCGCGTCGGTGACGGTGGCCTGAGTGCCGCCACGGCGATAGGCAGCCGGCCCGGGTACAGAACCGGCGCTTTCCGGGCCGACCGCCAGCACTCCGTCCGGCGTGACGCGGGCGAGGGAACCTCCGCCGGCGCCAATCGTCACCATGTCAACCATCGGCAGGGGAAGCGGCCATTCTCCGATCCGTCCATGCTGTGTCAGCCTGATCGCACCGTCCTTCATCAGGCAGATATCGGCGCTCGTGCCGCCTATATCGACCGTTATGATATCGGAGAAACCAGCCGCCATCGCGACAGCACGGGCGCCTACCACGCCGGCCGCAGGACCTGACAGGGCCGTCGTCGCCGGTGAACGGCAGATGGAGCCGCCGCTTGCGACCCCTCCGTTGCTCTTCATCAGCAACAGGGGAGCCGCGATGCCGTATCCGGTCAGTCTCTCCTCCAGACGCCGGACATAGGAAGAGACACCAGGCATGACCTGCGCGTTGATGACCGTGGCAAGGGAACGTTCGTATTCCCGGACGACGGGCAGGATGTCGCTGGAGGCTGTGATGGTCACACCCGGCAGCATGTCGGTGAGAATTCCGACCACCCGACGTTCATGGACCGGCTGGGCAAAGGCATGAAGGAGACAGACAGCGACGGAACGCACGCCGGCGCTGAGACAGGCCCGCCCGGCTTCGCGGACGGACTCCTCGTCAAGCTCAATCAGGACATTCCCTTCCGCGGAAAGGCGTTCTGAGATCTCAAAGACATGAGCGGGCGGGACGGGACGGGCGGGCTTGATCCATGTGTACAGATTGGCCTTGCGGGGAATATCCTGTCGTCCGATTTCCAGAACATGACGAAATCCCCTGGTTGTCACCAGGGCCGTCGCTACGGCCTTGTTCTCAAGGATCATGTTGGTGGCGATCGTCGTGCCGTGAAGCACACGCCTGACGTCGTGCGACGGGATGCCGGCTTTGCTCAGTGCCTGGCTGACACCGAGAAGAAATGCCTCCGACGGATCACCTGGCGTGGACGGAGTCTTAGCGGTCCATGCCTGGCCCTGCCGGTCCTGGACTGTGATATCAGTGAATGTACCGCCAATATCGACCGCAACCGAAACGACAGAGGAGACGGGATCAGTCGAGGACATGCGCGTAGCTCCCGCGATGAAAATCTTTTGTTTCGTATCGGTTTTTCCGCAACGCGGCTGTAGCTTCCATATCGACGGTACAATCCGCGATTACCACGCCGTATATGTTCTCGGCAGCAGCGGTGCTGACCATGCCGCCGAGAACATCGGCCAGCACTGATGCCGGGGGCCGGTCGAACGGATGTCCGCGACCGCCGCCGCCGCCGGTTTCGATGCGAAGGATGTCACCTTTGACAAGCCGGTTGCCATCCGACAGCGGTTTCAGATGGCGTTCCCGGGGAGTTCCCGGATTGACGACGACCCGGCCGGGTCCTGCCGACATTCCGCCGTCCGCACCCCAGGGAGGATTGTGTACACCGTCGAGGCGGATCGCGAGGATCGCTTCATCGGCGAGAATCTCGAATTCTCGTATGATGCCGCAACCACCACGCCAGCGTCCGGGACCGCCGCTGTCGCGGTTCAGTCCGTATTCACGCAGAATAACCGGATATTCCAGCTCAAGAAATTCTACGGGGTAGTTTTCCTGGGCGACGAAATAGACGCCGTCCGGACCGTCGCCATAGGCGCGGGCACCGTAGCCCACGCCAATTCCGTCGCTCATCAGGAAATGCCTTTCTCCGACGTGCCCCCTCAGAAGCACAACGACGTAGGATGAATGGGCAGCGGGTGCCGGACTGCCTGCCACGGACAGCAGACCGTTGAGCGCGCTCAGCGTCCGCATCATGGTCAGACCGCGCATTCCCAGCGGCGCGGGAAAGCGGGGCTGCAGCAGCGAGCCTTCACGCAACCGGACCTCGTCGAGCGAACGGGGGGCTCCCGCGTTCATCACATGATCCGGATTGCCCCCCAGGAAGTAAAGGCCAAGCGCCATCCCAGGCACGTCCCGGTTCATAAGAAAATTGACCGGTCCCACGGACTGATCGTCTGTCGCGGTTGCGTCGATTATGAAGTGATCGTCCTCTGTACGGGTCATCTCGAAGACCAGCCGCAGCGTGCCGCTGCCATGCCCGTCTCCGTCGATACGATCTACGAAGCGACATGTACCGACCGGAAAGACGTCACGCAGGCACTTCTGGACCACGGCGCGCGTGCGAAAGACAAGCTGTTCCAGCGCGTCACCAAGGCATGCGGGACCGAACCGGGAAGCAAGCTCGCGCATGCGGGTCACGCCGAGTTCGACACTCGCGATCAGTGCCCGGGTGTCTCCGCGTGCACTCGCAGGATATCTGCTGTTGCGGTAAAACATCGTCAGGGCGGCATCATTGTAGACACCTCCGGTCGCCAGCTTCATTGGCGGGACGATGATTCCTTCCTGAAAGATGTCGGTGGTATCGGGGGAGATCGAACCGGGACGAAGTCCTCCAATATCGGCAAAATGCGCCCAGCTCATTACGAATCCCACCCGGCGTTCACCAAGAAAGACCGGTGCCAGAAAAACCTGATCGTTTGAATGACTGACCGCACCCATTGATCCGTAGCAGTCGTTATACCAGTAAAGATCTCCCTCCCGCATCGTCTCAAGGGGAAAATCCCGGGCAACGGGGCCGACGAGGTCACCGAAAATGGGATTATTAGAACAGACTGCCATGATGCCCGACGCATCGAAGACGGCCGTATAGAAATCTTTCTTCTCGCGAATGAAGGGTGACATGGCAGTGCGCTCTATCAGCGCCTCCATCTCGGCCTGGATCGACCGGATACCGCCGCGGATAATCTCAAGATTGACGGAGTCGCATGTCTCCGCTGTCTTCGTCTCTGTCATAATCTCTCCCGAATCCGTCCTGCGCGTGTCTGTCATCAGAACCCGGTGGACATCGACACGAAAGCCGAGAAGCCACCTCCCACCCAGTAAGTCGGAGCGCTTCCACTGATCATCGTGCCATAAACTCCCCGCGTCGTCTTTGCTGCCCCGGTCACGCCAAACGCACCGGAAAGGTATTTCTCGTCACCGATATTAACGAGGTTTATTTGTATCTGCGGATGTTTCAACCACCAGACATTCCGGAACCGATATCCCATCGTAACATTAGAAGTGATCCGGCTGGGAATCGATTCATCGTTCATGAACGTCGAATACTGGCTGTCTACGTAATTGAGCGCGAAGTTCCCGAAGGCGCTGCCGTTATCATAGCTCAGACCAATCGACCCGCTGAATTTCGGCGACAGAACCTCGCTTTTCCCCTTTGTCGGCAAATAGTCAGCACCGCTCAGAAGATTATTATCGATGGATGTATGGAGATATTGTCCGGAAACATAAGGGCTGAAATGATGCCATGGCCTCAGTCCGAATTCCGCATTGATTCCTCGTCCTGTTTCTCCGCCGGCATTGATGTACACACCGGTTGCCACTCCATTAATGAGCGATTGTGACGAAATCTGTTTATTTGAGATATTATAATTAAACGCACTAACAGAGAAATTAAACAGACCATGATGTCTGAAGCCAATTTCTTCAGCAATTGAATACTCCGGAGCCAGATTTCCAGAGTTCAGTGTAGACAGCTTTCCTGTTTTAACATTGAACACATCCCAGTAGTTTCCACTGAGCTGAGAAAACGACGTTGTTCCATTTATATATATCTGATCTTTTTCTGTCAGCTGATAGCTGGCCGAGACCTGTGGTAAAGGCTCAAATACCTGCGATGAACTGCTATACGCAGCCCCCGGGACCGCATTTGTTGCATAGCGGGAGACCATAACGGCCTTGAAACCTGCATTCAGAGTAAGCTTATCACCGAACAGCTTAAGTGTATCGTCGACGTAAAGCCCGTTATCCTGCTGAATGAGATGCCCGTCCCAGGTACGGAGGGGCTTTCCATTGCCCATCAGAATCGGATATGCGCCGTACTGGCTCGCAACATTGCCATTAAGGCCAATCAGCGCGAAGGATGTCGCCTGCTGGAAATCCATATAGGAGTACCACCAACCGAAACGCATGGTATTGTTGCGTGACGTCCGCCATTTGAAGTAAGAGTTTTGTCCTCCCATATATTCGCGGTAGAGCGCCTGACTTTGGACTGTTGTCTGACCATCCACCTGGTTCGGCAGATTCAGCGGGCCTGCCGGTTCCGCACCGTTGAAGCTGTTGTCATTACTGAGGTTCGTAACGCCATTTGGCGTGCTTTTCACATAAAAAAAGTATGGATTGATAACAAGATCCAGGCTGTTCGTAAGCCGGAGTGTCGTTGGCGCATTCATTTTTATAACGTCACGATAATAATCAGACAGCTTCTGGTAACTCGCTACACCAGGGGTAAATGTTTTGTTGTAGTTGTACGAAATGCCATACTGTTTCCACTGGGCCATGGTTGGGTACGTATCTGTAGGAGACACCATGGAGTTCCAGCCCAGCCGAAATGCAAAACTGCTGCCACGTCCCCATTCCTTCAGGAGTTTTGCGTCGACATGCTCACGCCGCCCCTGACCGGAACCACGCCATTCATTGTAGGTCACGTCGGAAAAGGAAACAAACGCCTTAACACCCGTTTTTCCGATTTCACCTGTGTCAACACGGATGAACTCACGCTCAAGCGATTTACGGCCATAACTGACATCGATCAGTCCACCAAACCTGTCTGATGGATTACGAACTTTCGTTTCAAGGGCCCCTCCGACAGCATTATGAACCGGATACGTAATATCCGGATTCCCTTGTGAAACTGTCACGCTTTGTATGTTATCCGCATCCACCCATTCTCCCGGAAAAGCGAGATAGGAAATCGGGTCAGCGACGGGCATTCCTTCAAGCAGGGAACCGACTTCATTCTGCGGCAGACCACGCATGGAGATTCCCATGTGGTCTCCAATTCCGAGAGGGTCAGTACCAGACACAACCACACCAGGAAGATTAGCGACCAGAGTAAGAGAATTTGATGTCGGAACCTGCTTGGCGATGAAATCACGCGTTACTGCACTGACGCTCTTTGGCGCTGTCTGCGGCGGCATGAGACCGCCTCCCGGTGTTGTGTTCGTCACGCCGTTATCGAACCGGGCAGCCCCCGTCACCTGCACCTCCTCCGGAGAGGCGGTTGAAACAGTCGATACCGGAGCAGCCTGCAAAACGGCTACCGGTTTCTGCGAGGGAACTGCTTTTATGTGCCGCGGGGGCACCCGGTGGCCGTGGAGACGTGTCGCAGCGTCAGATGTCCCCGCGAAAACGCTTCCCGAGGTGAGAATGGTACCGAGGAGACATATACGTCGGGCGCGGGCGGAGCCTTCACTGATCATTGCCTTCTCCTGATTCAGGTTTTTGGTTATTTACAAGAAAACGTACATTTTTTATTTCATCCGGAGGCAATTGCCGGAGAAAAGGATTAAAAACAGCGTTTACGTGGACGGTATACTCTCCAGGAGCCTGATCCCGTCATTGATCGCCGCGCAGTATCTGTTGAGGCCTCTCATAAGGTCGGTCACGGCACAGTGGCGTAAATTTCCATCGAGTTTCGAAATCTCACTTGCGACAGACAGCACAGGAAGCGGCTTCGCCGTGACCGCCGGATCGTGTTCGAAACGTGGGAGGCGAGTAAAGTTTATCGGCACAAGAATCCGCGCCAGATCCATTGAAAGCCGGTTTTTTCTGATCGGCGGGCAGTCTGATGAAAAAACGCCTTCAATCAGTTTTCCGAATTTCGCGGTCGCATTATGTGCCGCCGTGAAATCTCCCGCTCCGTTCGACATCTGATCATAATTTCTGAGCGTATGTTTGATTTCGCTGACTGTGTCGGTCCAGCGGAACGGGAGCACTTCCGGCATCGCGATACGAAGCACGGAAAGAAGGTATATCTTCATATCCGTCAGCAGGACGTCCGGATCGGCAATCTCCATAGTGTCATTTTCAGTATGCCAGGCTATATTCCCGCCACATCCGGAAACGTCGTAGTAACTTTTCTCCTTACGAAGCGCATCGGGCATCGTCGAGCTGAGCATATAGAGACTGGAAAGGCCTATGTTATTGAAAGAGTAGTCTCCTGCCTGATGCGGACGCTCAATGCCGATATCTGCGTCCGGAACCACATCCCGAATGCTGGTCGTGGCGATATGGGCACATTCTGAAAATGCCGAAGTATGATGATAACTTGTCGCCCATCGACAGCCGGGACTATCGCAGTTGATCTGCGCGACACAATGATGATCGAGTTCCTGAGCGAAATTATCCGCGAACCACGTTGAACCGGCATAACGACCGGTGGAATGACCTGGCCACCAGGCGATTTTTACTGATCGCCTCAACTGCAATCTGTTATTCCAGAGCACTCTCGCCAGTTCAAGGAGCGTTGCATCGCCGGTGGCATTATCTCCGACGCCGACATCCCAGCTGTCGTAATGACCGTGCAGAAGAATAAAATCATCCGGTTCGGATGCTCCGGGAATCGTCACAACCGGGATCTTCTGAGGAAACCAGCCTTCCTGAAGTGTTGTCCGGATAACAACGCTACACGTTTCATCAGCATGCCGCATAAGACGCTCACCGTCGGAGGCAGATACCGCCGCCACCGGTATTCGGGGTTTGCGTGCAAGATCCGCGAGACCGGGATTTCCCCAGATCGTTGTGCAGGTGCCCCAATGAACATCTGCTCCTGGATTGGCGACGATCAGGCCCAGCCCGCCCGCCTGTTCGATCAGAGACGTCAGGGCGGGATTTCCAAATCCGGACAGGACAGGTATTTTTCCGCGGACGCGTTCGGAGAGATCCGCCATCGTACGGATTCCACCACCGAACAGTCCGTCAATATCCCGCGTATAGCTTCGAAGATTTGACCGATTAGCTTCAAGATGAACGAGCTCGCCGGACACGCCGTCCGGTGCACTGAACGACGATGAGGGTGCTTTGGCCCGGATTGCAGCACCGTCAAGCTCGATGGATGCCTCGAGCGGGACTGAGAGATAAAGATCAGGTTCGCAGACCTGGACAGGAATCCCAAGAGCACTCAGAGCGGAAGTAATGTCATCCGCCGCTGCATTAACGTCCTGCGGACGCCAGCGAGGTTTCATTGAAAACAGTTCAATAAGTTTCCATGCGGTTTCGACCCGGATCTCATCCAGAAACCGTTTCTCCAGATCCGTGACAGTCATTTCGTCTCTCCATCGGTTCTTGTTTCTGTATCAGTCTGGATATTTTCGTAATTCAGCGCATTAAGGCGATTTTATATTTGTATTTAATACTTACGACAGAACATATGACGCCAACGGCGTTCTTATTTCTTTCACAATTCAATGAAATTAAATTTCATCGTTATGAAGTATTTTCGGAACACTCACAGTGATAATAAATCCATTTTCTGGCACAGAAATTCAGCAGCGAAAGGGAGCGTCCTGTCAGACGCCCGACTGCTGCTCCGTGACAGATACTGATCCCGAACCGCAACGGAGATAATGGATATATCCCTCGGCCGGTTCAGCGGTCTTCAGATTTCTCTTTACATTTGCATCGGATCATCCGTTCATATATGTGAACATCGTTTCCGTAGGAGAATGTTGCATGACCGAACCGTATCGTCAAACAAAAACTGATCCTGCTGAGAACCAAAAGGCCGATACTTCGGTCAAATCGGCCGGGCGTATTCTCGATATCCTCGATCTTCTCGCTTTACGGACCGAACCTGTCTCGCTCGCCGAAGTCCGCAACGTGCTTGCCTTGCCGAAAAGCAGTGCTCTGCTGCTGCTGAGAACTCTTGTCTCCCGTGGTTACGCTATGAAAAACGCGGAAGGACGCTACTACCTTGATCCTATTCTGAATGCAGGCGGGGCGGACTGGGTTGGAGGACCAAACTGCGCGATGCTGCGTCTGGTGCGTCCGGTCATGCTCACGCTCTCGCAGACTGTCCGGGAAACGGTTCTGTACGGCGTCATGCAACCCGATCTGACTGTAAGACTGGTAGAAAAATGTGTGAGCCCACAGGTTATCCGATACGATACAGATATTGCGAACCCGGTTCCAGCCTATTGCACAGCAATTGGCCGATCTATACTTGCTTATTCTCCAACAGATTTTGTTGAATATTATATACAGAATACACCAATGCCTCCGCTGACGGCCAGTACGATTGTTGAACCTGATGCATTCCGGGCCAGTCTGCGGCACATCCGTGAACAGGGTTTCGCAGTCAATTTTGAGGAACGCATGGTCGGCGCTTCTTCGGTGGCAGCACCGTTCTTCGACAGCGCGGGCAAGGTACTCGGCGCAATCAATGTTGGCTGCGTCACTAGCAGTTTTGTCGAACATCGCGAGACGATTCTGGAGAATCTGCTATCGAATGTGCAGGACCTGACCAGCCGTCTCAGACAGATAAATGGCGTTGCCGCGTGACCTCAGCGATTACCGGAATTTTTGCGACGCCGGTTCGGCAGCCGAGATCACATTCCCGTTTCAATGCAGGAGAAAACTCGTGACTGATACCATAGCGCCGGATTCGACGGATGTCCCGGAAGCAACACATGCCGCCGTGGACATGGATGTGATGATGGCTCACATGACTGAATTCGCGCGGCGGACAAAGATGTCCGGATCGCCCAACGAATATGCCAGCTTTCTCTACCTGGAAAAGACGCTGACCGGTTATGGCTACGACACAACTCTGTTTCGCCATGCCGCCTATATCAGCGAACCCGGAGAGGCGCACATCGAGATCGACGGTGTTTTTCCGACATGCATCACGCATTCCTTTTCGCAATCAACGCCGGCGACGGGCATCTCCGGCGAAGTGATCTGGGCGGGACGTGGAGATCCGGCCGATTTCGCCGACAGGAATGTGGCAGGCAAGATCGTTCTCATGGACGGAATAGCGAATCCCGGCGCCAGTTTGCGGGCAGGACAGGCGGGAGCAATTGGCCAGATTCAGATCAGCCCGCATGAACATCTGCATGATATGTGCATCTCCCCGGTCTGGGGCAGTCCAACAGATATTGAGCAGGGAAACCTGCCGAAGACCGCTGTCGTCAGCGTTCTGAACCACGTTGGCGTTTCGTTGAAACAACGCCTGGCGAAAGGCGAGACTGTAACTGCGACACTCCACACAAGAGTCATAACAGAATGGCGAAAGATACCGCTTCTCGTTGCGGAATTAACGTCTCCGCGCGACGATGACGACAGTTTCGTTCTGCTGTCGGGTCATCATGACGCCTGGTATTTCGGAGTGATGGATAACGGAAGTGCCAACGCCACGATGCTGGAAGCGGCGCGTGTTCTGGCAGAACGGCGTGCTGAGTGGCGACGGGGGCTCCGGCTTTGTTTCTGGTCGGGACATTCCCACGGGCGATACGCCGGTTCGGCGTGGTATGCTGATCATTACTGGGAAGAACTCGCCGGGCGTTGCGTAGCCCATGTGAATGTGGACTCGACCGGTGGCAAGGGCGCCACCGTACTGGCGGATGCCCCGGTCTCAGCGGAACTGGCGGCGCTCGCCACGCGGGCTGTGAAACGGGAGGCGGGTCAGGATCTCACGGGACGCCGCATGCTTCGGGCGGGGGACCAGTCATTCTGGGGTATCGGCATTCCCTCGTTGTTCATGAGCCTGAGCGAGCAACCGGCTGTTCCGGGTTCAGGAAAAGATGACCGGCAGGGTGGTGGCCTTGGCTGGTGGTGGCACACGCCGGAAGATCTTATCGATAAGATCGATCCCGAATTTCTTCTTCGTGATACAAGGGTTTACGTAGATGTCCTGTGGCAGCTTCTGGCTTCGGCAATCCTGCCGCTGGACTATCAGAGCGCGACAGCCGCACTCCTGTCCGAACTCGAAACTCTGCAGAACCATCTGGATGGCAGATTTTCGCTTACCTCTCTTGTGGCCCGGGCAAGACAGTTGCACGCGCAGTGTGTCGGCCTGCGTTACACCCTTGCGGAGACAATGGAAGAACGCAAAATTCCGGCCATCAATACTGCTCTGACCGCCGTCTCACGCGCATTCGTTCCAGTCGATTACACCACGGGCGACCGTTTCGGCCATGATCCGGCGCTTCCGCAGCATGCCTGGCCGGTTCTGGACCCGTTGCGAAAACTGGTGGATGTGCCAGCGGAAACGAATGAAAGCCTGTTTCTCGAAGTGGCGGCGCAACGCAGCGTCAACCGGATGATGTTTGCGTTGCAGCAGGCGATCGCCGCGCTGCAGCCTGTCGCTGCACAGGACAGCGTGGAGGAGGCGCTGCAAACACAGACAGGAGAATAACGACAAAGCCTGTGTTCGGATATTGTTTCGGTTACAGCTCTGTCGCGCGTGAACAGGCGCGCGGACGGATACGGACACCGCTTTTCTGCTGCTCAATGGCATGGGCGATCCATCCGATCGAACGGCTGATTGTGAACAAAGTCTCCGCCGCTTCCTGTCCCAGGCCGTAGCCGGTTTCGGTGATCACCAGGGCGAGTTCGACATTGGGACGCAGACCCGTCAGCCTGGCGACACTGTCGATCAGTTTCGCGGCTGCCGGTGGCACCGGCATATGCGCCATGATGGCGGCGGCACGAGGATCGCCCTCCGGGTAAAGACGGTGAAAGAAACCCGGAAGGGCGCCGTTCCTCCCGGTTCTTTGCCTGACGAAATCTTCCAGGTCGTCCGTGGCCGCAGCTTCTTCCAGAAGAACCCGGACATCTTTGAAGGCGGTTACGTGTTCGAGGCCACGAAAGGCCCCGAGACCTGCGAGCAATGCCGAGGTAAGATCCGCATCCATCGACGCAACGACCCGGACCGCGAATGAGGCTGCGTTCAGTTCGTGATCTGCGCAGCAGACCAGGATGCGCCGGATGACTTCGCGTGCGTCTGGGCGCTGCCACGTTTCCGCCAGAGCATCATGCAGGTTTTTCGTGGCATCCAGTTTCGCGGATGCCATGGCACAGGCCAGAGCCCGCACGAGACAGACGGCGGCGGCCAGACGTTCGTTTTCCGGTCGTCGTGCAGAGGAGGCCGACGGGTCCATAAGGGCCAGCAGCGCGAGCGCGCGATCAACGGGCGGTGCATTCGCCTTGATCCGTGCCGTTCCGGCCCATCCCGGAACGAGAGCGGGGTCGAAATGTGCTTTATCGAACGGAGCGGCATGCGCGTCCCACAGAAGCACGGCAACGTCTTCAAGCGATGCATGACCGGCGAGAGCGGTGATATCCCGCCCCCGATAAGTCAGCCGCCCTTTCTCGATCTGACTGATATGTGTCTCGAGGATCGGCAATCCCCAGTCCAGTGCGGTGGCGACGGCAGCCGAGGGTCTGCGTGCATGATTCTTACGCCATACCAGCCTGTCGACATCAGCCTGAACATACAGCCTGGCACGGCTGTTTCCCGGTTGCGGGACCGAACGGATCAGGCCACGGCTCACATAGGCATAGAGTGTCGACCGGCTGACGCTGAGCGAAGCAGAGGCCGAGGCGGCATCGACAAATCCATGCGGATTTTCCTGAGACATCGGCTTTCTTTCTAAATATATTGAAAGATTGATTCAACATTGACACGAAGTCAACTTCTCCATAGCTCTTCAAAAAGTCGGCAATATATAAGGATCAGTCCGAATATTCCGACTTCAACACCGGATCAGCGCGATGCAGGATGACCCGCCCTGCCCCATCTGCGCTGTGACCCGCCTGAAGGAGGAGACGCCGGCATGCGTGCATCAGAAGCAGCCAGTGAGCTGGAACGGGCCCTTCGCCTGATTCGGGAACAGGAACCGCAGATGATGGCGGAACTCCTGGATCTGGTGACCATTCCGGCTCCTCCTTTCGGAGAAGCACAACGCAGCAGCCGGATCGCGGAACGGTTTGTGTGTGCCGGACTTTCCGATGTCACCACTGATGAAATCGGAAATGTGATCGGACACTGGAAAGGAGGAGCGGGTCCACGGGTCATGGTCATCTCGCATATGGACACCGTGTTTCCGGCCGGCACCCCGCTTGTCCCGAGATTTGAACAGGACCGCGTATTCTGTCCCGGCATCCGGGACAATACCGCTGCTGTCGCCAGTCTGATCAGACTGCCCCAGGTTCTCGCTGAGGCTGACCTCTCTTTGCCCTGCGATCTCTGGCTGGCCAGCAGCGTCGGAGAAGAGGGGCTGGGAGATCTTCGTGGAATGCGGAAGCTGATGGCCGACCGGGGCGCGTCATTTGATGCTGTTGTGGTCTACGATGGCGATCTGGGCAATGTCGTTCATTGCGGCGTGGGGAGCCGACGTTTCAGAATCACCTATCGGGCGTCGGGCGGACACAGTTTCGCGGATTTCGGAAAGCCCAGCGCAGTTCACGGACTGGCAAGCGCCTGCGCGCAGTTTTGCCAGATTTCACTGCCGCCCGAGCCGAAGACCACTCTCAACATAGGCGAATTTCATGGTGGCACCTCAGTTAATGCCATTGCCCAGGAGGCAGTCGCCATTATTGACATGCGCTCGGTTTCCCAGACGGAACTTGAAAAACTTGTTATCTCCGCGCTCGATATTTTTTCGGAGACCGCGAAAGTGTTTGATTGCGGGATGGAACTGGAACAGGTCGGAGACCGGCCTGCGGGTATGCTTCCGGCCGACCATCCGCTCGTGCGGACAGGAGCAGATGTGCTGCATGGGATGGGTATTACGCCCCGTCTCTCTGCGGCGAGTACAGACGCTAATATTGCATTATCGATGGGCATTCCCGCTATCTGCGTCGGGTCAGGCCTTGGAAAGAATGTGCACAGGCCGGACGAAAGTCTTTATGTTCCTTCGATCGTTGACGGCCTGCAACAACTCGTCCTGCTTCTGGCGCGTCTTGATTACACAGTTGTTCCGCGTCGCGATGTCATCGCGACGACGCCGGATTTCCACACGGCATGAATCATCTCTCCACGAGTGTTATCGGATCCGTTGCCCGCCGGACCGTGCATGATACACAGTTCAGTCTGACCGCGCGTACCCGGGCATCGCACGCTTTCACGGATACGATCGGCTGCATCGTGTCCGGTGTCGCGGAAGCGCCTGTCGTTATGGCGCGTCAGGCGCTTTCTGCTCCGGCGGGAGGTCCCTGCGCGGTGATCGGCGGTGGCGGAGCGCCGGCGGGGCACGCGGCGCTGATCAATGCGACGGCCGCCCATGCCCAGGATTACGATGATACGTTCGGGCCATTGTCGGGGCATGCCTCCGCAGTGCTTGTCCCCGCCCTGCTGGGGGTGGCTGGTCTGGTCAGCACCAGTGGTATGCGCCTGACGGAGGCCTATCTCATTGGTCTGGAAGCGCAGGCGCTCTTTGGGCGTGGTCTCAATCCCGGTCATTACGCTGCCGGATGGCATGCGACGTCGACAGTGGGCGCGATCGGGGCATCGATAGGGACAGCCTGGCTGCTGGGGCTCGACGAGGAGGGTATGACCCGTGCCGCCAGTCTTGCCGTCAGCATGGCCTCGGGCCTCAAGGGACAGTTTGGCACACCGGCAAAGCCGCTTCATGCCGGTCTTGCAGCGCGGAATGCCGTCGAAGCGGCATTGCTCGCTGCGACCGGTCTGACGGGACGGCCGGACATCATCGAACATGCGATGGGTCTGGAAAAAGTCTGTGCCGGCAAAGGCGAGAAATGGGCGCAGATCATGATGTCGCCAGACGCACCGCATTCCATTGAGTCCATCGGCCTGACGCCCAAGCGCTATCCCTGCTGCGCCGCAACACACGACACGCTCGACAGGCTGCTTGATCTCAGGACCCTGCATGGCTTTGACGCGGCGGACGTGGAACGGGTCGATATCGCGCTGGATGCGGTGGCCATGGACAATCTGTCCTACATGGAACCGGTGAACGGGATGCAGGCGCGTTTCTCGATGACTTACTGTGCGGCTGTCACACTTCTTCAGGGCGTGCCGCGTCTTTCGGACTTCACGCAGGAGGCTGTGGAGGAACCGGCGAGGCGTCGGCTCCTCTCCCTGATCCATCCGCATCTTTGTGGCGCAGAAGAATCTGCCGTCCCGCGACATCGTGTGACCGTAAGGCTCAAAGACGGACGGACACTGCGGTCCGGACGGACGGCGGAGGCAAGTCCGCCTGCCCGCACCTTCAACGAGAACGACCGGCGGGACAAGTATCTGGACTGCTGCAGCCGGCATCTCGATCGTTCTGATGCTGACACTCTTTATGAGCGGCTTCTGACGCTTGAGAAGCAACCGGATCTGGCTTTCATCGCCTGTGCTTTCGGGAAGGCACGATAATGCTTCCGGAATGCAGCCCCTGCCGGGACATGCACAGGGTTTGTTTGCAGGGCGGTCGCGGCATATCGGCGGGATCCGAAGGAAAGGGGCATTACCTGTGAGTGACAGCAATACGGAGGCGACCATATGTCGCAAATCGATCGTCGTGCCGGTGACGACCGAGATCATCAAAGGTGCGCTGCGTTCAGCCCAGGCGGAGATGGAGCGTCTTCTCCAGCGTACGGCGATGTCGCCGGTAATCCGAGAAAAGCAGGATTATTTCTGCGGTCTTTTCGATCGTGACGGACGTCTTCTGATCGGTACGAAGCTGCCGATTCTCGGCAATATTCTTGCACCGGTCCTTGAGCGGTTTCCGATCGCGGATATGCGGGACGGCGATGTTTACTGGTACAATGACCCCTATCTTTCTGAGGGTGGTGTTTCGCATACGCCGGACCAGGTCTTCGTCAGTCCGATCTTCGTGGATGGGGCCCTGGTGGGCTTCACTCATTCCTGGGCACATTTTCTGGACATAGGCGGAACCCGCTCCGGTTCGACAACGCCCGACGCCACGGAGATATTTCACGAAGGCATTCTCGTGCCACCGGTCAGGCTCTACAGGGAAGGCGTGCTCAACGAGGATCTGTTTCGTACCTTCGCGCGCAATTCACGCTTTCCCGATATTGTCGTTGGCGATGTCCGGGCCATGATCGCCTCCGTCGAACTGGGGCGGCGGCGCATGATCGAGATATTCAGCCGCTTCGGCATCGGTCCCGCACACCTGGCGTTCGATATACTGATTGACCAGACAAGAAACTTCGCCCGGAAGAGGATGCGGGAGATATTCCGCTCCGGCACATACAAGTTTGCCGAACTGATCGACACGGACGGGCATGGTACCGGACCGATCGCCATCCGGATGGTGATGACCGCGGCGCAGGACAGGCTGGTTCTGGATGCCACCGGTACGGACGATCAGACCAGGGGTCCGATCAATTTTCTGATGCATCCCTCTGCTGTGCAGATGATTTTCGGAATCCATATGATCTCCGGTCATCCTGAATTCATGTTCAACGAAGGATTGCTCACCCTTGTAGACGAGGTCCGGCTCCGGAAAGGAAGCATTCTCCAGCCCTGTTTCCCGGCTTCTCTCGGCCAGCGGTCGGTCACCCTCGCACGGGTCATGAGCGCCTGCGTCGGTCTGATCAATGTGGCGAAACCGGAGCGCCCGCAGGCATCGAGTTCAGCATACAGCGCGAATAAGCTTCGGGGAACATGGCCGGTCACGCACACACCTTTTCTTAAGACTCTGGCCGTCGCAGCCGGTCAGGGCGCACGTCATGACTCCGACGGGCCAGATGCGATCTATTTCCTCAGCCAGCAAAATTATCCTGTCGAATTTGCCGAACAGAATTATCCGCTCATCATCAGATGCTATGCCATCAATCGGGATTCCGGCGGCCCGGGACGCTGGCGGGGCGGATGCGGGGTCATCCGGGAATTCGAGATGCGCTCGGAAACAGCCTCTGTATCATTGAGGATGAGTAACGTGGAGTGGCCGGCCTACGGCGTTGAAGGCGGCCTTTGCGGGCGTTCAGGTCGTTTCACACTTAATCCCGGCAGACCAGACGAGCGGATTCTGCCATCCCTGCAGGACGGAGTTATTCTGCGTACTGGCGATGTTCTGAGGATTGCCATGCCCGGAGGGGGTGGAGTCGGACATCCGTTTGACCGGGAACCGGAACAGGTTCTGCGGGACGTGACAGCCGGGTTCGTAAGCATGGAAAGCGCACTGGAGGAATATGGCGTGGTGATCGAGCCGGAAACGGAAACGATCGATCTCGTCGCCACTCTCGACCATCGTTCGGTGAAACGCTGGCCGACAAAGCTTTTCCACCGGAGGCATTATTTCGACCCCAGAAGCTGGTGGGATGAGGCCGATGCCGCGACCCGCAACGAGGCTCTGCCTTCCGATACATGACCGCCACCCCGTCACTCCTGACATGAAGCTTCCACCCTGTCAGACAGAAGGAGCCACCGTGAACCGTACAATTTCGATAGCTGTCGATACTGGCGGAACGTTTACAGACATAACGCTTGTCGATCGTGAGACCGGAATCCTCTGCAAGGCCAAGGTTCCCTCGACACCGGACGATCCTTCAGTCGGATTTATCACCGGGGTCAGAACCATACTTGCGCAGGCAGGCCTGACTCCTGACAGCATCAGCCATTTTTTCCACGGGACAACGGTCGCAACCAATACAATCCTGGAGATGAACGGTGCTGCCTGTGCTCTGCTGACTACTGCCGGATTCCGTCATGTCCTTGAAATCGGTCGCCACGACATTCCCCGAGACGGGAATATCCATTCCTGGGTGAAGCCGGAACGACCAGTGCCAGCAAACCGAATTTACGAAATCGAAGGCCGCCTCGATTTCGAGGGGAAGCAGATCGCCCCCCTGTCGGAGGATACGGTGCGCCGTGCCGTCGCCGATATCCGCCGCAGGGGCATTCCGGTCATCGCGGTATCCTATCTTCATGCCTATGTCAGTGCCGTTCATGAGCAGCGCACGCGGGAAATCATCGCCGAGGAATATCCCCGGGCTCTGGTCTCTCTGTCCTCGGATGTCCTGCCGGTTTTCCGGGAATTCGAGCGCAGTATGGCGACGCTGCTGAATGGCTATGTCATGCCGAAAGTATCGCGTTACGTCACCAGCCTCGAAGAGAGGATCGCCGGAGAGGGAGCGGACGGACGCCTTCTGATCATGAAATCGAACGGCGGTGTGACGGGAGCCGGTTCGATCCGTCGCCTGCCGATCCATACGGCATTGTCGGGACCGGCTGCCGGTGCGGTCGGAGCCAGTCTTATCGGCCGGCTGACCGGCGAGAACAGGCTCATCTCGTTCGACGTGGGTGGCACATCGGCGGATATCTGTCTCATCGACGGAAACATACCGACCGTGACAACGGAAGGCAGTGTCGGAAACTGGCCGCTGGCGTTGCCGATGGTTGATATCCATACGATCGGAGCGGGTGGCGGTTCGATAGCCCGGGTTGAGAATGGCTCCCTCCTGGTCGGTCCCGGCAGTGCGGGAGCGTTACCGGGACCTGCCTGTTACGGGCACGGCGGAACGGACCCGACCGTGACCGATGCACACGTCGTACTGGGTCATCTTCCGCCACGCCTGCTGAACGGCACGATGACACTGGACGTCGATGCCGCGGTCCAGGCGATAGAACGTGCGGTGGCGCGTCCTCTCGGCATCGGTCTCCACGAAGCCGCGCGCGGGATCCTTGATATCGCCAACAATGCGATGATCGGTGCCATCCGTGTGGTTTCGGTCGAGCGTGGATATGATCCCGCCGAATTCGTTCTGGCACCATTCGGTGGTGCGGGACCGCTGCATGGCGGCTTTCTCACCCGCCTTCTGGGCATGAAGGCGGCAATGGTGCCACCGGAGGCAGGCGTGCTGTCAAGTCTTGGACTGCTCTGGTCGGACCTGAAGAGCGATTTTTCGCAGACATGTATTCTGAAAACGAACAGTTTAGATCTTTCCTTATTAGATAAAGCATTTCAGTCACTCGATACCCAGGCCAGAAACTGGCTCGAAACGGAGGGTGTGCCAGACAGCGACCGGGATATTCTGTGGTTCGTCAGCATGCGCTATGCTCACCAGGGCTTTGAACTCCTTGTCCCGTGGCCGGTAAAAGAGGTGTCTGATGCGACACTGACTGCTGCGATCGGGAATTTTCACTCAGCGCATCACCAGCTTTATACGTTCTCTCAGCCGGAAATGCCGGTGGAGCTTGTGCTGGCACGCGCAACGGCGGTCGGCCGGTTTGCTAAACCTGCGCTCCGCACGCTGAAAATCACGGGAGCCGCAAGCGATGCCATAACGGGCTCGCAGCAGGTCTACAGCAATGGCGACTGGCTTTCCTGCCCCGTCTATGATCGCGATCGGCTCGGCGCCGGAGCGACGTTCAGCGGACCTGCGATCATTGAGCAACTGGACGCCACGACCTACGTGCTTCCTGGTCAGCGCGCTTCAGTGGACTGCTATGGCATTCTCTGTGTCAGCGAGGAAAGTTAGACGCTATCCTTTGTCCCGATCTTCCAGTGCTGAACCGGGTGGTGGTCAGCGATTCAACAGATAACATCCTGAGATAACATCCTGAACCTGTCTCAGTGTTTCGCCCGGTCAGACGCCGCGAAAACATGTTGCAGAATAGTATTGAGACGCACCTTGTAAGCTTTTTCGCTGTTCTCTTCCTCAAGAGCCCGCAGCGAACCGGCACGGACAGCGTTCCAGAGGTCCTCGTCATTGTACAGCCCGGCAAGACGGGCTGCGAAGCGGTGCGGGTCGTTTGTGCCGCCTGAGACGATTTCCTGTCCGTCACGCCAGCCAAGCTGCCGGCAGAGCAGTTCGGATGCGACGACCGGGAGGCCATAGGATGCAGCTTCATGAATCTTGAACGGAATGCCTCCGGCGAAGCGCGTCGGCGCCACGAAGACACGGTGCGTTCCGTAAAGAACTGAGGCGTCTGCGACCGGGCCGATCAGCTCGACGCGCGGATCGCGACCCAGAGCGCTGAGATCGACGGCCGGCCCCCGGAAGCCGGCCACAGTAAAGCGGACATCTTCCGGCAGCCGGTCCTTCAGCAGAGGCAGAACCTCGCGGACGAACCAGATCAGACTGTCATGATTGGGTGAGTCCGGCTCATGGATCGCACCGAGAAACAGGAGATTCCGCCTGTCCGCCCATCCCGCCGGTGTGGGCCTGACCGGGCAGAGATGACCCAGCTCGGCCACATTGTCGTAACCGGCATCACGCAGCACCCTGGCATCGATCGCATTGACCGCGACGATGGTCTCACACAGCCATGCGCAGGAAAGTTCCTCATCGAGCGCCTCGCTGAGGGTTCTGGTCTGAGGAAGGCCGAGCACTTCAGCCCGCAGAGCGGTGCGGGGTGCTGTCACCGCCTCGGTATCGAGCACGATGCCGCCCGTTGGAAGGGCTGAGGCGTGCCCCATCAGAACAGGCATCAGACGACCGAGATTATGGGTGCGGCCAATCCAGACGCAGTCATACGCGCCGCTTCGCTCTTCCAGCAGCCTGTCGAGCACCTCGTAGCCGCGATCGTGGAGCAGTTCGACCTCCGGCGGGAAATCGGCATAGATCACAGGGAGCGGGTCCACGGAAGAATAAATCGGCGCGACGGTTACTTCATGACCGAGAGCCGCCATTGTGCGGACGATGTCGTTCGAACGCACAAACCCTGATCCGAGCCGCCGCGTCGGAATCCGGTCTTCGATAAACAGAATACGGCGCGTTCTTTTCCCGGCTGTCCGGGCACGGGCGACAAGCGCGGGCGAAGGCGGTTCGGCGGTGTGGAGAGCGGCGGTGTGTCGACGACGCAGGGTGCGCATGTCGCCCGGACCGTATGACGCGGCATCCGGATCACGGATGTCGAACGTCACAATCATCGCCGGCTCATACAGGGTCGCAAACCCCTTTTCCGCCGCCCGGAGCGAGAAATCGGCAAGCGCGCCGGCCTCGGATTCACAGGCCGGATCAAAGCCGTCGAGCGCTTCGGCAAGGGTGCGGCTGAACAGCAGGCACGGGACGGTTCCGCATGCTGTGAGACGCCGGAAACATGTTTCGGGCGCTTCCAGTGCAGCGCCTTCCATGTAATGGCCCAGTGAGCCATCGCGCCAGACGATAGCGCCAGCCTCAAGAATTCTGTCATCGGCACGCAGTATTTTGCCGGTGACGATGCCGACCTTCGGTTTTCCTGGTAATGCCGCAGACGTGCCCGTCAGATGGGCGAGCGCCGCTGCTATGGCGCCGTGCTCTGGCCGGACACCCTGCCCGATCCAGAGAAGCGTCTCTGTCGTGACATGCGGCAGGGCTGCTTTCAGCGCTTCTGCCCGGGATGTCGTCTGCGGCAGGCGCAGCACGCGGATACCATGGACGAACTGCTCCAGACGCCGCGTCTCGTCCCGCGATCCGGCGTCGACGACGATCACCTCGGCTGAGTCGCGTATGCTGGCACGCAGCGCGGACAGCGTCGCGAGCGTGACGGACAGGCGGTTGTGGACGAAAAGAATGACGCTGAGTGCCGGTGTGGTTTTCGGTGTGAAAATCAGAGGATTTCTGATCAGGAGCGGAATCAGGGATTCCGCCCTGCGCGCGGCCAGTCCTTCGAATTTTTTCAGTTCAGGTCGGGAGGTGTCAGAGTCCGGGGATACGATATGACGTCGGGACAGCCAGTGGACGAAAGCGTCCCGCACCAGCCCGTTCTCAATGTCCGCACGTACGGTGCCCGTGAAGAAATAGGCCTGCAGATCGATATCGGGATGGGGCTTGCGTCGTTCAGGTGCGCCATAGCGAACGAAATGATCGTAGGCCGACCTCATATGTCCCGCCGAGACGGCCTCGCCGATATCGGGATAGAGTTCGATGTAATACTCTTCACTGAACCATTCGAGCGCGCAGAACGCCTGCGGCGTTGTATTGGTCAGGAAATGATGCAGGGCATTTTCATATTCTCCGGCCTGAATGGCTGTAACGACCTCCGGATATGTCGACAGATACCAGTCAGGATCGAAATACCAGGCTGAGCGGATTTTGCTGCCCGCATCTGGCCGGGCGAGGAATGAGGCGAACGGACCGCGTTCGGGAATCTCTGTCGCGGGGTGAGCGTCGGCGGAAGCCGGAGGGGCCTGCAGCGCTCTGGCGTAAAAGAGTCGCGGGTCAAAGAACAGATGACCGGACCGGAATTCCCGGTCCCCGAAAGTCAGGTAATGATCATAGCCATTGACGAGACCAAGGCGATCAAGCGTCGACCGGGTCAGATCCGGGTAGCGTGAAAGATAATCCGTTTCTGAAAACAGCCAGTGCGGCGAGCGGTCACTGTGGCCATTCAGGCGGTAATGATCGAAACCCGATGCAAAGCCGCCATGCCTGACCGCCGCGGCGACATCGGGATTGACCGCAAGGTACCATGCCTCGTCAAAGAACGGATTGGGCGAGAAGCCCTGCGTTTTCCCGTCCGAGAGATAATGCGCCTCCAGTGTGCCCGCATCCGCCTGGGCGAGGTCGCCAAGCTGATCCGCGTATCGCTGACGGTACCACCCGGCATCAAATCGCGCCCAGGATGGCCCTCTCACTGACTCCGACGACACGCTACCTCACACTGATCTGACGCGTATTCCGGCCCGGAATGCCACGATGGTCCGCACAGCAGGAGCGACCACCGCAGAGTGAAAGCACGGCAGTCTCCTTTTCTGAACAACGGCTTATTGTTTACGCGCGGGATGAGCGCAAAGGCAAATCCGCCAGAGAACTGAACCGCAGGGCGCCGACCGGCAGAGCTGCGATCGGCGGGATACTGAATATGGTGAGGTTCAGCCGGCCTTTTTCTGTGCCTGCTGCGACATCCAGAGCGCCTCGAAATCGAACTGCTGCAGAATAACCGGCAGGAAACCGGCCTCACGGGTCAGATCGGCCAGATAGTTTCTGGCGGCGGGGAAGAGCATACGGGGCGCTTCGATCAGCAGCAGGGGCTCGAACGTCTCAGCCGTCACATTGCGCAGGGAGAACAGGCCGGAATAAATGATATCGGCCTCGAACAGGGTCGGTGGCTGGCTGCCGTCAGCCGGAGCGTCGGCCATGCCGTGACAGCGCATTCCGAGATCGACCTCGAAATCAGGCAGGTTTTCTCCGACCTGCCGGGCGTTGACATCCAGTGTAAGCGATGTGTTGGGACGAACGGGGGGACGGGTGTGCAGCATGATTGAGTCCACGACCCGGAACGTGACGGACCGGACATACTGCGCGCCCATGAGAACGGCTGGCCGTGACGACCGCTGCCCGGGCGCAGTCCCGGTTCCGGTCACGGAGTCCGTTCCGCTTCCGGCGGGATATGTTCCGGCGCCTGTCACTGTTTCCATCGTTTTTAAATCGACCATGCTCAAAAAGTCTTTCCGTTCTCATGACCTGTTCTGTGCGAACATCTAGCAAATTCGTGTTACGCCGACGAGTGTATCAGAGAAACTCTTTCCATTACGTGAAACGTCCCTGCAAAAGACCAAGGGCAGGCATCGGTTTCCATCCACGGGGCAGTTCGGAGCGATGGATGGGCGCGATGTGGTAAAGCGGCGCAGGTTCTTCGGACTGACTGAGGAACCGCTCATACGCTTTGACCTGCTCGCGACGCCAGGCGCAGTCGTTCAGCGCGGCTTCCCGTGTGGGATAAATGTTCGCGACCCGTCTTCGGCGCCCGATAATGGCGATCACGGCCCATATTCTGTCGCGCCCGGCATCGCCACCGCGCCTGCCGGGAAGGTCAAATGGCAGAATGGTTGCCATCGGGTTCGGGTCCCTCAGCTTCACTGTTTCCCACCCAGGACATCCCGCCCGGGTTGCGCGAACGATACACGGGATGCGGACTGACGAGACCATGTCCGGCACAGATGTTGCAAGTCACCGGTCTGCAGCAGTCTGACGCGAATCTGCACAGACCGCATTTTCTTGCTCTCAGTCCGTCACAGGGCTACGAAGCCAGTATGATCCGGCTTATTCTCATTGTTCCCTTCCTTCTGGCTCTGGTGTTTTTTGCCGCGAGCAATCAGGAATCCACCCAGATGTGGCTGCTGGCTTATGGCTGGTCCTGCTCCATCGGTGTGCTTGCGCTTCTCGTTGCCGCGGTGTCGTTTCTTCTCGGGGCGTTTTCCGTGTGGATTGTCGAACTCGGACAGCGGCGCCGGGCGCGCCGGGCGGAAGCGAAAGTGCGGGAGCTGGAAGCCACGCTGGCCGCGCAGGAAGCGCAGCTTCGCGTGCAGCCGCATTCTCCGCCTTCAGCTCCGGCTGCCGTTCCGACAATGCCGCCACCGCTGTAAGGATCTGTGCTGATGTCTGACCGCAGGACACGCCTGATTGCCGCCCTCGATACGCGCGATCCGCGCGAGGCGTCCCGCTGGGCCGATGCCGTGACGCCCCATGCGTCGGCGATCAAGCTCGGGCTGGAATTCGTCTATGCCGCCGGACTTGAGGCTGTCTCCGAAATTGCAGCCGGCAGAGCGCTTTTTCTCGATCTCAAGCTCCACGATATTCCGAATACCGTCGGTGCCGCGATTGGCAGCCTGAGCAGGATCAGCCCGGCGATGCTGACGATTCACGCCTCCGGCGGTGCCGCGATGGTCGCTGCCGCCAGTCATGCACTGAACGAAAATTTCTCCTCGGAAAACAGGCCGGTCCTGCTGGCTGTTACGGTTCTCACCAGCCTTGATGACGCCGCCCTCGCGGCAACGGGGGTAGAAGGCGGAATGAGATCCCAGGTTCTGCGACTGGCCGATCTGGCGTTGCGGAACGGAGCCGACGGGCTTGTCTGCTCGGCTCATGAACTTGCGGCTCTGAGAGCGGAGTTTGGTGACTCACCGGTTCTTGTCACGCCCGGTATCCGGCCGCAGGGCGCGGCTGCAGGCGACCAGAAGCGTGTCATGACACCCGGAGAGGCGCGTGACGCGGGCGCAGACTGGATTGTGGTGGGGCGTCCCGTTACCGGAGCGGCCGATCCGGGGGCAGCCGCGGCCGCAATCGCGCGCGAACTGGCGGAATAGCATGTCTGTGCAGGTCAAGATCTGTGGGCTGACTGAGGAGACCGGTCTCGCGGCCTGTCTCGCGCAGCAGGTCGACTGGATCGGTTTCGTGTTTTTCGCCCGGTCGCCACGATATGTGACTCCTGCGCGTGCGTCGGAACTGGCGGATCATTTTGCGGATGCACAGGTTCGTCCCGGATGTGTGGGACTGTTTGTCGAGCCGTCTGACGCCGAGATTGCAGCGGCAGTTTCCGCAGTCTCTCTGGACGTGCTGCAACTCTATACGTCGCCGGAACGGGCACGGGAGATAAAGGTCAGATTCGGCCGGGAAGTCTGGCTGTCCTGCCCGGTCTCCGCTGTCGCGGACCTGCCGGACAGCTCCGTCGCGGATCGTCTCGTCATAGAGTCACGTCCGCCAAAGGACTCCGGCCGTCCTGGCGGTAATGGCGTGGCTTTTCCGTGGGCACTCACCCGTGGCTGGACAGCGCCGGTTCCCTGGTTGCTGGCTGGCGGCCTGCGTCCGGATAATGTGGCCCGCGCGATTGCCGAGAGCGGCGCGCCGGCAGTCGATGTCTCATCGGGAGTCGAAGCTGCGCCAGGCATTAAAGATCCGGTGGCAGTCGCACGCTTCGTCGCGGCCGCACGGCAGCCGGTCTGCGTGTGATGCGGTTTTCCTCTTGAGTCTCCGCCGGATACTGGTATGAAGCTGTCCCTGCGCCGGAGAGATGGCCGAGCGGCTTAAGGCGCACGCTTGGAAAGCGTGTGTACGTTAATAGCGTACCGTGGGTTCGAATCCCACTCTCTCCGCCATATCTCTGTTTTTCCATGAAAAGTCAGCACATCAGACAACGCTGTCGTTACAGTGTTGTATTGTGCAGTTACAGGCACGCGTTCGCAAAATATATAAAGACCGTCTGTCATGAATGATGCCCGGACAGCGGTTCCGTATTACTGTCCGTGATGCCGCCTCCGCCCATGCCTCCACCCATGTCACCGCCGCCAGCGCCACCCGCTTTTCCGCCACCGTCTTTCCCGCCTTCTCCCTTTTCGCGGCCTCCCGAGCCTGACGGCCGGGCCGGACCCTGTTTCGGAAACAGCAGATCGGACGGCACGGGATCGAGATCCAGCGCCTTGCGGATGAAGTTCCGCAGAGCGACGACCAGATCATGTGTGTGAATCGCGCGCCCCTCGGCCAGTTCCGTGGCAGCCTGGACCGCCATCCGGACCTGCTCCCCGGTTCCGAGCAGAATGACATCGGACAGCGCGGCCTCGACTGCGTCCCGGATCCGTCGGGACCGGTCGGAATTGCCGGAAATGTCCAGCGGAGCGTGTTCATCAGCCGTGTCGGCACGCGGCTTCAGATCGCGCCGGTGCGTCGGATCAACACTCAGAGTGCCGGTAAATGAACCGCCGAGTGTTTTGTACGCGGCGATCAGCACCCGGAGGCGTTCGTTGATCTGACGGTTGAACCGCTCTCTCCGCTGCTGAATTGTCAGCATCATGACCAGACGGACACCGACGCCGATTAGCGTGAACAGCGCCAGTCCGATGACGGTTGCCAGCACACTGTGCCATGAACTGAAGTCAAGACTACGCAACCCGGCCTCCTGTAAACTCTGCTGACAGGCTATAACGCAGTATCAGAACGGCCGTCCCGGCAGAACGTGCCCGGTCAGTGTCAGAGCGCGCTTTCCGATGCGGCTGTGTCCGCCAGAAGCACCACCGCGTCTTCAGCCGCCATCACTGTTATTCCGGTCTGATTCATGACCGTGGCGGCATCGCCGGCGGCGAGCGTGTCCGGGCCGAGTGTCACACGGCCTGAAACCACAACCAGATACAATGCACGGCCTGCTGTGGTGTCGTAACGCGCGCCTTCGCCTGCCGGGATACGCGCATCCATCAGCCGCGACCGTGCCCGGATTGTCGCCGGGGCTCCGTCCGCGATATCGCGCCATTCTTCGGGATCGTCCTCCGGGAAACCGGAGGCCAGAATCCGGAAACCTCCATCTTCGAGAGCGGGAAAAGACGGACGCACCTCCTGCGATGGCTCTCCGCCCTCATCATCCGGCAGAAACCAGAACTGCAGGAATGTGGCGCCGTCCGGTCCTGCGCGCCAGGCGAGACAGGACACACCCTCCCCCGTGCTCACTGCCTGAAGGCCGCCGGCGTTCAGCCTGTCATCCGGGAACCCTGCGGCCGAGGTCGACAGCGTTCCCTGCCACAGCCAGGTCAGGATATCGATGCTGGATTCAGGACCCGCGCGATATGCAGCGTTCGCGGACAGGACACCGGTATTCAGCACCCGCAGCCGCCCGCAGGCGCCATGCGCCGGATCGGTATATGTCCAGAAGGGAAAATGGCAGCGCAGTGTTATGCCCTGATCCTGCACCAGGCCGAGCGATGCCTGCCGCCGCACAGTGATCATCGCACGGTCCTCGCTTTCTGAACGGATGCCACGGGATAGGCTGTTTCCCAGCCTCCGCCCAGGGCGCGATAAAGATGGGTCACGGAGCGCGAAACCTGTGTCGTCGCTTCAGCCAGAGCACTCTGCGACGACAGCAGCGCGTTCTGCAGGGTCAGCACGTTCAGGAAGTCCGAAGAGCCCTGCACATACTGCATCTGCGCCGTATCGACCGCGATCTGGTTTTCATGCACAGCCTCGGCGAGGCGATCCCGCTCCGTCTGCGCCGCGGAGAAATCCGCCATCGCGTCGTCGATTTCCTGCCAGGCTTTCAGAACGGTCCGCTGCAGCATGACCGCCGCTTCACGCTGCTGCGCCTTGCGAAGATGCAGCTGCCCGGTCAGGCGGCCACCTTCGAAGAGCGGCAGCGTGGCGGTTGGCCCGAACCCGTACTGGCGTGAGGCCCATGAGCCCAGACCGCTGAACTGAAGCGCCTGAATGTCAAGACTGCCGGACAGTGTGACGCGCGGAAAGAAATCGGCGATGGCGACGCCGATACTTGCGGTGGCGGCGTGGAGCTGATCTTCGGCCATCCGGATATCGGGACGGCGATCGGCCAGTTCCGAAGGCAGCCCTGTCGGCACGGTGGCCGGAACCGGCGGGATCGCCCCGCTATGACCGAGTTGCGCCGTCAGCGCCCCCGGCTCCCGCGCGACGAGGAAGCTCAGTGCGTTGATCAGGTGAATTTCCTGACTCTTCAGCGCCGGCATCCGGGATTCAAAAGTATGGAGCTGGCCGGTCGATTCCGCGACATCCAGCCGGGTTGCCGCGCCCTGCTGATAACGCAGCGTCGTCAGCTGCACGCTGTGCTGTGTGATTTCGATATTGTGCTGCAGAATGCCGATCTGCGCCTGGATGCCGCGAAGATCGATATAATCCTGCGCGGTTTCGGCCATGAGCGAGACCATGACATCACGGCGCATTTCCTCCGTGCCGTGCATCGCGGCCGTGGCGGCTTCGACCTGACGCCGGACATGACCCCAGAAATCGACTTCCCAGGATGCGCTCATGCCGTACTGCGGCAGGTTGAAGGACGGGTTGCCGACGCTGCCGGGCAGCGCTGTCGGTCCGAAACCCTGTGCGCCATTCGCGATGGTGCCGGTCCCTTCACGCTCCATCGTGCCGAGCAGGCCCAGCACGCCATTCGTGCTCGCCCGTTCCCGGCCGTAAGACGCGGCCGCTTCGGCATGCGGGAAGCGCGCCGCGCTGGCGATGCGGCGCTCGGCGATGCTTTCCGCCAGACGATACGCCGCCGCGCGCAGATCGAGATTATCGGTCGCGACCTGCTGTTCCAGCGCAGTCAGGACCGGATCGCCGAACAGTTTCCACCAGTCCGGGTCGATCTTTGCCACGACAGGGCGGCTTTCCGCTGGGGTCATGCTTTCGTGCCAGGCAGCCGGGGCGTGAACGTCCGGCTTATGGAAATCCGGTCCCACCGTGCATCCGGCGAGCGCGGCAACGCCCAGCGACAGCATGGCCCCCCGCCTTGTCGCTGCTCGCGTCGCTGTCCGGAGCGCTGGCCGGGGTGCTGCCGGTGTCAGGCGGGTTTTCATGAAGTCAGCGCCAGACATAGCGCGCATCGTTCGCGTGAGGCCCGCCTGGCTGCGAGGCGGTGTCGATGCTCACTTCGACGGACATGCCGACGCGCACTTTCGACGCCAGCGCCTGACCCGGATCGAAGGTGAGTTTGACCGGCACACGCTGCACGACCTTGGTGAAGTTGCCGGTCGCGTTGTCCGGCTGGATCGGCGCGAAGGCGACCCCGGTGGCCGGGGCCAGCGAGTCCACATGCGCCTTCAGGGGATGACCGGGGAAGGTGTCCACCCAGATGGTCGCGGTCTGTCCGGTCTGGACCTTCGTCAGCTGCGTTTCCTGGAAGTTGGCCAGCACATAGGCCGCCTGTGTCGGAACGACGGCGAGGATACCGGTGCCGGGATGGACGTAAGCACCGACACGGACGCCGCGTTCACCGACCACGCCGTCCACCGGCGCGGGAATGGTGCAGTAAGAGAGATTCAGCGCGGCCTGTTTTTCATCGCCCTGCGCCCGGAGCAGCACGCCCTGGGCGCGCTGCAGCTGCGCTTTCAGCACGGCGACCTGTCTTACCGCCGCGTCGACGGCCGCCTGATCGCGGGCGACGACGGCATTTGCTTCTTTTTCGCGGGATTCCGAGGACTGTTTCTGTTCGACCGTGCCGGCGCCGCCTGATGAAAGGTTCCGGTACCGCACCGCGTTTTCCCGCGCGAACTGAAGCGACGCCTGATCGGACAGGACGGCGGCCTTCGCTCCGGCGATCAGGGAATCCTGGCGGCCCAGTTCCGCTTCCAGATTGGACACATCGCCCTGGGCGGCGAGGACGTTGCCCTTCGCCACCTCAAGAGCGGCACGGTAATCATCGTCTTCAATATGGGCCAGTTCCTCGCCGGTCCGGACCTGCTCGTTGTCCTGCGCGATCACGCGGTCGATCCGGCCGGAGACTTTCGGCGCGACGGTGGTGAAATCCGCCGTGACATAGGCGTCGTTCGTGTACTGATCGACACCGTTCCCGTTGACCAGACGACTGCCGCCCCAGGCGGCCACGGCGAGAACGACGGCGGCGCAGCCGGCATAGAGAAGTGGTTTTTTATAGATCATGGTTGCAGCTTTTTCGGATACTCAGCGGACGGGCGCCGCGGGTGAAGGCGGTCGGGGCGGAAAGACCCGGTGCGGCAGGAAGAGATTGAGAACGGCGTATCCGAGGCAGACCCAGATCAGCACGTAATAGATATCGTTCAGGGCCAGAACGAGGGCCTGCTCATGAACGTAGGTATGGAAAACCTGGAGTGAATTGCGGGCGACATGCGCGGCGTCGGGCGAGGTTACGGAGAGCTGTCCGCTGATGGGATCGCCCGTTCCCTGCAGGGCGAGGCCGTGCGTGCCGTGATGATCCAGCAGCATGGTGGAATGATACTGCTCGCGCCGCCGCGAAAGGGCCGCGAACAGTGCGAAAGCGACGGCGTTCGCCAGGCCCTTGAGCATGTTCACCATGCCTGAGATGAACGGACCGTCGGCGGGCCCCATCGCCAGCGTCGCCAGCATCAGGGTCGGGATCACCGTCATGGGTTGCCCGAAAACCTGCAGGATCTGCAGGGGATAAAAATTGTCGCGGACCCAGTCCGGGGTCAGCCAGGTCCCCAGCCAGGCGGCGGCGGCCAGGCACAGCATGCCGCCGGCCAGCACATAGCGGCAGTCGACCCTGCGGCTGTTACAGATCGCGGCGATCAGGGGCAGCATGATCAGCTGCGGCAGTGCGACCACAAGGGAGATCGGCGCTGTCTGGATCGGGCGGTATCCCCGCACGGCGGCGAGATAGGTCGCCGGAATGTCCGCCATCAGCGCGCAGATGGCCAGGATGCCGACCAGAGACAGCAAAGACGCCTGGATGTTACGGCTTTTCCAGTACTGAATCCGGAAATACGGGCTGGGATGGAACGCTTCGTTGATGACGAAGACGATGAACGCCGCCCCGCCCCAGAAAGCCAGATTCGTGATGACGGGCGAGCGGAACCAGTCCAGCCGGTCACCCTGGTACAGCACGATGACGAGGGAGCAGATGGCCGGGAGGCCGACCAGGATTCCGAACCAGTTGAATTTCTCAAACCGTTCCAGATGCACAGGATCTTTCGGCAGACCGTACGCCATCATCGCGATGGACAGGGCGGCCAGCGGGATGATTTCCCAGTAGAGCCAGTGCCAGCCGGCGTCTTCGAACCAGAAGGCTTCCAGCGGCAGGCCGAGGTTGGGGCCGAAGGTCGCGCTCATCGCGTAGCCGCCAATTCCGAAGACCCGGATTTCCGGCGGCAGGTATTTCAGCATGACGGTCATCAGAACCGGTGGCAGACAGCCTGCGGCCAGTCCCTGAAAGCCGCGCAGGATACAGAGCGATGTCACATCCGGCATGAACGGCGCCGGGATCGACAGCAGCGCCATGACGGCTGTTACGAAGATCGAGAAGCGGTAGATCGAAAACGTCATGTAGAACCACGGCGTGAACGCCATGGCGGCGATATTGAACGCCTCGTAGATCGCGATCAGCCACGTTCCTTCATCGTGCCCGATATGCATTGCGCCGCGGATATCGGAGAGCCCGATCTCGGTAACGTGTTCGTTGAAACCCGCGACATGCACGGCCAGCAGCATTCCCAGACAGCCGATGACCGTACGGAGGCCGAAAGGCGGGATGTAAGACGGCCGGGGCGGCGACGCGTGGATAACCGGCGCGGCCGGCGTCGTTGCCGGTGCCGACGCTGGTGCTGGCGCTGGCGCTGGCGCGGCATCCGTCCGGAGGACCGGTTCTGCCGGAGCTGGAGAGGCAGTCTGCATGACGGCCATGTTGCCTGGAAAGAGGACCAGATATACCCCTGTTTCCGGCAATCATAGATTCCACTTTTCGGATCGGTCCTCGCTGGCGTCTTCGTTCGGAGAAGTCTAAAAATGGAAGGATGCGTGGATACGACCTTGATCTGTTGCGATACCTTCAGGTTCTGATCGAAGAGGAAAGCGTCTCGGTCTCGGCGCGTCGCCTGAAGATCAGCGAGCCGGCGATGAGTCGTCACCTCGCCAAGCTGCGTGCGGTGTTCAGGGACCCGATCCTCGTTCAGTCCGGCCGGCGGATGACGGCTTCCTCATTCGCGCTCGGCATTCTGGACCGGGTGCAGGAGGTGGTTCGCGCCGCTGACGGCCTGATCGAGACCCGCGCCCTTGCCGATCTGCATAATCTCACGCCGACGTTCAGAATCCGCGCCAACGATCTCATCATCGCCGCTCTGGGGTTGCCGCTGCTGCGGGCGCTCCGCCGGGACTGCCCGCAATGCGAGCTGGTGTTCGCGCCGGAAGTCGATGATCCGGCCAGCGATCCTCTGCGTCATGACAGCATCGATCTGTATATCGGCGCCACGGATGTGATGAAGCCGGAGATCCGTCGTCAGACGCTCAGCCGCGACACGATGCAGGCCGTGGTCAGAAAGGATCATCCGATCCTGACCGAAGGCGTCACCCCGGAAACGATGGTCCGTTATGAATATATCAGCGTCTCCCGGCGCGGGCGCGCTCATGGACCGATCGATACCATTCTGCGCGATCAGTATGGCCTGACCCGCCGGATCGCCATGGTCGTTCCGAATTATCACTGCATGGTGGAGAGCATGAAGGACACGGATCTCATTCTGCCTCTGCCCGGACTGGTTCTGGACAATATCTCCCTGGAGGCGCTCGGACTCGCCACTTTCGAATTTCCTTTGCCCCTGCCTTACATTGTGGCGTTCCAGGCCTGGCATCCCAGACGCGACACCGATCCGGTGCATCGCTGGCTGCGGGAAACACTGTTTCGCATCGCCCATACGGCGCTTCCCGACTCTCACATGTCGTAAGAAAGCGAGCGTGCTTTCGGACCGGGGAGAAACCCGGTCACGGCAGGAGGCGCAGGAGCCTGTACCTCGTTTTATCAGAGACTGTTTAAAAAGGGCGTTTATGTATTTTGCAGACAGGAGACAAAGCAGGATTCTGCCCTTCACTCATTTAATTTAACAGGTCGGGATCAAAGGGACTATGTCCCTTTGTGGGGTTCGGGGCAAAGCCCTGAAAAGCCATCTCGTCTGCATTTGCAAAATATACAAATGACTTAAAAATCCTTCAAATTATCAGGAATTTTCTGATGAACCTTTCCCCGGAAAGCTTCAGAAGACGCCGCCTTTTTGGAAAAAGGCGGCACCCAGAAATTTTTATTACTTTTTATCAGAGGCTGATCGCGCAGTGCTCTTTGATCCCGACTGAAGTGGCCACATGACCAGGACTAAAAATCAGCCTCTCATGAACTTCTGGTCCTTTGAAGCTTTTGAAACCGTCTCTTAACAAACCGGAATCAGAGAGGTCTCACCTCTTTAAGGGAAGTTCGGGGAGAGCCCTGAAAGAGGTGCGGACTGGCCTGAATCGCCCGGTCCGGTCCATAATGCGGGGATGCAAACTCAGCACAGCCAGGCCAGCGCCTCTCTCCGGCCAGAAGCCGCCCCCCACCTGCAGACCAGGAAGGAATGCCATGCCGCCGGTGTAAAACTGCGGAAGAGCGTGCGGCGCGGCTGCCATGCCGACTGGACGGCTCCTGCCGGCCGGGCGTCTCCGGTCGCCATTCTGGCCACTCAGGGCCTGACCCGTATCCCGGATCTGCTGCCCGTCCGTTATGCCCGGATGAAGGCTTCTCCGTTCGCGTTCCTCCGGGGCGCGGCCGCTGTCATGGCCGCCGATCTTGCTCACACCCCCACGACCGGCCTGACCGTGCAGGCGTGCGGTGACTGCCATCTTGCCAATTTCGGCAGCTATGCCTCGCCGGAGGGTATTCCCGTCTTCGATATAAACGATTTTGACGAAACGCTTCGCGCGCCTTTCGAATGGGACATCAGGCGTCTTGGCACGTCTCTGGTTCTGGCCGGTCTTGAAGGCGGACTGTCGGATAAGGCGGCCCGGCTTCTTTCCAGAGATATGACGCTTACCTATGCGAAGGAAATGACGCGGCTGGCCGGTCTCAGTCCGCTCGAAATCTGGACCGACCGCATCGATCTGGTTGCCGCTATCGCGCAGTTCGAAGACCGCAAGGTCCGGGAAGCCGTTCAGGCCCAGCTCGCACGGCGTCTTGACAGTGCCCGCAACCATTTCGGCCTTGTTGCGGATAATGGGCCAGTCCCGTCTCTGCGTGAACGCCCGCCATTCGTCATGCGTCTGCCCGCTCATGAGGACACCATCAGACAGGCTTTCTCCCGTTACGTCGCCACCCAGCCCGCCGAACGCGCCGTTCTGCTCGATCGCTACCGCCTGCGCGACGTCGTGTTCAAAGTGGTCGGGATCGGGAGCGTCGGCACGTTCTGCGCGATCGGCCTGTTCGCCACGGCCGATGCTGAAACGCTGCTTCTCCAGATCAAGGAGGCGCAGGAATCCGTCCTTGCCCCGTTTACCGGTCCCTCCTGTTTCCATAATCAGGGTGAGCGCGTTGTCACCGGCCAGCGCATCACTCAGGCGGTTTCGGATTCCTTCCTGGGCTGGACCCGCAGCGACGGACCCCAGACGGACAAAGGAAACGCCGCCCCGGACCTGTCCGGTCAGGGACGCCAGTTTTACGTCCGGCGCCTTAAGGATACCCGCCTCGCCGCCATCGGTTCGGATTCCGCCCAGCGGGGACTGGCCGATTACGCCAGGCTGTGTGGCCGGACGCTCGCCCGCGCCCATGCACGCTCCGGCGATGTCGCGACCATCGCCGGCTATCTCGGCAAGGGTGCTGCTTTCGCGGATGCCATCAGCCGGTTCTCCGCCGCCTACGCAAAACAGACCCACAGAGACTGGGCCGTTTTCACTGCGGCGCTGAAAGACAATCAGCTGCCTGCCCCGTCCGGGCCGGCGTAAGCCAGATCCGGTGCGTGGCTGACTCCGCCCGGGCCATCGCGGCGGAACGATATTTACGATTTATAGGAAAATCGTTATAATATTAATGATTATGTATCGGTAAAATCTAACATCTTAAAAAGTTTCGGTGAAGTTAATGAAGAAAAATAATTACAGCCTGGTGACATGCGCACGCTGGGAGAAAGACTGTATTCAGGAGTGGCTTGTCTATCACAGGTCGATTGGTTTCGATCATGTCTATATTTACTGCAATGACGACAGACCTGATGATCTGTATGAGAAAATTCTTCCGTTCAATATTGGGACGGAGCCGTTTGTAACATTCCTGTTTCACCCGCAAAAAGGTGATCAGAACGGAATGTACCGGCATTTTCTGCAACATTTCCGGCATGAAACCGAACGGTTCATGTTTCTTGATGTCGATGAGTTCGTCTGTATCCGGAATACGAACAATATCGACGCCCTGGTGCAGAATGGCCTGAATGACTGCGACGATATCGTCTTTAACTGGGTCTGGTTCGGAAACAGCGGGTTTGTCGAACGTCCTGGCGGTTCTGTGCTGCTGAATTATGTCAACCGGTCCGCCGGTGTGTTCATTCTGACAAAACACCTGATTAAATCATCGGTTTTCGATGAAAAAATCCGCATTGAAAATCTTGATGCCATATTCCATCACCGCATCTCGCCCGCATCCCATCCGGGGCTGACAGTGAAAAATGTCCTCGGAGAAGATTATACGGCTTTCATTGACGGTTCAGACGACGAAAAGGCGCATTATCTTTATCAGGAAAACCGCTCACAGCGCATACTCGAAACGGCGTGCATCTTTCATTACGCCTTCAAATCCGAAAAGGATCTCGTGGCACGCGCGCGCCGCAGCACGGAAGGTTCCTTCTCCGGTCAGAAAGCCTGGAAAGACCTTTATGACAGCGGCAATCTGCAGGGCTTTTTCGCTCCGCTCAATGCAGTGAAAGATACGTATCTTCGCAGATACTGGATGGACCTTCTGCTTAACGGAAACAGATCCACGACGAATTCCGGCAATACGCAGAATATAAAAATCGAACGCTTTGGAATCGCGGATCAGAGTTCGGTGTCTCCCTGGTCGGTCGGAGCCACGACCCGCAACGATGCGGCGAATGGTATCAACGGAATATCGGACGGCGCGTATCATTTTCATACCGAACATGAGCCAGATCCCTGGTGGACGCTGACCTTTCCTGATCCGGTCCTGATCCGCTCGGTCGTGATTCACAACAGACCGGATGTCCCTTACCGCGCAAACGGGCTTATCGCCGAAGTCAGGCTTCCTCATGGTGACTGGCGTGAGATCGGCACTCTGGATTCAGGCATGATGGCCGGGAGCGCCCACAATAATATCTTTACAATTTCTCCGGATCAGCCTGTCATCTGCGATATTCTTCGCCTCAGACTTCCCCGGAAAGAATACCTGCATCTGAGCCAGGTAGAGGTCATCGGGGATATCATTCCATAAACACACGGGATGCGTTTTCGCCCGCGTTGCAGTCTGAATTTCGCCCCTGATCGCAGACTTTCGGGAATCTGCCGGCGACATTCATCTCACTGTGAATATCGCTGTGTCCGGTTTTCAGTATCGGGATCATGCGGGACCGGTTTCCGGTCCGGGTGCACGGTGTGAGCGCCGGCGGAGACCGTCCGAAGAACATTCGGCGACGGCATCCGCTTCATCGGCCCCGGTTGCTCATTCGGGAATCAGAACACGATCCGCGGGGGACAGGCGGTCAGCGGCATTTCTGGCCTGATGCCAGTAAGGATAGATCAGTGGCGGGCGGCTGGCCTCATCCAGCTTCTTTGTTTCGTCCGGTGTCAGCACAAGGTCGATCGCCTTCAGATTGGCTTTCAGCTGGTCCTCATTGCGCGCGCCGATGACGAGAGAACTGATGCCGGGGCGGGACACTGTCCAGGCGAGAGCCACGTCCGCGGCCGGCACGTTCCGCGCTTCGGCGATACCGACCAGAACCTCGACGACATCATACAGATGCTCTTTGTCGTAGACCGGCGGTTCACCCCAGTTTTCGAGCTGCCGTCCTTTCGGTTCCGGCCTGCCCCGGCGATATTTTCCCGAAAGCAGACCGCCGGCGAGCGGGCTCCAGACCTGCACGCCAATCCCCTGATCCACGGCGGCGGGGAGCAGTTCGTACTCCGCTTCTCTGGCCTGGAGGGAATAGTAGATCTGCTGCGAGACAGGCGCGATAAAGCGGTTTCGTTCCGCAACAGAAAGCGTTTTCATCAGCTGCCAGCCAGTGAAATTCGACACGCCCGCATAACGGATTTTGCCTGACCGGCAGAGTGTATCGAGCGCCTCGAGCGTCTCCTCCAGAGGGGTCAGGCCGTCCCATTCATGGAGATAATACAGATCGATATGATCGCGGCCGAGACGCTTCAGGCTCGCCTCACAGGCGGCGATCAGATGATATCGGGACGAACCGGCGTCGTTCTGGCCGGGTCCCATACGGAATCGCGCCTTGGTCGTCACCATGATCTCGCCGGACCGTCCGCGGAGCGCCTGGCCGAGAATCTCCTCCGAAGCGCCTGTCGAATAGACATCGGCCGTATCAAACATATTGATGCCCGCATCGATGCACAGATCGATCAGACGGTTCGCGCCCGCGAGGTCCGTATTCCCCGTCTTCGCGAAGTCACCGCTGCCACCGAACGTCATCGTTCCCAGTGTGAACGCGGAAATACGAAGGCCTGAACGGCCAAGCTGGCGATAATGCATTGATTGTGTTCCTCGTCCGTAAAAACATGATGTCCCTGATACCGGGACATCCGCACTGATCTGGCGGGACAATATCAGAGACGCTCCGGCCATTTCTCCGGCGCAGGCGGGATGTGCTCGGAGCCCGCGACCGGGACAGGGCAAGTCCGGGCTCCGGTCTGTCTGCCGGAGCGATGCAGCAACTCCGGCCTTTTGCGGCGCAGCCGTGCAATGCCCGGCTCGGCGCCTTACCGTCAGTCTCCGGTTTTGCCGGTGTACGTCACTTCAAGACGTCCCACCCCCTTGCACTCCGCGTGCAGCGTATCCCCCGGTTTCACCGGGCCGACGCCTGACGGGGTCCCGGTCATGATCAGATCACCGGGGCACAGCCTGACATAGGTCGAAAGGAAGGCAATGATCTGTGGTACTGACCAGATCAGATCTTCCAGATCGCCATCCTGTTTCAGCACGCCATTTACTTCAAGCGTGATCCGGCCTTTATCCGGATGGCCCGCTTTCGTGGCAGGCACGATCGCGGTTATCGGACAGGACTGGTCGAACCCTTTGCTCAGATCCCATGGTTGCCCGGCTTTTTTCGCGATGTTCTGAAGATCGCGTCGTGTCATATCGAGACCGACGGCGTATCCGTAGACAAGCGCCAGAGCGTCCTCCGGGTCCACATTGACGCCTGTTCCGCCGATCGCAACAACCAGTTCCACCTCATGACTGAGATTTTCGGTATGGAGCGGAAACGGCAGAGACCGTTCGGTGGTGACGGCATCCGCGGGTTTTGAGAAGAAAATCGGCGGATCACGGGAAGGGTCTCCTCCCATTTCCCGGGTATGCTCCGCATAATTCCGGCCAACGCACCAGATGCGCCGCACAGGAAAACTGGCGGCTTCCCCGGCGACCGGAATGCTGGCCTGCGCGGGTGGTTCAAACACGTAGTTCATCGTGAACGTCTCCTCTGCGTCGCATCATAACATCGGACGCCGTCCGTTCCGCCGGCCGCTCCCGCAAACGTGTCCGGAATGGTGCCCGAAGCCGCGACGGGAAAATCCGGTGCGCCGGGATCGCCCCGAAGAACCGTCTGGCACAGTCGATCATGCAGAAAAGACGCATGCAGCAGCAGAGAGCCACAAAACAGCGCTGTGCCGGGCAACCTGGATCAATCCTGCCGCGTTGGACCTGCACTCAGATATGGAAGAAAGCCCCATGGACCTGATTCGCTGGACACTTATTTTTCTTATCTTCGCCCTGATCGCCGCCGTATTCGGTTTCACCGGGATCGCGGCCAATTTTGCCTATATCGGCAAGATTCTGTTCTTCATTTTCGTCGTGCTGTTCGTGGTCAGCCTGTTTTTCGGACGCCAGAATCGCTGACGCGCAGGAGAGTGACGAGCAGCGCAAGAACGATGAGTGCTGCGACACCGTCCAGCACCGTCATGGAAACAGGAAGCCAGTCGACCACATAGGTCGGCGCATCGCATGGTTTGCCGGGCGTCAGCGGCATTGATGCCAGACGCTCGGCCATCGTTGTGCCGTGAAGCACCGGCGCCCGGCACTCGGGCAGTGGGCTGGGCCAGAATTTCCACTCCACACCGGCGTGAAGCACGGACAGCGCGGCTACGGCCAGCAGAGGCAGGGTGCCAAGCCAGGCGATGCCCCGCGCCATTCGCCTGGGCACCAGCAGCCCGACAATACCGATAACGAGCGCAATCCTCCAGGGCCACCGCTCCCAGAGGCACAGTCCGCAGGGCATGATTCCGCGCACGTCCTGCACCCACCACACCATACCGAAGGCAACCGCGCTCGCGACGACGAGCAACAGGTTCGGGAGCCTCACCGGTCCCGGCACGGTCCGGCGGAAAATACGCCGGCGAGGATACAGACTCATTGAGACCGCCCTTCTCCCGTGAATGCGCGGACAGCGCGCGGATCACGGGATGCAAACACAATCCGGCAGGATATCACGCAGTCTTTGCCTTTCCCGCATCGTGAAGAGCCGTGAGAAAATCCCGTGACCAGGTTCCCGCCGTCGTGCTGCGCACTTCCGCGTCGAGCAGTTTCCAGCGACGTTTCCTCGCCGCCTTGTCCATGGTCAGCGCCTGATGCAGCGCGTCGGCGATGGCGTCGGCGTCATGAGGATTAACCAGCAGCGCCTCGGTAAGTTCCGGCGCGGCCCCGGCAAGATGGGACAGCACCAGCGCACCCGGATTTTCCGGGTCCTGCGCGGCGATATATTCCTTGGCCACCAGATTCATCCCGTCCCGCAGCGGCGTGACAAGCGCGACATCGGCGAGACGATAGAAGCCCGCCAGAACCGTCCGCGGCACCGGGCGCGTAAGATAGCGGATCGGCGTCCAGTCGAATTCCGCGAAAGCGCCGTTAATACGTCCGATCGTCTCGTCGAGCTGACGACGCAGCAGGCGGTATTCCTCGACCTCGCCGCGCGAAACCGGCGCGACCTGCAGATAGGTCACATGGCCCCGGTGCTCGGGATACCGTGTCAGAAGCCGTTCGTACCCAAGGAAGCGTTCTTCCAGACCTTTTGAGTAATCCAGACGGTCAACGCCGATGATCAGCGGCTCGGCATGCATGCTGTCCCGCAGGCGGGCGACTTCCTCACCATCCCAGGCGGCGCGGGCTTCCTCACCAAATTTGACCGGATCGATCCCGATCGGACACGCCATGACCCGGGACACGCCCTCGTCCAGCCCTTCGATCCGCAGGCACTCCTTCAGATTCTCGGCGTCCTCATCCGTCTGCACACCGATCAGGTCGTAGGCGACCATATCGCGCAGGAGCGCATCGGCGGGAGGCAGCGCCCTGAAGAGGCTCCAGGGCGGGAACGGAATATGCAGGAAAAAGCCGATCGGCGACGTCACACCCAGATCACGCAGCATCTGCGCGAGCGGAAAGAGATGGTAATCCTGAACCCAGATCGTATCGCCAGGCTCCAGCAGCGGCAGAAGCGCCCGGGCGAACATGGTGTTCACGTCCTGGTACGACTCCCAGTCCGATTTGGTGTAATTCATCAGACCGAGCCGGTAATGGCATAAGGGCCAGAGAATTCCGTTCGAGAACCGCTGATAATAGCCACGGTGCTGCGCCGGTGTGAGCGGAATGGTCGCGTATGTCACCTTGTGGTGGCTGTCGACCGCGACCTCCGGGTCGCCCTCGAAATCCACCTGCTGGCCGGACCAGCCGAACCACAGACTGCTCTCCTCGTCGCGCAGCGCGTCGGCCAGCGCCACGGCCAGACCGCCGGCGGGCTGATCCCGTTCCCTCGGATCCGGCACGCGGTTTGAGACAATGACCAGACGTCCCATCGTCACGCACCTCCGGCCGGAGCATCATCTCCGGTGGCCGGTACAAGCGAGGCGAGCCACGCCCTGAATGTTGCCGGTGTTGGAAAATCAGCCGGAATGCGAAGACCGAGGCCGCCGAGACTCACGGCGGCCTTCACACCGTCCTCGTCGGTCACGTCGTCTCCGACGAAAACGGGTCTGCGGCCGGCGAACGGCGCATTTTCCATCAGCAGCCGCACGGCGTAGCCTTTATCGACACCGGCGGGCCGGATTTCCCAGGCCATTTTGGCTGCCTGGACATGAAAAAGGCCGTTTGTCGGCGCCACCCAGGCCTCGGCGGCCTTCCGCAGAGTTGTTCCGGACTCCGGTGCCGCGCGATAATGCAGGACAAATCCGCCGACCTTGCGTTCCAGTCGTGTTCCCGGCAGCGAGGCCACGAGGTCCTGCGCTTCCCGGAGCCACTCGCCCGGAACGGGAGGAAGTGCCGCCCGTTCTATCGGGCCGCCGGGACGGTGCCGGATGGCGATTCCGTGCTCACCGGCCACGGCGAAAGGCACATCCCCGAGAAACTCGTCGATCTGGGGAACCGGACGCCCGGTGATGACGGCGAGCGCATCTCCGCAGGCGGCCCGCAGACGAAGAAGGGTTTCCTTCAGCCCCGGAGGCACCACGATCGATTCCGGCGTCGGTGCTATATCGACGAGCGTCCCGTCAAAATCGAGAAGGAACGCCACCTCCGACAGTGGCAGATGATCGCGGGACAGACGCGGCTGCGAGCCCGAAGATGCGGATGTGTCTCTGGTTGAGGCAATCACGATTGGTGGACCCTCTTTCCTTCTAAGTACGTTCCACGCCGTCGCAGAGGGTTCATACGGCAGCATGGAACCACCGGCCGCAACGCTGACGCCGCGACATGAAGAAACCCACAATGCCGGACCCTCCGAAGAGCGACAAGCGTCTCATCCCGGGAGACAGGACTGCAAAACGCCCTGCGGACCGAATGAGCGGGTCACATGCCACAGCTCTCCGTGCAGGGCATCCGGTCCGGCACCGGCATCCGCTGTATCAACGGATCGTGATATCAGAGCGGCCCCGTGTCGGTGCCATTCTGATCCGGCGTCGCGGGCGCTGCCGGCTGGCCGGGGACTGGCCCGCTGCCTGTGGCCGGCGGCGCCCCGCCCGGTGTTTCCGGCGTGGCGCCGCCGGTATCTGATTTAGCCCCTGGCAATGGCGGAACCGGAGGATGCTCAAGCTGAGGCAACGCCGGAGCGACGGCATCGCCTGCACAGCCGGTAACGCGGATATCATAGAGAGGGTTCTCAAAAATACCGAGCGACGGTTCGGCCGCCAGCATCCAGCCATGAAAACCGGGGTCCTGGGTCCGTGTGTCCTGGACGTCGATCCAGGCGGCGGCGTCGGTCCGCAGAGTGGGAGCATTCTCAAGACACCGCGCCACGCCGATCGTCAGATGCTGATAGCTGACAGTGCCGCCGGCCGTGACATGAATGGTTTCGACATGACCGTCGAGCCGGTTGAGAACGCGCAGCACGGCCTCGCTTTTCCCCTGCCAGGTGCCGGCCGGGTATATGGCGGGCGGCGCGAGCGGTTCGGCTCCCCGCGCCTGCCGCATGGCGCCGCAGGTCGTCACAAGCGCGCCGAGACCGGCAACCGCCAGTCCGGCTTTCAGGACTCTCATTTCATTGCTCTCCCGGCCGGACCAGGGAAGCAGCCATCTCCGCGATCATCCGTCTCATCTCGCCCTCATCGACACCCATCAGCACGGCGTCCTCGAACGCGTCCCGCATGACGTCACGCAGTTCTTCCCAGTTTTCCCGCAGCACGACGAGCTTTTCGGTGCAGGACACCGGCGTCCCGTCCGGCTGGGGCCATATTTTCGGCGTTTCGTCCGGCATTACGGAAGATCTCCGCCGCCTTGCGGGGAAGAGCCGGCCTTCGCCCGGTTCGCCTGGGTCAGCGTGTCGGTCACGGAGAAGATGAACTTGCTCAGAAGCTGTTCGAGGCTGATCGAGCCCTGCGTTTCCGCCACCGTGCTTCCCGCCCGGAGCATCCGGGTGTCTCCGCCCGGCGAGAGCGCGATATATTTCCCGCCCAGCAGACTGTCGCTGGTGATGATCGCAGCCGTATCGACGGGGAGATGCACATCCGGTCTGACCGTGAAGGTCACGCTGGCTCTGAACGTCTTCGGATCGACCGTTTCGGACGCCACATGCCCGATGGTGATGCCGGCAAGACGGACATCGGAGCCGACATCGAGGCCATCGATATGGGAGAATCCGGCTGTCAGCGGGTAGCCCTCATCGCTCTTCCGCCCGGTTCCGAGCACAGCCAGCGCCAGCATGGCCAGCAGCAGAGCGATCACGACGAAGCCGGCGATCAGTTCCACGGTGGAACGCGACGGACGCGCGGGCACGGCGGAAGGTGTCGCGGCACTGGTCGAAACGGAATTCATCGGCCCTCATTCATATCCACGGTCGCGGCATCAGCCTCCGGGCTGAAAGCCTGTCTGCACCAATAGCAGATCATCGTGAAGGGGGCAGGGCTGTCCTTCAGGTGTGAAGAATGTGTAACGGGCCGGAATCAGGCCAGCCGGCTTACTCGTCCGGCGACCACGATTCATAATCGCCTGTAGCGGGAGGCCGTTTGCCACCGCGATAAGCGCTGCCGGACGGCCTGTACGCACCGGGAGTGCCGGTCAGATTGGGCTGATTCGGAAGCTGCCAGGGTTTCCGCGCCTCCATCGGGATCGGCTGATCCTCGACATGGTGAATCCAGTTCCACCACTCAGGCGGCAGGGCGGACCCGTCCTCCCCCTTATGATACAGAACCCAGCGTTCATAACGCTGCACGCCGCCGCCTTTGCGGGTCGGACGACGCGACTCGTAGTAAGAGCGACCATCCTGGTCTTTACCGACCAGACGACCGTTCAGGCGGGTGTGAAGAAGTGTGCCGAGCGTTGCCATGGCGCTGACGATACGGTGCCGGACAGAAGACGTCCACAGATCCGGCGTCTCTGCCCGTTCACAATCTGCTGTCCGGCCCTGTTGTCCGGATGGCGGAAATAAATCGATTCACTGTCTGTCCCTGCTGTCTGGCCCCGTCACGTCCCCCTGCCCGGCTCCCCGTACCTGGATTCTGATGCCCCGGAGATCTTCCGAACGGCTCTGTCCTGAGACCGGAGCGTGAGAATGCTGTCACCTGCGCTTTCCCGTGTCCCGACGGGGCCGGAGTCCTCCCGAAATCCCGTCGGTCCGGAGGCCGGCTGAGGGGCCGGGCAAGATCGTTGAAAAAGTTATCCCCCATATCCTCGTTTTACGGACCATTAGCGGACCGTCAGGGACCTGATCGCAGCTTCCGCACCGGTCAGGCGGAGGGATAGACTGTCCTCATGAACGCCCAACGATACTGGAACGGTGTGCGGATGCGCACTGTGATGGCCTCCTCTGATCCTGACGCCCCGACGCGCCAGGTCACGCTTCCTGCCGACTGGGATGACGACGCGGCTGCCGCGCTCGCCGGCATCGCACCGGGAACAGGCGCTGTCTCCGTCGCGGATGAATCCGCGCGATGGATCGACGCCGTGGCGCCTGCGGGCGGCGGCCGGGAAGTCTCCGGAAGCGAGGAGTTCGCTCCGGTCAGCGGACGCTCCCTCGCATGGCTGCTGATGCTGCGGCAGGCGGCGCCGACACTGGCGCTGTGGAGCGGGGAGTTCGACCGGCGTCCGGGCTTTGTCGTCAACCTGGCTGCTTTCGCGCTGCCGGGAGAAGGATTCTCCGGAGAGGCCTATGTCGCCGCCCTGCGGCTGCTCTGCGCGACGCTGCGCACGGAAGCGGAGGAAAAGGCGAACAGGCGAAACGGCGAGCTGGCTCTCGATGAGACCATCGTGGCACCGACGCTGTTCGATCTGCCTCTGGAATCATCCGCCCGTCCGGAACGGAAGAAGCCGGGGAAAATTTCCGATAAAAAAGATGCAGATCCGGGACCGGGCCTGCCTCTCGGCGAGCCGGAGCCTGTCGCGGGAGAGATCCTGCTGACCAATCTCGACGCCTGTCTTGCCGCGCTCGGTCTTGATTATGACAGCAATGACGGGCGCGACGCGGCCTGTTCGCTCGTCGCGCTCGCCACGCTCGTCGTGCGCGAAGGCACGGGTTGCGACCATCTGCCGCTGACGCCGCATCGGCATGTCATCCCTGGTCTCGCGCCCGTTGCACGGGAAGCCTGGGCGCGCGCCGCCGTTGAAACCGACATGCCAGCCCGGCGGATCGAAACCGGCTTCTCCGCTCCGGGGCCGGTCGACGCCCTGCTGGGCTGCGAAGCCTGCGGTCTCGCCCCGATCTTCTCGCCGCTGCGCGTGGACGGGCGGCTGGCGACCAGCACCCTCGCCCGTCTGGCGGCGCGCGGTCTGTCGCTCGAGGCAGCCTTCGCGGCCTGTCTCGCCGGAGACGTCCCGCTCGCCCTGCCCCCACCGGACGCGCATATGCGGATGTACCGGGCGCTGGCGGGATTTGTCGATCGCATGCCGGCCCGCCCGGACCCGTCGGCGTCTCCGCTGCCGTGCATCCCGCCGCGTGGTGTGGCCCGTGCGCTGCCGGAACGTCATACCGGGATCATGCAGAAGACGGCGATCGGCGGACATCGCCTGTTCCTGCGCACGGCGGAATACGAAGACGGCACGCTCGGAGAAATCTCGCTGACTCCGGCGCGGGAAAACGCCATGGTCCGCGGGCTGATGGAGTGTTTCAGCGAAGCCGTGAGCATCGGCCTGCAATATGGCGTTCCCCTTGAGGACTTCGTGGAGCGCTTCGCCTATTCCTGCTTCGGGCCGGCGGGCACCGTTGAAGGCGATCCGGTTGCCTCCTACGCGACATCGATGCTCGATTACGCTTTCCGGGCGCTCTCCGATCTCTATCTTGGACGCAGGCTGCCCGACGCGCCACGGGACTCCGGAGAGGATTTCTCGCCGCTGCTGCCATTCGAGTTCGATGCCGCCAGGGCAGCCGGAACGCGGCCTCCGGGGCAGCCGCGACCACGGGGCCTCCGGCTGGTCAGCTAGACGGGACCGAGACCGGAGCAGAGAGAAGCGGGGGACACTTTTCACGATCCCCTCTCGACAGGCCTGTTATTTCTTGTCCGTATTGACTCTGCCGCGTCGGCATCGACCCGGCAGAGTGACACCGGATACGGAGCGGCCCCGCCTGATGACCAGATTTGTCTTCATTGCGATTCTGGCGGCATCGCTGCTCACGGCCTGGTGGTCGCGTGGCGGCCGGCGTCACGATGAAATCCACGACTATTTCGTGGCGTCACGCCAGTTCGGCGGCCTTCTGCTGTTCTTTCTTGCCGCCGGTGAAACGTACAGCCTCGGCGTTCTTACGGCATTTCCCGGAGGAGTTTATCTCCACGGCACCTCTTTCTGCATCTGGTTCACAGCCTATGTGGTGCTGGCCTTTCCGGTGGGATACTTCCTCGCTCCCATGATCTGGAACGCTGCCCGGCGCTATGATCCGGTGACCGTCTCGGATCTGTTCTGCCGGCATTTTCGCAGCCGCACACTCGAAATCCTCGTTTCTCTCGTCGCGATCGTCTTCATGATTCCCTGGGGCGTCATGCAGTTCATGGGGCTGACAATGGTGCTGCAGGGGCTCGGTTTCACGCTGCCGTCCTGGGTTCTGATGACGGTCGCGGCCATTCTCGCCTACAGCTACACGGCCATTTCCGGCATCCGCGCGCCGGCCTATGTCTCGGTGATCAAGGACACGCTGCTGCTGGCCGCGATTGTCGTGGTCGGGCTTGCGATCTTCCGGCTGCCGCATGGGTACCAAACGATGCTGCAGGGTCTTGATGATCCGGTCTTCACCGGCCGCGACATTCGCGTGATGATCACGAACACGCTGTTTCAGGCATCCGGCCTGTTCCTGTTTCCCGCGGCCATCGCGTCGTTTTTCACCGCCCGTAATCCGCAGGCGATCCGGCGCGCGATGATCGCCATGCCGCTTTACATGACTATGTTCGTGTTTCTGATGCTGACTGCGTTTTATGCCCGTGGCGCTTTCGGCTCCGGCCTCTCTCCGAACCACATTTTCATCGATACGGCCCGCCACCTCCTCTCTCCATGGCTGATCGGGGTCGTGGCCGGCGGCGCGGCGCTGTCGGGGCTGGTCGTGCTCGCCAGCACCTGCCTCGTGATCGGCCCGCTCCTGACTCACAATCTGCTGAAGGGACTCAGCGAGAGGCATCAGAAGCGCGGCGCGCAGTTTATTTCGGTGATCTATCTGATCGCCTCCATGCTTGGCGCCACCTGGGCCGCCTCGATCGCGGCCACCATGAACAATCTGAGCTATTTCGGGCTGACGCAGCTTCTTCCTGGTGTTCTGATCATCGGCCTCGATCTGTCCGTACCGGCCAGCGGCGTCATCGCCGGCCTCATCACCGGTGTGACGATCCCGACCGTGCTGTTCCTCGGCGGCATCGACACGAACGGCATCAATCCGGGTCTGATCGGCCTCGCCTTCAACGCCGCCATCGTGACGGCGGTGTCGCTGCGGTCACGGCATGGGCTGGCACAGACGCCGCGCTGACGGTATCGCTTCTCTCCGCAGGTGAAGTCCGTCCGGAGTGCGGCGGGCCGGTTCTGTCACAACGGAGGCATCATGGTCACACATCCCCGCAGGCACGCCGGAACGCGGAAACGGGTTCTGAATCGCGTTCTGCTCTGCGCCACAACGCTGTTCGTCACCTCGGGGCTGTTTGTCACGTCCGCGATGCCGGCCATGGCGCTCGACAAGCCGCATCCGGTTCAGAAGACCGATCCGGACAAGAGCGACGACAAGCCGAAAATGACCGGTTCCGCCGCTCTTCTGCCGGCCGATTCCGTTACGCATCAGACGCTCACATCAGGCGGGAAGCAGCTTGGCTACACAGCGCATGCCGGCACGCTCACGCTGCGGGATGACAAGGGCGAGCCGACCGCCCGCGTCTTCTATGTCTCCTATACTCTTGATGGCGGTCAGGCGGACAAACGGCCTGTTTCCTTCTTCTTTAATGGCGGTCCTGGTGGCGGCAGCGCATATCTTAATCTGGGCGCAGCTGGTCCGACCGCGTTGACCATGCCTGCCGGCAATCCGACAGACGGCGCCAATGCGAAGCTTGGTCCCAATCCCGACAGCTGGCTGGCCGCCACGGACATGGTATTCATCGACGCGATCGGCACCGGCTATTCCGTGCCGGTGAAACCGGATACCGCCGACAAGATGTTCTACGGCACGAAAGCCGATGCCCGCGCCTTCGCCAAGGCGATCAGTCTGTGGATCGGCGCGAACGGCCGGCATGCCTCACCGCATTACCTGGTCGGGGAAAGCTATGGCGGCATCCGCTCGATCGAGGTGGCTACGGCGCTTCAGCAGCAGCAGAACATGATCCTGAACGGAATCATCATGATCTCGCCGGCTCTGGAAATGAAACTGCTGGATGCGGCGAACAATCCGCTTGCCTCCGCCATGCTGCTGCCGTCGCTGGAGGCTTCGCGTCTCGACATGCAGCATAAGCTGACGCCGGATGCGATCGAGGACTCATATCGCTACGCCTTCGGCCCCTATCTGACGACCCTTGCCGCTCCGCTGCCGGCCAGCAGCGACGACGCACGTGGTTTCTATGCGGAAGTCGCCGCCAGAACCGGGCTCGATCCGGCAATCGTGGCCCGCGAGCGTGGCACGCCGGACCCTCAGGCCCACGATGTCCGCAGCCGCAATGGCCGCCTTTTCTCCCTCTATGACGGCACACTTTCCATTGCCGATCCGTTTCCCGAAGGGATCGACAACAGTGACAGCCCGGACCCCGTTCTGTTCGGCTTCGGGCGGGCCTATGGCAATGCCTTTGAAGGTTACGCCGCGCAGACTCTCGGCTTTCATACCGAGCTGACCTATGATCTGCTTGATCTGAAAGTGAACAGCGCCTGGGATTATCGTGGCGAGGGTGAGCCGGTCGCCAGCGAAATTCCGCAGCTCCGGAAACTGCTGGCGCTCAATCCCACTCTGCGGGTGTTCATCGCCAACGGCTATTTCGATCTGGTCTGTCCGTTCGCCAGTTCCCGCTGGGTTGCCGAACATATTCCTGTCGGCCGCGACCGGATTGACCTGCATGTCTATCCGGGTGGTCACATGCTCTATACCCGTCCCGCCAGCCGCGCGGCCCTGTCGCGGGATGTAAAGGCCTTCCTGACGCCGTGAACCGCCAGGCCGGAGGGGAAAATTCCCCTCTGGCCGCGTTATGCGATCCAGCCCTGAAGCTCAGACCGCGCCAGCGTCTCCAGCAGACCGATCGCCTCGGGGCTGCCGTTCAGGCAGGGGATGAGACTAAGCTCCTCCCCTCCGGCCGCGAGGAACTCGGCCCGCACTTCGTTGCCGATCTCATCGAGCGTTTCGATACAGTCGGCCATGAAGCCCGGCATCATGACCGCGATCCGTTTGATGCCTTTCGCGGGAAGGCCGGCGATAAACGGCGCGGTATAGGGTTCCAGCCATTTTGCGGGTCCGAAGCGCGACTGGAATGTCAGCGGCATGTCGGCTTCCGTCATGCCCATCGCCGCCCGCAACGCAATGACCGTCCGCATGCAGTCTTCGCGATATGGATCGCCTTTGGCGACATAGTCTTTCGGCAGGCCGTGGAAAGAGGTCACAATCATCTGCGGTGGCGCGGCCAGGGCCTGTCGCGCCGTCTCCGCCAGAGCCCTGATATAGACGGGATGATCGGCAAAAGCGGGTAATGTCCGGATGGCGGGCTGACGACGCAGTTTCATCAGGAACCGGAACAGCTGATCATTCGCCGTTGCTGTCGTCGTTGCGCTGTACTGCGGATAGAGCGGCATGCACAGGATGCGGTCGCATCCGGCCGTGACCAGTTCCTCAACAGCCGTCGCTACGGAGGGCGACCCATAACGCATGCCCCAGGCGACGCTGACGTTCTCATCCGCGAACCGCTTTGCCAGCCCATCCGCCTGTTCGCGGGTATAGGTCCGCAGCGGACTTTCATCGCGCCCGGTGTTCCATATGCGACGGTAGGCGGCGCCACTGCGACGGGGCCGGACTGTCAGCACCACGCCCTGCAGAATGGGCTGCCACACAACCGGCGACGCTTCTATGACGCGCTGATCGGAGAGGAATTCGGACAGATATCGCCGCACACCGGAAAAACTGGTGTCGTCCGGCGTTCCGAGACTGATCAGAAGAATGCCGATACGGCCCTGTCCCATCGGGGCCGGAGCGGAAGGGCCGGAAATATGCAGAAAGCTCATACGATCCTGCTTACCGTAATCGCTCCGTTCGCGAAATGCGGACGACAGAGATCGACACCCGATATCAGAACCGGGACAGTCAGACGGTATACCGTTCCGGCACCTTCATGAACCCGCGAAGCATTATGCGGGCTCACACAATCGGAGCCGGATCAGCGACGCCGGACGCGAACCGGGACGTAACGCAGGGCGGCGCTGCGTGCGGACAGACGCCCCGTAAGCACGGCCATTCCGGCTGCGGCAGACAGACAAATCATTTCGGCAATGTTCAGATGCGGCATGTATGACGCGATGTCACTGAATAAAGACACTTCGCTACTCCCACGCTTCCGGTGCAACGCCGGGCCTCGCGCACGGCGGCTGCTTCCGGATTTTTAACTAGGACACGCTGCCGGCCGGGGCGCAAGTGCAAAATCATCCATGCAGATGAGTGGCCGTCACGGGCATTTCAGGATGATCGCCGAGAGGAGGTAGAACAAGCCGGGCGCTCTCACCTGGCGCGAGAGCGCCGAGCTGCGTCAGAAACGTGCTGACCGTGTCCAGCGGATAGGTCCGCCCCGCGACCAGGACGGAATGACCGGTTTCCGGTACGGGCGCCGGAAATACATTGTCCTTATCGTCCCGGAGAATAAATCCGCTGCCCGGGAATAATGTTCTGGCGGTGCTGGCGGGAATGGGCGCGTAAAACTCCCATCCCGAACAGTGACTGCGATCAAACATCACTTCCCCGCTGGGCTGGCTGGAAAAAAACCTGTCCCGGCATTCAGCATAAGGGCCGTCCTCGTCCAGAACCTTTATCGCGATCGCCAGGCCGTTCAGCGTCACGGGTTCGATATGCGGCAGTGGCATCGGACTCGATTCGCGTTTGACCAGCGCGAAAGGCGCATCGTCGCGCAGGGGATCGATGTCCAGAAGCAGCCCCGGCCGCCCATCCGGACACGCGTCCGGCGTCACAGCGACAATCCGGTCATGCCGGGGATCATTGTGCAGAAAGCGGCCAAAATAATCCATCAGCCAGATCTCCTGCCCGGAATTCTGCGCCTGACTCATACGCTGTTTCCTCCGGTCCTTTTCCTGCGGCTCACCCGGACGGACCCATCCTGTGGCAACGGGGTGGCAGCCTCTCCGAGAAAATCCAGCCCTGTCTGCACGCATTTTTTCATCAGAGAGGAGAGCGCGTTCTTCTGCATCTCATCCGTCCGCACCAGAAAACCATCGCTGCCGTCAGGGTTGGGCATCGTTGAAAGTCTCGCCACCTGCACTGCTACAGAAAGCGAGAAATGGGTAAATACATGCTTAACGGAACCGGCGGATTCCCACCGGATGCATCTCACATTTTCACCTGCGCGCTCGGCGAACGGCGCATAGGGCAATGCGTCTCCTGGCGGCCATGGCGCTGACCGCCAGTCCGTTCCCGGCAGTTCGACCGTTCCGCCCAGCAGCCCCGTCGACGGACGGCGCCGCATCAAAATCCGGCCGGCATCATCCGTGAGGAGAAAATGAACGCCATAACGGGCTGGCCGGTCCGCTTTCGGCGCCCGGTATGGCAGAAGCGCCTGTATCCCCGCCTTACGTCCCGCGCAGCCGTCCTGCCACGGGCACAGAACGCAGGCCGGAGAGCGTGGCGTGCAGATCCCGGCGCCCAGATCGAACAGGGCCTGGGCAAAATCGGAAGGACGGTTTCTGGCGGCTCTGCCCATATTGAGCGTGGCGGCCCGTTCAGCCAGTATCTTTCGTGCGCCGGGTAATGGGGCCTCGACGGCGAACACGCGCGCCGTCACCCGTTCGACATTGCCGTCCACAGGTACGACCGGTATCCCGAAAGCGATTGCCGCAATCGCCGCGGCCGTGTAGGCGCCGATCCCCGGCAGCGCTTTCAGTCCTTCGACATCGCGCGGGAAGCCGCCATTTTCCACCAGAACCTGCGCGCAGCGATGCAGATTGCGCGCCCGTGAGTAGTAGCCCAGCCCAGCCCAGAGAACGAGAACGTCATCAACCGGCGCGCCGGCCAGGGACGAAAGCGTCGGGAATCGTTCGAGGAATCTCAGATAATATGGAATGACAGCCCTGACTGTGGTCTGCTGCAGCATGATCTCGCTGATCCAGACGTGATAAGGATCGGCCAGATCGCCCGGAGACGCGCGCCAGGGCAGCGAACGGCGATTCCGGTCATACCAGTTAAGAAGCGCAGATGAACTCAGGGTCACAGGGACGTGTTATGAAAGCCGCGAAGACAACCGGCAAGGGCAACACTGCAGAAACGCAGCCGCCCAGACGCGCATTCACCGCCCGCAGTCTCTCCGCCCTGCTTCCCGCCGTGACGCGCCCGGCGTTCCGCAAGCGCTCGCCCGTTGCCGTAACCCTCTTTCTGGACTGGCATAATGTGGTCGGTCCGAACTGGGCCCTGCGCACGGAGCCGAAAAAACTCTCCGCCGGCACACTCACCATTGCCTGTCTGGGGCCAGCGGCGATGGAGCTCCAGCATATGCAGACCAGCCTGATCGAACGGATCAACACATGGTGCGGCCCCGGAACCGTTGAACGTCTGCGCCTGACGCAGGATTTTCAGCCTCCCGCCCGCTCCTCCCGCGCGCCGCGGTCAAAATTGGCTTCCGCGCCGCCCGTGACACTGCCGGACATGCCGGAAGGGCCGTTGCGGACCGCGCTGGAAGCTCTGGGCAGCCGCATCAGCGAACGAAACCGCCGCCGCCAGCGCTGACGGGCGAACCGGTCCGGCGGAGCTGTCACGAAAAAGCCAGAGATGTCCGGCAGAGTCTTCACTAACAACCGGACAGTACGAAGGAAGACGGGGTACGCCGGGACCCGAAAGAGGCTCAGCCTGGGCAGACCAGCGATATGACACGGGTGTTTTCTGTGGGTTGCGGGACGACTGAGACAGGCGGAGACCGGAGCTTCCGGTATGCCCCCTATGCGTTGAAAATTACTTTACCTTTTGGTCATGGAGACATGCGAGATCGACCCGCTTTCCGGATCCGGCAATTGCTGATTCGCGAAGCTGCGTTCGTTCCGGCAGGAGTACACAATGGATCACGACACCACCGGGCGATCAGTTGCCGGGGAGCACGCTGACATCGTCCCGAAGCAGGACCCGCAGACACGGTCCGATCTCGATTTTCTGGCCCGCTGGGAACAGATGTCGCCCCGCGACACGGGCGCCATGCTTCGCGCCAGCCTGCTGCGGCGAACGAGTCCGCATCTTGCTGACCGGACAGCCGCGCCGGAAAACCAGTGCGACCGGCCTCTTGCCGAACCCGTCCAGGCATAAGCCCGCGGATTTCAGTTTTCCTGCCGATATGGCGAAAAGGCGAGAAGGGCCTCGGCTTCCGCCATGACAGCAGGCCGCTCCTGATCGAGAAAATCCGAAACGGCTCCGCGCAGTCCGGCATTTCTGATCAGATGCGCTGAGAATGTCAGAGCGGGCAGATACCCTCTCTGGATTTTATGTTCTCCCTGCGCCCCCGCCTCGACACGCGCCAGACCATGCCCGATGGCGAAATCGATGGCGCGATAATAGCAAAGCTCGAAATGCAGGAACGGCCAGTCGCCGGTGCAGCCCCAGTTCCGGCCGTACAGAGTGTCGCCACCGAGAAGATTAAGCGCTCCCGCAACAGGTCTGCCCTCATGTTCGGCAATCATCAGAACGACCCGGTCGCCAAGTCTTTCTGACAGCAGAGAAAAGAAGCGGCGCGTCAGATAGGCCTGACCCCATTTCCGGTCCACGGTCGCGTGGTAGAAGACAAAAAATGCATCCCACAGCGCTTCGGTGATGCTGCTTCCCCGGATCGTCCGGAAGGTGAGGCCGCAGGCATTGGCATCGCGGCGCTCACGGCGCAGCACTTTGCGTTTGCGTGAAGACAATGCGTCGAGAAACGCATCGAAACTGTCATAGCCGCGATTGTGCCAGTGATACTGCATGCCGAGCCGCCGCAGCCAGCCCTGGTCTGCGAGGCAGTCGTAATCCTGCGTATTGCAAAATGTGACATGCGCCGATGACAGATCAAGCTCGTCACAGACCTGCGCCAGCGCCTGTCCCAGCGCGGCCCGCGTGCCGGTCGGCGCATCCGGCCGGACCAGCAGCCTGGGACCTGGCGCAGGTGAGAATGGCACAGCAATCTGCAGTTTCGGATAATATGCTCCGCCCGCGTTTTCGAACGCCCGTGCCCAGGCGTGATCGAACACGTATTCCCCGTAGGAGTGTGACTTCAGATAGGCCGGGGCGACAGCGACCACACGGCCGGACGGATCACGCAGCACCACGTATTGTGGCAGCCAGCCGGTCCGGGGCGTGGCCGAGCCGCTGCCTTCCACAGCGGACAGAAAGCCATGACTGACGAACGGATTGTCCTCTCCCGCGCAGGCATCCCAGTCCGCGACCGGGATATCCGCGATTTTCGCGTGAAGAGAGACAGTCCAGCCGGACATCAGCCGACCTCGAACATCCCTTCGACCTCGACCGGCGCGTCGAGCGGCAAAGACGGCACGCCGACGGTCGAACGGGCATGGCGACCGGCATCACCGAAGGCGTCAACGGCGAGATCGGACGCGCCGTTCATCACGCTGGCATGGGCGGTGAAGCCCGGTGTACAGGAGATGAAACCGCCAAGGCGGACGACACGGGTGACTTTCGAGAGGTCGCCGACAGCCGTTTTCAGCTGCGCGAGCAGGTTGATGAGGCAGTAGCGGGCGGCTTCTGTGCCGGTTTCGAGCGAAACGGCGTCACCGAGTTTGCCGGTGGCGAGGAGTTTGCCGTCCTTTAGCGGGAGCTGGCCGGAGATGACGATGAGCGAGCCGGAGCGGGTCCACGGGAGGTAGTTGGCGACGGGCGTTGCCGGTGTCGGCAGGGTGATCCCGAGGGAAGAGAGGCGGGATTCCGGGGTTTCGGACATCGGTGTCGATCCTTGCGGCTGGTCATCGGATATGAAGGGCGCAGGGTGCCTTCGGGACGGAAACGGGGCAAGGGCGGAGCCTGATTTTTGTGGGATCACGCCTGTGAGTATGGGGTTCGGGGAAAAGCCCGCGCCCTCTGACGCAGGTTGTGTCGCAGGAAAGTGGCGACATCCTGATGCAGGGAAAACGGAATGTCGGCAGGCGACCCCGGCCGGAATGCGTATGGTGCAACAGACCGTTTTCAACGCCCGTTCGTGAAACCTCCTTTAAATCATCAGGAAGTTTTTGGGTTCCGCCTTTTTTCAAAAAGGCGGTGTCTTCTGAAGCTTTTTCGATGCCGGATTGATGGGGAGACGGTCAGCCGTTCCGTGTCACCTGCGGATATGAAGTCGTCAAAACAGGGCGGGAACCGCGCTATTCTGCTGCTCTGCGATTAAGTTCATAAATCAGGCTGATTACATCGGGTGTCTGTTTCGAATCTGCCGGCCCCAGGCGCACCTGTATTTCAAAAACGCCCATGTCAGAGTCGAGTTTCACGATTCCACTGACAGGATCGCTGTTGGGAGCCAGCCGGCTTTGCGTTCCCAGACCCGTCGCGTGGGCGGGCGTCGTATAACGCCATTCCTGCGGGCTGACGCGTGTCATCTGATCCGCAGGGTAAGGTCCGCGCGGGAAATCTGTCGCGGGCTCGATCCCTTCGTGGATCACCTTGTCGACAAACGCCTGATGAGCCGGAAACAGACGCGCGATTATTCCGGCAACCGCGAAGCGACCGCTCGTCTCACCATTGATGGAAGAGACCTGGATTGCCGGGCCGGTCAGCCGGAAGTCAGAAATGATGGCGCTGGATGGAATGGGTTGCGGCTGCAGAAGAAGAAAACTGCCCGATGATCCATACATCTCAAGGCAATGCCACCCCGCCGGCGCCACTGCTGCAATATCTTCCGCGGCATAGATTGTCAGACCTGCCGGCAGAGTCCGTGGTGTGGAGAAGTTCGTGCTTAAATGATCGGGAGGGGCGATCGGACCTGTCTGACCATCAGCGGGACATCCGACGAAATTTCTCTGCCGGACAGGCGCCCCATGTGCAGCGTATGGGGAAAACATGCATGTTACGATACCGGCAGTGAGCCAGCGCATGTACCGGATCAGATGGCGCAAGAACATCGGGGAATCCTTTTCAGGCTGATGCCTCACACAGCGTATCACGCACGCGGATTGTTACGGAGGACATTTGACTGCCGGGCCGTTCGGCCGATGCCTCTGTGAAACTTACAGCGCAAATCTGCTTTCCGAAATCGCGCCGGTCATGCTGCAATCTTACGTCTCATTCTGTCCTGTTCAAAAATGAATCTGACAGAGATCAGAAAAACCGATCGATGAACAAAACAGCGTTTATATATTTTGTATATATTTTGCAGACAGGAGACAGAGCAGAACCCATTGCCTTGCACCCGCGAGAGATCAGCGTGCGAAGGTATACTTATGCACGGCAACTTGCTCCCCTCTATGTCTTAGAGACTGTTCCAAAAGCTTCACCGGGATAAAGCCTTTCATAACATACGAATAATATTATGTTTTTTGTCCAACTTATCCGCTCATCTCAGCCAGCCTTAAAAAAGCGCGCCACGACAACCCTTTGATAAAAAACAATAAAAGTTTTTGGGTGCCGTCTTTTTCCCAAAAACGCGGCGTCTTCTGAAGCTTTTAAAAAAGCTTCACCAAAAATTTCTTTGCGATTTAAAGAAGATTTCACCAGAAGGCTTTTGAAACAGCCTCTTAACAAACCGGGATCAAAAAGACCGCGTCCCTTTGCGGGGCTCGGGGCAAAACCCCAAAAAGCTGCTGCGCCTGCATGTGCAAAGCATACAAACGCCGGCAAAAAGGAAGACAGGGTCCTGCGACCTCTGTCGGGTTCGGACAGAGGCCGGAGACGGCTCGTCCCGATCAGTGCGTCATCGTAATAAGAAGCATTTCAGGGCGAAACCAGAGCACCCAGAGGCCGGCCGCCGAGGAGATGGACGTGAAAGTGAGGCACTTCCTGGCCGGAATCGGGACCGACATTGCCGATGAGACGATAGCCGGGTTCGTTGAGACCCAGGGAAGTGGCGACGTGGCCGACGGCGCGGGTGAAGCCGGTGATTTCATCGTCCGAGGCGCGGGCGCTGAAGTCCACGAAGGAGACGTAGGGACCTTTGGGAATAACGAGGACGTGGACGGGGGCTTTCGGACCGATGTCGTGGAAGGCGAGCGCCCATTCGTTCTCGAAGACTTTTTTGCAGGGGATTTCTCCGCGCAGGATTTTCGCGAAGATATTTTCGGGATCGTATGGACCGACGCCGCTGACTGCCATGATGTTCTCCTGAGTGCTGTTCCCTCAGGGCTCTGCCCTGAAAGCCGGCAAGGATCGCCGGTCTTTGCAAATCTTTCTGTTATACAGAGCAGGAAGATAGGCTTCCTGCCAGAACCGGGAGAGTCCGGAAGTTCCTGTCTCCTTCGGATCTTATCCCCGCGGGCGCGAGGCTTTCTCGGCGATGCCGCTGATCCCCTCGCGACGTTCGAGTTCGGCCCAGACCTGATCGGGCGTGACGCCGGCATCGACCCACAGAACGATCAGATGATAGAGCACGTCCGCGCTCTCTCCGACCAGCTCATGCTGGCGTCCCGCCACGGCTTCGATGAGACATTCGACCGCCTCTTCGCCAAATTTCTGCGCGATCTTACCTGTGCCACGGGACAGCAGGCGGGCGGAATGACTGATCGACGGGTCCGTCCCGCGCCGGCTCTCCACAACACGGAACAGGCGATCGAGAACAGACGCATCCACGACCATGGTCCCGGCGACCTCAGCCGTGACGGACGGTGTCGCCGTGCCTTTCCCGCCGGTCACTTTCGGGGCGATCTCTTTCGCTGCTTTCTTTGCTTTTTCAGCCGCCTTGCCGCGAACGGGCTTGTCCGCTGCGGCTTTTTTCGCGACTGCGTGGCCGCCTTTTTTTCCCGGAGCAACAGAAGTCGTTTTCTTTACAGATATCTTGGGCATGACTGATCCGGTTACAGACGGAATAACGGGCGGAATAACAGAAACCTTCAGGCGAACGGGCGCACCGGCAACCCAGCGGCGGCCAGCGCCTGCCGGACCTCCGGCACGGTAAACTGTCCGAAGTGAAACACGCTGGCCGCGAGAAGGCCAGTCGCCCCGGCCCGCGCCCCTTCCACGAAATGCTCAAGCGTCCCGACACCGCCGGATGCAACAACGGGCAGCCGGACGGCGGCATTGACGGCGCGCAGGAGATCGAGATCGAAACCCGACCGCGTTCCGTCCCGGTCCATGGAAGTCAGCAGAATCTCGCCGGCGCCCCGGGCCGCCACATCTTTGCACCACGCGATGACATCCATGCCGGTCGGCGTCCGGCCGCCATGCGTGAACACCTCCCAGCCGCCTTTGCCGTCAGAACGCGCATCGACACCCACGACGACGCACTGACTGCCGAATTTACCAGCCGCTTCGTTCACCAGTTCCGGCCTTTTCACCGCCGCGGAATTCATCGCGCATTTATCGGCACCGGCGAGAAGCAGACGCCGCATATCGGCCGTCGTACGCACGCCACCGCCGACAGTCAGCGGCAGGAAAACCCGCTCGGCCGTGCGGCTGACGACATCCAGAATGGTGTCGCGGTTTTCATGGCTGGCGGTGATATCGAGAAATGTCAGCTCATCCGCGCCGGCCGCGTCATAGATCGCGGCCTGCTCGACCGGATCCCCGGCGTCCCGGAGCGAGACGAAGTTGACGCCCTTCACGACGCGCCCGTTCTTCACATCAAGACAGGGGATGACCCGAAGTTTCAGCATCAGGCGAGAATCCTGAGCGCTTCGGCGGGAGAGATCCGTCCGTCATAAAGCGCGCGCCCGACGACGACGCCCTCAATCCCCGGCGCCTCCTCCGCGACACGCTTCAGTGCGGCCAGATGCCCGGACGAGCCGACGCCGCCACTTGCGATGACCGGCACGGAAACCGTGTTCGCAAGCTGCGCAGTCTGCTCCAGATCGAGGCCTTCGAGCATCCCGTCACGGGTGATCTCGGTGAAGATGATCGCCGCCACACCCGCGTCCTGCATCCGCAGGCCGAGTTCGGTAGCCTGCATGTCGGACACCTCGGCCCAGCCTTCGGTCGCCACCCGCCCCTGCCTTGCATCGATCCCGGCGACAATCCGGCCCGGAAAAGCCTGGCAGGCTTCCCGCACCAGGTCCGGATTTTTCACCGCGACCGAGCCGAGGATCACCCGCGTCACACCGGCCTCCAGCCATGCCGCGATTCCGTCCATGTCCCGCAGACCGCCACCCAGCTGCACCGGAACTGTTGCGTTCGCGACGATCTGGCGAACCGCATCGGTATTGGCCGAGCGGCCGGCGAAAGCGCCGTTGAGGTCAACCACATGAAGCCAGCGGAAGCCCGCCTCGCACCAGGCGCGGGCCTGGGCGCCCGGATCGTTCGAATAGACGGTGGCGTCGTCCATCTCGCCCCGGCGCAGCCTTACACAGGCTCCGTCCTTGAGGTCGATCGCGGGATAGAGCGTCAGGGATCTGGGTGTCATGGAGTCCGGATTTCCAGTATCGGGGCGGGGGGACGGGGCCGCATAATGCGTGAGGCGGCTCTGCTCCTGCAGGCGTTTGACGAAATACAGGCCACGGCAGATGCGGCTGTCCACGAGCGCATAGACCGGATGCGTGCCCCACTGCTCGAAACCCCGGCTCCGGAACAGCGCGATCGCCGCGACCTGGCTTTCGCGGACATCGAGATTGAGGAACTGATATCCCATGGCGCGGGCGCACTGCACGATCTCGTCGAGCAGCAACCCCCCGAGACCGAGCCGGCGCGCATAGGGCGCGACGTGAAAATGCATCAGGCCGGCGCCCATCGCCTGGGCTTCATTGTTGCGGGGCGGACGGACCAGTTGCGCGGAGCCGACGATCGTGCCGTTCTGCCGCACGACGAACAGGGACCGTTCCGGCACGAGCATGACGCCCCGGAAATAGCGCTCCAGCACGGTGCGCCCCTGCGGCTTCACCCATCCAAAACCGCCACCGTCGAGAATGGCGGCGTCGGTCGCCTCGCAGAGCGCGTGGTAATCATCCTCGGTGAGGGACTGCGCGCGTTCGGCAGCCAGATCGCCGGCCCCCTCCGCGCCGGCCATGGTCCCGTTCATGTCCCCGTTCATGTCATCGTCCCCGTCTTATCCGGAGCCTCTGCCTTATCGGGCGCCCAGCGGAGGAAATTTCCAAGGATGCGGAGACCGACAGACTGACTTTTTTCGACGTGAAACTGCGTGCCCGCCCGGTTGCCGTTCACCACGATCGCCGGCACTGCGCCACCGTAATCCGTGGTCGCCAGAACTTCCTCCGGGCTCGCGCCGGATAATGCGTAGGAATGGACGAAATATCCGTGCGGATGCGGTCCCAGCCCTTCTGTCAGCGGATGCGGGCGTGAGAAGACCAGCTCGTTCCATCCCATCTGCGGCAGACGCAGTCCGGGCGCTTCCATCGGGGCGATTTCACCCGCAACCCAGCCGAAGCCCGGCGTCACACCATGTTCCAGTCCCCGTTCGGCCATGAGCTGCATCCCGACGCAGATCCCGAGAAACGGGGTTCCGCCGGAAACGGCCGTGTCGATGGCCTCGCGCAGCCCCGGCACGGCTGCAAGACCGCACGCGCAGTCGGCAAACGCGCCCTGCCCCGGCAACACCAGACGATCCGCGGCGAGAACGGCGGCGGGATCGTTCGTGATCGTGACAGAGACCGGGAGATCTTCCAGTTCCGCCGCGCGCGCCAGCGCCCGTGCGGCGGAGGCCAGATTGCCGCCGTCATAATCGATGACGACGACCGACTGCGCGGCTGTGGCTGACTGTGACGCGGTCCCGCTCACAGCGCGGCTCCCGCGGCCGGGCGGCCGAAGGCAATGGCGAACGGATCCGGAACGCCACCGTCAGGGCCAGATCCGCCTCCGGACATCGGACCACCGTTCAGCGCGACCCGATCCATATAGCGCAGCAGCGCGGCATCAGCGTCCGGACCGGCGACGACGCCGTCGGGAACATATCCGTGCAGTTGCAGCTCCCATCCGATCAGTTCATGACTGAAAACGGCCAGCGCGAAACGGCCGCTCAGAATAACCGGCAGCCAGAGCCAGGTTCCTGACAGAAGCGCAAGTCCGAGGATCAGCGCCGCGCCCGCCAGCATTCCCGCGATGCGTGCGCCCAGAATGGCGAGCCCGACCCAGCCCAGCAGCAGAACCAGCCACGCCGTGCGCTGCGGCACCATCACCGGCAGTCCGTCTTTCCGCTTCCGCCGGGGCGTCGCCGGTCCCGGCAGCCAGACAGAATAGATCTTCACAGCACCCCCTTCGTCGACGGAATCGCGCCGGCGGCTCTGGGATCATATTCCACAGCCATGCGCAGTGCGCGCGCTGTCGCCTTGAACGCGCTTTCAGCAATGTGGTGGCAGTTCCGTCCGGATTTTTGTGTGACATGAAGTGTCATCATTCCGGCCATGGCGAATGCCCGGAAGAATTCCTCGAACAGCTCCGTGTCCACTTCCCCGACCTGTGGCGCCGGAAAAGCGACTGACCAGGCAAGAAATGGCCGGCCCGAGAGATCGACGACCACCTCGGCGAGCGCCTCGTCCAGCGGCACGAGGGCCGAACCGAACCGCCGCACCCCGCGCTTGTCGCCCAGAGCGCGCGCCACCGCCTGACCGAGCGCGATGCCGGTATCCTCGACCGTATGATGAAAATCGATATGGAGATCGCCCTTCGCGACGATGTCGAGATCGAGCATGCCGTGCTTCGCCAGCGCGGACAGCATGTGGTCGAAGAAACCGATCCCCGTGTCGATGGACGCGGCTCCGGTTCCGTCGAGATTGACGGTGACACTGATGTCGGTCTCGCCAGTGACCCGTTGCAATGAGGCGATGCGCGGTTCGTTCATGCGGTGACTTTTACAGGATGAGCGCGGACAGCGCCATCGGGGCGGCCTTAATTCATCCGGGTGGCACGGCCGTTGCGCGGCGGGCGTGCCGGCAGCACGGGTCCGGGGTCCCGGTTCATAAGCATGAGTTCCGGGAGCGTCCCGGTCGTGCGTCCCGCCGCACTCTCCTGTATGGACATGACTGCCAGAGTTCACTTCCAGAGTTCACTGCCAAGGTTCACTGCTAAAGTTCCCAGTCGCCCGACGCGGCATGACGCAGCCGGAGATTCCATGCGCGAAATCAACTTCGACGGTCTGGTCGGACCCAGCCACAACTATGCGGGCCTGTCTTTCGGCAACCGGGCGTCGGCAGGCCATGCCGGCGAAATCTCACGTCCCCGCGCCGCCGCGATGCAGGGCCTGGGCAAGATGCGCCGCATGATGGAACTCGGACTGCGCCAGGGCATTCTGCTGCCCCATGAGCGCCCGCTGACCGGCTGGCTCCGCCGCTTCGGATTCACCGGTGCGGACGACGCGGTCTGCGCCGCGGCATGGCGCAATGAGCCCGGCCTTCTGCGCGCGGCGCTCTCCGCCTCGCCGATGTGGACCGCCAACGCCGCCACCGTGTCCCCGGCCCCGGACACGGCGGACGGACGCTGTCATCTCTCGACGGCCAATCTGTCCAGCATGCTGCATCGCAGCCTCGAAGCGCCGGAAACAACCCGCCAGCTCGGCCTGCTCTTTGCCAGCACGGATCATTTCGCGCTTCATCCCGCCCTGCCGCATGGAACCGGTGACGAGGGCGCGGCCAACGCCATGCGGCTCTGCGCGCATCATGGCGCGCCCGGTCTTGAGATTTTCGTCTGGGGCGAGACGCGGCTGGGCGGTTTCCCGGCCCGCCAGTCCCGTGTCGCCAGCGCCGCCATCGCGCGGCGGCATGGTCTCGATCCTGCCCGCACGCTGCTGGCGCAGCAGAGCGACGCCGCCATTCAGGCCGGCGCATTTCATAACGATGTGGTCGCTGTCGCCAACGAATCCGTACTGCTCGTTCACGAGCAGGCCTTCGCCGATCAGCAGCAGGTCTACGATGCCATTCTCCGGCATGTGCCGGAGGCGACGATCCTCGAAGTTCCGGCGGCGCAGATCAGTCTCGAAGATGCTGTCCGCAGTTATCTGTTCAACGCCCAGCTCATTACGCTTCCGGAGGGTGGCATGGTGCTGATCGTTCCCGACGAATGCAGAAAGAATGGCGCTGTCGCGGCGTGGCTGACGGCCATGACCGGCGGGAATGGCCCGGTCCGGCGTGTCGAGAGTCTGAATCTGCGGGAATCAATGCAGAATGGCGGTGGTCCGGCCTGCCTGCGCCTGCGCGTTGTTGTCGACGAGGCCGCCGAAGCCGCCCTCGATCGCCGCTTTCTGCTCGATGAGGCGCGGCTCGACGGGCTTGCCGCCCTGATCGACGATCGCTGGCCCGAGCGTATTGCGCCGGACGATCTCGGACATGCCGATCTGTGGGCGGACTGTCGCGCGGCCCGTCAGACTCTTCTCGGTTTTCTGGGATTCACGGAGTGATGAACAAGGATGTTGCCGTCTCTGAAACGGCGAACAGTCTCTCTTCCGGTCTTACTGAACAGGGACCCGACCCGTGGATCGTCCGGCCTGCGCGGCCGGATGATCTGGACCGGCTGTATGATCTCGCCGCCCATACGGGCGGCGGTCTCCTCAATCTGCCCTGGGATCGGGACGCACTGAGAAAACGCCTGGAGTGGACAGAAACTTCCCTTGCCCGCGACATCGGCGCGCCTGAAAACGAACTCTATCTCCTCGTCCTGGAAAACAGCCGTGACGGCACTGTCGCCGGGTCCGCCTGCATTTTTTCCCGTATCGGAACGCCCTGGCCGTTCTACAGCTACAAGATCGCGACGCATACGCATGTGTCACGCGAACTGGGCCGGACATTCCAGACCCGTCTTCTGCATCTCGTCAACGATTTCGACGGCGCCTCGGAAGTTGGCGGACTGTTCCTGCATCCCGATTATCGCACCGGCGGTCTCGGCTCGCTGCTCGCCCGCAGCCGTTATCTGTTTATCGCCCGTCACCGCGCCCGCTTTGCAGACCGGATCATCGCCGATCTGCGTGGCTATGTCGGACCGGAAGGCCCCCCTTTCTGGAACGCGGTCGGACGCATCTTCTTCGGACGGGAGTTTGCGGAAGCCGATCACTACAATGCACTGCATGGAAATCAGTTTATCGCTGATCTGATGCCACGATATCCGGTCTATATCGATCTGCTGCCCGAAGCCGCCAGGGCAGCGATCGGGCGTACGCATGATCTCGCCGCGCCAGCCCGGAAGATGCTGGAAGAAGAAGGGTTTGCCTTTGACGGCTATATCGACATTTTCGATGGCGGACCGACGCTCTCAACGCTGACAGACAATCTGCGCACCCTGCGTCAGAGCCGTTGCGGCCTTCTTGTCGAATGCGGGCCGGATCCTGTTTCCGCCGGCGTGCGTGACGGAAGGGCGCTGGTCGCCGCCGGGCAACTGAAGGCATTCCGGACATGGCGAGACCGCGTCACGGAGACTCAGCACGGCGTCACATTACAGAACAGAACAGACATGCCTGCGGGAACAGACGTGCTGTATCTTCTCTCCACCAGGTAGAATCGATGTTGCGTCGGCGCACTATGTTGGCGCCACCTCGCGGACGGCGTCGGCCATACGGGAGGCCTCCGTTTCCGGCATCGGGCGGCCCAGCAGGAAACCCTGCATTTCGTCACAGCCATGCCCTTTCAGCAGCGACAGCTGTGCTCCCGTTTCGATCCCTTCCGCCGTGACGCGAAGTCTGAGTTTATGACTCATGGCGATGATCGATTCGACAATCGTCCATGCATTCGCATCGTTCGTGATCTTGTTGATAAAGCTGCGGTCCACCTTCACCTTGTCGAAGGGGAAATTGTGAAGATAGGCGAGGCTGGAATATCCTGTTCCGAAATCGTCCAGCGCCACACGCACGCCACGCTCGTGCAGGCTTTTCACGAGAGCCAGCGCCTTCGCTGTGTCCTCCACCAGCAGGCTTTCCGTCACTTCCAGCTCAAGGCGGCCAGGCTCAAGACCGGTCTCGTCGAGAACTTTACTGACCATCCCGACAAGATCGACGCGCTGGAACTGAATGGGCGACAGGTTCACGGCAATGCTGATGTCAGGACGCCAGGCAGCGGCGACCGTGCATGCCGTCCGCAGAACCCACTCGCCAAGAGGAATGATCAGTCCGGTCTCCTCCGCCAGCGGAATAAACCGGTCGGGCGGGATCATTCCCCGCGTCGGATGCGGCCAGCGCGCCAGAGCCTCGAACGCCGTGATTTTACCGGCGCTGTCGAAGAGCGGCTGATAATGAATCGTCAGTTCATTCCGGGTCAGGGCACGACGCAGATCCACCTCCAGATCGTGCCGTTCCCGAAGATCGACATCCATTCCGGCGGCGAACTCGCAGACCTGGCCCTTGCCGTTCAGTTTCGCCTGATACATTGCGATATCGGCGCATTTCAGAAGCATCTGTGCGTTATCGCCATCGCGGGGACAGACGGCGACCCCGATGCTCACGCCGACATACGCGTCATGCCCGCTGAGCCTGAACGGCTTCCAGAGACATGCGATCAGGCGTTTCGCCAGCTGCACCGGGTCATTTTTCGATCCGATGGTCCGCAGGATGATGATGAATTCATCGCCTCCCAGACGGGCGAGATAATCGGCGTCTCTCAGCTGCCCCTGAAACCGGGCGGCGACCTCCCTGAGCAGAATATCTCCCGCGTGATGGCCCAGCGTATCGTTGACGGCCTTGAACCCGTCGAGATCAAGTCCGAGGATCGCCGATTCACACCCGGCCTTGCGGGAACTCTCGATCACCTGGGTCAGCACGATTTCCAGGCCGCGTCTGTTCGGCAGCGACGTCAGCGAATCATGCAGGGCGAGGTAACGGATATGCTCTTCCGCCGCCTTGCGCTCTGTAATGTCGCGCACGGCCAGCACAATCGCCCCGCGACCATCGACATAGGGCATCTCGCGGGACAGGATCTCAACCGGAATCCGCCGCTGCCCTGGTCCCAGCAGATCCCGCTGCTCCGGCGCGAACGATCCTGACGGGGACGTCGTTCCGCCGCACAGCGCCTGTCCGGACGGAGGCGTCACAAACAGGGATGGCATGTCACGATGTCTGAGCGTTGCCAGATCCAGCCCCGTCATCTCCTGAATGCGCTCATTGGCGTCGATAATTTCAGAGCCCCTGCAGATCAGCAGCCCCTCGAACGTGCCGTCGGCCAGATGTCTGATCCGGTCCCCTTCTCTCTGCTGAGCAATCGCGACACGGATATCGAGAAGGGACGCGATACAGACCAGAAAAACGATTGCAATGAATTCCGACAGAACAATAACACTGATCGGCGAGAACGACGCGCTGTCGGGCGTCCGGATTACCGACATCCACTCGGCGAAGGGCAGTACGGACCCCATGGAACCAAGCGGCAGAACGCCGAGAGTCAGCGCCAGCAGGACGCTCGCTGACAGCCGGGGGCGCGTCGCGGCGACGCTGCCAAGCTCCCAGAAGGCAAAACCGCAGAGCGTCGATCCGAGCACCATAACGCTCAGGACGGCTGACAGATCGTAAGCCAGCACAAACGGTTTCACGATCGAGACCAGGATCGTGAAGGCTGAAAAAGAGACGCCGAGCGCCAGGGCGCAGCCCGCGAGAATGACGGTCTTTATGCTCCGTCGCGGCCAGAGATAAAGCCAGGCCGAGACGCTGGCGGTGATCAGCGTCACCAGTGCGGCGACAGCGGTTGCCGGCCAGGGTATCTGTCCCTTCAGATACGGATAGCTGGACCAGAGTGTTTCAAAAAACGTTACGAGATCGGCGACCGTTATCGATACTCCGAAGAGCGCGACCCGTATATCCCGTCTGATCCTGCCGGCCGAAAGACACTGAATGGCCACGGTGCCGCACAGAAGCGCCAGCATCATGACGGTCAGATGCGACACAACGAGCTGGCCACTCAACAGGAATGTAAACAGCCGCTCCATGCACCTGCTTCTCTCACGTGAAAATCGTGCGCGATCCTCACGCGCTGAAGAAGCAGTTAATCAGTCACACGTTAATGAGAGAATAAAGGACCGCAGGAGACCGCGCCTCCCGCAGGACTGCGGAGGGAACCCCGCCTGACCGGACCGGCGTCATTCAGCCGGGATCATTCGGGCGTCAGCGAACCGGCCGGTCCGCTGACGGACCGGAGAGTCAGTATTCGACGACGGTTCTGATGCTCTCACCCTTCGCCATCATGTCGAAGCCTTCGTTGATGCGCTCCAGCGGCAGTTTATGGGTGATGAGATCATCAATGTTGATCCTGTGCTCCATATACCAGTCGACGATTTTCGGAACATCCGTGCGGCCGCGTGCACCGCCGAAAGCGGAGCCGATCCAGCGGCGTCCGGTGACAAGCTGAAACGGCCGCGTGCTGATCTCCTGCCCGGCAGCCGCGACGCCGATGATGGTGGAAACGCCCCAGCCGCGATGGGCGCATTCCAGCGCCTGCCGCATCAGCGTGGTGTTGCCGATGCATTCGAACGTGTAGTCTGCGCCGCCGCCGGTCAGTTCGATGATGTGCCCGACCAGATCGCCATCCGGCCCAAGATCCTTCGGATTGACGAAATCCGTCATTCCGAATTTGCGGCCGATCTCCTCGCGGGCCGGGTTGATGTCCACGCCGATGATCCGGTCGGCCCCGACCATCTTCGCGCCCTGGATCACGTTCAGACCGATCCCGCCAAGGCCGAAGACGACGACGGTCGATCCGGGCTCGACCTTTGCCGTAAACAGCACGGCGCCAATGCCGGTGGTAACACCGCAGCCGATATAGCAGACCTTGTCGAACGGGGCGTCCTCACGGATTTTTGCCAGGGCGATCTCAGGCAGGACTGTGAAATTGGCAAAGGTCGAGCAGCCCATATAATGGTGGATGGGCTGGCCTTTAAACGAGAAACGCGATGTGCCGTCAGGCATCAGCCCCTTGCCCTGGGTGGAGCGGATGGCGGTGCAGAGATTGGTCTTGCGCGACAGGCAGGATTTACATTCCCGGCATTCCGGCGTGTAGAGCGGAATAACGTGATCGCCGGGCTTCAGGTGCCGCACCCCCTTGCCGACCTCACGGACGATGCCGGCGCCCTCATGGCCGAGAATGGCCGGAAACAGGCCCTCCGGGTCCGCGCCGGACAGGGTGTATTTATCCGTGTGGCACAGGCCGGTCGCCATGATTTCGACAAGCACTTCGCCTTCATGCGGGCCTTCGAGCTGAACCGTCTCAATCTCAAGGGGTTTGCCGGCCTCAAACGCGACTGCCGCTCTTACATCCATGATAATACTCCTCCGGACGCCCGCCTCCGGTGACAGGCAGGGTCAATGATTATCGGATGTTATACCGGAATCGCACCGAACGCACAAATGGCGGGCGCGTTAACGTCCGGAATAAGACGCCTCGCCTTTCACAGGACGATTTGCTAGGACGTACGCCCCTGTCGCGGGCAAAGAGTGAATAAAAGTAAGATGCACGGGGAGAATCACCCTTGTGTGTACAAACCAGACCCGACCGGATGACCCATGCCGGAGCATGACCGCCGGCCGGGAAGGATGACGAGATGACAGAGACCACGCAGACCCGTCCGGGTGAGACCAGTGCCTGCGCAGCCGCCATTGAAAACTTTCGCAGGACGGTCGCAGCAGCCCGGGCATCGGATGTTCCGTTTCGTCACTGGACCCTGGACAACGTCATTCCCGGAGAGGCCTGTGAGGCGCTGGTCGCCTGGGAACCGGCGCAGGGATCGGTCGCGGGCGATACGGGAGGCAGGCGGGAGACGCGCAACGGTGCCAGGGTGTTTGTCGAGCCCGGCGCCCGGAATCGCGACCCCCGGCTGGATGTCATGGCGCGCATGTTCGACAGTCCGGAAGCGCGGGAAGCAATTACCGGCCTGTGCGGCACGTCACTGGAGCACACGGCGCTTCGCCTGGAGCTGAGCCTCGATACGGACGGGTTCTGGCTGGAGCCGCACACCGATATCGGCGCGAAGAAGCTGACGCTCCTGATCCCGCTTTCGGTCGCGCCGGACGCCGGACAGTGGGGCACGGATCTGATGAACGCGGAGGGCGAGTCCGTCGTCCGCAGTTCCGGCCGGTTCAATACGGGGACCCTGTTCGTCCCTGGTGACGACACATGGCACGGATTTGTCCGTCGCCCGATTGATGGCCTGCGTCGCGGGCTGATCGTCAATTTCGTTGATTCAACATGGCGCGCGACCCATGAGCTCGCATTCGGGCCTGCGCTCTGAGCGTATCCGAAACGCCATTCTGACTCTTTTCCACTTCCCTCATTCAGTTCTGTTTACGGAGAGCAAGCATTATGAGCGAACGCGAGGCGATGGATTTCGATGTCGTCATCGTGGGCGGCGGTCCGGCCGGTCTTGCCGCAGCGATCAGGCTGCGGCAGCTGCGGCCGGAGGCGACTGTCTGCCTGATTGAGAAAGGCAGCGAGATCGGCGCGCATATCGTATCGGGCGCCGTGATCGAGCCGCGGGCGCTTGATGAGCTGCTGCCGGACTGGCGCACGATGGACTCGCCGGTCAAAACGGCGGTCTCCGAGGAGGAAATGTATTTCCTCACGGAGACGAAGGGCTACAGGATTCCGGCGCTGGACCGGGTGATGCCGCATCTGGCGAATCACGGAAACTATGTCGTCAGCCTGGGCGAGGTCTGCCGCTGGCTGGCGGGTGTGGCCGAGGAAATGGGGGTGGAGATCTACCCCGGTTTCGCCGGAGCGGAGGTTCTGATCGAGAACAACCGCGTGGTCGGCGTGGCGACGGGCGATATGGGCATCACCCGTGACGGCGAGCATGGGCCGAACTATGCGCCGGGCATGGAGCTGCGGGGAAAATACACCCTGTTCGCGGAAGGATGCCGGGGGTCGCTGACCAAGCGGGTCATGGCACATTATGACCTTCGCAAGGGCGTCGATCCGCAGACCTATGGTCTCGGCATCAAGGAAGTCTGGGAGATTCCGCCGGAGAAGCACCGGCCCGGCCTGGTGATGCACAGCTTCGGCTGGCCGCTGGATGACCGCACCTATGGCGGGTCCTGGCTATATCATTTCGGTGAGAATCTGGTGTCCTATGGATTCGTGACCGGTCTGGATTACGAGAACACCTGGCTGTCACCATTCGATGAGATGCAGCGCACGAAGCTGCATCCGGTGTTCCGGCCGCATTTCGAGGGCGGGCGCCGGCTGATTTACGGCGCGCGGGCGCTGTCGGAAGGCGGACTGCAGTCGATTCCGCGGCTGACCTTCCCCGGCGGCGCGCTGATCGGGGATTCGGCAGGCTTCCTGAACACGCCGAAGATCAAGGGCACGCATACGGCGATGAAGTCCGGCATGCTGGCGGCCGAGGCCGTGGTGGAGGCTCTGGCGACGGAGCGGGTGGAACCGGGGTCTTTCACGCAGCGGGTGCGGAATTCCTGGCTGTATGAGGAGCTGAAATCGGCCCGGAACATCCGGCCGGCCTTTGCCCGCTGGGGAATGAAGGCCGGAGCGCTCTATGCCGGCGTCGACGCGATGCTCCTGCGCGGCAGGGCTCCGTGGACGCTGCATTATCGTCACGCCGACAATGAGACGCTGCGTCCGGCCTCACTGTCCGAGCCGATCAGCTATCCGAAACCAGACGGGAAGATAACCTTCGACAAGCTGTCCTCGGTGTTCCTGTCGAACACCAATCATGCGGAAGACCAGCCGGTTCATCTGCATGTGGAGAACATGCCGCTATGGAAGACGGTGAACTGGGATGTCTTCCGGGCGCCGGAGAGCCGGTACTGTCCTGCGGGGGTGTATGAGGTCGCCGATCAGGAGACTGATCCGCGTCTTGTGATCAATTCGCAGAACTGCGTGCACTGCAAGACCTGCGACATCAAAGACCCGGCACAGAATATCGACTGGGTGACGCCGGAAGGCGGCGGCGGCCCGAATTACCCGGCCGGGATGTAAATTCCGGTCATCGTACGTTAAAGGCAACCCTCAATTCCGGTGGAACGATAACCGGGCGTGGAACTCCCCCTCCCCGCCCGCTCCCACCAGCAACGGGTACTGGCAGGAAGACCATGAAAATTCTCGTCCCGGTGAAGCGTGTCGTCGATTACAACATCAAGGTCCGGGTTAAGTCCGACGGAACCGGCGTTGAGACGGCGGGCCTCAAAATGTCGATGAACCCCTTTGACGAAATCGCCGTCGAGGAAGCGGTGCGGTTGCGGGAAAAAGGCGCGGCCACGGAGGTCGTCGCTGTTTCCATCGGCGTTCAGCAGGCGCAGGACACCCTGCGCACGGCGCTGGCCATGGGCGCGGACCGGGCCATTCTGGTGCTGACGGAAGAGAGCCCCGAGCCGCTGGCCGTGGCGAAGATTCTGAAGCTTCTGGTTGAGCGCGAAAAGCCGGAGCTGGTTTTCCTTGGCAAGCAGGCCATTGATGACGACATGAACGCGACCGGGCAGATGCTGGCCGGTCTGCTGGGCTGGCCGCAGGGCACCTTCGCCAGCAAGGTGGAGATCGTGGATGGCCGCGCCGAAGTGACGCGCGAGATCGACGGCGGCAGCGAGACGGTTTCGCTGACGCTGCCGGCGATCGTGACGGCGGATCTGCGGCTGAACGAGCCGCGCTATGCGTCCCTGCCGAACATCATGAAGGCGAAGAAGAAACCGCTGGAAACCCTGCAGGGGGCCGATCTGGGCGTGGATCTGACGCGCCGTCTGACGACGGTTTCCGTCGCCGAACCGCCATCCCGCAAGGCCGGCGTGACGGTGAAATCCGTTGCCGAACTGGTTGAGAAACTGCGCAACGAAGCGAAGGTGATCTGATCATGACCGTTCTTGTTTTTGTCGAGACCGAGGCCGGTCAGGTTCGTCAGGCGTCCCGTTCCGCGATCGCGGCGGCGGAGAAGCTGGGCGATGTGCATGCGCTGGTCGTCGGCGACGCTGCGGCCAGTGAGGCGGCCGCAGCGGCCGCCGCGAAAGTGCCGGGCGTTGCGAAGGTTCTGAAAGCGGGTGCGGATGTGCTCGCGCATGATCTGGCTGAACCGCTGGCGGATCTGATCGTCTCGCTGGCGGGGGATTATACGCATCTGCTGGCAGCGTCTTCCGCCATCGGGAAAAACGTGATGCCCCGCGTGGCGGCGCTGCTGGACGTGCAGCCGATCCCGGATGTGCTGGCGATTGTCGATGCCGATACGTTTGTGCGCCCGATCTATGCGGGCAATGCGCTGGCGACGGTAAAATCCTCGGACGCGAAAAAGGTGCTGACGATCCGGGCGGCGAGCTTCGATCCGGCTCCGGCTGAAGGTGGTTCGGCCCCGGTCGAGGCGGTGAACGTGACCGTGCAGGACACGACGTCCCGCTTCGTTTCACAACATACACCGACCAGCGACCGACCTGAGCTGGAGTCCGCCAGAGTCATTGTCTCCGGCGGGCGCGGACTGCAGAGCGGCGAGAATTTCCACAAATATCTTGAGCCGCTGGCGGACAAGCTGGGAGCGGCGATCGGCGCATCCCGCGTAGCGGTCGATTCGGGCTATGTGCCGAATGACTGTCAGGTGGGGCAGACGGGCAAGATCGTGGCGCCGGAACTCTACATTGCCGTCGGCATTTCCGGCGCGATTCAGCATCTGGCCGGCATGAAGGACAGCAAGGTCATTGTAGCGATCAACAAGGACCCTGAAGCGCCGATCGTGCAGGTGGCGGATTACAGTCTGATCGGCGACCTGTTCGAGATCGTACCTGAACTGACTGCCGCGCTCTGAGACTCTGCGGACATAATGGCGCGCTGTTTCCGGTCCGGCGGCCGGGAACAGCGCGTTTTTGATTCTGGACGATATCGCCCGGATTGCTCACGGTGTGTTCACGATGAAACAGATATTCAGATCGCAGACTCCTCACATTCGTCCGATATAAGCCTGATCGTCGTTCCCTTCTTTCCATATGAGCCGAGGCTGTGCCACGCTGACGTACTTCTGATCATCGCCAGCCCGCAAAAGCAGGATATTTCAGAAACACACTTTCTAACGCGCGCAAGTTGTGAATCATTTAAGCGCGAACTGGCATAGGTAAGCGATTTATCCGGAACGCTCTGATCGCGGCCTAATCCATTGGGGAGAATTTTCACGAGCTTGCGGACGAGCGATAATGGCGGAGTCCGGGGCATCGAGTTTATCGTATGTACTCCATAAATCGCTGCCGACGGTTGAATTTACCAGAATTTTTCTTCTGATGATCCGATATGAGTGTCTTATGGCCAGCAATGGGGATCATCATAATTGTGGATGCAGCCTCGCCCATACCTGCCTTTGTGATGTTCGCCAAAATAGCTCTCGTCGCCTTCGATCTTATTTTCAGAGGGTGTTTTATAAGCAATTCGTTTTGCAATCATCTCACGCAATATGCACCAGAATAGTATGGCTGATGCCCACAAGTTCTGTTGCACTCGGGCAGGCTTACCCGCGACAAAATGCTTTCAGAAGCATTCAGGATTACTAATAGACAGACCACAACGGGGTTCATGTCATATATCAGCCTTCTGTCGGCTTACCTGTGCCAGCCCTGATAATAATCTTATATAACCAGGCCGCTTCCACAAAACATTTTATACTTGACACAGCATGATTAAACGATTTATTAATATTTTGTTAATTTATAATATTTGCGTTACAATGTTTTTGAACTTTATAATTTCTCAAATCATGAAATGTCATTTAAAAATCAGCTAAATTTGATGTTAATATAAAACTATGGCAAAATCATATTTTGTCTGCCTTTATCACATAATGAAGTAAAAAGTTCTCTTCTTTAACGTATTATCTGAAAAGGGCAGGACATTGAGCATACCCGGAAATACAATTCCACTCCAGAAACGGACTTCGCGACTCAACGCACTTCAGTCTTTTCGGGGAATTGCTGCCTTTGCTGTTATCATAAATCATATTCTGGCCTGTTACCCAACGGGGAACACGGTTACTGATTCGTTATTCCCGGCTATCGCAAACAGCCATGCCGCTGTGGTCGTTTTTTTTGTTCTGAGCGGTTTCGTACTTAGTTTCTCGCTGGAGAAATGCACAGCAACAGTCAGTGACGTAATATCATTTTACATCAAACGCATTTTCAGAATATTACCGCTTCTGATCGTTATAACGGCATTGTCCATTCTCTATACGCTTGCACCGATTTCCACTCGCTCCGTATCCGCTGGCAATTCATTTCTTTCTGGTCTGATGGAACATGGGCCGCTCATTTCTCAGGTCGCGGTCATTAAATGTTTTCTTGGTCTTGCAAGTCATTACGTGCCGCAGAACTGGACGCTGACCACAGAACTCCTGGTTGCGCTGGTCTTTCCATTCTTCTTTTTCATCTCACGCAAAGACTGGAACTGGTTTTTCTGTCTTCTGCTACTGACGCTTACTCTCAGTTTTGTGGCGACTTACCAGTCCGGGGGAGTATGGCTCCCGGCGATTTATACGGTCGATTTTGTCATCGGGATCGGCTGCTATCGCCTGTGGCAGGAACGGGGTGGCGTATCGCACAGCTCTTCCTCCCCAGTCTTCCTTATCGGACTCGCTGCTCTTTTACTCGGGAATCCGTTGGTCCATATCATAAGCGGAACAATGCCTTCCTTTCACAGTGCTACCGTTTCTCTGATCGAGGCACTCGCTGCAGCGATGATGATTTTTGAACTTGCATCCGGACGTGGCATGCACAGGTTTCTGGAACGTCCCAGCCTTGTCTATCTGGGTAATATTTCTTACGGACTCTACATAACCCATTTCCTGGTTTTAGTGATCCTGGCACGACTGATGAACACATTTCTCTTATCAGTCGATCCGGCGTGGCGTTGGATAATCATGAGTATCAGTGTCAATGCTGTAACTGTCGTCCTCGCAGCATGCTTCTATCCACTGATCGAGTTACCCTTCAACAGACTTGGAAAAATCATTGCATCCAATGTCGCAAACTGGACAGCTCCCAAAAAAAAGAGCTTTCAGTTGTTCAGATAGGTATGCGACTAAAACAATTTTTCTTCGCCCGTTTCCCATGATTTGAGATGGCATGTATCGCAGGTCAGGTAGACCTGAGCAGATAAGCTCTGGTCTACCTTAAGATGTTAGGGTGTTTATATTGTAATTATAGCCGTCATCTTTTACTGATCAGATACTTCGGGCCAGCTATCCTGCCGGTAGTTAAGTTACAGATGGTTAATACCTGTGAACTGTATCTCTGCATAGGAGGCAGGTAGATCGTCAGTTAATGGCTGACGATTACAGAGACCATCTGGCCAGAAGTCAGGAAGATTGATTTCAGGATGTCATAGCGTATTGCAATGCCTCTGAACTGCTTCAGTCTTTCGAAGAAGCATTTGATCAGGTTTCCCCTGTACACTGAGAAACTTGTTTTCCGCAGATCACGATGATTCTCCTTGATAGAATGATAAGGAGAATCTACCACTTCGGTCTGCAAAAAAATCCGCAACAAGCATTTCGCAGCCTGTTAACGGCTGAGTGATAATTGCACGGCACCCTGTTCCCCTCCCGGGACCAGGAAAATTTTTCGATGCACAGCGCTCTGCCCGATCTGAGTAACTATGACCCGGGTATGCTCATTGGTGCTCTCGCACTCTGCACCATGTCGATGCTGATCGTCAGTACGATGCTCTGCCGGGCAGCCATCGTGGGCGGCACGCAACGCATCAAACGATTGCTTCTCACCGCGGCCGTCGCCGGGAATGGCGTATGGGCGACGCATTTCCTGGCAATGCCTTCTCCCGGCACATCCCTGGAGACCAGCTACGATCCTGCTCTGACCGTTCTCTCCATGGTCGTGGCGTCCGTCATCTTCTTCGCGGCATGGTGGATCGAAAGACGGACGCGGGGACGGTCGCTTTCACCGCTGACAGCCTTTGTCATGACAGCCGCAGTGGGCGGAATGCATTATATCGGCATCAGTGCAATGAATGGCGGCATATTGCCAGCCATTGGTGCTGCCCACGTCGCCGGCTCACTGTGCTCCGGGTTTATCCTGTTTTACGCCGGCGTGCTGCTTCTCCGCCGCCAGCGGGGGCCGTGGCGCGTCATGGCCGCCCTTCCCTGGGTTCTCGGGGTCTGCGCGCTGCATTTCCTCGGAACCCCGGCCGATGCGCCGATGCATGCCATGATGGCGGGCCGGACGGGGACGAATCCATCTTCGGTCCCTCTCGCCGGGATGGTGATCACCGGCACCATGACTTTCCTGATGCTCGCTCTCATTTTTCTCGGGTTCGAATATCGCGCAGGTCAGCGGCGGCAGGAAGATAATATGCGCGCCCGTAACTTCGCGGATGCGGCGATCGAGGGGCTTGTCGTGACGGACGGCACGCACATCCTGGACGCCAACGATGCATTCCGGAAACTCGTTTCCTGGTCATGTCATGATACAGGTCCGCTGGCCGTTCCATTGCCGGACCTGGTTTCCGGTGATGCTCTGAAATTGCTGATCGCGGACGAAAAGCCTCGGGAGATGCGGCTGGTCACCGGCATGGACCAGGCCATTCCGGTCGAAGTCTACGCCCGCAACGCGACATGGAAAGGCAGGGACCGCACCATTCTGGCGATCGTCGACCTTCGGGCACGCAAGGAAGCGGAAGCCGCGATGCGGGCGATCTCCTTCCAGGACCCGCTGACCGGAATCGGCAATCGTCCTTTCTTCGTTTCCAGACTGACCGATCTGCTGCGGCAGCGTGACATGCGGCCAAGAATTGCTGCATTTCTGATCGATGTTGATCGCTTCAAGAATATCAACGAAACCGGAGGGCACGCCGCCGGCGACGCCGTTCTCGCCCACATTGCTGTGGCATTAGGTCGCCTTGTGCCGGAAGACGCTGTTATCGCGCGTATTGCCGGTGATGAATTTGCCGTCGCTTTCCCGGCGGACGGCCGGAACCCGCCCGCATTCGCGGCGGAACTCGCACAGCAGCTCAGAATCACGCCGGATGACGGCCGGGACACGATGCCCGTCTCTGTGAGTGTCGGCTTTGCCGTTTCCGATCGCGATACCGTGGACGGTGAAGCCCTGCTGCATCGTCTGGGTGTCGCCCTGCTCGCCGCCAAACAGGCCGGCCGTGGCAGTGTGCGGGAGTATGACTACAATTTTGACTCGTCCATTCAGGACCGGTTCCGGATGGAGAAGGAAATCCGCCGCGCGCTCGACCGGAACGAATTCTTTCTCGAATATCAGCCCATCATGTGCACGCGCACCCATCGTCTGACCGGCTATGAGGCGCTTGTCCGGTGGCAGCATCCGGAGCGAGGCCGCGTTCCGCCGGATCAGTTCATCGGTGTCGCGGAAGAATGCGGGCTGATCGCGGAACTCGGCGAATGGGTGGTCCGGCGGGCCTGCGCCGATGCCGCAGGCTGGCGCAACGGACTGGGCGTTTCCGTCAACGTCTCCCCGTTGCAATTCTCCACATCTGATCTCCCGGCAGTCATAACGGCAGCGGTGCGCGACGCCGGTCTTGATCCGGTCAGGCTCAGCATTGAGATTACTGAGAACACGCTGCTTCAGCAGGGACGACAGAATATGGAAATTCTGCGCAGCCTGCGCAGCCTGGGCGCCGGCGTGGTCATGGATGATTTCGGCACCGGCTATTCCAGCCTGAGTTATCTCCGGGATTTCCAGTTCGACAAGGTCAAGATCGACCGCTCTTTCATCCGCGACATGTTGCAGCAACCGCACTCCGCCGCCATTGTCGACGCCGTTCTGTCGCTCGGGAAGGGTCTCGGAATCGATATCGTTGCAGAAGGCATCGAGACGCCGGAGCAGCTTTCCTATCTCGAAAAACGGTGCTGCTCCTTTGTGCAGGGATATTTCATCGGGCGTCCGAGCCGTGAAATTGCCGAAGCCCCGGCCAGCGGAGCCCTGGCGCCCGTAACAGCGGACGCCTGAACGCCTGGCCTTTTCACTGCCTTGCAAGCGATACGGAGCCGTCATTCCCAGCGGCCTTACAGCGCTATCAGGTAAGTTCATCGGGAATATGCCGTGCATCGATCTATCATCGGTAACTTCGGTCATATTCTGCCTGAAATATCCGTCAGTACGTTCTGGTGACGGACTATGTAATCCCGGTTTCTGAGAAACCATCCTGTACACTGGTTTTCAAAACCGCTTTCGGGGTGGGTCTGCTGCGAAATCTGAACCAGGATCACTCTCGCCAGCCGATGATAACTGCGATTTCCTCAGCACGGAACGTGCCCTGCATCACGTCAGTGACCTGCGAAAAGACTTGCCACTTTTTAAGCAACCGTCTCTGAAACCGACAACTACCTGCTTCAGCCTCGGAATCGGACGTTCACGAAAACCCAAACGGGGAACGATGCTAAAACGCTGTTCCGGATATCAGGTGTCACTGTCCCACAAACAGCAGCCGGGAACTGGCGGAATCACGTCGCTGGATGGTTTCCCTTAAGAAACTTCAGATATTTTCCGTGCCGTCGACTTTTACAAATCACGTCCTGAGGCAGGCACAGAACAGAAAACCGTATCCCCGATACCCTTTATCAGAAGCGGGCGGGAATCATCATCGCCTGACGAAGCATGTGGACCGGACTGGCGCGATAGGATGCGAGCGTACGCCCCGTGCCGCCTGCTGTCGTCGGTCGCGATGGCGGTGGGCTATAACCATGCATACCGGGATGAAACGTGCTCTGCGGCGGCGCCAGGGTCGCCGCCGCCCCGGCACGGGTTGCATAAGCCACGACCGGCTGGGACGTCCGCGGCACCGGCGTAACATGCGCACTGTTCCGGGACACCGGAATGACACCGCGCCCGCCATCGGCAGGCATCGCCCAGGATTCCAGCACTTTCCACTGATAGGCCGTGCCGATCTCTGGTGTGAAGGAATGATACGCCGCCGCGGCCCGCGGCCAGCTTCCGGTACGCGTGAACAGATCCGCGAGAAAACGGGCGGCATATCGCGCGTTGGTCATGGGGTCGAACGCCGCCTCGAGAGACGGGAACGCATCCGCATGCTGCTGGAGATTGATCTGCAGACATCCCACATCGATCGAGCGGATTCCCTGATCCTGAAAGGCTCTTACAGCTTCGACAGCCTGCTGCTTCGTGCCGTACACATAACCTCTGCCCTGAGCATTGACCGTCCATGGCCAGGCAACGAACTGTCCATTCGGAAGATGGCGGCCGCTCTCGACACGCCCCATCGCCACCAGAAACTGGTCAGGAATACGGGCAGCGCGCTCGGCAGAAAGCGCCGCCTGAGCACATAGCCCGGTATCACCGAGGGAAATGACATTCTCCGAAGCTCCCGCTGCGGTGGCGCTGTCAGCGGACATGGTGGCCGGAATCGCACCCACCGGGAATGGCGGGCTGGCGGGAAGTACGCCGGCGGTATCATTCCGGGGCACCGCTGGCATTCCGGCTACGCCCGCAAGCGGAAAAGCCGAGGCGCCTGACCCGGCCATACAAACTGCGGCCACACAGACAGAAACCATCGGGAAGGGGAAAAGAACACGACGCATTACACGCCGATTATGGCCGGATTCCGTTAACCGGACGTTATGCGGGGAACGGCAAAATCGTTCAGGTCAGAAACGCAGCTGCCCCGTACCACAGAATGACAAAAACTGCCTGCGTCATCCCAAACAGGATCAGGACCAGCAGCGCGAATTCACGCGGCAGAAAATCCAGAAAGCGCGCAATCATGCACAGCATCACGGGATTGGCGAACATGAAGCGTGGCAGAGCCTCAAGTCCCGAACTGGTCGCCGTATACAGGGTGACCAGCATGACCGAAGACTCAATCCAGAACCTCCTGCAAAATCCCCATAGGATCAGGATAAATGCAACAATGGCAGCCCAGGCCAGATAAGCCTGACTGCGCATGGTCATCACAACAAAGCTGTCGGCCGTCATATCATGGCTCCGGAGCGCCAGCAGCACCCGCGTCACCGGATTGATAAACTGGCGTCCCCACGCCGCCTCGATATGTTTGAAGGCGAGCGCATCCCCCACGTGGAAATGAAGATAGGTCATATAAGAGAAAATGCCGGCACTGCTGATGACCGCCGCCAGCAGGACAGCCCCGGAGCGGCGCACACGTCCTTCGGTGATCCGGAACGGCCGCTCTTCCGAAAGCCAGATCGTCAGCCATTCGATACAGCAGACGGTCGCGATCACAAGCGCGCCGGTCGGCCGGGTCGCGGATAAAAACAGTCCCGCCAGGCCAGCAAGGGGATATGCTCTGCGATAAAAGAAAAACAAAAATAAAATCAGGAACAGGCCATACAACGATTCAGAATAAGGAAAGTGAAAATAGATACTGAACGGAGCAGAGAGAAACACAAGCACATAAAAATACGTATTATTTCCACCAAATTTTTTACTGATGTACAAAGCCGATACAAACAGCGTAAAGCAGAATGCAATATTATTGACGATATCAGCGGCAAACTGATCGACAATTCCGGTCAGGTGCGAAACATAATATACTGTCAGCGGAAATACCGGGAAAAAGGCATAATTCCGATAGGGATCACCGGGTGCTGGCAGCCGGGTGTCGTAACCGTCCCGGACGATTTTCATATACCAGCCGCAGTCCCACCGGCAGGTTGCCTGTGAATAGCCACCGAAATGCTGTGCCAGAACGGCATAGAAGACGATGAACAGGACATTGGCCATCAGCGCGAACAGAAACAGCCTGCCCCACCTCGAAATACGCCCGTCTACGCCGCCGACGCGCAACACCCGGGCGATATTCACCCGTTCAGAAACAGCCATCCGGAACACCTGCCGACAAAACCCGGGACAACCAGGTTCTGCCTGTCCCCAAAGGCTTCAGCCTATATCACGGCGCACAGGGGCGGCACAGCACGGAACCAACACATAAATATGGGCTTATGGAGCTGATTTCCGGGAGAGAGCCGGGCTCTGCCCGGACCCGGCAGGGACCGCAGACCCCTGCACCCCGATTTATTAAAACAGATCTGTTTCGAGAGGTTCGAGACTTTTTGACAGGTTTCAGGGCGGAGCTCTGTGGAGAAACCTCAGTGCAGCCTTTCCACACCACCCATGTAAGAACGCAGAACCGGCGGCACCGTCACGCTGCCATCCTCGTTCTGCCAGTTCTCCATCACCGCGATCAGCGTGCGCCCCACGGCCAGGCCCGACCCGTTCAGCGTGTGGACAAAAACCGGCGCGCCGCCGCCCTGAGGACGGTAACGCGCATTCATCCGCCGCGCCTGAAAGTCCCGCGTGTTGGAGCAGGAGGAGATTTCCCGCCACGCCTGCTGTCCCGGCAGCCATGCTTCCAGATCGAACGTCCGCGCCGCGCCGAAACCGGTGTCGCCCGCGCAAAGCGCCATCCGACGGAATGGAATTTCGAGCAGTTCCAGAACACGCTCGGCACAGACCGTCATCCGGTCATGCTCGGCCTCGCTGTCTTCCGGAGCAACGACGGACACCATCTCGACCTTTTCGAACTGGTGCTGGCGCAGCATCCCGCGCACATCGCGGCCGGCGGACCCGGCCTCGGAACGGAAGCACAGCGACAGCGCCGTCATACGGAGCGGCAGCTGCGCCTCCTCCAGGATGTCTCCCATGACGGACGCCGTCAGCGGCACTTCGGCCGTCGGCACCAGCCAGAACCCTTCCTGCGTACAGAAAGACTGATCGGCGAATTTCGGCAGCTTGTCCGTGCCGTACATGGCCGGCTCGTTCACCAGAACCGGAACCTGTGTTTCGCTGTAGCCATGCTCATTCACATGCAGATCCAGCATGAACTGTCCCAGCGCTCGTTCAAGCCGGGCAATCCCGCCGCGCAGCAGGACGAAGCGCGCACCGGACAGCTTCGAGGCCGTGCCGAAATCCATCTGCGGCAGGCCGTTCTGCGTCATCGCCTCGCCGAGCTCGAAATGCTGTTTCGGCGTGAAGGCGAAGTTCCGCCGCACGCCACGCTCATGCACCACGACATTGGCGGCCTCGTCCACGCCGGGCGGCACAACCGGGTCGAGCCGGTTCGGAATGACCGCCAGCGCCGCCTTCACTTCTGTATCAAGGGCCTGCGCCTTCGCGTCGAGCTCTTCCATCTCCTCACGAAGCGTGCGGGCCTCGGTCTCCAGCGCCGTGCTGTCACCTTTCTGGCGCCTGATCGCGCCAATTTCTTTCGCCAGCGCATTACGACGGGTCTGCCGCTCCTGCGCCGCCGTCTGCGCCGCCCGGCGTTCCTCATCGAGGGTGAGGATGGACGCCGCCACCGGCTCCAGTCCACGGCGGGCCAGATCGGCGTCGAAACCGTCGGGATCAGCGCGGAGGGCGCGAATGTCGTGCATCAGGGGGCCTCTTTATCTTCTGTGTCAGGCGTGGTTTTCGGTTCGACAAGTCGCGCCGAGATAATGGAAATTTCGTAAAGTATGATCAGCGGAACGGCCAGGCCGGTCTGCGTGATCACATCCGGGGGCGTCAGGATCGCCGCCGCGACAAACGCGCCGACAATCGCATAACGCCGCATCTTTTTCAGCTGCGCCGAGGTCACGATGCCGACCTTGGCCAGCAGGGTCAGGACCACCGGCAGTTCGAACGCGATGCCGAACGCCATGATCAGCTTCATGACCAGCGCCAGATATTCCGACACCTTGGCCTGAAGCTGGATCTGCAGCCCGTCATCTCCGCCAGACGTCTGGAAAGACAGAAAGAACCGCCAGGCGACAGGGAAGATGAAATAATATGCCAGCGCCGCACCAAGCAGGAACAGGATCGGCGTCGCGATCAGAAACGGCGCGAAAGCCCGCTTTTCGGACCGGTAAAGACCGGGCGCGATAAAGATCCACGCCTGCACAGCCACCACAGGAAAAGACAGAAATGCCGCACCGAAAATCGCTACCTTGATATAAGTAAAAAACGCCTCGTACAGCGCTGTGTAGATCAGATGCGGCTGCTCTCCCTTCTGGCGCATGATGTCGCCAAGAGGTTTCGCCAGAAACAGGTAGATATCGCCAGCATAGTGGTAGCAAAGCGCGAAACACAGCACGAAGCTCACGGCGGACCAGATCAGGCGGCGACGCAACTCGATCAGATGATCGAGCAGCGGCATGGGCTCGTCCTGGATGGGATCGTCTTTCAGGACGCGTCCTCCTTCAGCTTCGCAGTCACCCGCGCTCCTCCTGAGCGTGCGGCGCCCGGACAGGCGTCTCGAACGGCACCACGCGCCGGTTGCCGTGCAGAACCCGGACCGGAGGCAGGATGGCCGGCGTCTGCATCATATGCCGGCGTCCCGACGCGACACGCCGGGCGACCGAAGGCGGCAGAAAGACCGGAACATCCGTCATGCCGGCAGTCAGATCCGCACCGGTATCCGGGCTTCCCAGTGAAACCGCGCTGATCGCCGGTCTGGCCGGAGGCGGAACGAGATATGGCGGTTCAGTCCCAGTGCCCCCGTCAGGCGAGGGAAGTGCCGCCTCCGGCTGCACCGCAGAGCCGATCAGCGGCGGCTGATGCACCATCGGATCGTCCAGCGACCGGCGCAGACGGCCATCCTCGTCGATGGTTCGCATGATCTTTCCGCGCACATCCAGGTTCCGCAGACTCCGGACGTGATCGCGCACGTCACCGAGATCGGCCTCACGAACCATCTCATCGACGTGGGACTGGAATTCGCCCGCCAGCCCCCGCGCCTTGCGGACGGCCCGCGCCACGGTCCGGATCGCGACAGGCATATCCTTCGGGCCGATGACCAGAAGCGCCACAACCCCGATCAGCGCGAATTCCGACCAGGCAAAATCAAACATCGTTCCCGCCGGCACCAGCAGCGCCCCGCGATCCCGGCAAAATGCCGAAGACCGCCGTCAGGCGCGGACACACTTCATATCTCAGCAAATCCGGCGACACCGCCGGAGCCGGAGACAGACCTATCATGACCCGTCCCGCCGTCAAACCGGCTGACGAAACAGCTCATTCATCCGGACCGGCCCGTTCCGCAGTCCCTTCCGGCACAGCATCCTCCGGTGCGGCCTCTTCACCAGCCTCGCCCGCTGCGGTTTCGCACACAATCTCACCGTCTTCCACATCGCCGTCATCATCGCCATTCTCCAGGGGCTTCTGCGCCAGAAGATCCGTCGCGCCGCTGACCGGGATTTTCGGCGAAGTCGGCATATCGCCCAGCAGCTCCTCCCGGCGGGGCAGATCGTTCAGGCTTTTCAGCCCGAAATGCCGCAGGAAATCCGGCGTCGTCCCCCACAGAACCGGCCGCCCCGGCACTTCCTTGCGACCCCGCGGCGCGACGAGCGATTCCTCGATCAGCGTATCCAGTGCGTTCTGACTGACACTGACACCGCGAATTTCCTCGATCTCCGCCCGTGTGCAGGGCTGGTGATAGGCGATGATCGCCAGCGTCTCCATCGTCGCCCGCTGCAGCCGTCGCGGCTTCGGCAGCACCCGCGTCAGCAGCGGTGCCAGATCGGGCGCGGTACGGAACTGCCACCCGCCGGCGACCTCGACCGGCCCGACGCCCCGGTCTTCATACCGTGTGACCAGCGCCGCCAGCACGGCCCGGACATAGGCGCCAAGATCGTCCACGGCATCCGGGATCAGCGCACGTCCTTCCAGCACCGAGAGAATCGTGCGGGGACTGACCGGCTCGGTGCTGGCGAAAATCAGCGCCTCGGCCAGACGCACCGCCTGGGCGGAGGGCGGGTCCGTTTCCGGCGACCAGGCGGCGACCGGCGCGGCTTCCTCTGTGATGGTATTTTCTGGCGCCGCGCTGTCCGCCGCCATGTCTTCCGGCAGAACGACGGCGATGTCCTCCGACACCTCAGCCTCCGGGATCTCCGGAGTCACGTCCGTGTCACTCATGCAGCCGCCTCCGGTTCCGCGTTCGTCTTTTCGTTCTCTGCGTCCTGGGGCCTGAGCATAATGCGCCCGAACGCCTCCTCCTGCTTCAGTTCCAGCATCCCGCTTTTTGCCAGCTCCAGCCCGGCGATCAGCGTGCCGGCCATCGCAGCCCGCCGGACCTGCACCGCCTCCCGCTCATCCGCCGGCTCCGGCAGATCCGGCATGAAGGCGTCCAGGGCGCTCCAGCCCGGCGGGGTGTCGCCAAGCAGGCGCTTCAGCCGGCTCAGCGCGTCCTGCACCGTCCAGAACCGGATCGTCCGGGGCGTGTAGATGCGATGTCGCACCGTGCGGCGGATCGCTGCCATATAGGCGCGCATCAGCTGCGGCACATCCAGCGCCAGACCGGAGCGGTCGATCTCCACGAGTGTCTCGCTCTCGCCACGGGCGAAGACGTCACGGCCGAGCTGCGGCCGCTCCGCCAGCCATCCGGCCGCCACGCTGATCCGCGCCAGTTCCTCCAGCCGCGCCGCCAGAAGCTCCGCCGCGTCCTCCGCTTCCTCGTCAGGGCCTTCTTCCGGAGGCAGCAGCAGGCGCGACTTCAGCCATGCGAGCCAGGCGGCCATGACCAGCCAGTCCGCCGCCAGTTCCAGCCGGATCGACTGTGCCGATTCCACAACCGCCAGATACTGCTCGACAAGCTGAAGGATCGAGATCCGTGCGAGATCGACTTTCTGCGCCCGCGCCAGATCCAGAAGCAGATCGAGCGGACCGTCGAACCCGTCCAGATGCAGAAGCGGAGACCGGTGCGCGGTCTCCTGCCCTTCAGCCTCCGGTCCGGTCTCAGGGACGGAGGGGGTTGCAGGCATGTCCATGTTCACGAATGTTCACACAGAACGCCTGAGCCGCCGCGACACTGTCAAACCCGCGCATGCGCAGCCGGTAGAAAATCGCATTGCTGTGCACGACCTTCTCGATCAGCGGTGAATGTCCGGCGAAAAGCTGCGGCGAGATAGCCGTCACCCGCTCCCATTCCTTATGCGCCGAAGCCTCAGAATCCACGGCCGCGAGTTGCACGCCATAAGGTCCGGTCGCAGCCGCGACCGGGGCTTCCGGTGTCTTCGGCGCTGCGGGCGTATCGGTTTCTGCCGATGCGGTTTTCTTCGTCACCGGAACAGGAGGCGGCAGAGTCGCTTCCCGCACCGGTGCCGGTTCTGCTTTCGGAGCTTTCTCCGGTGCCGGCGCGGCTTCGGGTGCAGCCGGCGTCGCACTGCCGGTGTCTTCCTTTCCCTGAGCAGGCGCAGCGGCGTCGCCAGCAGGGGCCGGGGCCGGAGCCGGAGCGGAATCCGCTTCTCCGGCGTCTTCCTTCGCCTTTCCGCCATAACGGGCCGCCAGCGCCGCCGGATCAGGCTGCTCCGGTCCGGGCGCAAGACGCGCCGCGCCCGCCGGGACATCCGCCGGCGCCATCGCCCCGTCCAGCTCCATGCCTCCCGGATCGGCCGGTTTGTCGCGAATGGGTTCCGGTGGCGGTCCGATGACGGGAATCCCGCTCTGATGGTGACCGAACAGCGTCCATCCCCCCACGCCCAGAACCAGCAGAGCTCCGAGGCCAAAGGCGCCGTAGGTCAGCCGCCGGGTTGTGGGATCGCCTGCAAGAGCCGGTCCCAGTTCCCACCATTTCCGCTTCGTCTCCCGGCGTGACGGCGGCGGATCGTCATAATCCATGCTCATCCGCTCACGGGCCCGGCTCAGCCGGTCCGCGTGCGGGTCCGGCGGTGTATCGTCGCGCTCTGTCATCGCATCTCCTCTACCGGCTCCACGCCCATCACAGCCAGCCCGGACCGCAGCGTCATCGCCGTGGCCGCCACCAGCGCCACACGCGCCAGCGTCGCTTCCGGCGCGTCCGCCTGCAGGAAGCGCAGCGCCGCATCATCACGGCCCCGGTTCCACAGCGCATGGAAATCCGCCGCCAGATCACCAAGATAGAACGCGATCCGATGCGGCTCACGCGCCAGCGCCGCGCTTTCGACCGTGCGCGGCCAGCTGGCGATCCGCCGCAGCAGCCCCAGCTCCACATCCGCCGTCAGATCACACAGCACCACCTGGCTCAGAGCGGCCACGCTCACGGCCTCCGCGCCCAGCATCTCTTCCGCCGCCCGCAGAACGGAACGGCAGCGCGCATGGGCATACTGGACATAGAACACCGGGTTATCGCGTGTCTGCGCCACGACAGCATCCAGATCGAACTCCATCTGCGCGTCGCTCTTGCGTGTCAGCATCGTGAAGCGGACCGCATCCCGGCCCACCTCGTCCAGAAGATCCCGCAATGTGACGAACGTTCCGGCCCGTTTCGACATTTTTACCGGCTGTCCGTCGCGCACGATATGCACGATCTGACACAGCACGACCTCAAGCGGCACCCGGTTATCGGTCAGCGCCCGCACGGCCGCCTTCATCCGGCTGACATAACCGCCGTGATCCGCGCCCAGCACGTCGATCAGCACCTGTTCGCCGCGCTCCACCTTGTTCAGGTGGTAGCCGATATCGTTGGCGAAATAGGTATTCGACCCGTCCGACTTCCGCAGCGGACGATCCACGTCGTCCCCGAACTCCGTGGACTTAAACAGGGTCTGAGGCCGCGCTTCCCAGTCCTCCGGCAGCTTGCCCTTCGGCGGCTCCAGCACGCCTTCATAGAGCAGGCCCTTACTCTCCAGCTCGCTGATCGCCCGGTCCGTCACGCCGTCCGCCAGCACTTTCGCCTCGGAGGTGAATACACCGTGCGCCACGCCCAGCGCCGACAGATCCTCACGAATGCCCTCCATCATCCGGGCCACCGCGAACTCTCGGACCAGCGTGAACCAGCGATCCGGCGCAGCAGGGCGCGCTCCGTCCTCCGCCAGCGCCGTGCCGTGCGCTTCCGCCAGTGCCTGTCCGATCGGGATCAGATACTCGCCTTTATACTGCAGGCCGCCCGGTACCAGCGCGTCGAACTCTTCCTCGGTCAGCGTGGTGCCGATCGCCTGGAGATACCGCCAGTATGTCGCCCAGGCGAGTGCCGCCACCTGTGCCCCGGCGTCGTTGATATAAAACTCTTTGGTGACGCCGTACCCGGCCTTCTCCATCAGATTGGCGAGTGCGTCGCCCACCACTGCACCACGGCAATGACCGACGTGAATCGGCCCGGTCGGATTGCACGACACATACTCGACATTCACCGGCGTGCCGTGTCCGAGCTTTGAGTCCCCGAAGGACTCCCCTGCCCCCAGCACCGCCGGAATGACGCTCTGAAATACGGCCGGGTCGTATGTGATATTGACGAAGCCCGGCCCCGCCGGCTCCGCCCGCGAAATGCCGTCGATCCCGAGCAGCCCGGTCGCCAGTTCAGCCGCGATATCCGCCGGTTTCCGCCGCGCCGGCTTTGCCGCCAGCAGCGCCGCGTTCGTCGCCATGTCCCCATGCGCCGGATCGCGCGTCGGCGTCAGTTCCACACGGGCCAGAATATCGTCCCCGATCCCCGGCACCACACGGCGCAGAACATCCACGACATGCGCGCGGTAGCGTTGGAACAGACAATCAGACATGCGTGCGGGCTCCCCCTTTATCCCGATGGCCGCAGACCGGTGCGGCACGGCGGATGCCGTCATACCGCGCAATGCCGGGAAACGCGACGGTCTGTTTGAGGAAGGTTTGAGAAGGCGCTGTTGTGGCTTCAGGGTGCTCCGCTGTACGCTGACTATCCGACATTTGTTACGTTTGCCGGAGCCGACCGCTCACCCCGGCACATTCCGCTCCAGTTCCTCCAGCCACACCCGCGCATTCCCGTCCGACGGCGCCCGCCAGTCGCCACGCGGCGACAGGGCCCCGCCCGCCACGACCTTCGCCCCGTTCGGCATGGCCGAGCGCTTGAACTGGCTGGTCATGAAGAATCGCCGCAGAAACACACCGAGCCAGTGCCGGATGACCGGCAGATCGTAGGCCCGATGGTCGGTCTCCGGAAAACCGGGCGGCCAGGCGCCTGCCGCCTTATCCCGCCAGGCAAACTCCGCCAGGAAAGCGATCCTCGACGGCCGAAACCCGTAGCGCAACACGTAAAACAGCGTGAAATCATGCAGCGCGTACGGCCCGATCGTCGCCTCCGTGCTCTGCACCGCGCCATCCGCTCCCGCCGGTATCAGTTCCGGTGAAATCTCCGTCGCCAGAATGGCCCGCAGGATCGCGACCGCTTCAGCGTCGAACCGGCCGGAGGAAATAAACCAGCGGATCAGATGCTGGATCAGCGTCTTCGGCAGGCCCGCATTCACATTATAATGCGCCATCTGGTCGCCCACGCCATAGGTGCACCACCCCAGCGCCAGCTCCGACAGATCGCCCGTGCCCAGCACGATGCCGCCACGCTGATTGGCCAGCCGGAACAGAAAATCCGTCCGCAGTCCCGCCTGCACGTTTTCGAACGTGATGTCGTACACCGCCTCGCCTTTCGCGAAGGGATGGCCCATCTGCTCCAGCATCAGCCGCGCCACCGGACGGATATCGATCTCCTCCGCCATCACCCCCAGCGCCTTCATCAGGGCATGAGCGTTGCGCAGCGTCTCCTCACTGGTCCCGAAGCCCGGCATCGTAAACGCCAGCACCGCATCCCGTCCGAGGCCCAGTTCATCCGCCGTCCGCACCGCGATGAGCAGCGCCTGGGTCGAATCGAGCCCGCCCGACACGCCGATGACCATTTTCTTTGCGCCGCTCGCCGCCATCCGCTGCCGCAGCGCCGAGACCTGAATCGTGCAGGCTTCGTAGCAATCCTGCTCCAGCCGCGCCGCATCGGCCGGCACGAACGGGAACCGCGCCACCTCGCGCCGCAGTCCCAGATCGCGCCCCGGCGGATAGAACCGGCGCGTGATCCGCCGCCACGCTGCCGGAGCGGCCAGCGCCCCGAGCACCTCTGCATTGTGACCGAACGACGTCATCCGCATCCGTTCCTGACGCAGCAGGTCCAGATCGATATCCGCCATCACATGCCGCGCGCCGGTCGGAAACCGCTCGCTCTCCGTCAGCTTCCGACCGTTTTCAAAGATCGAAACCTGTCCGTCCCACGCCACGTCAGTCGTCGACTCGCCTTCTCCCGCCGCCGCGTAGAGATAGGCTGCGTGGCACCGTGAGGACTGCGAGAGGCACAGCATGTCCCGCTCTTCCGCCTTGCCGACGGTGATATCGCTGGCCGACAGATTGGCGATCACCGTTGCTCCGGCCAGGCTCGCCAGCGTTGAGGGAGGCAGCGGAATCCACACATCCTCGCAGATCTCCACACCAAGCCGAAAACCGGGAATATCCTGCGCCTCGAACAGCAGATCGGTCCCGAACGGCACTTCCGTGCCCGCGACCCGGATCGTCTCGCTTTTTATACCGGCACCGGCGGTAAACTGCCGCGCCTCATAAAACTCCCGGTAATTCGGGAGATAGGATTTCGGCACGACACCCAGAATTTCACCGCGATGGATCGCCACCGCGCAGTTATAAAGCGCGTTCCCATGCCGAAGCGGCGCGCCGACCAGCGTCAGCGGCAGCAGGGTTCCGGTCGCTTCCGCCACCGTGGCCACCGCCTGCTCCACCGCATCGAGCAGCACGTCCTGCTGTCGCAGATCGTCGATCGCGTAACCCGACAGTCCCAGTTCCGGGAACACTGCCAGCACAGCGCCCTCTTCCGAGCAGGTTTTCAGGGAGTCGATCGCGCGCAGGGCATTGGTGTGCGGATCGGCCAGCGACACCGGCAGCGTGCAGGCCGCGACCCGGGCAAAGCCGTGACGGTACAGGGAGCGGAAATCCCGCATGAACACCTCGCGCGCCGGAGAGATAAAGCGTGGTTCACTATATCTGCGAGGGACGGCTGTACAAAATCGGGCCTGATAAGCGACAAGGTTTAAGCCGGGCTCTGCCCGGACCCGGCAAAGGTCGCAGACCTTTGCAAACCATTTTGTTTCAGAAGTCAGGGTGCAGGGAGCCGCACTCCCTGCCGGGTTTCAGGGCAGTGCCCCGAGGACGCTCAGAAAGTCAGTATTACTTGGCAGGCAGCCGCAGGAAAGCTATGCAGCGCGCTGTCACTTCCCGGATCATGAGCCGGGCATCAGTTGTTCTGTCGCGTGATCCCGTTGCCGCAGGCCTGTCCTCGGCCATCACGCTCTGGTTATGGAGTTCAGGCATGAGCTGGCTTACCGAATATGTCCGGCCCAAAATCCGCGGCCTGCTCAAGCGCGAGGTGCCGGACAACCTCTGGACCAACTGCCCGTCCTGTCATCAGATGGTACTGGTCAAGGAGCTGGAGCGGACCCTGAATGTCTGCCCGCATTGCGGCTTCCATATGAAGGTACCTGTCGCCGAGCGTCTGAAATGGACGTTCGACGCCGACAGCTACACCCGGATCGAACTGCCGAAAGTTGCCAGTGACCCGCTCGGCTTCCGTGACCACAAGCGTTACGCCGACCGCCTGAAGGACGCCCGCACCAAAACGCAGCTCGATGACTCCATCGCTGTCGCACATGGAAAGATCATGGGCTTTCCGGCGGTTGTCGCCGTCATGGCCTACGAGTTCATGAGCGGCACCATGGGCACGGCCTTTGGCGAAGGCTTCATCGCCGCCGCGCGGCTTGCCATCCTGCAGCGTTCGCCGCTGATCGTCTTCACGGCTTCCGGCGGCGCCCGCATGCAGGAAGGCGTCATGAGCCTGATGCAGATGCCGCGCACCACCGTTGCGGTCGAGATGCTCAAAGAGGCCGGCCTTCCCTACATCGTCGTGCTGACCGATCCGACAACCGGCGGCGTCAGCGCCTCCTTCGCCATGCTGGGCGACGTGCAGATCGCCGAGCCGAAAGCCCTGATCGGCTTCGCCGGTCCGCGCGTGATTGAAGACACCGTACGCGAAAAACTGCCGGAGGGCTTCCAGCGCTCTGAATATCTGCTGGAACACGGCATGCTCGATATGGTCGTGGAGCGGAAAAATCTGCGCGCCACCCTGGGGCGTCTGGTCGGATTGCTGACCGCCGCGCCTCCGGGTGATGTGTTCACCAGCACCCTGCCAGACCCGGAAGAGCCCGGCTCGGAAACGCCGCTGCCAGTGAACTGAGATCCGGGGCTCTGCCCCGAACCCCGGCAAAGGTCACAGACCTTTGCAAACCGGTTTATTTATAAAACAGATCGGGGTGAAGGGGTCTGCGACCCCTTCCGGGTCCGGGCAGCGCCCGGACAGAATCCCTGCCCCCGGAAGCCGCCCGCCAGAGAGCCACCCATGACCGACCCCGCGCTTCAGACTCCGGCGACCGGCGAAGCAAAACCAGCCCCGAAACTGAGCGCCGAATTCACCGGCCGCACCGGCACGGTGCTTGAGCGGCTGAACAAACTTTACCCGGCACTGATCGACCTCTCTCTGGGCCGTCTTGAAGCCCTGCTGGCCCGGCTTGGCCACCCGGAGCGGAAGCTCCCGCCTGTCATCCATGTCGCCGGCACTAACGGCAAAGGCAGCACCTGCGCCAACCTCCGCGCCATCGGAGAGGCGGCCGGCTGGCGTGTCCACGTCATGTCCTCCCCTCATCTTGTCGATGTCACGGAACGCTTTCGCATCGCCGGAAAGCTGGTCAGCGAAGACGAACTGATCGCCACGCTGGAAGAGATCGAGCGCATCAATGACGGCGCGCCGATCACCGTGTTCGAAGTTCTCACCGCCGCCGGATTTCTGCTGTTCGCGCGTCACCCGGCGGAACTGGCGATCATCGAGGTCGGTCTTGGCGGTCGCTTCGACGCCACCAACGTCGTCCCGAATCCCGCTGCCTGCGCCATCACCGCTATTTCGATGGACCATGAGGCTTTTCTTGGTTCGACGCTGACCGCCATCGCCGGAGAAAAAGCCGGTATCATCAAACCCGGTGTGCCCGTCGTCACAGGCCGCCAGGAGCCGGTCGTCATGCAGGTGCTGGAAGAGGAAGCCGCCCGCAAAGGCGCGCCTCTGCTGCGCCGGGACCGGGACTGGACAGCCGGACATATTGACCAGCCAGCGCCGGGCCTCAGCTTTACCGATGCAGCCGGCACGCTGCGCCTTCCGGCGCCGGCCCTTACCGGCCCGCACCAGGACGATAACGCCGCCCTGGCCATCGCGGCTCTCCGCGCCAGTGGCCTGTCCCTGCCCGATACCGCATGGAGCGGCATCGCTCACACCACCTGGCCTGCCCGTCTCCAGCGCCTGCATGGCACACTCGCCAGTCGCCTTCCGCCCGACTGGGAACTCTGGCTCGACGGCGGCCACAACCCCGGCGCAGGCGAGGCTCTGGCGCCCGTACTGAACGCCTGGTCGGACCGTCCCGTTCATGTCATCGTCGGCATGAAACAGACGAAGGACGCCACCGGCTTCCTCGCCCCACTTCTCTCCCGCGCGACCAGTATCTACGCTGTCGCCGAGCCCGACCAGCACCTGGCTCAGCCCGTCGGGTCCATCGTGGATGCGGGACAGGGGAAAGTCCTTCCCGGCCCGACCCTCGACGCCGCTCTGGACGCACTCCCGCGCACAGACGGACAGCCGGCGCGTGTGCTGATCTGCGGGAGCCTCTACCTGGCGGGTGTCGTGCTGAAAAGAGACGGGTGGCAGGCGAGCTGAGTTTCCGACGTGTGGCTTTTAGGGACTTTGCCCCGCACCCCACAAAGGGACGCGGTCCCTTTGATCCCGGTTTGTTTAATGAAATTTCCTGCCAGAGACAGCATCCTGCAGATCAGATCAGGCTCAGAGGCCAGAAAAGATTCTTAACAACAAACCGGTTTCCAAAGGTCGCCGGCCTTTGGCGGGTCTCAGGGCAGAGCCCTGAAAAACGAACTGCCTGGACTCAAAGCCTTTAAATCACCCGGCACAGAACCTTCTGCCAGGTTATCTTTAACCACTGCCCCTTAGGGAGAAACGGACCAGTCTGTTTCCGACCCGATGAGGCGTGCGTGCGCAAAACGATTCTGTGTCTCGGTCTTTCTTTCTCCGCCCTGACCGTCGGCACCAGAGCGCATGCGCAGTTCGCCCCGTCGCATACGACAGAATATCTCGACAGCCGGCGGGAATCCGAACTGCGCCATCAGACTCTCGCCCGCATGCTGATGACCATCGGTATGAACCCGGCCGATAATGCACCGGTCGTGACTGACACATCCTCGACCTTCAGCACGCCCGTCCGCCCGTTTGAACCACGCCCCCGAAAACCACGCGTACGGGGCGATGACAGCAACGCCTACGGCCTTCATCAGTCAGCAGCCCCTTACCTGGCAGAGCGACCTGCTCCCGCTCTCGTGCAGGTCAATCGTGAAATCGCATTTTCCATGACCGGCGGCTGGAGTGATCTTCGTGCCCATCTTCCTGACAATCAATATATTTCCGCGCATGGTCACGAAACGGCCTGGGTGCCTGGCTTCCAGCTGGATGCCTCGACAATGTTCGATCTGGAAGAGGTAAGTAATATCCTGCTCGCAGTGCATTTCTCTCTCGGAGATGGCGACACACGCCTGCGCGGCAAATATTACCTGCCTTACTTCGATGACGGAGACAGAGGGAAAACCACAGGAAACCGTCTGACAACCGATACCAGAGGCGAAATCGGTAAAGGCCTGATGGTGAGTAACCGTTTCATGATCACGCCTTCCGTACAGGCAGGCTACCGGACATGGAACAGAGACGTTGTTCTTTCCGATGACATCGTGTCTGTAGCCGGATCTTCCGGCAACGCCGTGGCCGGCATTCTGATCCATCTTGATTATGCCGCCACAGACTCATTTGTTATCCGCGGGCGGCTTGGGTGGGCCGAAATCATCGGTGCCCGCCTTCACAGTCACGCTCTGTATGGAAACCTTCGTGAAAGTACAAGATCAGAATGGGATGCTGCTCTTGACTTCGATTATCGTATTTCGAGCGCTCTGCATTTTGTAGCCGGCGTTCAGTACAGATATGATGCTTTTGGCCGTCTGACCTATAGTCGGCACTCTCATGATGATATCAGACTGCAGGCTGATAACCGGACGCATTACGTAACGCTTCATACAGGTCTGGCCTACGCATTCTGATATCCGGTTACATCAGAACAAAAGATTTTCCAGAAACTTCTTCGTCTCATCGAACCCAGGCACCGGATTCTGTAGCGCGTCTTATGTCTAAAATATAGAAACAGACGAGAGTACTGCGATGAGTTTGGCTGATTACTTTACGCACGACACCATTCTTCTCACAGAGAAGTGCAGGCAAACCGAAACGTAATTTAATTGATAAACCTGCCTGTTGCTGCATAGCCTGTTCAGAACAAACAACAAAAAGCAGGCGCACGTCACCGGTCAGATGACGGAAACAGCCTGAAGGATTGTATCATGAACGCACGCCGCGCTTTCCTCTCGTCCGGTCTCAGTGTGGCCGGACTGGCCAGTCTCGCGTTAAGTCCGACCCGCCTCAGCGCAGCCACTCCGCCACGCATGGTCATCCCTCCGCTTCCCGTTCCCGTCCTGCCTGTTGCCGGCCAGAATGCCGTGTTTCCTGTCCGCAGGATTTACTGCGTCGGCCGGAATTATCTGGCGCATATAAAGGAACTCAATCACGATATCCGCGAACCGCCGTTCTTCTTTCAGAAGGCACGCGACATGCTGGTGCAGAATGGTTCTGCCATCCCCTACCCGACACTGACTCATGATTACGAGCATGAAATCGAGCTCGTCATGGCAATGAAATCCGGTGGCATGAACATCCCGGTCGCCGATGCTCCGGCTCATATCTACGGATATGCGGTCGGACTGGATATGACACGCCGGGACCTGCAGAATCAGGCGCAGGAAAAACGCCACCCCTGGGAAGCCGGGAAGTCATTTGACAATGCCGCACCCTGCGGGACCATCGTCCCGGTGGCACAGACCGGACACATGAAAACCGGCCGTATTCATCTTGAAGTCAACGGCACCACTGCGGCCGACGGACAGCTCGACGATATGATCTGGAGTCCGGCTGAAATCATCGCCCATCTGTCGACAGCCTTCGAAGTTGCCGCAGGCGATCTGATCTATACAGGCACACCACGCGCCGTTGGAAAGGTCGGTCCAGGCGACAGCCTCGTCGCTTCCATAGACGGTCTGCCGTCTTTACAGATCAGTATTACGTCCTGACTACGTAACGACATGTCATCGCGCCGGAAGAAAATGCCTCCATGCGGCGTCACGGTACCGGAACGAAAAATGTCCATAACTTTCTGGAATCAGGCGGGTCAATCCGCCCGTCTCCGGAACGATCTCCTGCATCCGCAGTCAGAATCAGAAAATAAATAACCCGCCCTTCTTTCAGAGACAGGTTTTATCAGCGGCAAAAGGAGAATTTATGCAGAATCTTCAGATGTCTGGCAGGTCTTTGCGGCCTTCCACGATTGCCGTTCCCGCGTTCGGGAGGCCGCAAAGAAAATCCTGATATTACTGTTCAGCACCACGCCGGGCGTCGATATCGGCTTTCATATGTGCCTGGACCTTCTCAAAAGCCCGGGTCTCGATCTGACGCACGCGTTCACGCGAGATACCATAATGCTGCGCGAGTTCTTCAAGCGTGACCGGATCATCTTTCAGACGACGTTCCTCGAAGATATGACGCTCGCGGTCATTCAGGGATTCCAAAGCGCTCGTCAGAAGCGCCTTGCGATCCGAGAATTCCTCATGCTCACCAAGCGCCGATTCCTGATTCTCGGCATCATCAACCAGCCAGTCCTGCCATTCCCCCTCACCATCACTGCGCAGCGGCGCATTCAGGCTGTGGTCCGCCGCGGCAAGACGACGGTTCATGTTGACGACATCCTGCTCCGGCACTCCAAGCGCCGTGGCAATCTGATTGACCTGTTCAGGCGCAAGGTCACCGTCATCAATGGCTTTCATCTGCCCTTTGAGACGACGAAGGTTAAAGAACAGCTTTTTCTGCGCTGACGTCGTGCCAATTTTTACGAGAGACCAGCTGTGCAGGATATATTCCTGAATAGCCGCTCTGATCCACCACATCGCGTAGGTGGCGAGCCGAAAGCCGCGCTCAGGATCAAAGCGGCGGACCGCCTGCATCATCCCGACATTGCCTTCACTGATCAGCTCATTCACCGGGAGACCGTAACCCCGGTATCCCATTGCAATTTTTGCGACAAGCCGGAGATGTGAAGTAACAAGTTTATGGGCGGCTTTTACATCCCCGTCATCACGCCAGCGGCGGGACAGAGCCGTTTCTTCCTCGGCGGACAGAAGAGGATATTTGCGGATTTCCTGAAGATAGCGCGAAAGGCTGGTTTCAGGACCGAGTGTGAGAACCGATGAGGCCATGGGGGATTCTCCTTCATCCCGATCACTGGCTTTATCGATATCCCGGCTTCATCTGAACGTCGGGCATCGGCCTGCATATCGGGCGACGCTGGGAGTGGACTTCACTGTCCCCGGATCGCTCTCCCGAAAGCGGCGAGAAGAACCCGGGACATCCATTCCGGCGGCCCTCCGGGCGCGTCGAAAAGATGTACAATTGCTAGAATAATCTGCCCCGAAAGTCAAGATTAACAAAAGATTATGTATCTAATCGCTGCCCAGCTGTAATTCAAGGGCCTGAAAATCCTCGGGTGGCGGCGTCTCAAACAGCAAAGCCTCGCCGGTGCGGGGATGCGTGAATCCCAGACGTGCAGCATGCAGAGCCTGACGCGGAAAATCGAGCGCTGCATCACGTGTTTCGGGCGGACATTTCCGCGCTACGGCAGGTATCCGGCGAAGATAAACCGGATCACCGATCAGAGGATGTCCGTTAGCCGAAAAATGCACACGAATCTGATGCGTGCGTCCCGTTGCAAGCCGGCATTCTATGAGTGCTGCATATCCCCCGAACGGACGCAGAACGGAATAGCGGGTCAGAGCCTCTTTCCCACCGTGGCCGACAATCGCCATGCGCTTCCGGTCACGCCGGTCGCGCCCGATATTACCCTCATACTCTCCTCTGGCCGGCATCGGCACACCCCAGCATAACGCCAGATAGGACCGGTCGATGCGCCGGGCTGCGAAATCTTCCGACAGAGCATGATGGGCTTTCTCTGTCTTGGCCACGACCATCACACCTGAGGTGTCCTTATCGAGCCGATGCACAATTCCGGGCCGCTTCTCGCCTCCGATCCCGACAAGACTGTCGCCGCAATGCGCAATCAGCGCATTGACGAGAGTACCCGTCTCGTTACCCGGCGCCGGATGAACGACAAGACCTGGTGGTTTATCGAGAACAATCAGATCACTGTCTTCATACAGAATGCTGAACGGAATAATCTCGCCCACCGGGGTCGCCGGAGCCGGCGCAGGAACATCAACAACAAGTGTGACACCTGCACGAGCCGGGTCCGCCGGCTCGCGAAAGACAGCGCCATCGCGGGTCACATGTCCTGCCTCGATCAGCCCTTTGATGCGGGAACGTGACAGATCAGGAAAACACAGAGCCAGCAGGCGATCGGTTCGCTGTCCTGCCAGTTCCTCGCTTACAAGCAGAGTGCGCGCGCCGCAGGTTGTGTCCGTCACGGACGTCATCTACAGCCGGACACGTTAAACAGAAGGTAAGATGACGGCATGGAGCAAAGCACTTTCGCGCGGCGTGGACTTCTGGCAGCCATCATCGGTATGGGCATCCTGATCATCGTCGGAACGGTCGCTCTTCTTGCTGTCATCATGCTCAGAATGTCACATCCGGCCGCTTCATCACCGGCTATATCATCCCATCCTCCGGCAGAAAAGACGATCACTCTTCAGGAACCGGCCGGCACGACAATCGGACAAATCGCCTGGCAGACTGGTCCGATACTCGCTGTACGCCTCACAGGCGGCGGACCGGACAGGATCATCCTGTGGGACACCGCCGCCGGACGTATCACCGGCAAACTCGTATTCGCGCAGTAAGCGGCAATCCGCGAAACACAATTTTTTTTAATAACCGCTTGTGCTGCGTCACCACTTCCCGTAAAAGCCCGCTCGTCCGCCGTCCCATTCGTCTAGAGGCCTAGGACACCGCCCTCTCACGGCGGCAACAGGGGTTCGAATCCCCTATGGGACGCCAGTCGCTCTAAGTGACTGATATTATTGCCATAAAATCTTGGGTTCCCACTGTGTGTCACATGTCTGTGTTACATACGGGACGCCAGATTTGCCCACTCCTTACATGCTCCGAAGACACCACACCTGGTATCTCAGGCTTCGCGTTCCCGCAGACCTGAGGCATATTGCCGGGCAGTATGTCGTTCGCTCTCTGAAGACGGGAGACAGGTCTCTGGCCCAGGTGAGAGCCATCGGGCTTGCGTCGTCGTTCAATGGACTCTGGATGGATTTCAGGAAGAAACTCGCGGAGCAGCTAAAAGCCTATTTCGACGGAGAGATTCCGAAAGGCGAGATTGTCAGCTTTGTCCGTGAGCATAAGGCAGAGATTGAAGCCCTGCCCGAGGATACGAAGGCAGCCTTTTCCTCATGGATGGATATGGTCGTTGAGCGAACCATCTCCGAACGTGACGACCTGAAGGAAGAGCGGGACTACGCCCACACCCTGATCGATATGTGGAAAACCGCCAGAAATCAGGGAATCGTGGATGGAATGGAACGCGCCATGTCCCTGTTTGGCAACGCTCTGTCCCGTGACGTTCCTCCCCCACCCGAAAAAGCCGCCGGAACTTCGGAGTGTGAAGAACCCTGGCCAAACCTCATTGCGCGGTTCCATGCGGATAATCCTGGCCAGAGTGAAAAAACCATCGAGAGCTATGGAATCACCTTCAGGCAGTTCACGGACCTGATTGGAGAGAAACCTCTCAACACCATCACGAAGCAGGACGTGAAATCATATGCGGACTGGCTGAAGGACAAGCCCTCCAAACGTGGTGGAACCCTTGGACGGGATACGATTATCCGCCACCTTACGGAGGTAAAATTTTTCCTCAAATGGTGCGTCCAGTCGGGCCTGATTGAGGACAAGGGATTTGCCGATGTTCAGGCCCGCGCCAGAACTCAGGAAGAGAAGAAAACCCGTCAGGAGGACAGAAGACGGGCTTTCACGGAGACGGAACTGACGCAGATTTTCAACAGCCCGCTTTTCACTGGATATAAGAGTGATGCGAGGCGAAGCGTTCCCGGCTCATGCCTGACACGAATCACGGATTTCTGGTTCATTTCCGTTCTTGCCATGTCGGGAGCCAGAATCGGAGAACTAACTGAAGCTCCTGCCGAACTGTATGACCTTGAAGGAATCCCCTGTCTTGATTTGCGACAGGCAGGAACGAAAACACAGAATAGCCCACGTCTTGTTCCTGTCCTGCCCCAGTTAAAGAGCCTCGGCTTTCTTAATTATATGGACAGACAGAAACGCGCAGGACGGATGCTGATGGAGCCACCTCAGAGAGCCATCACAGCGGAAGGCTGGTCAAAACGTATCAACCGCTACCTTCAGGATATCGGACTGACGGATAAGAACCTTGTCGCGTATTCTTTCCGTCACAGCTTTCGTCAGATGCTTCGCGTCTCTGATTTGAACATGGAAATCATCAACAAGATTTTTGGTCATGAGACTGGCTCTGTTGGTGCTGGCTATGGTGCAAATCTGTCCAGAGCCGAGGCCCAGCAGTTCATTGAAAAAGTGAAGTTTCCCGTATTTCTTGGAGGATTGATTGATACATCTGGAGTGTTTAATGAACACTCGATTTCATGTTATTTTTGAATATCTATGCTAGATAGGAAAAACAGCTTAACTTATTCCGCATACATAAATTAATATCTGTTTCATCTTATATTTGCTACGTTTCAGGTATCTATTTCTTCTTGGTCCAAGGGTAGCGGTATGAGACTAAAACGGATTCATTTAACTGATTTTCGTGGATACCAAGGCTTGGTATCTATTGATATAGATAAAGATTTAACTGGTATAGTTGGAAAAAACGACTTTGGTAAATCAACAATTTTAGACGCATTATCAATATTCTTTGAAGCTGATGGTGTTAAATCTGATAAAAATGACATGAACTGTTTTCAAAAAGCTCATGGGAAAGATTGCTTTGAAATTTCATGTGAGTTTGATCAGCTACCAGAAGCCATAATACTCGACGAGTATGTAAGTACATCATTAAAATCAGAATACCTATTGGACAAAAGTGACTTATTCCACCTAAAGAAAACTTACAAAGGCAGCACAGGAAAGCTCGATAAAACCGTTATTGTTTGTGAGCATCCTAGCAACGAAAAAATTAAAAACCTGTTGAATCTGAAGTTATCTGATCTAAAAAATATAGGAAAAGATATTGGTATAGATGAAAAAGTAGCCGATAAACGGATATCTTCTCTATGGCGTGAAGCCATTAGAAATCATTTTAAAGTCGAGGGATTATTAGAGCTATCTACTCAGGAATTAAATATAGAAAAAGAATTTTCGTCAGAAGGAAAGTCTTTGTGGAAAAAAATTGAAGTAAATCTTCCTGTTTTTGCTCTTTTTAGGGCTGATAGAGAAAGCAACGACGTAGACCCTGAGGCAAAAAATCCTCTCCAGCAAGCGGTTAAAGAAGCCCAGGAGAAACTGAGGCTAGAAATAGACCACATTGAAAAAGAGATACAAGATAGTGTGTTAGACGTAGCCAATAGAACACTCGACAAGCTTCGGGAAATGGCCCCTGAACTAGCAAACGAACTAACCCCACAATTCCGAGAAAAACCAAAATGGACATTTAATTTTACTCTTGATGGTGAAAATGGAATTCCGATAAACAAACGTGGAAGCGGCGTTAGAAGATTAATATTACTAAATTTTTTTAGAGCAGAAGCTGAGAAATCTGTTTCTGGAAATGGAAAAAATATTATTTACGCAATTGAAGAACCCGAAACATCACAACATCCAAATTATCAAATTATGCTCATGAAGTCCTTGCTTTCTCTTTCGCAGAAAGAAAACCGTCAGATTATTGTTACAACTCATGTTCCCGCACTAGCGGGTTTAATACCTGTTGATGCAATTCGATATGTTACCAAATCTATTGATGGGAAACCAAAAATTGAGATGCCTTCACCCGACATTATCTCTGAAGTGGCCGATAGTTTAGGTGTCTTGCCCGCAAAAGGCGCTGAAAGAGCTAAGGCTGTTGTTTTAGTTGAAGGGAAATCCGATGTTACATTCTTCCGTCATGCCTCTAAAGTCCTAAAGGAATCTCATATATTATCAAATGATTTTACAGGATTTGGGATTGTTCCCATAGCTGTCGGTGGTTGCGGCAATGTAAAATTTTGGGTTACCCAGCGACAGCTAGATGAATTAGAACTTCCTTGGTGTGTATTTCTTGACTCAGATAAAGGTGGCAGTCCCGAACAAGAGAAATCAATACTTAAACGAAAAAAGAAGTTGAAGGTATTGGAAAATCATTTTTTTTCCACTCGAAAAAGAGAAATAGAAAACTACATTCTTCCAGAAGTTGTCTTTCGTGTATCGAATGTTCATGTCTCTTACACTGATACTTGTGACGCAAAGAAAATTATATCTAAAAATGTACACATGAAAGACGATGATGTATTCGATTATTTTTGGCCTCATATGACAGCAGAAAATATTATTAAATCCTCTACATATCAAAAAGATGGTCATGAATACATTGAAGTGGTTGAAACTATAAAAAGTATAGTCACATGTCTAACATCAATTACATAAATTAAAATTGGTCCGTTAAACAGAATACACTCCATGTTTAACGGACTGCTCTATTTCGACAGAATGCATATATTTCCTAACCAACGTGGCCGTCTGTTTTCTCAGGTTGCAGGAGCGTCCTCTCTTGTTAAAGACCATGTCAAACAAGTTTAACGAGACGAATGGCAAGCAAGTAAGGAAATCGGGATATGTGTTAAACGCAAAAAATTAAATATGTTCAACGATAAAATTATATGTATTTGATATAATCAATAATATTCTTGTAATTATTCCACTATATCCGGTTTAATAATAAAAAAGGCCATGCGTTTTGAGAACATGACCTGAAAAACAAGATGGGGACGAACCATCGGAGTATTTTACTTACACTGTTAATTTTGATTATGAATTATACAAAAGAATTAGTCAAGAATAAAATGTAAAAATATCCCGATTTTTTTTCCATCGCAGATATGGAGAAATGATAATGGGATTAGCATTAGAAAAGAAATATTTACAGAAAGAGTTATTCAGCGACCCGAGGGAAGCAAGAATTCTTCCCTTCAATGGCAGGGCATTCTTTACTCTGAATCGCATTGAAAACGGGCGAATGATGCAGAAACCCTACAATCTCGACCAGCTTGAATACGTCCTCACGCACATCAGCAACGATCGCGACACCTATATGTCTCAGGGTTTCTTCAGCAAGCCTTGCAGACGTGTCCTGTTCATCGAGACTATGACACACGCCTATGTGGATCTCGATATCTACAAGGGCGCTTCCTGCCTTGAGCCATGGATGACGAAACAGCAGATTGCTCAGGCCATCCTCTGTTTCTGCGATGATAATCAGATTCCTGTTCCATCTGCCATCATATCGTCAGGACGAGGCATTTATCTGAAATGGTATTGGTCCAATCCGATACCCAGAGCAGCAGCCGGGAGGGCTGTCGCGGTCAACCGTCAGCTTGTCAGCATGTTCGGGGAATGGGGAGCAGACCCGGCCTGTGTCGATATGTCCCGCATTCTCAGAGTGGTCGGAACCGTCAACACGAAGAACAACCAGCCCGTTGAGTTGCTTCATCAGACTGAAGCTGATGGAAAGGTGCTGACCTATGACTTCGAGATGTTTGCGGATGAAGTCCTGCCCTTCACGATGGAGCAGATACGCGGGTTCAGACAGGCACAGAAGGAAAAATACGAAACACGGGGCGAAGTCATCCTGCTGGCTCAGGAACGTGCCAGAGAGCGTCTGAAGGCTGGAAATCGCAAGGCTTTCAACAAGTATGACTGGTGCTGGGGTGTGGTCGAAGATATCCGCATCATCGCAGAGAAAAAATATGGGGGAGTTATTCCCTATTGTGAGGAGTCAGGGCATGTGGCCGGTCCCGATATGTATGCCCATATCGGAGCCAGTATGCTTGGGCATGTAATTGCGTCCTCACAGCTACGTTATGAGATTAAAACGTGGGCCAGCCTGATTCTCCCCGCTTCTTATGTGAATGACAAAAGCAGCGGTCTGATGGCCCATTCTTCCAGCCTGCTCAGACTGGCCAAACGTGGAGAATCCTACAGATACCGCACGCAGACCATTATCGATAAGCTGGGCATCACATCCGACGACATGCAGAAACTTGGCCTGAAGGTTCTTATTGATAAGGACGAGAAACGTAGGAGGGACAGGGAAAGCTGGCGTGCATCTCATACTGGCCAGACCCGTCAGGAATACGAGGCAAACAGCCTGTCCCGCGTTAAGCCTTGGGAAGAGATGGGTGTCTCTCGCAGGACGTATTATCGTCGTAAATCATCGATTTGAGAGAGTGGCACAAGTCCTCCCTACATATAATCTACGAAGTCTCCCTTTTAGGGGGTTAACGATTGGAACCATGTTCTAATCAGGATTGTGCCGGAACCAGGCTGTGAATGAGTGAAACGAAGAACAGGCATGGTTCGGCCTGATGACCTGAAGAGAAAACAAAAACCACCTTTCCTCCCGCACGATATGGCCTTCACGATAGAAAAGAACTGACCGGGGTCCGGGGGCTTGCCCCCGGCTTGTCGCTTTTCACTTCACGGTGCAGAACCTCAGCAGTGCTATTATCTGAGTCCGTGGATTATGTCTGACCTTTCAGTTCTCCTTGATACCTACCGCTCCCTGTCTGTCTCAGAGCGTGAGAAGGGGACATATTTCGAGAAACTGATTGTCTGTTATCTGCGTACAGAACCTACCTACGCAGACCTGTATGATGCCGTCTGGACGTATCAGGGCTGGGCTGTTGAAAAGGGGTATAGCGCCAAAGATGCGGGGATTGACCTTGTTGCCCGAACACGGGGAACGGGTGAATATCACGCCATCCAGTGCAAGTTCTATGCCCCTGACCATCGCATCAGCAAACAGGACATCGACAGCTTCTTCACGGCTTCAGGCAAGAAGGACTTCTCCCGTCGTATTATTGTAGCCACGACCAATCACTGGACGGACAACGCAGAAGCCTCTCTCGACAATCAGCATCCGCCGGTCAGCAAGATAGACCTGTATGACCTTGAAACCAGCCTGATTGACTGGTCGCAGTATCAGCCTGACACTACCCCTGTCCTGCGGGAAAAGAAGTCCCCCAGAGACCACCAGAAAGTCGCCATTGAACGAACACTGAAGGGTTTTGAGACCAATACCCGTGGGCGTCTCATCATGGCCTGTGGTACGGGCAAGACTTTCACCAGTCTGAAAGTCGCGGAACAGCAGGTTGGGGCCGGTGGCACGGTCCTGTTCCTTGTTCCAAGTCTATCCCTGCTTTCCCAGACCCTGACAGAATGGACACAGGAAAGCCTTGTCCCGCTTCATTCCTTCGCTGTCTGCTCTGATAGCGATGTCGGGAAGAAGCAGGCCAGGAATGACGACGAAATCAAGGTCAGCATCCACGAACTGCGTTACCCGGCCACCACCAACGCCAAACGTCTGGCTGAAGAGTTTGCCAAACGACACGACACAACGCACATGAACGTGGTCTTTTCGACCTATCATTCGATTGATGTGCTGGGTGAAGCCCAGGAACAATATGGTTTCCCCGAGTTCGACCTGATTGTCTGCGATGAAGCCCATCGGACAACAGGTGTGACCTTTGGCGGGAAGGACAATGACAGTGCCTTCGTGAAGGTCCACGACCAGGATTTTCTGGCGGGAAAACGCCGCCTCTACATGACCGCAACCCCACGTATCTATGAGGATAATGCTCAGGAGAAAGCCGAGAAAGGCGGGGCCATCGTCTATGGCATGGATGATGAGAACATCTTTGGTCCAGAGTTTCATACCATTAAGTTCTCAGAAGCCGTCAGAAGAGGCTTGCTGGTCGATTACAAGGTCGTCGTTCTTGCCGTGGATGAAGGAACTGTCAGCCGAAGTGTGCAGAAGCTTCTGGACGACCCGGATAACGGACTGACTGTTTCCGATGCTTCCAAGATTGTCGGATGCTGGAAAGCTCTGACCTCTGGTGGCCTGCCAATGGATGGGACACATATTCCCGAGCCAATGAAGCGGGCTGTGGCGTTCTGTCAGGTCATTGAAGCAGATTACAAGGGCAGAACGCCCAAGGTCAGTTCCAAACAGATTCAGAAGATGTTCCAGGCCGTGGTCGAGGAATATCAGGAAAAGGAAGACATCGAGCCGGAAGCCCGTCTGACATGCGAAGCGGAACATGTCGACGGCGGGATGAATGCCAGCGAGAAGGAAGGCAAGCTCGCATGGCTCAAGGAAGAAACGCCTGAACAGACATGCCGTATCCTGACCAATGTGCGTTGTCTGTCAGAAGGTGTGGACGTTCCCGCCCTGGATGCCGTTCTCTTCCTGACGCCGCGTAATTCCCAGGTGGATGTTGTGCAGTCCGTTGGCCGTGTCATGCGGACTGCACCCGGCAAGAAGCGTGGGTATGTCGTGCTTCCTGTTGTCATTCCTGCGGGAACACCCCCAGAGCAGTCTCTGGACAACAATCATGCCTACAGGGTCGTGTGGCAGGTGTTGCAGGCTCTGCGCTCCCATGATGACCGCTTTGACAACATGGTGAACAAGATGGACTTGCAGGCACGCCCTGACACGTCCCGCATGGAAGTCATTGCGGTCACCAGGAAAATCACGCCGAAAACCATGGCGCTGACAAAAGGCACAGCCCAGAAAGCCCATTCGTCCTTCGGTATTGGAAAAAAGCCAGCGACACCCCAGACCGATGACCGACAGGAGCCCATTCAGTTCGAAGTCGGGGAAATCGAACGCGCCATCTATGCGAAAATCGTCAAAAAGGTAGGCAACCGTCATCACTGGGAAGACTGGGCTGACAGTATTGCGAAAATCGCCGAGACCCACATCCTTCGCATCACCACCATTCTTGAGAACCCTGAGAATGTTGAGGCCCGTAAAGCTTTTGACCAGTTTGCAGGAGACCTGCGTTCGGAACTGAATGACAGCATCACCGATGAGGAAATCATCGAGATGCTGGCCCAGCATCTGATTACCCGTCCTGTCTTTGAAGCCCTGTTCTCAGGCCACAGCTTTGTCTCCGACAATCCCATGTCGAAAGCCATGCAGTCTGTTCTGGATGCTTTGGACAAACACAGCCTGCATAAGGAAACAGACAGGCTTGAAGACTTCTACAGAAATGTGCAGGACAGAGCCTCGGGCATTGATACCGCCTGGGGGCGTCAGAAGGTCATCAAGGAACTGTATGATGGGTTTTTCGAGAAAGCCTTCCCACGCCTGAAGGAACGACTTGGCATTGTCTATACTCCCATTGAGGTGGTGGACTTCATTATCCGTTCCATCAATGATGTCCTGCAAAACGAGTTCGGACAGACACTGGGAAGCAAGGGCGTCCATATTATGGACCCCTTCACTGGCACCGGGACATTCATCACCCGACTGTTGCAGAGCGGACTGATTACGAAGGAACAGCTTCTGCATAAATACCGGCAGGAGCTTCATGCAAACGAGATTGTCCTGCTGGCCTATTATATCGCTTCTATCAATATCGAGGCGACCTTCTTCGACCTGATGGATGGAGCCTATGAGCCGTTTGAAGGCATTTGTCTGACAGACACGTTCCGTCTCAGTGAACCGCATGACCTGATTGGTTCGACGCTGGAAGACAACAATAAACGTATCAGAAAACAGAAGACTCTCGATATCCGCGTCATCATGGGGAACCCGCCCTATTCGGTGGGGCAGGAAAGCGGAAACGACAACAATCAGAACGTGTCCTATCCCGCACTGGATGAGCGTATTGCGAAAACCTACGCAGAACGGTCATCAGCGACAAACAAACGCGCCCTGTATGACAGCTACATCCGGGCCATCCGCTGGGCTTCCGACCGTATCGGGAACTGTGGTGTCATCGGGTTTGTCACCAATGCGGGCTTTCTGGACGCCAATACAGCCAACGGTCTGCGTCAGTGTCTGGCTGAAGAGTTCTCTTCCATTCATGTGTTCCATCTGCGGGGAAACCAGCGGACTTCAGGTGAAACCTCCCGCAAGGAAGGAGGCAAGATTTTTGATGCCGGAAGCCGTGCTCCGATTGCCATTTCCATCATGGTCAAAAATCCAGATGCGAAGGAACAGGGACGTATTCTGTTTCATGACATCGGGGATTATCTGACCCGTGAGCAGAAGCTAAAACGCATTGAGGAACTGGCCAGCGTCAACGGCCTGACGGATGCCGGTCTGTGGCAGACCATCACGCCCGACGAGCATGGAGACTGGCTCAGGCAGAGGGATGACAGCTTCGGGGAGTTCATCGCTATCGGGAGCAAGGACAAGGATGCAGGAGCGGTTCTGTTCAGTCTGTTCTCCCGTGGCGTGGAAACCGCACGCGATGCATGGTGTTTCAACTCCTCCCGCTCTGCCTTGGAAACCAATATTAAAAAAATGATTTCTACCTATGAAGGAGAACGTCAGCGATTTAATGATGCTTTCCCGTCATTGGACCGAAAAGAACGGGAAAAGCGACTGGACAGCTTTGTAACGTCAGACCCGACGAGAATTAGCTGGTCAATGAACCTAAGACAGGACGTTATTCGAAACAAAGAAATTACCAGCGACCCGAAGCACATAACCCAAGCCATCTACAGACCATTTTTCAGTCAAAACCTATATTTCAATCGCGACCTGAACAATCGTGTTTACCAGATGCCTCGCCTATTCCCTGACGCGAAGACAGAGAATCTGGTCATCGTCACTTCAGGAACGGGAGGAAGGTCAGCATTCACATGCACAATGTCCAACCATATTCCAAGCCTACACATGGCCGACATTGATGGCTCCCAATGCTTCCCTCTTTTTGTATATCAGGAAAACGACACGTCTACTGATGACAAAGACCTGTTTGCAGATGCATCACAGTCTGGATTGACCAAGCAGGATGCCATCACCGACGAAGGGCTGAAGCATTTTCAGGATGCCTATCCCGGTGAGAGCATAAGCAAGGAAGACCTGTTCTATTATGTTTATGGCCTTCTGCATTCCCCTGAGTATCGGGAACGCTATGCCGACACCTTGCGGAAAGAACTGCCCCGCATTCCTCGTATGAGGACATATGAGGCTTTCAAAGCATTTTCTGATGCCGGTCGCAGGCTTGGCGAAATACATGTCAATTTCGACAGTCAGCCTGTCTATAAAGCCGTGGAAATTGAGACAGGAGGGAAAACCCTGACATCTGCGGATTACCGTGTGGAGAAGATGAAATACGGGAAGGGCAAGGACAAAACCATTCTGCACTACAATGACCGTATCAAGGTCACACGCATTCCTCTGGAAGCTTACGACTATGTGGTGAACGGCAAGTCTGCTCTGGACTGGGTTGTCGAGCGTCAGTGCGTGAAGACAGACAAGGCCAGTGGTATCGTCAATGATGCCAATGATTGGGCTATCGAGACTATGGATAACCCACGCTATCCACTCGAACTGTTCCTGCGGGTTATCACAGTAAGTCTGGAGACCATGAAGATTGTGAAAAGTCTTCCAGCATTGGATATTATGGATAGCTGAGCAGGAAAATGAAGACTTGCAGTAGTGAAATATCCCCGCAAGCCTTCATTTTTGAAAGAAACTAAAAAATTAAAATCAGGGGCATTCTGGTAGCGCCAGAAGATTATTTGGCTGGATGCCATCAGTCTGAGTTTTGAGATATTCACGGCCTTCATGTGTGGCAATAATTACGTCCACTCGCTTCCCGCCACCATATGTAAAGAACTGATATTTACCGTTTTTTATGGATTGAATCGCCTCTGCCTCACTGAGTTTCCAACGCCCTCCATCGGGATTAATTCCTCCGACGTTCTGGATGCGGGAATGTGCGTCTGAACGTGAGCTTTTATTGATACATTTGATTTCGATGGCCATCTCGTGGCTCCGCTGTTGTTAATAAGAACATAATAAGAACAAAAGAAAAGGAGTCAAAGATTCTTTTTAATTTTTCATAGGAAGTGACTCGTTCTTTTTCTCAGTCCGTTTAAGTGCTCGGAGAGCCTTAATTCAGCAGGGGTATCATGTGGGGTGGTTCTTCTGATTCCCACCATCCCCCGATGGATACCTTCAATCAGGTCTCTAACTTGATGGCTCCACGAACAGGATAAAGTCGCGTTTTCTTTGTAATATTCATCATTTACCGGTATCCTAATAATATAAGCCAGCCGTGTCCGTATCCGTTTCTTGCGAAACACATACGGCAAGCTGGCAAGGGGGATATTCCCCCGTTGACCCCCAATTATGGAGCCATAATCATTATTCAGGAGACCCGCGATGTCAGAGACAAGGAGATTGAAAAACAGCTTTCAGGTGCGTCTTGACGACGCCACCCATTCCGCAATCATGGCCCGGTCTCTGTCCCGCAATGTGTCCGCAGGCACCATCATTCGTGAGATGATAGCGGAAAATCTTGGTAATCAGGGCAGCGAGATTGTCCTGGTTCCACGGAAGAAACCACCCCGCAAAGCCCAGCCTGAAGACGTGCTGGAACTTGCAAGGCTCCGCGAAGCCATGGCCGAGACGTGTGGCGCTCTTGTCCAATGTTCCATCCGTTCTCGTGAAGCCGGGAACCTCGACACGCATGGGAAGATAGAAGAACTCTTGCCCGAGGTGAGGAAATACACCCGCAGGGTCGATAAGCTGAAAGTCAGGCTTCAGGTGAAATGAGTGATTATCGGGGCTACATTCGGTCGCGGTGGCATTCATCTCGCCAACCACCTGAACGACCATCAGCAGCAGAATGACCAGACCCTGCCCGGTCCTTCCAGAGGGCTTGTCTCCACAGGCATCAGGGATGGCATTCCGGAACTGACCGACCTCATCAGTCACGCCCGCGCCAATCAGCCTCTTCTCCACGCCCATGCCAATCCAGGGAAGGAATGGAACGCGGACCAGTGGGACTATTACTGGACATTATACGAGAAAGAATTTTCTCTCCAGAACCAGCCCTTTCAGTCGGCCATTCATGTCAAAAATGGCAGAAGACATGAGCATCGGGGCTATTCCCTGCTCAAGCCTGATGGCACCTGTCTGAAGCTCTCCCACATGAAAAGACGACACGAGAAGCTTTCCCGTCTGATGGAGATCCATACAGGCGAGAAGATTATCAAGGGCAGACACAACAGGTCCGTCATCAATGCCCTTGAGAAAGAGGGAAACCTTGAAGCCGTCGCCATTCTGAAACAGTCGGGCATCGACAGAGGCAAGCCTGCCATATCGTCACTGAACCCGCAGGAACGCGCCCAACAGGAACGCACGGGCATCAGCAAGAAAGAGCTTGCCCGTCTTGTCCTGACAGCGTGGCAGGATGACGCATCCGCATTTCAGCACGCTCTGAAATCCAGGCGCGTCCTGCTGGCTATCGGGAATAAAGGGCCGGTTGTCATCGACCCCACAGGCAACGTGGCATCCGTCGCACGCCTGCTTAACTCAGCCAGCAAGGAAGACGGAAACCCCATGAAAATCAGGGCTGAGGCTGTTTCCATAGCTTTGGCCCCATTGAACCTGCCAACTTACAAGGAGACCAAAGATGTTTGGACGAAAGAAAAAGCCGGAACCAGAAGCACCACCCGCCAGAAAGCCGCAGCCAAAACCAGTCCCGCCAGCGATAGCGGAAGAGCATCAGAAATATCTGGGGCAGAAATCATACGCCCGGACTTTGGCGGAAACAAAAGAGGTCGTGGAGAAAACGGATGGAAAGGCAACGGAGATATTGAGTCTTTTGACCGATACGCCAGAAGGACAGACAGACCCACTCCAGGAACTGAAGGACATGCTGGGACAGATAATCAAAAATCAGGAAGACCTGACCAACGCTGTCAACGCCTTATTGCTCAGGCAAAAATAAAATACGCTCTGATGGATTACGACTGGTCAGCAGGACGGGAGTTCCAGAAAACGAAGGTTCTCTGCTTTGATGACATCAGGACGCTCAGTTCCGAAAGCTGGGCCATTTCGAAAGAGAACAAGGACCGTTACTGGGCCATGCTGAAAGCCCTGAGATACGAGCAGAGGCTCAGCGAGAAGCATAACAGGACAATTAATACCGATGCGTTGCTGGCCATTATCGAGGCAATCCTGAATCTGTTCGGGTATTCCATGAAGACCCATGCGGTCTGTCCTGTCACAGTGGAAGTGCCCCGGACCGGCCCTGCTATCGACAGAAACACTTTTTCCCTCATGACGGAAAGCCAGCAGGATTATGTCCTGCGAAGCGCCATGAAGAAATATCAGGGCGAGCATCGGAAATACCTGACCCTGTGCAGACAGGCCGGGCATCCGTCTCCTCTGTCTTTCCGTCATTTTCTCAGAGAGATTCAGGCTCAGGGCGGGGACTGGATGTGTGAATCCATCGCCAATCTGTATCCCCGTGAATATGTCAAAGCCCTGGAAAATTCACTCCTCCCTCTGGACCAAGAAGTCAGGGATGAGCTTCTGAGAATGTGGAAGGACGAGGAGACCCGCTATTCCGCTATCCACAAGACCTTCGGGAGTGAAAACCTGAAGAAGGATATCGCGGACCATATCGAAGTGATTGACGCGGATATCCGTCAGGGCATTGCCACGCACGAGAAAATAGAGGCTGACCTGAAGAAGGCCCGGGCCGATTACAGAGAGTATGAACGAAATCTGCAAATCAGTCGTATCGGCCTGAAAACCGTGCCGGACACGAAAGCAGCCCATGCCCTGAAGATGTGATACCTGACGGGCACATCGGGTTTTCCTTCGGAACACCCTTTCCACCGGCTCTGTGCCGATGACGAGTGAGATAATCACCCGTCATGGTGGGTATCCTCTCACTGTCTTGTCCAGGCTTTGGCCTGATTATCCATGATGAGTTCGACAATCCGCTTCATTTTTCTGATGTCTCCGTCCGCGCAGAATTTTTTTAATTTATCGAGTTCGTATTCACTCAGAGAATACCAGCCAGAGACAAGCCCCCGCTCTTCGGCAATCTGCTCAATCAGACTCGTGGCGATGGGGTAAATCTGGTCCTGTGTCGGTCTCTGGACTTCCACAACATGACAGCGAGACCGCAATGGTTCGGAAACTTTGCTCAGGTCGTTAGCGGTTAATACCCATCGGATATAACTGACATTGATAGGCAGATTCAGGTTTACGTCATGAAACTCACCAGCCTCAGAGGCTTCCAGGAATTGTAATAAAGTATCCTGGACATTTCCATTATTTAACCCCTTTGGAGCCTTATCGATTTCATCTAGGATAAGCCCAGGATTGGCCTGTTTTGATTGCGCCAGCAGTTCAGAAACGATTGACGGTTTTGCGTCTCCATAGGTCTGATGAGTGCCCGCCAGAGAGAGTGAATCCGTCATGGAAGCCACATTAATCGTTTTCGTATAGTAACCCGCAGACCTGAAATATTCCCGCGCTACGGTGGATTTTCCTGAACCTGGTGGCCCTACCAGCAGGACAGGTCTGGCCCTGACAACCTGACCCCATTCCATATAAATCCTGTCCGAATTAGACAGGGCTTTAATGGCTTCAATGGCGTTCGGGCATTGCTCTGCCACTTCATCAATCAGCAAGCCTACATGATAAGGATGATGCAGGAACAGAGGCTTTTCTAAGCCCCTGACGGACGCATATCGGTCAACCTTCGCCGTTCGTGGCATTGCGGGAAAGCGGTAATCTCTCGGGATTACCATGATAGCCTTCCCTGAAATATATGCCGCCAACTCAAGAGCCTCAGTCTCCTGACGTTTCCTTTCATCAATCTCTTTTTGTCGCCTTTCGGCTTCCGCTTTGTATTTAGCCTCTTCCATGATGTTCATTTCTTCAATGTCGGATTCATCGAAGTCGAATGGATCTGCGTTTCCCATTATGAATCTCCATGAGTCTACGCGCTTGAATCCCAGAAGATTCAAACGGTCGTTTGTCGGTGCGTTTGTCGATATTTCAGGAGGGAGGAGCGAGAAGAATTCTTCCCGCTCTTTTCATATTCGGAGAGTCATCATGTCCGATATGATACCGGAAAAATGTGACCGTGTGTCGGAAAAAATATATCAAGTATTTGTATTGGAAATTAATAGTATATAAACTTATATCACGAATATGTTACCAATAAAGTGGATATACCGTCCAAAAAACAGGTGTTTTTTAGACAGCTTGTGTTATAATGGTAGTGCAAAGGGTCTAACGTCTTAAAACCCTGTCTATAAATCACCATGCAAAAAAGGACCAAAAGCATGAACTAAAAGGAGTATTTAATATGGCAGCAATTATCAAATCAGCACTTCCCTCAGCCAATGGGACAGAGGCTTTCACGTTCTCTATTATAGCGAACGTGAAAGCCAAGGCTAATCCTGAAAAGGTTCAGAAGTGGCAGAACGAAACCAAGAAGTTTGGCTTAAAGACATTCCGCGACATTGGCATTGAGAAAAATAACTATAATTCCGACGCAACAAATAAAGATATTGCAAAAGCCAGTGAGCTGGTTTTTCAATGTGCTATCTATACATCGCCAAATGGCGTGAGTGTCGTTGATTTCCATGCTTATTTTACCGACCCTGAAGATGTCATGGAATTGCTGGAATTGGATCAAACCTTCTTGGATAAGTTCTGAGGAGGGTGCTTTAATGTTTAATAATTTTGATACTGAAGCACTTGAGTCAATTTCTGTGCTGGTCGATTTATCCTGGTATGATAGCAATGCCGGAATGTTCGCCCGAGATTTTCTGAAATCTTTGAGGCTTTGGACTGAGTCGACCGTCTGTCTTTCAGGAATTACGAAACTTGATGACGGCAACAGAAAGCACGCAGGTATTGTGTTTTCGGCTTACGCGACTTGCCGTTGGAATGCTGACCGATACGAGCGGCTTATCTCCTCTCTGACAGAGCGGGAGAATGACTGATGACCGATTACGGATATGCCCGCGTAAGCACCGCGAAGCAGGATTTAAAGCAGCAGAAAGCCGAACTGAAAAAAGCGGGAATTCCTGAATCCCACATTTTTCAGGATATCATTTCAGGGTCAACAGATAATCGCCCAGGATTAAACAAACTTCTCAGTCTGTTAAATACTGGTGATACGTTGACTATCTGGAAGATTGACCGTCTCGGTCGTTCGTTTATCAATATATGCGAAATGATTGAGCAATTCAGAGAACGCGGAATCATTGTTCGCTCTATCTCTGATGGTTTGACGTATGACCCTAACAATATCGTTGGCAGGATGCTCTTTCAGCAAATGGCTACATTTGCAGAGTTTGAGCGAGCCATGATTCACGAAAGAATCAACCTCGGAATTGCATACGCCAAGAATCGTGGAACACGCTCAGGAAAGCCCATTGGAAGACCTACAGCGAGTAGCCCCCGTATTCGTCTCTGTCTTGATTTAATCGCTCAGGGAAAGAGCTACAGGCAAGCCAGCAGGGCCACAGGTATCCCGACTTCAACCATCGGGAAATATGCCAAAGAGGCAAAAGCACAGGGAGAGCTTGCGGTTCAGACCAATATTTTTGACGCTATCGGTTCAGCAACAACATGAAGATGACTGATAAAAAGCTTCTCGTTTTTTGCTCTGTGTGTTACATAGAGAGTATACATTGTGGATAACACAAGGTGCTGTGGCAACTTTCCCTTTACCTACAATATATTGTAGGTAATTTGGGGATATCTCCCCTATGGGACGCCACGACACACAAAGTATCCTTAAAATCCAATAGGCTACGTCCGCTCTGGGCAGGACAACCCCTTATCCTACCCATTTTGCGGTGCGGCAGGCTAACCATGAGGTTGTGAGTGTGAGTCCGCACACACATATATAATCACTTGGACAGTCAGATACTTACTATAAAAACCTTGGATTTTTGCCGTTTTTCCTGTCCGACTTCCCTTAAATAGAGTCGGACAGATAAGTCGGACACATCACCATGGCGTGCTGCTCCCGGCGCTTATGCGTTCTTCCAGATGTGTTACAAGCGTCCGCCTCACGGCTCGCAAGCGTGTCGCGGGCGGAGCCGTAGCGCATTGTCCGAAAGCTTGAGCCCTCACAATAGCTCGCCATGATCGCCATTTTCTTCGCGCGCGTTTTAGTTATGTCATAACATAACATTTTGGACGTTGCGGTTGTGTCCGCGCCGCGATGGCCCGCTAATAGCCGCCTGACGCCGCCCGGGTGGTTGTTCAGGCGAGGTCATACGCATGCGACAACGTAACATCATCGACTTTGGGACCCGCGTAATTTCGACGTGGAACTGTTGGGGAAGCTGATGCGGTCGTGCTTTGGGCGCATAGCGCAGCCGACCTGCGCATCCATTAAGAGTATGAGTGCACCGTCTTTCGTGCGCCACGCGAAACGAACCCGTATAGCGATGATTATAATAAGATCAGCGAACGTATTCGCGATCTGCTGACGACCCGCACGGCACGATCCGCGTGTTTCACTACACCCACCTGACTGACGATGAAGTGGAGCCTGCTCTGGCATAAAATGGAACGGTTCGAAATCAACGACCCGGGAGAAAGCCTCAGGCTGACCCACACAACCAATAGTCAACCTGGAGTTTTTTCAAACCACCCGGATCCGCGACCGGAATACACTCTCAGGTAAACCGCATTTCCGGTGGCTCCGGATTGGCGGCGCGGTATGCGGCGAGCTTTCCGGCCAGACGCAGCGCGGCGATGAGGCTTTCGGGTTTCGCGAGGCCTTTTCCGGCGATATCGAAAGCGGTGCCGTGATCCGGGGAGGTCCGGACGATGGGGAGACCCAGGGTGGTGTTGACGCCGTTTTCCATGTCCAGGGTTTTGATCGGGATAAGGGCCTGATCGTGATACATGCAGAGCGCAACATCGTAGGTCGCGCGGGCGGCATCGGTGAACATGGTGTCAGGCGGCATGGGACCCTGGATGTTCAGACCTTTTGCGCGGAGCTGTTCGATGGCGGGGATAATGATATCGATTTCCTCGCGGCCCATATGGCCCTCCTCTCCTGCATGCGGATTGAGGCCGGCGATGGCGAGGCGGGGGTTTGTGATTCCGAAATCCCGTTTCAGAGCATAGGCTGTTGTGCGGGCGACTTTGACGATGAGGTCGGTGGTGAGAGTGTCCAGGGCCTCGCGGAGAGAGACGTGGACGGTGACGGGCACGACCCGGAGCATGGGACTGGCGAGCATCATGACTTCTTCGCCGGGGACTTCGCAGAGTTCGGCAAGAAATTCGGTGTGGCCAGGATGCGGAAAACCGGCGCTGCGCAGAACAGCTTTACTGATCGGATTGGTGACGACGGCGCCGGCATCTTCCGCACGGGTGAGGCCTACGGCGCGAAGAATACTGTCCACAACGGGGCCGGCGTTGAGAACGTCGGGCTCGCCGGGATGAACGGGAGCCGGGAGAGAGAGAGGCAGAACCGGCAGGGCTTTGGGAAAAACGCTGCTGGCCTCTGTGAGTGTGACGATATCCTCATAAGGCGTGCCGGGTGGAAGGCTGGTCGGATCGCCGATCCAGGCAAAGGCCGGGCCGGTTTCACGCAGGGCTTTCCAGGCCCCGACGGTAATTTCCGGTCCGATCCCGGCGGGATCTCCCATGGTGAGGACGAGCGGTTTCTGTTTTGGTGAGGTCATTGAGCGAGGGCCGTAAGCACGCGCACCCAGGAGCGGATGCCTTTGTGAAATGAGGTGAGGTTGTATTTCTCGTTAGGGGAATGCACGCGGTCGTCTTCCAGCCCGAAGCCGATGAGAAGGGAGTCCAGCCCGAGAGCCTCTTTCACTTCGCCGACGACAGGGATGGAGCCTCCGCAGCCGATGACGGTGGCGGCGGTGCCCCACTCGTCGGAAAGCGCTTTCAGGGCAGGTCTGAGGGCCGGCAGGTCGGCGGGAACGACACTGGCGCGGGAGCCGCCGTGTGATCTGAATTCGACTTTGCAGTCTTTGGGCAGGCGGGTGCGCACGTGCTCACGGAAGGCAGCACGGATTTTCTCCGGGTCCTGATCGCCGACGAGGCGGAAGGAGATTTTGGCGGAGGCTTTCGCGGGGAGAACGGTTTTGAAGCCGTCTTCCTCGTAACCGCCAGAGATACCGTTGATCTCGCAGCTTGGGCGGCACCAGGTTTGTTCGAGCGCGGTATACCCCTGTTCCCCGGCGGGCCAGCGGAGGCCGACGCTGCCAAGACCCTGAGCATCGGTGGGGCCGATTTTGCTCCACTGCTCGCGGACTTCTTCGGGCATTTCGGGGACGCCTTCGTAGAAGCCGGACAGGGTGACGCGACCGGTGGCGCCATCGCGGAGGTCCGAGATGATGTCGCAGAGGACCTGGATTGGGTTGCGGGCAGCGTTGCCGAACATGCCGGAGTGGAGGTCACAGGCGGCGCCAGTGATGGTGACTTCCTCGCCGACCATGCCGCGCAGCATGGTGGTGATGGCGGGAGTGTGGGGGTCGAGCATGCCGGTGTCGCAGATGAGGGCGAGGTCGGCTTTCAGCTCTTCGGCGTTGCCTTTGAGGAACGGGAGGAGATTGACGCCGCCGGACTCTTCCTCGCCTTCGATGACGACCGTGACACCGACAGGGAGACGGCCTTCGGCGTCACGCAGGGCGCGGCAGGCTTCAAGAAAGGTCATGACCTGACCCTTGTCGTCTGCGGCGCCGCGGGCAGTGATTTCGGTTGTGCCGGACGGAGAGTCGACCAGGCGGGGCTCGAAGGGGGGTGCGGTCCAGAGGTCGAGAGGGTCGACGGGCTGGACATCGTAATGGCCATAGAACAGGACGTGGGGCTTGCCTTCGGGGCCTTTGCTGTGGCCGGTGACGATGGGGTGACCGGGAGTTTCGCGAACAGCGGCGGTGAAGCCGAGTTCGGTGAGTTCCTTTTGCAGCCATTCGGCGGCGGCGCGACAGTCTTTCGCGTGGGCGGCTTTGGTGGAGATGCTGGGAATGCGGAGGAGCGCGAAGAGGCGTTCGAGACTGTCGTCGAGATTCTTATCGGCCCGGTTGAGGGCGTCCTGAGGTGCCGTCATGCGCGTTGCTCCTGCTGCGTGCTGTGATGCGTCTGGCGGGTATCATGGCATCGGGGGACGCGGGTTGGAACGGGGGTGGGTGAATAGGGGCTATATCTTGCCGGAGCTCTGACCCGTGTTCTGATAAGGACTGCGGCATTCAGAGCCAGCCGGCAGTGCGGCAGGCAGGAATATGGGTGCGGCTTACGGGAATAGTGACACCACCGGGCAGCTCGAGTTGCCAGGACTGGCCGCGACGGGAGGCTTTCGGGGTGGCCGCTTTCGCGACCCAGAAGGAGCGATGGACCTGAAGGCCGGTGGTGGCATCGAGCGTGTCGAGGGCATCACGCAGGCGGAGGAGCACAAGGGCCTGGCCGCGATCGGTATGGATACGAAGGTAGTGGTCTTCGGCGGAGAGTGCGAGCAGGGTCGCGCCGGTGAGTGTGGGGGCGTGACGGGCAAGGAAGTTGTCCGCGAGTAGCAGCCGGACCGGGGAGATCGTGGCTGAGGCGGGCGGCAGGGGCGGCCTGATCGTGGCGGCGGCTGTGGTCCCGCAGCCGGAACGGATGGCAGACAGGATGAAGCCGAGGCCCATCGCGTAGAACCAGAAAATGGCGAGACGCATGGGCGAGACCGGGACATTCATCACAAGCATGGTGAGAGGCGCGGCCGGGATGGAGGCGATCAGCAGCGTCAGAACGGCAGCCTGAAGTGGCGTGCGGTGTGATGAGGCAGGGCTGTTCGCGGGAAGCCAGCGACGGACGAGAGTCCGTGAGGTGAACAGGATCGCGGCTTCCCAGATGATTCCGGCTGTCAGCCAGTCGAAAGCGCGGCGGGGAAGCGGGATCATGGAGGTGCCGAGAGGCGCGAGGAAGGTCAGGGCGGCGGCGGTCAGCAGAACGAATCCTGTGCGCCGTTTCATGTCCTGTATGTTGCCGAAAATCGTTCTGATCATGGCTGCCGGGTCGCTGTTCGTTCACGCTTCGTGAATGGCATAAGAGCATCCGTTCGCGAAAATGGCGAGCATTTCCCGTAAGGACGGATGACGCTGCCGCGGTGTTTCGCTGAGGTTTCCTGGAGCTGAACACTGAATGGAGCTTCATGAATGTCTTTGCCATTAATTCTGTCGCATGTGCCGGTCTGGGTGTGGGTTCTGCTGGCCGTTCTGGTCCGGATGGGATGTCTGGCGCTGCAGGACCGGGAGGTGCCGTTACGGCGTGTGATTATGGTTCCGGTGATCTTTATGGTGTGGGGCCTGTCGGGACTTGTGTCGCTGGCCGGCTATCAGGTGGCGCCTTATGCGGTGTGGGCCTCGATGGCGGTCGTGCTGGGTGTGGCCGGGTTTGTGACGGGACCAGGGCGGATCGGTGTCGATCTGACGCGGGGTGTGGCACATCGTCCGGGGAGCGTGGTGCCGCTGATCCGGAATGTCGGACTGTTTGGGGTGCAGTTTGCGCTTGGGATGGCCATGGCGATGCGGCCTGACATGAGCGGGATGCTGATTCTGCTGCGCAGCGCGGTTTCGGGGGCCATGGCGGGTTATTTTGCCGGATGGGCGGCAGCGTTTTTCAGGCGTTATGAGGGGGTGTGGCGACTGGTGCTGTAGAATTCAGGTTTCAGGGGGTGCCTGGTCCTGACGGCAAAAGACGGTGCTTGTATATTTTGCAAAGACAGGCGGGATGGCTTTTCGGGGCTTTGCCCCGAACCCCACAAAGGGACGCAGTCCCTTTGATCCCGGTTTGTTAATTAAAAGAGATGAAGGGGCATCGTACGTAGCACTCCTGCGCGTGACGACCCCTGCCGGGTGCAGGGCAGAGCCCCTGCTTTGTCTCCTGTATGCAAAATACATAACCACCAAAAGAAAAAGCCGGAATCTTTCGATCCCGGCCCAAACAGCACACCAGTAATGATGCTGTGTTTTACTTCTTCGCTGCAGATTTGAGCTTCAGAGCCCAGAGTTCCGCAATATCTCTGGCCCCGTTATCACCCTCGACGGTGCCGAAGGTGGTGATGGCATCAGCAACACGACCACCGTCCATCTGAGCTTCACCAAGACGAAGTTTCGCCACGTTGACGTCAAATGGTCCCTTGGCAATGCCCTGTCTGATCAGATCGAGGCCCTTATCGACCTGTCCGAAGGTCACATAATTGTAGCCAGCCGTGATGAGCGCATTACCGCTCGGCGCCTGGGCAGCAGCAGCGGCATCAGAATCCGCAGAAGCCTTTTTATCCTCCACGGTTTTGACGACCAGCGCCTTCAGCTTCGCCTCGCGGGCGGCACCGGCATCTTTGCCGAGTGCGCCGGAAGCATAACCCTGATTCATGATGTTCAAAGCAACCTGCGGCAGGCCCATCTGCATGGCAATTTCTGTCGCATCCATGAAATCGCCCGTTGCGGTCAGGTTTCCGGCCGCAAGACGGATGCGATAGACATCAAGCTGAAGCGCCGGAGGCAGCTTCGGGTTGGTCACCAGACCATGCAGAAGCAGCGCCCAGTATTCCGGTTTCGGATAGTAGGTCGCCAGCAGGACATAGGTGTGCGTCATCGCCCCCGTGTCCTTCATCTGTGACTGGCAGGTGGCCAGAAGCTGAAGCTGGTTTTCCGTCGGAACTTTTTTCGCCCTGATGGTTTCGTCGATCATCGTCTGCTGGACGCGGGCGGCGTTTTTGAAGTCTTTCTGAAGATAGTAGGACTGAACAAGCAGAGTTTCCATCTGTTCGTTCGGACCGGCCTGCTTCAGATAGCGCTCGATCGCAGGGATGGCGTGCGCGTAATCCTTCGCCGTATAGGCCATGGTCGCTTCAGCCATCATCATCTGGGCTTTGGCGTCTTTGGGCGTGCGGGGCGAGGCGATCAGTTTGTCATAGGCCGATGTCGCGGCGGCGACATCACCGGACTGCGCCGCAACAGCCGCGCGCATCTGGTCGATCGTGTAGGACTCGTAGTCGTTTTTTCCCTTGATCGCGTCCGCATCGTTTACCGCCGCCATGGCTTTTGCGTAATTATGCGCGGCAAGTGCGGCCTGTGCGGCCTGCAGGGGTTTACCGACTGCGGGGCTGAGAACATCTGCGGCCTGCGCTGAGGAAACGCAGGAAACTGACAGGGGCAGGCAAAACACTGCGCCGGCGAGAAGCGCCATGCGCGACAGACGAAACGACATCAGGTCACTGTCCTTCCATGAACTGATCCTGACCTACAATACCCATCTTTGTAATGCCAAGTCTCTGCGCATCGGCAAGCACATGGGCCACGGTCTTATAATCAGCCAGGCGGTTTGGATGAATATGCATTTCCGGCTGATCCGGTCCCGAGGCCGCCTGCATGAAGCGCGACTGCAGATCAGCTTCACTGGTGATCGGGGTTCCGTTCCAGGAGATGCTGTTGTCGAAATCGATCGCCACAGTAACCACCTTCGGGTCCGGTGCGGACGACGGCGGCGGATTACCCTGCGGCAGATCCATCGAAACAGAATGGGTCTGGAGCGGAATGGTGATAATGAGCATGATCAGCAACACCAGCATCACGTCGATCAACGGCGTGGTGTTGATATCGACAATGCCTTCGTCTTCCGTCGTGCTCTCGGATCCGACATTCATGCCCATAGTGGCATTACTCTCTCACATTGTTTCCGCCGCGTCACATCACAGTCCGGCTGATGAGGGTGACGCCCGGAAACGGGTTCAGTCCGGCGCACCTGCCGCGCAGGGCGGCAGGTGCGGTTCTCAATCCGAATGGGGCTGCTCGGTGATGAAGTCGACGTGATAGATGCCCGCTTCCTGACAGATCGCGACCAGCTTGCCGACAGCTTCATACTTCGCGGCACCGTCGCCGCGGATCATGATCTGCGGCTGAGGTTTCAGAACGGCCACTTTCTCGAGCCGCGCCAGAAGATCGGCGCGTCCCTTGATCGGGGTCTCGTTCCAGTAGGCCGTGCCATCGGCCGTGACCGCCAGGGTAACATTCCCTGGCTTGATCTTGCTCGGCTGGTTGGCATCCTTTGGGAGCTGCACCTTCACCGTATGGGTCGCCACCGGAATGGTGATCAGGAAGATGATGAGCAGCACCAGCATGACGTCGACGAGGGGCGTCGTGTTGATCGCGGATACGACCTCGTCTTCGTCACCACCGCCTCCGACGGACATTCCCATGATCAGGCCACCCGGTTGGAGACGGTTGAGGTGGTCGGGGAGTTATCAGCACGGACCACGATCGTTTCGTGAGCCGCACCATGACGGAAACCACCGATAAGGATGGACTGCAGATCGGAGGCAAAGTTACGGACCTTGTCCATGGCGCCTTTGTTACGACGGACGAGGAGGTTGTAACCGAGCACGGCCGGAACAGCGGTGCCAAGACCAATGGCCGTCATGATCAGCGATTCACCGACCGGACCGGCAACCTTGTCGATCGAGGCCTGGCCCGCGATGCCGATGGCGGTCAGAGCGTGATAGATACCCCAGACGGTTCCGAACAGACCAACGAACGGTGAGGTCGAGCCGACGGTTCCGAGGAAGGCGAGGCCGCCCTGGAGGTTGTTCTGCACCGAGTCAACGGCGCGCTGGATCTGCGAGGACGTCCAGTCCGACAGATCGATAGATTCCTGCATCGTGCCTTCGTGATGCTCGGCGGAAACGATGCCGGTATCGGCGATATAGCGGAACGGCGAGGTCGACTTCAGGGAAGACGCGCCTTCCTGCAGCGACGGCTTGGACCAGAAATTTTTCGCGGCATCTTTAGCAGCGCCGAACAGCTTCGCCTGCTCGAAGAATTTGGTGATCATGATGTACCATGTGCCGACCGACATGATGACCATGATGACCAGAACGCCACGGGCGATGATGTCACCGTTCGCCCAGAGAGCACCGAGACCGTACGGATTTTCCTTCGGAGCAGCCGGCGGAGGCGGCGCATCGGAAGCAGGCGCCGGGGCGTCGGATGTTGCCGGAGCCGGGGCATCGGCCGCAGGGGCAGGCGCCGCGTCGGACGGAGCCGGAGCAGCATCGGCAGGGGCGGCCGGCGGTGCGGACGCGTCGGGAGCAGCTGCGGGCGCGGCATCCGGGGCCGGAGCGGCTGCAGGCGCCTGAGCGTCCTGAGCGAAGGCGACGACCGGGGCGGCCGTGCTCAGCAGCACCGCCAGCGCGGGAACAGCCATACCGGGAAGCGAAAAGCGGCGAAGCAGTCTTGTCATTTTAATCCTGGTCCTCGTCATGAGCAGCTGTCGTTTCCTGTATGACAGCTGCTGGTGAGATCGATACTGCACTGGGTGGTGACGATCAGTCGTCGCTCAGGCTGAAAGTAATCGTATAGGCGTGGTGGAACTCCTTGATCGGGACGCCGTTCGCGGTCGCCGGCTGGTATCTGGCCTTCCGGACATAATCGAGAGCTGCCCTTGCGAAATCCTGACCACCGGTCACGCTGGTGACCTTACAGTTGCTTGTCTCGCCGCTTGGTTCCACATCACAGACAACTGTCGCCTTGCCTTCACGACCTTCATCCTGAGCTTCCGAGGGATACTCAAGCTCGACATGGTTGATCGGACGCGAACCCGCGAGATGATCCGGAACGGGCGGCCCGACCGGCGCGGACGGAGACGGCGGCGACTGAACCGTTGCCGGCGGCATGGCCTTCGGCGGCGGTGTGTGCGTGACGTGCTGAATGACCTGCTGCGGCGGCGGCTGCACCTGAATCTTCGGCGGCGGAATATACGGCGGCGGCGGCGTGGTCATCTGCGGCGGCGGTGGAGGTGGCGGAGGTGGCGGTGGCGGCTTCACCTCCTTGATCACCTCGGTCTTGATCGGCGCGTGCGTCTCGGTTTTCGGCTGCTTATCAACCCACGTGTAGTAGATGACGCCCATAACCAGGGTCAGAAAGGCAACACCGCCGATACCGATGATCCGCTGCATCGGATTTCGTTGCTGTTGCGCGTAGTCCATCATACTGGAAACCTCCTCGACTTCGTCACCTGACTGCGCCGGCAGGTTTTACAAACCCGCAGACGCACAGCCGGCCTCTTCCGAACCGCTGACCATGCAGCCCTGTGACACTCCCCCGCCCCTCCTGTCGTCTGGACAAGGGCGACAGGCAGGACGGATCGAGCCTCTGGCTTCTCGATTGGGCTATCGACGGCGGGTGATGTCAAGAAAGATATTAACCGAAATGAAAACGTCCGTGGTAAGAGCAGGAAGCACAAAAATTACGCAGGTTTCATTTCTGTGTAAGAACGGCGGATGACAGCCACATGGCAGCCTCGCCATCAGCGCATACTCAGAAAACTGCCTGCAAAACGGGCGATCATATTTCTGATCATTTTTACGACTCAGTCCGGCTGACACGGCGAAACCGGTCTGACGGGCCGGTTTCCACGCTCACACAATCTCGCCGGATCGCGTTTTTATACTCCGGAATTGTTTCACCGCTGTTTCGGACAGGAAAAACACAGAATCGGCTGCGACAGGACCTTACCGGACAGAGTGCGAAACGCGCAGCACCGCTTTCGGTTCCCTTATCATGATGCCGGAAACGTATCCGGATGGCCTTTCAATCCGATTTATCATTTAATATATAAAATTCAATTATTCAGTATAATAATATATTAATCAGGAAGATGTCTCATGAGTCTGCGACAAAATATTGCGGACGCGCGATTTTATAAGTCTGGCGGAAAAACTGGCCGGATTGTGAAGAAAGTGCCCGTTCCGGAAGCAGAAACGGACCGCCTCTGAGAATCAGAGACGGCCCGCTTCATGTTTCGATTCATAACAACCGGTCTGCTGCCGCAGGCTACTGCGCGGAAGCACTCGCCTCCGACCGTGTTGCGCCAACCCGGGCGGCAAGCGAAGCAGCCATGAAATCGTCCAGATCACCGTCGAGCACGGCGTCCGGATTGCCTTTCTCCACATTGGTGCGGAGATCCTTGACCATCTGATACGGGGCAAGAACATAGGAACGTATCTGATGACCCCAGCCGATATCCGTTTTCGCGGCCTCAGTCTGAGCGGCAGCGGCTTCCCGCTTCTGCAGTTCGGCTTCGTACATCCGGGCGCGGAGCATATCCATGGCCGTAGCACGGTTACGATGCTGCGACCGGTCGGTCTGACAGGCGACGACGATGCCTGTCGGGATATGGGTGATACGGATGGCGGATTCGGTCTTGTTGACGTGCTGTCCGCCAGCACCGGAGGCGCGGAACGTATCGACCTTGAGGTCGGCTTCGTTGATGTCGATCTCGATCGTGTCGTCGATGACCGGGAAGACCCAGACGGACGCGAAAGAGGTCTGACGGCGGGCGGCAGCGTCGAATGGCGAGATGCGCACGAGCCTGTGCACGCCGGCCTCGGTTTTCAGCCAGCCATAGGCATTGGGACCCGAAACCTGGATCGTCACAGATTTCAGACCGGCCTGCTCACCCTCCGAGCTTTCCATCAGCGTGATCTTGTAGCCATGCGCTTCCGCCCAGCGGGTGTACATCCGCAACAGCATTTCAGCCCAGTCCTGGGCTTCCGTGCCACCGGCGCCGGCATTGACCTCAAGGTAGCAGTCATTGGAATCGGCTTCACCGGAAAGCAGGCTTTCCGTCTCGCGCCGTTTGGCTTCCTCGGCCAGACGACGCAGCGTCTTAGTGGCCTCGGCGACCATATCGGCATCGCCTTCGTCCTCAGCCATGGCGACGAGTTCGAGGCTGTCCTCCACCTCGTTTTCGAGGTTCTGCACGCCTTCGATCTGATTGGCGAGCAGTGTGCGCTCCCGCATCAGCTTCTGCGCGGCCTCGGCGTCGTTCCAGAGATCGGGGTCTTCGACCCTGTTGTTCAGTTCGGCAAGTCTGCCCTGTGCGACATCCCAGTCAAAGATGCCTCCTCAGCAGCGCGACCGACTGCCTGATCTGTTCGTTGAGCGCTTCCGTCTCGGCGGACATGCGACCGCACTCCATCCCGTAGTTGTGAGACCGGCCTCAATACAGGCCGCCCATGCCGATGTCACCCCCGGCAGGCTGTTTCGGCGGCGGCGGTGCGGCCGGGGCGCCAGGGATTCCCGGTTTTCCCGGCGCCGGTGGCTGCTGCTCCGTAACGGAAACCATGTCGCTTTCTGAATCCGGCAGATTCTCGGCGCCGGTATCGGCGGCGGTCAGCTCGCCGGTCCCGGCGGTTCCGGCGAAGTTCGAGCTCTGGCCAGGAGACTGATCCTGCTTGAACGCATCGACGGTCACACCGCGTCCGGTATCGTAGCGGACCAGCGTATCGCCGTCGGGAACCCTGAAATCGAGGCTTGGCCGGCCAGCGAGCGCGGTTTTCATGATCCGGTTCCAGATTGGCCCCGCAATGGCGCCGCCGGTCTCATTCTTTCCGATGGACTGCGGCGTGTCGAAGCCGATCCAGACCACCGTCACGAGATCGGCGGAATATCCCGCAAACCAGGCGTCATTGAAATCCTGGCTGGTGCCGGTCTTGCCGGCGATCGGATGATCGATCCCCTGCCCGGCCTGAATCCCGGTGCCGCGACGGATCACATCCTGAAGCATGGTTGTGATCTGAAAGGCGCTGTCGGCGCTCGCGATCGGTGCGCGAACATCAGCGATGGCAGGAATGGCATCCCGCCCCGGCACGACGAGAGCAGGCGCCGGCGGCGTGGCCGAAGACGCATTGCCAGCCCCGGGTGAAGCACCCTGAGCCGGCGAACCCTGCACAGGGGACACCGCAGTGGACGGCCCTTCGGCGCCACCCTGATCGGCGGCCGGGAAGACGGCATCCGGAACAGCGCCGGGGGCCGGAGGCGGCGCATCCGGCTGCGCGGTCGTAAGAGCGAGCCCCGCGGGACGCCAGATGACATGGCCGTTGCGGTCCTGGACATCGTCGATCAGCGTCGGCGTGACCTTCTGACCTCCGTTGGCGATGGTCGCATAGGCGCCGGCTTCGCGCAGAACGGTTGTTTCCACCGCGCCAAGAGCGGCGGGCAGCACATGCGGCATGGTCTCGACCAGGCCGACATCGGTGGCGATTCTGGCCACGCTTTTCATGCCGATATGGGCGGCCAGACGGATGGTCACGAGATTGCGGGATTCACGCAGCGCGTCATGCAGGGTGGTCGGTCCCCAGAAATCCTTTTCATAGTTATTGGGATGCCAGCTGCCGTAGGAAACCGCTGAATCCTCGAACTGCTGCGACGGAGAAATCCCCTGCTCCATGGCGGCGAGATAGACGAACGGCTTGAAGGAGGAGCCGGGCTGGCGAAGCGCCTGGGTGGCACGGTTGAACTGCGAGGCCGCGAAAGACCAGCCGCCGACCATCGCCAGCACGCGCCCGGTGTGAACATCCATTGTGACGGCAGCGCCCTCGATCCTCGGGATCTGACGAATGGCGACGCGATTTTCTTCGGCCTGCGGTTCAACCATCAGCACGTCGCCCGGACGCGTGGCACGGAAGACGCGCATCCAGCCGAGATCGCGGGCAAGAAGGAGACCGTGACGGGGCGACCCCGAGGCGGCTGTGCCTTCGATCCAGCCGACACTCCCGCGCGCGGAATCAAGCACGACGGCGAGCCGCCAGCGATCGGGCATCCCGGCAGGCGCGGCCGTGGTGGCCAGGCGGGACATCCAGACTTCCTCCTCCGTGCCGGCGGTGATCCCATCCAGATGGCTCACCGGACCACGCCAGCCACCATGCGAGCGGTCATAGGCAGCCAGACCGTCCCGCAGGGCGTCTGTCGCCACGGACTGCAGGGCCGGATCAAGACTGGTATGGACGTTCAGACCGCCCTGCATGGTCTGCTGGGTGCCGTAACGCTCGATCAGTTCGCGGCGCACCTCCTCGCCGAACCACTCGGAACCGGGAACGGGACCGGGACGGTGAAAGTTTTTCGCGATGATGGGTTCGGCCTGTGCCGCAGTCGCGGCCTCACGCGAAATCGCACCGATAGCGACCATTTCACCGAGCACCAGATTACGGCGCATCCGGGCGGCATCCGGGTAGCGGAGCGGATTATAGTTGGTGGGCGATTTCGGCAGAGACGCAAGGACGGCGGCCTCGGCATCGTCGAGCTGATCGAGCGGTTTGGCGAAATAGGTCTGGGCGGCGGCGGCGATGCCGTAAGCGCCGTCTCCGAGATAGATCTCGTTGAGATAGATTTCGAGGATCTTCTCTTTCGGCAGAACCTGCTCGATGCGCATGGCCAGCAGAGCTTCGCGGGCCTTGCGCTGGAACGAGACGGCATTGTTGCCGATGAGCATGATACGGGCGACCTGCTGGGTGATGGTCGAGGCCCCCATCGGCCTGTGGCCCTTGCCCCGTGTCATGTCGGTAAGACCGGCACGGATGATGGCGAGCGGATCGACGCCGGCATGAGTCCAGAATTTATGGTCCTCGGCGGCAAGAAAAGCATTCTTCACGCGGTCCGGGATAGCGGAATACGGCACGAAGATGCGGCGCTCGGCGGCGAGTTCGGCGATCAGCCGATCATCGCCGGAATAGAGACGACTCATGACCAGCGGCTCATAGGACCGCAGTCCGTCCACCGTGGGCAGTCCCGCGACAATGCCGGAATACTGCTTCCAGATGACGATGCCGCCGACCGCCGTGCCAAGGAGAAGGACGGCCAGGGACGAACCAAGAACATTGCGCCACATGCGGAAGCGCGGGCGGCGGGGCGGAAGCCCCCCGAAAGGTCCGCCACCCCCACCGCCTGATCCGTTTCCTCCAGCGGAACCGCCCCCAGATCCGGAACCGCCCGCGATGTTGTCCGGTGTGCGGCCACCCAGACGGTCCTCACCAGTCACACGCCAGCCATTGTCATGGTTTTCAGAAGCAAACCGGCCCGGACCGCCGGGGCACGGCAGCCGGACAAACCTGCCAGCTGAAGAAATGCCACCACAATAGCCGGCATATGACGGGACGGCCTGGAGAACAGCGGAATACAGACGGGACATCATGGCGGCTCTCTAGCATCCTCATAATCGGCCGTCGCCCCCGGAGCCGCGGGAATTCGACGAAGGTCGTCTCTTCGTTCCGGCAGCGCCACGCCGGCATGGCCGCGCCAGGATGCTCATGCCACATGCCGCCGGACTGTGGCAGCAGACTCTGACCGTACTTATGGCGGTTTTATGGCCTGTCAGTACCAGACCGAAAATATAAGGCGGCAATCTGTCCGGCCGGCGTGAGCAACGGTCAGGGACAGCGATCACGGACCCGCGCGTTTCGTGCCGGATCAGTCCGTAAGGATGACACGGCTGACAGCGTCGCGCACCCGGTGGGAGTCAGGCGAGGTCAGGCTGGAGAACCATGTTGAGAGCCGCCCCTGCCGGTCGATGACATATTTGAAGAAATTCCATCGCGGATGAGCCAGGAAGCCCCCCTGGGCGGAGAGCCATCTGAAAAGCGGCGTCGCCTGGGCGCCTTTCACATGGCATTTCTCCGTCATCGGAAAGCTGACGCCATAATTCCGCGAGCAGAAAGTGGCGATGTCGGTTGCATCGCCAGGTTCCTGACGGCCAAAATCGTTGCTCGGCACGCCGAGCACGACCAGTTCATGCCCTGTTTCCGACCAGAGCGCCTGAAGGCCTTCATACTGGGGGGTGAAACCGCATTTAGACGCCGTGTTGACAATCAGCATCGGTTTGCCGCGCCAGGCGCTCAGATCGACGGTTCCGCCTGTGAGACCGGGCAGGCTGAAATCGTAGACGCATGACATGACGGCATCCCTTTCGTACGGCACGTTTTCTCGTTCCTGTCTTTCAGTCAGGTGCCAGCGTCTCCGGTTTTTGTCGAGGGTCCGGGCTGGACAGGCAGCCGCGCGACGGTGAGAGTTGGCCGGAAATCTGATTCGGACCCGGACTGATGCCTGTTCTGCGCGGCCTTGCTGCCATCCTGTTTTTTGTGGCGGTGGGAGTCGCTTTTTCAACCAGCCGCCGGGCGATCCGGCCACGGGTCGTTCTGGCGGCTCTGGCGGCACAGTTTCTGGTCGGGGCGGTCGTGCTTTTCGTACCGCCCGGACGGGCGGCGCTGCACGCGGTATCGGCGCTGGTGGGCGACGTGCTGGCGTGCGGCGCGGAAGGAACGGCTTTTCTGTTTGGACCGCTGGTCGGTCCGGACATGCAGCGCGTCTTTCCGGGCGGGGCATTCATCTTCGCCTTTCAGGTTCTCACCGAGATCATCTATGTCAGCGCGCTGATCTCGGTTCTGTATCATTTCGGGATCATGCAGCGCCTGGCGGAGGTGATCGGCTCGCTGCTGCGCCGGATCATCGGCACATCAATTGTCGAATCGTTCTCCGCCGTCATCACCATTTTCATCGGCCAGAGCGAGATGCCGGTGGCCATCGCCCCTTACCTGCCACGTATAACCGATGCAGAACTGTTCGCCGTGATGTGCAGCGGCACGGCATCCGTGACCGGTTCAGTCCTGGCGGGATACGCGGCGCTGGGCGTGCCGATGGATTACCTGATCGCCGCCTCTTTCATGGCCGTTCCGGGCGGCCTCCTGTTCGCTCGTCTGCTGATGCCGGCGACCGAGCCGCCGCTGATCACGGATATGCGGGCCCTTCGCGAACCGGCGGACATAGAAATCCCGGACACCGCGACCGGAAAGCCGCACGGCTCCGCGAATGTTTTTGAGGCGATCGCCACCGGGGCCGCGGCCGGAACACAGGTTGCGGTCGCCGTGGCGGCGATTCTGGTGGCGTTCATCGGCCTGATCGCTCTGGTCAACCGGATTCTGGCAGCGGCAGGGACTATGCTCGGATTCGGCGCCCTGTCGCTGGCCGGACTGCTGGGCCATGCCTTCGCGCCTCTGGCCTGGCTGATAGGCGTCCCCTGGGACGAAGCGGGCACGATTGGCGGGATTATCGGCCAGAAACTGGCTTTCAATGAGTTCGTGGCCTATGTCAGCCTGTCCCCGCATATTCAGGCAGCGACGCTCGACCGGCACAGCATCGCCATCGCCTCTTTCGCGCTGTGCGGGTTCGCGAATCTGTCGTCGATCGGAATTCTCATCGGCGCTTTCGGCAGCGTGATCCCCGAGCGGCGGAGCTTCGTGGCGCGGATGGGCGCGCGGGCAGTTCTGGCCGGTTCTCTCTCGAACCTGACAAGCGCGGCGATCGCCGGTCTCTTCATGGGCTGAAACGGGCCGCGCCGGCCGCGCTTCTGCTACAATCCGGTTACGATCAGATGATGGCGGGCAGGGTAAAATTATGCCACGCTGCAGCGCGGCCGTTCCGTGGGCCGGTCTTCGGACCGAAGCAAAGCAGTGCCAGCGTATTTCACAATCGCGCCGACGCTGTTACCACTGTTTCTGCTGTCCCGGAGTCAGGCCGGATGGGGAACCATTGGCGCGATCCGGGGTTTATTGTCGCTGTTAACAGCGCACCGGGAATGCCGTCCGGTCCGGGAGATTCTGCCTTTCATGCCGCTGCCATCCAGCCCGACCCTTCATGACAATGCTGGCGGTCCCAGCCAGACCATTCCGAAAAGGAACGTGCGCGTGCCCCGACCGATGCTGGCAGCTGCTTTTTCTCTCACCGTTTCGGGACTCGTGACGAATCCTTCACCGGTTTTCGCAGCCGTTCAGGGAGGTGCGACAATTCTCGCCGTGTCACAGAGCGCCGCGGACACGGGAACAGCCTCGGCGGACCGCCTGGTCTTCCGGCTGCAGGAAGCCAGCCTCGGACCCGGCTATGGCTGGGGCACCGGCGTTCTGCATTACAAAGGGCAGGATTACGCCGTGAAAGTCTCAGGCGGCGGCGGACCGGCGATCGGATATTCCCATTCCTGCGCCGAAGGCTCGGTTAATAATCTCGGCTCGGTCGATGATTTCGACAGCACCTTCTGGTCCGTCGGAGCAGAGGCGACGGCGGGAAGCGGGGCCGGAACGATGGCGCTGCAGAACGGCCGCGGCGTTGAACTGCATCTCTCCACCCGCACAAGCGGCGCACGACTGTCGGCCGAGACGGCGCGTTACCGCTTCCGGGTGCTGGGGCCTGCGAAGACGAGCTTCGAGAGTTCGCGCTGCCCGGGCTGAAATGCGACAGCCCGCCGTGATGTGATCGGCGGGGAAAATTCCCGGCTGTACGCGATAACATGACCGGAGAGGACCGCCTCCGGCCACGCTGTTTCCGCAGTCTGAACGCTCAGACCATAGTACCGACCGAACCCCCGTCGACACGGAGCACGGCGCCGGTTGTGAATGTGGCCGTGGCCGAGACGAGATAAGCGATCGCGTCTGCGACCTCTTCCGCCCGGCCGCGACGTCTGACGGTCATCATCGGCCGCTCCTTATCGATAAAGGTTTTTACGGCTGTCGCGATATCGACACCGTCACGTTTCGCACGTTTTTCCATCATGGCATCGGTCATCGGGGTCTCGATGAAGGCGGGAGAGACGCAGTTAACAGTGATGCCGTCCGGGCCATAGGTGGAGGACAGCCCTTTCGAAAGGCTGAGAAGCGCCGCCTTTGAAGCGCAGTAAGGCAGTTCATCAGTGTAAGGCTGCACGGCGTCTTCGGACGCAATGAAGACCACCCTGCCCCATCCTTTTTCACGCATTGCCGGAATGAAGCTCCGGGCCACACGCAGCGCGGTGAGAAAATTGACATCGATGACCCGGCGCCAGTCTTCTTCCGTCAGGTCATGAAACAGGCCGGTCGGACCGGTGATGCCAGCGGCGGAGACGACGATATCCGGATCTCCCATTCCGTCGCGCACCGCCCCGTGCAGGGCACGGACCTGTTCCGGATCGGTCAGATCGGCGGCGAACCCCCTGACCTCACCAAATGCGCGGAGTTTTTCTGCGGCAGCGTCAACAGAGTCCTGTTTCATGTCGCTGAGCGCCACACGTACTCCTTCACGAAGCAGGCGCTGCGCGGTCTGAAAGCCGATCCCCGAGTCTCCCCCCGTTACGAGAGCAAGCCGGCCGCTAATTCCGAGATCCACTGTCGTTCTCCTGTCTGATGTGCGTCTTCTGACAATCAAACAGACGAACCCGCGCAATGGTTCAGACGGGAATGCTGTCCCGCTCCCGGCATCCAGCAATCTGCCCAGGCGAAACCGGGCGCGACATCCGATAACCCGTCCTGCATCGCAGCCCATTCCTGAGACTGTCACGGGCCAGGAATCGGATGCATCCGACGCCGGAGCGCCTCGACACGGCCCTTCCGCCGGTCGCGAGACCGGTCCCGGCTTTCGGGCCTGAACCACTGCCGGTCAGCGAAAGGGAAGAAACCGGCACTTTCAGCAATCTGCAGGCAAGGCAGGTCAGACGGCCTGCGGTGTCGCCCCGGCCGGCGGCGTCGCACGATCCTGCGTTTCCTTCAGAGCGACCGCCGCACCGAGAACACCGGCCAGACTGGCGGAAACATCGCTCGGCACGATAATGGTGCTGTTATTGCGGGCGATGTCTCCAAGCAGATTCATCTGCCGGATCTGCATGGCGCCGGGCATTGTGGTGTACAGAGACGCGGCTTTCACGATCTGCTCGGCGATCTGCACCTCCGCTCCGGCCAGGGTAACGCGGGCCTGACGTTCACGCACAGCCTGTTCCTGGGCGCTCATGGCGTTCTGAAGCTCCTGCGGAATGAGAATATCCTTGATTTCCACACGCTCGATTTCAACACCCCATTCATTCGTCTTTTCCATGAGGCTGTCTTTCAGGGCACGGTCGCAGGCCTCGCGATCATTCAGCAGTTCCGTCATGTCGCGCGAACCGGCGAGCTCCCGCAGGGTGGTCTGGGCGATTCCATAGACGGCGCCCTGATAATTCCCCACTTCCAGCAGGGCGTTGCGGGCATTGGTGACGCGCAGGAAGACGATAGCGTCGATATCGAGCGGAACCATATTGCGGGACAGAATTTTCTCGGCGGTGATGGTCTGGGTCTGCAGACGGGTATCGACCTTCGCGTAGGCAGACCGCAGATACGGGAAGGTGAAATAAAACCCGCTTCCGGCCGTGCGATGGTATTTACCGAAACTGAGCAGAACGGTCTGTTCGAATTCGTTGTTGAACCCGATCAGTTTCAGAAATCCGACAACAAGAAAGATGACCAGACCGATGAGAACCGGCGTGAGAGCAGCCATCAGAGAAGATCCCCGGACAAAGTGGTGAAAGACGAGACGGACCAGGTGCGACAGACCATGAAACTGGCCGTGGGCGGTATGAAATTTAACGCTCATCATCGCGGCCGTCGGTTATGACGGACCGGATCGCCAGAATGACGTCTTCAGGCGGGACACCGCGGGTCAGCGCTTTGCAGACAGCTTCTTCGGCGATTTTATGGGAAATGATTTCGCGTCTTCTGAGATTTCCGGACTGATCGGGCAGCGGATCGGTCACGAAGGTTCCGCGTCCGCGCTGGACGTCGAGCAGACCTTCTCGGGCAAGGGTATGGATGGCCCTGATGACCGGATCGCTGTTGACCGAGAGCGTCAGGCTGAGTCTGCGGATGGTCGGGAGCTGGCTTCCCGGCGTGAGTCTGCCGGTCGCGATCAGGCTGCGGAGCTGATTCGCGATCTGGATATAGAGCGGTTCGCCGGTACTGGCGAGGATGATGGAAGGGAAATCCATCTGCGCGGAAGCGATCCTGTTCCGGTGTTACGGAACACCATAACAGAAGATCAAATCTGTCCGTCAACGAAAAAAGATGTTTGTATCGTTTACGAAGATACTGAGCAGGGAGAGATGGTGGCCGGTGCTTCCGCCCGACCCCCGCAAAGAGAAGCGATTCCTCTGATCCCGTTTAACGGATTGAAGGCATCCACGGCCCCTTTTCGGGGGCCGGACAGCACCTGGCCCTGTCCGGGAATGGCTCATACATACGAAAGACATCAGGGATGAAAAAACTTCGCGCCGGTCTGGTGATTCTTCTGACAGGCACCGCTCTTCCCGCCTTTGCGGCCGAGCCTGTACTGGTCATTCATGGCGGCGCCGGAGTAATAAAGAGCGATCTGACGCCGGACCGCGTAAAGGTGGTCCGTGCGGGGCTCGAACGGGCGTTGCAGGCGGGATACGCGCGGCTGAAAGCGGGGAAGCCGGCGACGGATGCCGTGGAGGCGGCGGTGCAGGTTCTGGAGGATGACCCGAACTTCAATGCCGCGCGGGGCGCGGTGTTCACGCATGACGGGCAGAACGAGCTCGATGCGGCGATCATGGACGGCGCGACGCTGAAGGCCGGGGCCATTGCAGGCGTGCGACATGTACGCAACCCGGTGACACTGGCGCGGGCGGTGATGGATCACTCGCCGCATGTGTTTCTGATCGGCGATGGCGCTGAGGCGTTCGCGAAGGAACAGGGCATCGCACTGGTGGAAGCATCATATTTCCGCACGGACCGGCGGTGGCGGCAGTTGCAGAAGGCACTGGAGAAGGACCGGCTGAAGCAGGCGAAGGAAGCGGACGCGCATCATGGCACGGTGGGCGCGGTGGCGCTGGACCGGGAGGGACATCTGGCGGCAGCAACCTCGACAGGAGGGCTGACGGACAAGCTTTGGGGGCGTGTCGGGGATTCTCCGCTGATTGGCGCGGGGACTTACGCGAATGTGGGCTGTGCGATGTCAGGAACCGGATGGGGCGAGTATTACATCCGCACGGTGGCGGCGCATGAGATCTGCATGCGGGTGACAATGATGCATCAGCCGCTCGGCGAGGCGGCGGAAGAGGTCATCAATCACGAGATTCCAAAACTCGGTGGCGATGGCGGAGCCATTCTTGTCGACAGTGCCGGGAATATTGCGATGCCGTTCAACACGGACGGAATGTATCGCGGCTGGATCGGCAAAGACGGCGTCACTCATGTGGCGATGCTGAAGGGGGAGTGAAGCGGCGCTCTCTGTTATATCAGAGACTGCTTCAAAATCTGCTCGCGAAACTTCTGTCCAGTTATAAAGAAGTTTGTGGTGAAGCTTTTTTCAAAAAGCTGCAGGGAACGCCGCCTTTTTGAAAAAAGGCGGCCCCCGGAAACTTTTGTTTTTATCAAAAATTTATTGTGAAGTGCTCTCTGAGCCTGCTTGATGCAGGCAGATGGCCGGACCTCAAAAAATATAACATCATCAGCTTATTATAAAAGCTTTTGTGTATTCAGGGCTTTTGAAACAGTCTCGTGGCGGAAATCATGTTGCGGAAATCATGTTCCGGAATGCACCCTGAAATCTCTCGCCAGAAGTATCTCAGGATGCATTCCGCCCGCCAGCGTCAGAATGTAATACCTGAGCGTACACCAATGATGTTCCCGCCAGTCGCGCCGAGATAAGCGCCGGCTTTATTGTCCACATGGGCATGGGTGTAGTTCAGCATGATGCGCATATAATTCACGATATACCAGTTGACACCAACGGTCGCGGACCAGGCTTTCGTGCCACCGGGGATATCCCAGGCGTCGAGCCAGTCGCCACGGGCGGCGATTTCCCAGGCGCCGATGCCGCCATCGGGGACGGGATCGAGGACGCGGGGCATGGCCCACTGGCCGGTATGGGCGAAGTAGTTCGGGGTTTCGCCGGTCAGGAATATGCCGGCCTGAAGGCTGGCGGCCTGGATGGTTCCGGCGCGATACGGGAAGGTTTGCGCGCCGTAGGTGTTGCGGAACTCCATGTGTCGGGCGCCGTATTCGCCAAGCGCCCAGGCGCTTTTCCAGATTCCGAACAGTTCCAGACCACCCGCAAGGGAATTCGCAATCGGACCGGAATTGATGCGTGCGGCGAAAGCGTCGTCGGTACGGGCGAGAAGACGGGTGGACTGCGAGAAGGTGGCAGCGGGTTTGACGTCTTCGTAAAAACCCCACGCGCCGAGATGGATCAGGCTGGTTTTCGTCCGCCAGGGAATCCAGTGAGTCCGCAGTTCGTAGGTCATATCGTCGCGGACATTATTGGTGATGTTTGCGGAATTAATGTCATCGCCGGTGATCTGGGCTGACACATGCCAGCTTTTTCCGAAGATCTTGAAAGCGCCGCCGAGGCCGTACCAGCCTTTGACGGGCAGAAGGGCATTGGCGACGATATCGCGATCGAGGAAGACAGTCTGATCGGAGCCGCCGGAACCGTCGAAGGTACGCTCGTTGAATTTGTTGCCGAGCGTGTATTCGACGAGATGACCGGCCATTTTGTCGCTCCAGGTCGCGTAGGCGCTGACCACGGAAAGCTCGTCGTTGGAGTAGTCGCCTTCGAACACCCAGGAAAGCTGTTTTGCCCGCCCCTCAATACCGAGACGCGCGGCACGGAGCGTGGTGCGCGAGACGTTCTGGGCGGGAAAACGCGATCCGAAGGCACCGCCGTAATCGGCGAGGATGCGGCCACGAAGACGGAAGGAATACTCACCATCAGGCGTGGTCAGTTCGGGCAGCCCTTTGCCCCAGTTCAGCACCAGTCCGCCCACTGTTGTCGTGCGCGAGGAGGAGGGAATGGAGGAAGCGACACCCATGACGGGGGCCGAACCGGACGGCATGGCGGAGACCGCGCCGGAAGTGCCGGGCGCGGCCGGCAGGAGCGGATAGGTCGCATGGGTTGTTGTGAACACACTGGTGCCGCCGGCGGGCGCACCACTGGCGGCGAAAACAGGCGTGACATCCTCACCTGGCTTTGCCGTGCGCAGAACCGTCCGGTTCGCCGCCGGCAGTGTGTTCATCGGCAGCGTATCCATCGGCAGGGAGACGCCGTGCGAGGGCAGCCGGGTGGTGTGCGCACGGGTGTTTCCGACAACCGTCGAAGGCTTCGTCTGCTTTTCGACAGCATCGAGCCGGGCCTGCAGATCGTGGATCTGCTTCGCCTGGGCTTTAACAAGATCGGCCAGAGCCCATACATCCACGCCACTGGTTGCAGTTGCGGCAACGGGAGCGGATTTCGGGGTGGCGAAGGCGGCATCTGATCCGATGGCGAAAGTGGCGCTGCCGGTGAGAAGGGCGAGGCGGGTGACGATATGGCGTGACCCTGCCTTCGCAACGCGCGCGCCGCGTGTGGCGCGCGAAACAGTATTCGTCATTAAGAAATTTTTCCGGCCTGGACTTTGTAGGGGCGGGCGAAAAGGGCAGCGACAAGACCGCAGGCGGCGGCTACGGAAAGCCAGGCCCCAGGCATGGCGCGGTCGCCGGTCATGTGAATCAGCCAGGTGCAGAGCGTGGGCGTGAAACCCCCGATGCAGGTGGCGGCGCTGTAGGCCAGGGAGAAGCCGGTCGTACGGATGCGCGGCGGGACGATTTCGGTAAGATACGCCACGGCGGCACCGTTATAGGCGCTGTAGATGATGGCCAGCCAGATCTCGACAGTCAGAAGCCGGACAAAGGACGGGGCTGAGACAAGCCATGACATGGCAGGCCATGCGGTGAGGATGGCGATAAGCGTCGCGGCGATGAGCAGCGGACGGCGGCCTATCCGGTCGGAGAGAGCACCGAACAGCGGGAGCAGCACAAAGTTGGAAAGGCCGACGCAGAGAGTCACGACGAGACTGTCACGCGAGGCGAGATGAAGAACACTGCTTCCAAAAGACGGGGTATAGGCGGTGATGACGTAGAAAGAGGTCGTGGTCATCAGGACCATGAGCACGCCGATGGTGATGATTTTCCATTCTGTAACGAGGGTACGCAGCACCTCGCCGATTTTCGGCGGCGCATGAGTGGCGGCGAAGGCTTCGGTTTCCTGCAGATTGCGACGCAGGAAAAACAGGACCGGGACGATCAGGCAGCCAATGAGCAGCGGAATACGCCAGCCCCAGGCGGACATGGTCGGCGCGGGCAGGAAGGTGGTGAGCGCGACACCGATGGCGGCGGCGGCCACGACGGCGATCTGCTGGGAGGCGGACTGGAAGGAAACGACGAAGCCCCGCGTCTTCGGAGTGGCGATTTCGGCCAGATAGACGGAGGTGGAACCAAGCTCGACGCCGGCGGAGAAGCCCTGAAGGAGACGGCCGCAAAGGACGAGCAGCGGGGCGAGAAGGCCGATCTGCGCGTAGCCGGGCGTGAGAGTCAGCGAGAGTGTTCCGATGGACATCAGCGTCAGGGTAAGGATGAGGCCCCTGCGACGGCCGATGCGGTCCACATAGGCGCCGAGGATGATGGCTCCAAGAGGACGCATGAGGAATCCGGCGCCGAACGTGGCGAAAGACATCATCAGTTCAGCGTAGGGGTCGTCCGACGGGAAGAAAGCACGACCGATGGCGGCGGCGTAATAGCCGAACACCATGAAGTCATACATTTCGAGCATATTGCCGCTGGCCACCTGCATGGCGGCGCGGACGCGCTGGCCGGTCGTCATGGGAGGTGCATGAGGGCGGGAGGCTGTCGATGTGACATCGTGGTGCAGCGTGGAGGAAGCGGCAGTCGTGCCTGAAAACTCAGTCATATAACCCGGTCTTGTTATTGTTTGTCACCGTAATGCCATTCCCTGCATGGCAATTCTTCCCTCGTCCAACCGCAAAACCGTGATCCGGAACGAATTTCTTTTCACCGTTACCATGCTGCATCACTCTCCGTCTTGCGTCCGCCAGGGCGGAGTCCTATCGGGGCATCCATGAATGCCTCACGCTGTTCCGGCCATGACTGACGGTCCCCTGATCTGGATTCTGGCGGGCGAAGCCAGTGGCGACGTGCTGGGAGCACGGCTGATGGCGGCGCTGCGGCACCGGCGGCCGGATCTGCGCTTTGCCGGGATCGGCGGACACCGGATGCAGGAGAGCGGGCTGGAAAGCCTGTTTCCGATGCAGGAACTGGCGGTGATGGGGCTGGTGGAGATCCTGCCCCGGATTCGCAGCCTGTCGCGTCGCCTGGATGACGCAGTGCGTCATATTGAAGCAATACAGCCGGATCTGGTGGTGACGATCGACAGCCCCGGCTTTGCGCTGCGCCTTCTGCGGCGAATTGCGCCGCTGGGCATAAAGCGGGTGCATTATGTGGCGCCACAGGTCTGGGCCTGGCGCGAACATCGGGTGAAGAAATTTCCCGGCCTGTGGGACCGGCTGCTGGTGCTGCTGCCGTTCGAGGAGCAGTTTTTCCGGCGACACGGGCTGGATGCCCGGTTTGTCGGGCATCCGGTTTTACAGTCGGGCGCCGATAAAGGCGATACGGCCCGTTTCCGGGCACGTCACGGCCTTTCAGATAAAGCGCGCGTGCTGATCCTGATGCCCGGAAGCCGGCGTTCAGAAGCCCCGCGCCTCCTGCCGGTTTTCGGCAGGATGCTGTCGCTGCTGCGACAGAAACTGCCGGATGTCGTTCCGGTAATTCCGGTTTCCCCGGTTGTGGCGGAAACCGTACTGAAAGCCACGGCGGACTGGGCGGTGCGGCCGGTTATCATAACGGATGCTCACGACAAGCACGACGCTTTCGCGGCAGCGGAGGCGGCGCTGACCAAGTCCGGGACATCGACGCTGGAACTGGCGCTGGCGGGCGTGCCCATGGCGGTGACATATCGGGTCAATCCGGTGACAGCGGCGATCGCACGGCGCCTGATCCGTGTGCCGTATGTGGCGATGGTCAATCTGCTGGCGGGAAAGGCCCTTGTTCCCGAACTACTGCAGGAACAGTGCCGGCCGGATCTGCTGGCGGCAACAGTGGTGCGGCTGATGACCGATCCCACGGCCGCCGCGGATCAGAAGGCGGGATTTGCCGGAGTGCTGGCCGGATTACGGGCTGCGGGAACAACGGAGCCGGCGGACGCCGCAGCAGCGGAGATCCTGGAACTGCTAAAGCCCTGAGCGACCGCGGAGATGACGGAAAATACCGTCCGGCCCGGACGCGGGTCCAATGAGTCCGCTTCCGGAGCAGACGATCATCACCTGGCTCTGCTCTGCTGTTCCGGAGAATGTTCTGTCCGGCCCGGACAACTGCGTGACACCTGCGTCCGGCCGGATGAATCCCTAGCGGGAATGATGAGGCTTTGCCTCACGCACCTGGAAAGCGACCATCTTCCTGGACCCGCCGAGAAAATGAAACTCGACATTGACGGTCGAGCCCTGACTGACCGTCACACCCGGCGCCACGTGGCAGACAAGGTGATAGCCTCCTGGCGGAAAGACCAGCGTTTCCTTGGGCGGCACTGTCAGATGGGTGAAAAGATCTCTGGTCAGGGTCGAGACCTCGAGGTCGGTATGATACCCGAACATTCCTTCACAGGAGGGCGACGTTATGCGATCGATCAGATGTGCCGCATCCGACGTATTCTCAACGGAGAAATAGGCCGCGACCAGATCGGCACCGGCGCCGACATGCTGCATCCAGGCATCATGAACCGCGATATCACCGGCGGCATTTTCCTGTCCGGGGACAGACGCGCCAACCGCACCGGCACGCATTTCGGCTTCCTGCCCGAGGGAGCTTTTCATCGGCTCAGGCTGCCCCGCATCCTCCGCCGCCAGGCCAGGAGATACGAAACACAGCAGACCGAGGACAGCGACTCCGCGAAGCATGATCCGCCATCCGCGCCCTGGCCGTGACGTTTCCGGATTGCGGACATTCCGGACCGCGCAAAGTTCTTTCAAGCCTGTCTTCCCTTCTCCGCACGGACAATACTGCCGCCGCCATATGGCCCGACCCGCGCGGCCGCCGCAAATCCGCCGCCTCCGTCCACGCCATCGTTCGCAACAGCCTTCGTGAGACTTTTGTACTGTTCCGCTCTATAATAGCGGCGATCACCGGACATTTTATCGCGTGAGGTGCATGGCAGGGTCCGGTCTGCTGCGTCACAGCATTTCACGCAGGTGGCCCGCTTTCATCCGGCCGCCGGTTTCACCTGGGACTGACTGACGATGCGATGCCCGTTCTGCAGCGACGCCGAAACACAGGTGAAGGACAGCCGTCCCACCGAGGACGGCACAGCCATCCGCCGCCGCCGGGCCTGCCCGACCTGCGGGCAGCGTTTTACGACGGTGGAACGGGTGCAGCTGCGGGATCTCGTTGTTGTGAAGGCCGATGGCCGGCGCGCACCGTTCGACCGCGAGAAACTGGCGCGTTCCATCCGGATCGCGCTGCGGAAGCGCCCGGTTTCGGAAGAGCAGATCGAACAGATGATCAGCGGGATCGCCCGGCGCCTGGAGGCATCCGGCGAGGGAGAGATTCCGACCGCGCTGATCGGCGAACTGGCGATGGAGGCGCTGCATACGGTCGATGCGGTCGGATATGTCCGTTTCGCGAGCGTGTATCGCGATTTCCGCGAGACGAAGGATTTTTCCGAGATCCTGACCCGCATCGATGACAGCAAACGGGAAGTGAAATAATCGTGCCGCACGAACGGGAAGGGCTGGACCTGGAACGGCAAAGGGGCCATGAAGCGCCGCCCCGGACAGCGATCCGGACAACATCCATTCTGCAGGAGGGACGCTGATGACCCACTCCGACGACCGGCTCAGCCCGGCCCTTCGTCCGCGCACGGCTGCCCGTGTGGCGGCGGTGCAGGCGCTGTTTCAGATCGAGCAGGGAAACGACAGGGCTGAACCGGTGATCGTTCAGTTTGTCCAGCATCGTTTCGGTGTGACGCTGGCAGGCGAGTCCTTCGAGGACGGCCATATTCCCGAAGCCGACGCAACCCTGTTCACCAGCCTGGTGCGTCGCGCGGCGGCGTCCGGAGAGCACGCATCTGCGCTGCTGACGGAGACCCTGCCGCCAACATGGCCTGTCGGCCGGCTTGATCCGGTTCTGCGGGCGCTGTTCACCGTTGCCATTGCCGAGATGGAGTCCCCGGACGCTCCGCCGGTCAGCGTCATCATCAATGAATATCTCGACGTTGCGCACGGTTTCTTCTCAGGTGACGAGCCGAAACTGGTCAATGGCGTTCTGGATACGCTGGCAAAGCGCATGAAAAAACCATCGGCCCGTGACGGGAAAAACGAGGACATAAAAACCGGAGACGTCGGAGAAGAGCCGCCAGGCGCGGATGCCGCTGATGACAAGGCTGATGACGGGCAGGCCTGACCCTTCCGTTCCTTCCACCCCGGAAGCAGGGACGCCCCCTCTTCCGGACGAGTTTGCCTTTATCCGGCGACATTTTCTGGCGCTCGCAGGGCCGGCCGCGCTTGGTCTGACAGATGACGCCGCGATCTTCACACCGGAACCTGGCCGGGAACTTGTGATCGCGGCGGACGCGATGGTCGAAGGCGTGCATTTCCTTTCCGACGATCCGCCTGACACGATCGGCCGCAAGCTGCTGCGCGCCAATCTCTCCGATATTGCGGCAATGGGCGCACGGCCCTTCGGATGGCTCCTGACGCTGGCCTGTCCGGGGCGTGCCGCGGACCCCCGTTTCAGCGAGGCATGGTTCAGCGCCTTCGCGGACGGACTTGCCGAGGATCAGCGTCTGTTCGGTCTGTCGCTTCTTGGCGGCGACACGACATCGACACGAGGTCCGCTGGTGCTCTCGCTGACCATTCTCGGGGACGTCGCCCCCGGTCAGGCCCTGCGACGTAACGGCGCGCGGGATGGAGACGGGCTGTGGGTGACGGGCACGATCGGCGACGGCGCGCTAGGGCTGAAAGTGCTGCTTGGCGATCTGCCGGATCAGAACGGATGGCTTGCAGGCCGGTATCGTCTGCCCTCTCCCCGGCTCGGGCTTCACCTCGCGGGCATCGCACATGCCGCGATGGACGTTTCTGATGGTCTCGTACAGGATGCCGGCCACCTGGCGCGGGAAAGCGGTCTGAGCGTGACGATCGACGCTGACGCGGTTCCGCTCTCGGCGGCCGCGAAAGCAGCAGGCAGCCGGGAAGACCTTCTTGCGCTTTGCCTGACAGGCGGAGACGATTACGAGCTTCTCCTGGCTGTACCCGATAATCAGGCCAGGACGCTTCAGACGCAGTGTGCGGCAGCGAACGTGTCTGTGACCCGGATCGGGCGATTTAATGCAGGAGCCGGCGAAGTCTATGTGAGCCGGGCAGACGGGACAGTGTTTCCACTGGAACGGCAGGGATGGAGCCATTTCTGAGACGAAGAGCGATCCGGAGCTCTCCTGCCCCGGAGAGAAGCAGATTCCGCTTTTCCGATTTAATACCCGATAAATTATATGAAGGACCGGCGATCAGAGCAGAATTTTCTTATGCGACATTCTGTTAAACTGACACTCCCCTTTTCATCGGCAGACCAATGAAGGATACTGCGATGCATAAACGGAATACGTACGGGCGAAAGCAGTCTGGTGGCTTCCGGCCACTCTGTCCGCAGAGGAACCACGCTGGCACAGCAACCATTTGGCGGCGCACGGAACCGGTTTAACGGCATTCGGGTTTCTATCTTTGTGACTGTTACACGGCATGTTTCCATTCTGAAGGGCAAAATGATCACGCCGGATCTTCGTTGCCTGTCAGAGATCAGCCTGTGCGGCGCCATGAAACAGTTTTCTGCGGGAATGCGGCCTTTCAGCCGGAAAGGAAAAGCGTGAGCTCTTTTGCGACAATACCCGCCTCATATTCCGTCGTGCGTCCCGCTGTTAAGGTACGCACCTTTCCGACCGGCACCGCACTCACCGTTCTCGCCAGTATTTTTAATGTCATTCTCTGTCTGATCAGTACACGCGGACTGTTATACACCAGCAGTTCTGTCGTCGCTGTCGCCGAAATGCTTATTCTTGGCGCCGGTTTTTTTGTTATCCGACGCACCATCAGCCGCAGAATTGTGATCATAACAGGGCTGTCAGTTGCATATATGATCGGCGCAAAGCTGATCAACCCGGCCCTTAGCCTGAAAATCATTCATGATTTTGCGATAGCTTATATTTTTTACCAGGTCGGGATGATCTCCGGCCTTTCTCAGGCCCGCTCCGCCGTCTGGATCACCATGACTCTGACTCTGGCCATGGGGGTTTTTGAAATGGCCAGCCCGGTGGTCTTCGGGCAGTTCTTTAATATCTGGCAGTATTACACACAAAAAGGCGCCCTTTCAGCCACAACGATCAACTACAGCCAGACAACATTTTTTGCTTCGGGTGATCGTGTCGGCGTCAAACGCACGTTTTTCTCTTCTCTTCTCGGACCCCACCGTGTCTCCTCTATATTTCTTGAGCCGGTTTCCATGGGGAACTATGCAACGATTATCTTTGCATGGTGTCTCGCAACCTGCCGGAACCGTCGGGGACAGCGGCAGATCCTGTTGTTCATCTTATCGTTTGTCTGCATCGTGCTGACAGATTCACGCTTCGGTTCAGCATGCTGCATCGTCATGGCCTTGTTCCGGCTGTCTCCCTTACGCGGTTCGTCTCTGGTGGCGTTCCTGCTCCCGATCTGCGTTGCGACATCGCTTACGGTCACAGGCTCGATGCATGAAATCCCTGGCTGGGCTCCGAGTATCATGAACGATGATTTTTCGGGCCGTCTGTTATTTTCAGGACAGTTAATGGATTACTGGAATCTGCCGGAATGGTTCGCGCTCGCGCCGTCCGCCGTTTATACCGCAGACACGGGATATGCTTATATTTTCAGCAATCTCGGAATACCCTTTGCTCTTGTCTATCTCGCTTTATTCGCGTTTTCAAAGAGTGCCAGCCGTACTGCGGCCATAATGAAAACAAATATTTCCGTCTATTTCTCCGCCTCCCTCTGCATTGGCGCTTCTATTTTCAGCATCAAGACGGCAGCGCTCCTGTGGCTACTCTACGGAGCAACGCAAAGCATCGGCCAGCCTTCCCGGCAGGCCTGACTCGTCCGGGATCTCCATTGACGATCCTGACTCTGATGGTGGACTCTGCGTCCGATCAGAGTATCGCGGATAAACGGGAGAGGTTTTCGCCATGCAGGTAAGTCTCACAGCCGATGACGGCCACACCTTCTCTGCCTGGGAGGCGGGAAATCCGGACGGACCGCACGCGCTGGTCGTGGTGCAGGAAATTTTCGGTGTGAACCGGCATATGCGTCAGATAGCCGATACGTTTGCATCCCAGGGATTTTCGGTGCTGACCCCGGCGCTGTTCGACAGGGTGGAACGCGACGCAGAGCTTGGTTACACACAGGATGACGTGAAAAAAGGGCTGGCGCTCCGGGCTGAAATTCCACTGAAGGACACCCTGGCCGATCTGCGGGCCTGTGCAGAACATTTTCGTCGTCATGCGCCGCACCGGAAAGTCGGGATCATCGGCTTCTGCTGGGGCGGCACGCTGGCCTGGGACGCGGCGACGCAGACGCATGATTTTTCGGTTGCGGTGAGCTGGTATGGCGGCGGAATCGCGGCGCATAAGGATGCAGTGCCGCACTGTCCGGTGCAGCTCCATTTCGGAGGTCAGGACAGTTCGATTCCGCATATGGATGTGGCGGCGATCCGGGCAGCGCATCCGGAGCTCGACATTTACGTTTATGATGATGCCGGACACGGGTTCGGCAACAGCGACCGGTCGAGCTTCAACGAGGCAGCGAATCGTCTGGCATGGGAGCGCAGCGTAGCGTTCCTCGAAGCCGGGCTACACACAAAGGGCAATATTCCCGACCGGCCGTAAACATGTGTGACAGGAGGTTTTCGTGGCCAGAATGACACCTGAGTTTCAGGCGCGGCAGCGGCCTGCGGCGGCGCTGATCGTGGCAACCAGTCTTGCAGCGGCAGGCGGCCTCGTGACGCTCGTGCGGAAGGTAATGGGGGCACGCAGGACGAAGAAGCTGGTTCAGGCGGAAGCGCGGACAGCCTCGCCGGCAGCGGGAGCTGTGACGCGCTGAAAGGTGCTGTCTTTCGGGAGACAAAACTCCAGGCGTGTTATCCGGGCTCTGCCCGAACCCGGCAAAGGTCGCAAACCTTTGCAAACCATTTTGTTTAATAAGTCAGGGTGCAGGGAGCCGCGCTCCCTGCCGGGTTTCAGGGCAGCGCCCTGAGCAGTTCACGGCGGCGGCACATTCCGTGACGCAAGGCGCACCGCATCTTCAGCCGCCCGGAACAGAGCGCGGGCCTTGTGTTTCGTCTCCGCGCATTCCAAAGCCGGAACGCTGTCGGCAACGACGCCGCAACCGGCCTGAACGTGCATTTCACCATCCTTAACGACCGCCATGCGGAGACCGATGCAGGTGTCCATGTCACCGCCAGCGCCGAAATAACCAATGCAGCCGGCATAGGTGGCGCGACGGGTGCGCTCGACTTCGTCGATGATCTCCATGGCGCGGATTTTTGGTGCGCCGGTGAGCGTGCCGGCCGGGAAAGCAGCGATGAGAGCGTCCAGAGCTTCCAGATCTGGTTTCAGCACGCCTTCGACATTGGAAGAAATGTGCATGACGTGGCTGAAACGTTCGATGACGAACTTTTCTGTCACTTTGACGGAGCCGGTAACGCAGACACGGCCGACATCGTTACGCCCGAGATCGATGAGCATCAGATGCTCGGCGAGTTCCTTCTCATCCGCGAGCAGTTCCTCTTCCAGACGCTTGTCCTCGGCCGCATCGGCGCCGCGCGGACGGGTCCCGGCAAGCGGGCGGACGGTCATCCTGCCGTCGCGGAGACGGACAAGGATCTCGGGCGAGGACCCGACGAGACAGAATTCGCCGAAATCGAGATGGAACAGGAACGGGGCCGGATTGATGCGGCGCAGGGAACGGTAGAGCGAGAGCGTCGAAAGATTGAACCGCGTGGAAAAACGCTGGCTCGGCACGACCTGAAAGGCGTCGCCGGCGGCGATGTAGTCCTGAATACGGGCGACGACAGCCTCGAACTCGGCTTCCGTGTAGGTCGAGCGCGGCGCTTCCAGGGCTGGGACATGCGGCTCGGAGGGCACGGTGAGCGGCGCCGCGAGATAGGCGCGGGCCTCGGCGATGAGGGCTTCGGCCCGGTCGAAAGCGGCGGCGGCGGTGTCGTCTGCGCGAGGCCGGATCGGAGCGGCGAGGATCAGTTCGTCTGTCACGGTATCGAAGACGACGAACAGACCCGGCCGCATTATCACGCCTTCCGGCAGATTCAGATCGTCGGGCGGAGCGTCGGGCAGGTGCTCCATCTGGCGCACCATGTCGTAGCCGAGATAGCCGAACAGGCCGGCGATCATCGGGGGCAGGCCATCGGGGAGGTCCAGACGGTTCTGCCGGATCAGGCCGCGCAGGCTGTCCAGAGGCGCTTCCGCCACGGGCGTGAAGGCGTCCGGCGCGGTTTGCGGTGTGTGGCAGATCGCGGCTTTGCCGTCATGGCAGCGCCAGACGAGATCCGGGCGCAGGGCAATGATGGAATAGCGGCCACGGGAAACACCGCCCTCGACCGATTCCAGCAGGAGCGTGTTTCGCCCGTTGCTTCTACCCATCGCGGCCAGACGCATATAGGCAGCGACAGGGGTCAGAAGATCGGCGGCATCGACGGCGAAGACCACGCTGCCTTCCCCACGCGTCCAGGCGCCGGCACACGCGGTCCGCGAAGGAGAGTCGAGCGTGGCAAGGCGCATCATGTGCCATCTCCGAATCCGGCCTCACTGAGCGCCGCCCGGATGCCGGCCGGCATGATCTTCGCTTTGAAACGACCATCGAGACTGTGGATGTAGGCCGAGGTTATGTCGGAGGCGAGCGATTCCGTCATCCCGTCGCGCACGCGCCCATAGCCAAGGGAATCGGCTTTCGGATCAGGATGCTGGATACCGGTCACCGTCGCGACGATGAAGCTGTCCGCATCCTCGCTCATCGTGCTTTCACCGACGGCCATATGCATGATCGTCTCCATGAATTCCTGCGACAGACCCTCAGGCGGCCGGGCGCGGGAAATCATGACGTCTTTCTGCACCGGGCTTCCGACCGGGGCACTGGCGGCAAGCCCTCCCTGTTTCTTCGAGGCGACATAAAGCGCGGTGGCCTGCTGATCCGCTGCATGCCTGCGTGCGTCCGCCTGCCAGGCGCTGATGACCTTATCACGTACGGCATCGAAAGGCTGCTCCTGGCCCGGCGTGATCTCGTCAACGGAGACCGCATACCAGCCGAGCGAAGGTCCGGGCGACTGGCCGGGTTTAGACGGCGCAGTGGCTTCGATAAGCTGCGGCGGCGCGCCTTTCTCCTGCCCGAAGATCTTCGCCACGATGGCGTCACGCAGCGGGCCGGAAGCGGGCAGCGGCGCGGGAACACCGTCTTTCGTCATGCCGTGCGCATCGAGTGAACCTGAAGCTGCGGCAGCGCCGAGATCGGCCGGAATGGAATCGAGACCGCCGCCGGCGATGGCGTCCTGGAGCTTAGGGGCACGGCTGCTGATCGCGTCCGGAGCACGGGCTCTGACGATTTCATCACGCAGGGTGATTTTCGCATCATCGAACGTCGTGTCATGCGGCGGCGTCACCTTCGTGACGCGGAACACGACCCAGCCGGTTTCCGTCTTCTGTGGTCCCTGCACGGTCTCGACCGGAGCGGAGAAGACCGCCTTCTGCAACGCCTCCGAAGGCAGGGCGCTGGCGCGCGTATCGCTGAACTCGACAGCAGCGCTGCCCTTCGCCGCCGCCTGCACCTGGCTCCATCCGGCACCACCTTTCCAGATGGTCGCGACAGCCTGAGCCGTGGCTTCATCCGGAGCCGTCACAAGCTGAACGCTGCGGAGTTCCGGAGCGTGGAACCGCTCCGACTGGCCATCATAGAGCCGGTGCATTTCCTCGTCAGTGGCCGGGATCTGCGATGCGACGGTATCGGGAGAAAGGACGACGATCCGGGCATGCCGGTATTCCGGACTGCGGAACATCCATGGATGATTGGTGTAGTACCGACGCAGGATATCATCAGCCGGAATCGCCGGAGCGGGCAGGCTCGCGAACGGAATATGAAGCAGATCAACGACATGAGTCTCGGTTTCGAAACCATAGACGCGCGAGACGACGAGATCGGAGATATGCGCGCCCGCCGAGATCGGGTCCATGATCGCGCGGCCGGCAAGATCATCATGCACGAGGCCGATCAGACGTTTCTCGGTCATTCCGGCCTGGGCCAGCTTGCTGTTAAAGATATTGCGGTCGAATGCGCCGTTCAGTCCTTTGAAATAGGGCATCGCGAAGATTTCGTCGCGCACGGCCTGGTCCGGCACGACGAGACCATACTGGTTCCCGGCTTCGAGCACCTGAGCCTGGCCGATCAGGCGCTGCAAAACCTCCTGCGCCATCTGCTGACGGAACTGAGCCGGCAGATGCGCGGCATCGGGGGCACCCATACGCTGCGCCATACGGGGCAGTTCGGCCTGGAGCGCCGCAGCAAGGTCGCGGGTTGTGATTTTACGCGAACCGACAGTGGCTGCGACCGTCGGATCATCCGCCATGCCGCTGATGACATCGCCGATGCCCCAGCCGACGAAGGCGACGAAAATAACCAGGGCGAGCACGCGGCCGATCCAGGAATCGACGACGAAGTGACGCAGGAACGAAATCATGCAGGCGCAGTCCGCGAATAAAAACCAGGGAGGATTGAGGCCTCGGGCCGCAATCCGGCGGGGCACCATATTCATCCGGACCCGGATTGACCAGAAGGCGTGCGTCCGCGTGTATTCTGTTTTCACGGGGCGGCGCCCTGAGGAAAGCGAAAACGCCGCGTTCTTGCCTGAGCTTGCCCTGATGGAGTAGCGGTGTGCCGGCAGAAGGGGACTAAACCCTTTTATTCAGAAGACGTCTTCGGGCCGGACCTTAATGATGAGGCGACCTCGGGACAGGTTTCGCAGGAGAGATGTCCGATGACCACACCCATCATCGTCGGCAACTGGAAAATGAACGGGCTGAGCGCCGACTCCGCCGATCGCGTGAAGGCTCTGCTGGCGGCGCTTGCCTCCCAGCCAGTGGCCGGCACGGAAATTGTAATCTGTCCACCCTTTACGCAGCTTGCCCTGCTCGCGCCGCAGCTGAAGGGCTCGCCGGTCGCTCTGGGCGCGCAGAACTGCCACATGGATGAGAAGGGCGCGCATACGGGCGACATCGCCCCAGGCATGCTGACCGATCTGGGCGTGACGCATGTGATTCTCGGGCACTCCGAGCGGCGTCGCGATCACGGCGAGGTGGACGAGACGGTGCGCGAGAAGGCTGTTGCCGCCGCGAAGGCCGGTCTGACGCCGATCGTGTGCATTGGTGAGACGGAAGATCAGCGCCAGAGCGGCGAGGCGCAGGATACGATCGGCTGGCAGATCAAGGGATCGCTGCCGGACGGGTTTACCGGGGTCGTGGCCTATGAACCGGTCTGGGCGATCGGCACGGGGCTGGCGGCGACGCCGGAGGATATTCAGACCACGGTGGCCTTTATCCGGGCGGAGCTGGTGCGTCAGTTCGGCGAGAGTGGCAAAACCCTGCGGATTCTGTATGGTGGCTCTGTCGATGCGGGGAATGCCGCGTCGATCCTTGCCATCCCGGAAGTGGCGGGCGCCCTGGTCGGAGGCGCCAGCCTGAAACCGGATGCGTTCCTGTCGATCATTCGCGCCGTGCCCGCGCACTGAACTGTGCGCCGGGGTTTGTCTGTTCTTTCAACCGGATAGTCCATGATTACCCTTCTGCTGGTCCTCCATCTTCTTGTCACCGTCGCCCTGATCGGGACCGTGCTGATTCAGCGCAGCGAAGGCGGCGGCCTTGGCATCGGCAGTTCGCAGGGCATGGGCGCGTTCATGTCCGGTCGCGGCACGGCGAATCTGCTGACCCGCTCGACGGCGGTGCTGGCGACAGCGTTCATGCTGCTCTCCCTGACGCTGGCGGTTCTGAACCGTGGCGCGGTGACGGGTGGCGGTCATGACATTCTGGCTAACCCGCCGCCGCCGGCCGCTGGTGCGGCTGCCCCGGCAACAACGACTCCGGCTGCGCCCGCACCGCAGCACTGAGACTGATTTACGGGGCTCTGCCCCGTTCCCCGCAAAGGGACACAATCCCTCTGATCCCGGTTTGTTTTTGTAAAACGGAGTGAAGAGCTCACCCCTTTCCGGGTGCGGGGAGCGCCCCGCAGAAGACACTCCGATGATAAAATCCGGAGGCTGCTGATTCGGCCCTTCCCTCCCCCTCCCTGTGCAGTGTAGGGAGACCTTCCATGACGCGGTTCGTATTCATCACCGGTGGCGTGGTATCTTCACTCGGCAAGGGGATCGCTTCAGCGGCTCTTGCCGCCCTCCTTCAATCTCGCGGATACAAGGTTAGGCTGCGTAAGCTGGACCCGTATCTGAACGTCGATCCGGGCACGATGAGCCCGTATCAGCATGGTGAGGTTTTCGTCACCGATGACGGTGCGGAGACCGATCTCGATCTCGGTCATTACGAACGGTTCACCGGCGTTAACGCGACGCGGGCGGACAATACGACGACGGGCCGGATCTATTCCGACGTGATCGCCCGGGAGCGCCGGGGCGACTATCTTGGCGGGACCGTGCAGGTCATTCCGCACATCACGGACGCCATCAAGGAACGGGTTGTCGCCGACACCGAAGGCCTGGATTTCGTCCTGGTGGAGATCGGCGGCACGGTTGGCGACATCGAAAGTCTCCCGTTCCTCGAATCCATCCGTCAGCTGCGGAACGATCTGGGGGTTGAGAACACGATCGTCGTGCATCTTACGCTGCTGCCCTGGATTCCGTCCGCAGGCGAGCTGAAGACGAAGCCGACGCAGCATTCCGTGAAGGAGCTGCAGAATGTCGGGTTGCAGCCGCAGATTCTGCTGTGCCGCTGTGACCGGCCGATCCCGGACAACGAGCGCCGCAAGATCGCGAATTTCTGCAACGTCCGGCCGGAAGCGGTCATCGCGGCGCGGGATGTGGATACGATTTACGAGTGCCCGCTTTCCTATCATGCAGAAGGACTGGACACCGAGGTTCTGCGGTATTTCCATCTGCCGTTCGACAAGGAGCCGGATCTGTCGGCATGGCGGTCGATCGTCGATACGATTCACGAGCCTGAGGGCGAGGTCCGGGTTGGTGTGGTCGGCAAATATACGGCGATGCTGGACAGCTACAAATCGCTCAGCGAAGCGCTTCTGCATGGCGGCATCGCCAACAAGGTGCGGGTGAAGCTGGAATGGTTCGAATCCGAGGAATTCGAAAAATCTCCTGAAACGCTGAAGAAACTGGCCGATATGGACGCCATTCTGGTGCCGGGCGGGTTCGGCGAACGCGGCTCAGGCGGCAAGATCGAGGCCGTGCGGTTTGCCCGCGAGAACAACATTCCGTTCCTCGGCATCTGCTTCGGCATGCAGATGGCGGTCATCGAGTGTGCCCGCAATCTGGCCGGACTGCCAAAAGCCTCCTCGACGGAATTCGGTCCGACCAGCGAACCGCTGGTGGGTCTGATGACAGAGTGGGCGCGCGGCAGCGAGATGCTGCGGCGCCGCGAAGGCGGCGAACTGGGCGGCACGATGCGGCTGGGCGGCTATCCGGCGAAACTGGCGGAAGGTTCGCGCGCGGCGGAGATTTACGGCACGACCACGGTCCGGGAGCGGCATCGTCACCGCTACGAGGTCAATGTGCATTACCGCGACAGGATCGAGGCGGCAGGCCTGAAATTCTCAGGCATGTCGCCGGACGGAATCCTTCCTGAAGTCGTCGAATATCCGGATCATCCATGGTTCGTGGCGGTGCAGTATCATCCGGAACTGATCTCGCGTCCGTTCGCGCCGCATCCGCTGTTCTCCGGCTTTATCGGCGCAGCGAACGAGAAGGCGAAAGCCGGAAAGAAGGCGTCGGCATGAGCAGAGTTGTCCCCGTCGGAGAGCTTGCGATCGGCAACGATCTGCCGCTCGTTCTTATAGCCGGACCGTGTCAGATTGAATCGGCCTCGCACGCAATAGACATCGCGGCGGCGCTGGTGGAGATCTGCGGTGAGGCCGGTATCGGGCTGATCTATAAAAGCTCGTACGACAAGGCGAACCGAAGCAGTATTGGCTCGGCGCGGGGCGTCGGAATGAGCAAAGGTCTGCAGATCCTCGTTGATATCCGCGAACGGTTTCAGATTCCGGTTCTGACGGATGTGCACGCGCCGGAGCAGTGCGCGCCGGTGGCGGAAGCGGTGGATGTGCTGCAGATTCCGGCTTTTCTGTGTCGTCAGACGGATCTTCTGCTGGCAGCCGGCGAAACGGGCGCTGCGATCAATGTGAAGAAGGGGCAGTTTCTGGCGCCGTGGGACATGACCCATGTGGCGGCGAAGATTGCCTCAACCGGCAATGACCGGATCATGCTGTGCGAGCGCGGCACGAGCTTTGGCTACAACACGTTGGTCAACGACATGCGTGCGCTGCCGATCATGGCGCAGACAGGCTACCCGGTGGTCTATGACGCCACCCATTCGGTGCAGCAGCCGGGTGGTCTGGGTACGGCGTCCGGCGGGCAGCGAGAATTCGCACCGGTTCTGGCACGGGCGGCGGTGGCGATCGGCGTGGCGGCGGTGTTTATCGAGACGCATGACGATCCGGACCGGGCACCAAGTGACGGGCCAAACATGCTGCCGCTGCGGGACATGCCGGATGTGATCCGGACGTTGCAGGGGTTTGATGCGCTGGCGAAAAACGGCGGCTGAGGCCCGGGGAATCCGGGCGCTGCCCGGACCCGGCAAAGGCCTAAGACCTTTGCAAACCATTTTGTTAAGAGGCTGTTTCAAAAGCCTCTCCATGAGACCTCCCTTAAATTATAAAGAAGTTTTTGGTGAAGCTTTTTGAAAAAAGCTTCAGAAGACACCACCTTTTTGAAAAAAGGCGGCACCCAAAAACTTTTATTGGTTTTTACCGGGACTTATCGTGAAGTGCCTCTGATCCCAGCTGAAGCGAACAGTGACTGGGACTCAAAAACCGTAACATCATCAACGTGTTATGAGAATTTTATGCATTTAAAACCCTTGGAACAGGCTCAGAATAAATCAAAGTGCAGGTGTTTCCTGCCGGGTTTAAGACCGGGTTCTGAGTTTCTCAGAGACCAAGCTCAGTCAGAGACGGATGCTCATCCGGACGGCGTCCGGACGGCCAGTGGAATTTTCGGTCACTTTCGGAAATCAGTGTATCGTTGATACTGGCGATCCGACGGCGCATCAGACCATGCGCGTCGAACTCCCATAATTCGTTGCCATAGGAACGGAACCACTGACCGCTGTCATCGTGCCATTCGTAGATAAAGCGGACGGCGATGCGGTTGTCGTGAAAGCTCCAGAGTTCCTTGATCAGATGGTAATCCTGCTCCCGACTCCATTTGCGCTCCAGAAAACCGATGATGGCATCGCGCCCCTGAAGAAATTCATCGCGGTTGCGCCAGTGGCTGTCGGATGTGTAGGCGCCGGCGACACGCTGCGGATCGCGCGTGTTCCAGGCGTCTTCCGCGAGGCGGACTTTCCGGGCAGCAGCCTCAGCGGTTGTAAAAGGCGGGAGCGGCGGACGTTCGGTATCCATGGTCGGGAGCCTTTCCGGCTGGCGGGTTTCACTTCTCGCATTGATCATGCGCCCGATACCGGACCAGGTCCATCCGCGCGGCACTTCGTTCCGGGACCGAACTCTTGCCGGATTTTCCGGGGAGGTTAATACTGCCGCCATGACCCTGCATCGCCGCGCCTTTCTCCATCACACGCTTTCCGCTGCCGCCCTGGCTGCCTCGGTGCGCATCCCCGCGGCTTCCGCCGCGCCGGTCTGCCGGAAGGTCATTTTCGACACCGATCCGGGCGTGGATGATACGATGGCGCTGCTCCTGCTTCGCTATACACCGACAATCGATCTGATCGGCATCACGACGGCATCGGGTAACGGTAAAATCGCGACAACGACACGAAATGCCCTTTATCTCGCGGAAAAGTTTCAGATCAACGCGCCGGTGGCCATGGGACAGGGGCCGTCTCTGGACGGTGTGACGTCCGGGCCGCCTGTGAATGTTCATGGAAAAAATGCGCTGGGAGATATCCCGATCCCGCCGGTCCGCCGGAAAGTGATCGATAAGCCGGCCCATGATCTGCTGATCGATCTCATCCGGGCAAACCCGCATGAAGTCACGCTTGTCGCCACCGGACATATGACCAATCTCGCACTGGCGTTGCGAAAAGCCCCGGAGATTGCGTCGCTGGTGAAGGAAGTCGTTCTGATGGGCGGGGCGTTCGGGTATAACGGCGCGCGCGGCAATATCACCCCGGCGGCGGAAGCGAATTTTCACGGCGATCCGCGGGCAGCGGATGAGGTGTGCGGCGCATCATGGCCACTGACGATTGTCGGCCTCGACGTAACCACTCAGACGATCATGACGGATGCCTATTTCGCTGACCTGCGGGATCACGGTGGCGCGTCTGGCCGGTTCCTGTGGGATGTGACGCGGGTCTATATGGATTTTCATAAAAGCCTCGGTGTATCCGGTATCTATGTCCATGATGCTTCGGCTGCGGCTTTTGTAATTGATCCGTCTCTGTTCCACACAATATCCGGCGCTGTCCGGGTCGCTCAGGGCGGCGTGGCGGATGGCGAGTCCATCGTAAAACCGGATGGGCGGAAGTTCCCCCCAGGCGCATGGGATCATCGCCCCTTCCCCTCTGTGTGCGTCGATGTGAACGCGGACGGCGTTCGGGAACTTTTTCGACGGACCGTTCTTGCGGCGGGGTAATGTTGTTGTCAGGCCATGCCTGAAGCTGAAGGGATCACAGGCGTCCGCGCCCTGAACCGGCCAGCAAAGAGCTGAGACCTCTGCCGTCCCGGCAAAGGCCGGGATATTTTACTTCTCCGCATTTCTCGCGACGACGGCATTGGCTTCCCTGACAGCCCGCCCTTCATCGCCAGTGCGTTCGAGGCATTCATTCGCCACTTTGACCCAAAGCTCCTTCAGTTCCTCCGTATCGGCTTTGTGCGTGTGCTTTTCCGCATCTTCCGGGGTCCAGGGCATGAGAAAGCCTCCTTACAGAAATCACCTGATACCGAATTCTGAGCCGGAAAGACTGTTCTGGCGAGGAAAAATACATGCACTGGTAAAAAGAAAGGCGTTTGCACACTTTGCAGATGCGGTGGCTTTTCGGAGCTTTGCCCCAAACCCCACAAAGGGATACGGTCCCTTTGATCCCGATTTGTTAAAATAACAGGAAGGAAGGGCAAAAGCCTGTGTTTGTTCGGATTTCCCGACCACTCATGTCTGACCTTCCGGAATTGTTCTGCAGGAGTTGTCTTATAAACTATGTGATAAATCCATGAACGGGAGAGATGACATGAGCAGCATGGCACCGATTGCGATCGTAACGGGTGGAGATCGCGGACTTGGCCTCAGCATGGTCCGGCATCTGGCGCAGCATGGCGTGGATATCATCCTGACATATCGCAGCAATCTCGAAGGCGCGCAGGCAGCTGAAAAGGAACTTGCGGACATGGGACGCCGCGCGAAGACATTGCATCTTGATGTCGCGGAGACCAGCAGTTTTAGCGATTTTACCTCAGCCGTGGCAGAGACTCTGAAGATCTGGGGCGCTCCGTCGTTTAACTTCCTTGTCAACAATGCAGGAATCGGAATTCATGCATCGCTGATGGAGACGACGGAAGCGCAGTTCGACTCCCTGGTGAACATTCACCTGAAAGGCGTATTTTTTCTGACGCAGAAACTGCTGCCGCTCATGGCGGATGGCGGCCGGATTCTGAACATCTCCTCCGGCCTGACCCGGTTCGCGCTGCCGGGTTACGCGGCTTATGCGGCCGTCAAAGGCGCGATCGAGGTGCTGACGCGGTATCAGGCGGTGGAACTGGCCGAACGGAAGATCACGGTAAACACGCTGGCCCCGGGAGCGATCGAGACGGATTTCGGCGGCGGCGCTGTGCGCGACAACAAGGATATCAACGGCTACATCGCCTCCGTGACCGCGCTTGGGCGCGCAGGGCTGCCCGACGATATCGGTCGCGTCGTCGCGGCACTGCTGGGACCGGATATGGGCTGGGTGAACGCACAGCGGATCGAAGCCTCGGGCGGCATGAAACTGTAACACGGCAGACCGGGCCGGTATCCGGACGCTGCAAACCATTCTATTAAAGGGACAGCTCCGGAAGCCACAAACGCATAAAAATTCTCATAACAAACTGATGATGTTATGATTTTCTGAGGCCTGATCCCCTGTCCGTTTCAGACGGAATCAGAGAACACTCAGGCACGGATCCCTGATAAAAAATAAAAGTTTCCGGAGTCCGCCTTTTTTTTCAAAAAGGCGGTGTCTTATGAAGCTTTTTTTTAAAAAAATCTTCACTAAAAACTTCTTTATAATTCAGAGGGAATTTCAAGGGAAAGCACGTCCCGCCGAGGCTCAGGTCAGACCCGTTAAAACAGATCCGGACTCCATGAGCGTCAGACAGATTATGCTGCGAACACAACAGATCTGAAAACTATACGGCAAAGTCTCCCAATTCTTTGGCCACATGTCCTGCAACATCTGGTTACTGCTCCAAATATCGGCTCAGAGAATTCACATAGCGGATATAACGCATCAGCCGAAACCCGCTCCAGGCGTACGGCGATAACGCCACCCACCTGTTTCGGAAAAATCGGTAACGATTTCGTAAAAGCATCATTTTGAAATCATCTTTTCGAACCACATCGTTTCCAGAACCCTCAGACGAACGTGTTTTCCGCCCGCAACGAAATAGCAGGCCGGACGCTTTATATCTGTGCCGGACAGAAGAAAACCGTTCCGGAAACACCGGAGACATCCCGGAATAAGAATAATCTGCAGTAAGAATCAGGCACGGATCAGTTCCGTGCGCGCAGCCAGTCCGCCAGAACGACAGCTTCATTGTGTTGCATATCCCGCGCACCATAGAGAAGCGTTACCCTCCCCTGTCCGGCGATTTTCATAATCTCCGCAACAGCAGCCGGATTGTCATCAAGCTCCGCTTCGTAACGCCGGCGAAATTCGGACCATTTTTCCGGATCGTGAGCGAACCATTTACGCAGCTCCGTGGACGGCGCGATATCCCTGAGCCAGAGTGTCAGATGAGCCCGTTCCCTGCTGACCCCGCGAGGCCAGAGACGATCGACAAGGATGCGCGCACCATCATCGGGTTCGGGCGGATCGTAGACCCGCCTGACCTGAATACTGAGAGCCTGCGTCATACCACCAGCGCGGCATCATCGGCGGAGCCGAAGAATTCGTAACGGATCTGCGCCTCCGGCAGACCGGCGGAACGCAGCGTCATCACCATGTCGCGCATGAAACTGTCAGGACCACAGATGTAATATGTAGCGCTTTTATCGATCTGGCTTTTCAGCCATTCCGGCGTAATCCGTCCGGCATGACGGGTCACGCCCCTGGTGGACCCGTCTTCAGACGGCCTCTGCCGGCTGTAAAAGATATCGCTCCGGATCTTTCCCGCTTCCGACAAAGTGCGGATATAATCACCAAAAGCCTCGGTCTGCGCAGTCCGGGTCCCATGGATATAGCGGACGGAAGACACTGCCTTTCCTCCGGTCAGAGCACCCAGCATGGACAGCACCGGTGTGAGCCCAACGCCCGCAGTCAGGAGCACCACCGACGCGGGAGCCGGCGCGGCAAGAATGAAATCGCCTGACGGCGCGGAAACCTGCAGCATTGTGCCGGGCTGCACGCTGTCATGCAGCCAGTCCGAGACCAACCCGCCAGGGATGCGCCGCACGCTGATCCGGTAAGCCTCGTCTCCAGGCTGCGAGGAAACGCTGTAATTACGACGCTGACTGCCGTGACCGGGAATATCCAGCCGGAAACTCAGATACTGACCGGGCTGGTGCCGCATGACAGACCCGCCATCCGTCGGTGCAAGCGCGAAAGAGGTGACGGTTTCACACTCCCGCACACGGTCGCGCACGGTAAAAGAGCGCCATCCCGTCCAGCCGCCGGGAGCGTCAGCATGGATTTCGTAAATCTGTTTCTCGCGTCCGATCAGAATATCGGCGAGGAACCAGTATGCCTTTCCCCAGGCATCCATGATCTCAGGGGTCGCGGCGTCTCCCAGGACATGAGCAATGGCCCCGAGCAGCGCGTCGGCGACATACGGGTAATGTTCGGGCAGGATATTGAGCCCGACATGTTTTTCGGCAATCCGCTCGACCATTCCCCCCAGATTACCGAGGCTGTCGATATTGCGGGCATAGGCCAGAACGGCCAGCGCCAGAGCCTTTGGCTGTTCCCCGTCTTCCTGATGCGAGATGTTGAACAGATCGCGTATTTCAGGCTTTTCCAGAAGACGCCTGTACATTTCTGTTGTGATGTCGAGCCCGCGGGCTTCCAGCGCCGGCACACAGGCAGAGATAACAGAGCGGGTTTTGTCGTCCAGGGGAGCGGCCATGACTGGCTCCTGAAATGTATAATGCGGTCACCTTTTAGCGTTCGGAAAAAGATGTCAATTATATCAGCAATGTGCATCGCTCATGCCACAGCCCCGGACCGCGCTGCCCTTCACCCTGTTATTTTAACAAACCGGGATCAAAGAGACCGCGTCCCTTGTGGGACTCAGGGCAAAGCTCCGAAAAACCGCTTACACAAAAATATTTTCCCTCCTGACTCAGAACAAATGACCTGAAATTTCTGGTTCCAGAAGCTTTCTCCAGCATTCTTGCCGGGATTTATTACGCACTGATCAGCGCTGCTGTTTCAGGAACCATAAAAGACCGGTTTTCTCATCTGGCCGGCAGATCGAAAGACCGCATCGTCTGTCAGGCCGCATCACCCGCAGGACGCTGACAACTCTCCGCCATCAGGATTCTCCGATGAAACAACACAAATAAATCGCGGACCAGTGAGCCTGTAAGAGACCGGGATCACTGATGGAAGACCTTTAAAACGGTAAACTTACCGCCGGCGTCCCGCAGCGTACCAGAACGCCGCAGTAAAGAATCCGACATAGTAACCAATATCGGCCCCGCCGAGCCAGCGGGCGACCGGGCCAGTGTAGAGGGAACTGGTCGAGAAGAGGACAACAGTGAAAACGGAGGTCACCACGAAGATGGTGGCGCCACGCGTCCATCCCTGTGGCGGGATAAGAGCCTGGCCATAAGGACCGGACCGGGCGGCGGAGTGCCCTCCGGTGAGATACCAGTCGGCAAGAACGATCCCACACCACGGAGCAATCCAGTACATCGTGACGAGCAGATAGTCCGTATAGAGGCTGGCGTAACGACCGGCGCCGGCGACGGCGAGGACATAACCGAGGGACGCGGTAATGATTGCGGCGGTCACACGGGGAATATGGATTCCAGCCGAGATCAGACTGTAGCTGGCGGTGTTGTCGTTGAAAGAGTTGCCGGTAATCGAGGACAGGGCGATAGCCGCGAGAGCCAGAGGACCAAGCGGACCCATGGCATGTTGCAGACTGGCGATAACGGCTGTCGGTGATGGTTCGGCGATGCTGGTGGCGGTCAGCAGGCCGAGAATCTGAAAAGGAACAGCTGAAGACAGAAGACCGGCAAGAGCCAGAGAGACGACCTTTTTCGGAGATGTGTCTGCCGGCAGATAACGGGTGTAATCCGAGGAGTATGTCGCCCAGGAAAGATTGAAGCTGACGAGAATTCCGACGGCAAGCAGAAAGGTGGCGAGGCTGACGGGATGGACAGCCTGAACGATGGCCCCGCCATTCGCGGCGAAAGTCAGACCGATAATGGCAAAGACGATAAGCAGCAGGGCGCCGAGATATTTCTGCAGAGCCTGAACGACATGATGCCCGTAGATGGAGGCGACCATCTGGGTTCCGGCGAGAATCCCCAGGGCAAGCCAGAATGGCAGCGGGGCACCGCCGAGAGTGAGCAGGGCCACAAGGGCAGCGGCGGCAGGTACGTTGTTCACCGCGTCCCATCCGACGCAGTAAAGCCAGTTGAGAAAGGAAGGCGGACGAACGCCAATGCGCCCCAGAGCCATCCGCGAGGCTTCCATCTGGGTGAGACCGGTGGCGGGACCAACAGCAGCGGCAAGGGCGACAGGCAGGGCGCCGATGATATTGCCGAGCAGGATGGCAAGAACGCCCGCTTTCAGATCGAGACCAAGACTGACAAGAAGGGCGCCGGTGACCCATCCGCCAGGCCCGAGATTCGGGGAAAAGTGACTCCAGAAAACGCGGTCGATGCGCATGGTCTTGCGTGACGCGGGAACCGGCTCACAGACGGAGGCGGCGGAGAGGTCTTCCATGAGACTGTAGGCGTCATGCTGCAAGGGCCGGGGATCCGTACAGGGGAAATGGTTTCCCGAACCTAATGACCGGCGGGGCTTTTGCAAATGCAGCAGAATCCGGGCGCTGCCCGGACCCGTCAAAGACCATGAACCTTTGCAGACCATTTTATTGAATAAATTGCGGGCGGGGAATGCTTCGCATGACGCTCCCTGCCAGGTTTCAGGGCGGAGTCATGGCCGCCTTTCGGGAAATATCTTTACTGCTGAAGCATTTTCCAGGTCTGCCCCGTCATCCCCGGTGGCAGCGTGGCCTCGAACACGCCCCGGGCGACGGCACGGGAGAGAACATCGGCGGCAAGAGCGCCGATACGGGCCACGGCAAGCGGGCGCATACCACCAGGAAGCGGTTTGCGGGCGGTGGAGAGGGCAAAGATCACGTCGCCATCGAACGGCGAGTGAACCGGACGGATGGCGCGAGCAAGACCATCCTGAGCCATCATGGCAACACGTCTCAATTCGTCGGCATCGAGATCAGCGTCCACAGCGATGCAGGCAATGGTGGTGTTGGCGCGGGCAGCGGGATTGAGTTTGGCCAGTCCCCAGTCTTCTTCATCCACATGTTTCGCGGAGGCGCCAAGGCCACCGAATTCGTTGCCGGTTTCCAGCGCACCGGCCCAGAAATTGCGGGTGCCAGGCACGATGACGGACCCGAGGCTGTTGACGGCCACAAGAGCGCCGACGGTAATACCATCGCCCGTGACGAAAGACGCTGAGCCGAGACCGCCTTTGAGCGAACCGGCCCCGGCGCCATAGCCCGCGCCCCAGGTGCCAAGGTCAAATTTCCGCGTAGTGTGCCCGACGGCCTCCAGCGCAAGGGAGCGGTAAGGCGGGCTGAGCCCCCAGCCCTTGCTCCCGCCATTGGCAAGGTCGAACAGAATGGCCGTGGGCACAATGGGAGATGGCGGCACGCCGGCCTGTTTCGTCATGGTAAAGCCACGCCCCCGCGCGCCAAGCCAGGCAGCGACGCCATCGGCGGCAGCGAGACCGTAAACCGAGCCACCGGACAGGACGATGGCATCGACACTGCGGACGAGATTGCCGGCAGTCAGCGTGTCCGTCTCGCGGGTACCGGGACCACCGCCACGCACATCCACGGCCGCCGCGCAGCGCTGATCAGGAAGAATAACGGTGACACCGGTTCTGACACTGGCATCGTGAGCCTCACCGACGGCCAGACCCGCGACATCGGTGATCAGATTCAGCGGACCGACATGGCCGGGACCCGGATGAGCAAGATCGGCGGCATGGCCTTGCCGCGTGGCAAGGAATGGCAGGGCAGTGGCAGTCGTGAGAAAGGAGCGTCTGTTCATGTATGGATATTCTGTTTTCCGGAAATACTCCGGCGAAGCGAAAGGAAATTTTCGTCAGAACGCTATACGATTTATGACGGATGTCATATCGCTCTTCTTTCCGATATTTTTCTGTTTTGCAAATACAGCCCCGGCGAGGATACTCCTTTCAGAGCACTCTCCCGAACCCCGCAAAGGGATGCAGTCCCTATGATCACGATCTGTCAGAGACTGTTTCAAAAGCCTGCCCGTGAAACCTCCTGCAGATTGTAAAAAGTTTTTGGTGAAGCTTTTTTCAAAAAAGCTTCAGAAGACCCCACCCTTTTGAAACAAAGGTGGCACCCAAAAACTTTTATTATCTTTCCAAAAGGCCTTCGTAAGATGTTCTTGGCTTCCAGGTGGGCGAACAGATGACCAGGACTCTACCCTGCCTCCTTCTCCCATTTATTTTAACAAACTGGAATCAAAGGGACTGTGGCTCTTTGCAGGGTTCAGGGCAGAGCCCCGAAAAGCCACCACGCCTGTCTCTGCAAAGTATACAAACATCCAACAAAAGGAGTGAAGGGATCGTTATACGCAGTATGCCCCCGGAGCAGATCAGCTCTCAAAAACCAGCCCGACGACGGACCGAACGAAGATGCTGCCGGGCTGACCCGGCATCTTCCTCACGCATCTGCCGATGTGTCCGCGCAGCGATATCAGCGGAAACCGGAATCAGCGGACAGCCGGTTGCCATCGCAATACACTGAACCTGAGCGGCGCGCTCCAGATAATAAAGATCATCCCACGCCTCCGCGATGGTGGGAGCCGTGACCATCACCCCATGATTGCGCATGAACAGAATGTCCGCATCCCCCAGCGCACCGGCAATACGATCGCCCTCGGAAGCATCCAGCGCCAGACCGCTGAAGTTCGTATCGACAGCAATGCGCCCATAGAATTTCAGAGCTGTCTGCCCGGCAAAAACGAGCGGATCACCCTCTGTCATGGACAGCGCCGTCGCATACGGCATGTGCGTATGGAACGCGGCTCTGGCACGGGGACAATGTTTGTGAAGCCGCGCATGGATATAGAACGCCGTTGCTTCCGGCACACCCTCTCCCGCGAGAACCGCACCATCGTAATCGCAGATCAGAAGACTTTCAGGTGTGATTTCACTGAAAGCATATCCATAGGGATTGACCAGAAACAGATCGTCATGGCCCGGCACAACAGCGGAGAAATGGTTGCAGATCCCCTCTTCCAGCCCGAGAACCGCGGCCATCCTGAAACAGGAGGCAAGGTTTCTGCGAGCCTCCTGGATTTCAGGAGTGTCCAGAAGCCGTCTGTTATGATCGTCGGGCAATACCTGCGCGGCGTGAACATTGTCCGGATGATGTGCCATGCTCTCCGTTCTCACATAATGCACCGGGTAAGCACCAGCCGGATATCCCCGCCGTTAATCAGCACACTTTGTTGCCTGATCGCAATGTCTTATGCGGATCGGCGATGACGCCAGCCGACGAGGCTCCGACCCTGTACCCGTAAAGACAATGGCTGCATTCACCAGAAGACCGATAAAGCCCGCATTCACCCCGCCGGTCGGAATGGAGAAAAACGCGAGAGCCAGAGAGACCGTTTCACCCGCCAGAAAACCCGTCGTGACAAATGCGGCAGCAACCGGAACGCTGCGGACCATACAGAAAATGGCCGGAAAGAGCTGAATGACGCCGAGATAGAACATCGTTGTCAGAACCGGCATGAGCGCGGAAAACCGCATCGCGGCAAAAACCGAGAAAACCAGACAGAGCGTGATGACGAGCCTGGCGCAGTCCTTCTGGCGGGCATCGGGGAGGCCCTGCACAAGATTGCGCGACACCAGCGAGCCAATGGAAAGGCAGATCCCGGCAAGGATGACCAGCCCCGACAACACACAGGCCGCAGCCACGAGACCGAGCCCCCATGAGGGCAGAAGAGCCGCTGCCACGGAGATGAAAACCGAATTTTTTGCATCCATCGGCAGACCGGTGGCTCCGGCATAGAGGGAACTGAGCAGGAGCAGCGGAAACATCAGCATGTAAAGCGGCATGACAATCTGATTACGCCGCACGATGCGGGCGGATTTTGCCGTGAAGATAAAGGCGATTGTCTGCGGAGCAACGCAGAAACCAAGCGCCTGCGTGATGATCGTGGTGACAGCGTAGACATTTCCCTGCGCCGTGGACAGCGGCATGGCGCGGCTGGCCGCGGCGAGCGCATGCCAGGAACTGTTGCGCAGAACGGCAACGGCAATCAGGACGATAGCAACAATCACGATCGTGTCCTTGACGGCGGACACCCAGGCAGGCGCGCGGACACCGGACAGCGCCAGCCAGGAAAAAGTCAGCAACGCCGCGCCCGCCGTGATCGTCACGGAAGAAACCGGCCAGTGAAACTCACCGACTGTCGTCAGAATCCCCGCCATCTGGAGCTCCCCGAGCGGCAGCATGAAGAGAATAGCGCTGACGGCAACAATAACTTCCAGAAACCGGCTTCTGAAATACGTTCTGAACAGATCGGCGAATGTCAGGGCATTCCAGACTCTTCCCACCTTCCACAAAAGCGGATTCAGAAAATACCCGACGGGATAAGCCAGAACGATATAGCCCAGAAACCAGTCAATAAACGGAATTCCCTGTTTCATGGCAGCGGCAGGGAAACCCATGATGCTGCCGATGCTGTAGGTTTCGCCAACGGTCAGCAGAAAAACAAGGACGCCGCCGAACTGACCGGAGGCGGCAAAAAAATCTCTGCTGTCCTGCCGTCCGTGGCTCCTTCTTGAGAAGAACGCGACGACGAAGGACAGGATAATGACCGCCGCGAAAACTGCTGAAGCCATCCGGTTCTAATCCTCATCCGGATGCTGATGATCTTCAGACATCCAGGCAAGCGCCATGCAGAAGGATGTCAGCGGAAGGCACACGAAAATCCACACCAGTGCGACCGGAAAGCCGCCGACAGTCAGCAGACTGGACGAGAGCCAGGGCATCGGCACGAGCACAGCGAAAAACGGGATGCCGAGACCGGCAATGAGCCTGAGGCGCGACAACGTCATGAAGTCACTCCCTTTCACTGTTCATGCTGTCAGTAAATATGGCTCAGCCGGGCGCCACAGAAACGCGGCGGCCCGACGATACCGAAATCTGATCTTGTAAAGAAGTTTCGTGGCAGAAATTCAGAAGATATTCCCATTCGTTTTCGGGACGGAGAGCATAGATCAGACAGAGACGGACGATCTGTCCACGCTCTCCCTGGAAGAACATCTTCTGAAGCCTGCTGCCGAAAGCCGGTCTGCTGTTAAGACTTTCCCTCTGAACAACAGGCCAGACCCGAACCCACCCAGAACAGCCCTGTCAGCAGGCGTCATCCGTGACCGGCATCGTCCCGGCCGCCCCGATGGGCTGCGTGGTGTAGTAACTCTCCGCAAGACCGACAGGCAGAAGATCCATGAAGCGCGAACCGGCAACGATCCATTTCGGAAAGACGATCCGCCGCTTATTGCGGGCCAGACCCTTCATGATTTTCTCCACCGCATCGCAGGTCTGCGTCAGCCCCGGCATCGGGAAATCATTCGTCGCGACCATCGGCGTATTGAGAAAGGCGCACACGACCGAGGAGAGCAGCACGCCTTCACGCTTCAGGTTGCCTCCCGTGGCGATCATGAACCGGTCAACAGCGGCCTTCGTCGCGCAGTAAGTCGGGGTTCCGGGAAAGGAAACAACACCGGCAACCGACGAGATGGCGCAGATGCGGCCCCGTTTGCCATCGGCGGCGCGGGGCTGGGCGCGAATGAGGTCGATGGCCGGCAGGACGGTGTTGATGACACCGTCGAGATTGGTCGCGACCATGCGGCGGATCTGCGCCTCGGGTTCGGTGGGCGCCGTGTCGCCGTCCGGGCCGGGCCGGGTTCCGCCGGTGATCCCGGCGCAGGCAAAAACGAGATCAAGTTGCCCGGCGCTGGTGACGGCCTCCCGCATGGCGGAAACGCTGGCGACATCGAGCGTATGCGTGACAACGCGGGAACCGAGCGCTTCGGAGCGGGCAGCCGTGTCAGCAAGACCGGTACCGTTGCAGTCAATAAGATGAAGAGTAACATCCCTGTTCGCATGAGTGAGGGCAAGCGCGCGTCCCAGTCCGGAAGCGGCTCCTGTGATGAGAAGAGAATCCTGTTTCATGGTCGCTCTCTTAACCCGACGCTGGTAGAAGGACGAAACCGTCGGGTCGGCCGGCGGATCGTGTTGACTCTCCGGGCAGGTTACGAGTGCCGGATATCTCAGACGCAGGAGCCATGAACGCCGCAATGACACGCAACGGACAGACGCCCCCGCCCACCCCATCCGTTTCCAGGCGTGGCGTCTGCTATGTCATCTCCGCTCCGTCAGGCGCCGGCAAATCGACCATCGCGAACGCATTGCGGGCAGCGGAACCGCGCCTGAAGCACTCGGTCTCCATCACCACGCGCCAGCCACGTCCGGGCGAGACGGACGGCGTTCACTATCATTTCCGCACGATGGATCAGTTTCAGCGTATGGCCGAACGGGGTGAACTGCTGGAATGGGCGACAGTGTTCGGACGCGGCTACGGCACACCCCGCGCGCCGGTCGAGGAAGCACTGGCGGCGGGACAGGACATGGTGTTCGACATCGACTGGCAGGGCCACCGGCAGATCCGGGCGGCCCTGCCGGACGACGTGGTGAGCCTGTTTGTGCTGCCCCCTTCCCTGCCCGAACTGGAGCGACGCCTGAAAGGGCGGGATTCCGACGCGGCGGACGAGATCGCGCGACGGATGGATGCGGCGCTGGCCGAGATTTCGCACTGGCAGGAATTTGATCATGTGATCGTCAACGCGGATCTGGACCGGGCGATCTTCGAGGCGAGGGCCATCCTGACGGCAGCGCGTCTCCGGACATCGCGTCAGACAGGACTTGCCGGATTCGTCGCCGGCTTCCTGGGCTGACCGTCATGGATTTCTCCCGGATCACCGTCCTCTGCGTCGGCGACGTGATGCTCGACCGGTTCGTCTACGGTGACATGGAACGGATCTCTCCGGAAGCGCCGGTGCCGGTGCTGCTGCTGAACAAACGCACGGAAATGCCGGGCGGCGCAGGCAACGTCGCCAGCAACGTGATCTCGCTGGGCGGCCGCGCCATCCTGATCGGCCTGGTCGGTGAGGACGACGCGGCGATAACGCTGCGGGATACGCTGCGTCTCCGGGCGCAGGTTTCTGAGATGCTGGTGCCGACACCCCGCCGGCCAACGATCTGCAAGACGCGGTTTATCGCCGCGCATCAGCAGGTGGTGCGGGCCGATGAGGAAAGCCGTCTGCCATTGCAGGCGGACGAAGCCGAACTGCTGTGCCAGGCGATCGACGCACGGCTCGAAGAAGCCGATGTCGTGATCCTTTCCGATTATGGAAAAGGCGTTTGCGATCAGATGGTGGTGCATCATCTGATCGGCGAGGCGCGGCTGCGCGATATTCCGGTCTTCGTCGATCCGAAAACACCGGATTTCCGGCATTATCGCGGAGCAACCTGCATCACGCCGAATGCGAAGGAACTGGCGGCGGCATCCGGCATGCCGGTTTCGGATAATGCCAGCGTGGAAGCGGCAGCCCGCAAAGTGATGGCGCGCGCGGAAGCGGATGCGATCCTGGCGACACGCTCCGAAAAGGGCATGATGCTGGTGCCGGCGGAGGGCGAGGCAATAGCCGTCCCTGCCCGCGCGCGCGAAGTATTTGACGTCTCCGGCGCCGGCGACACGGTGATCGCGACCATGGCGCTGGCCGTCGGTTCCGGCATGGCGTTCGATCAGGCCATGCGGATCGCGAACGCCGCGGCAGGCGTGGTCGTGGCCAAACTCGGCACGGCAACGGCCGATATCGGCGAGGTCATGCGCGAACTGCAGGCGCAGGACGAACCGGAAGAAGCGCCGCATCTGCTGACACTGACCCAGGCAAAACGGCAGGTCGCGGACTGGAAAGCACACGGTCTGACCGTCGGTTTTACGAACGGATGTTTCGACATCATCCATCCGGGACATATCAGTCTCCTCGCGGCGGCACGGTCCGCGTGCGACCGGCTGATCGTGGCGCTGAACGATGATGCGAGCGTGCGGCGGCTGAAGGGAGAAACACGGCCGGTGAACACGCTGGCCAGCCGGGCGGCGGTAATGGCAGCCATCCGGTCGGTCGACGCGGTGGCGGCATTTTCCGAAGATACGCCGCTTGAAATCATCCGTGAACTGATGCCGGATGTTCTCATCAAAGGTTCTGATTACAGACCGGAAGATGTCGTCGGCGCAGCGGAGGTCATCGCGGCTGGCGGCCGGCTGGTGCTGGCCGATCTGCGGGACGGACATTCAACAACGGCGACGATCGGCCGGATTCAGGGACTCTGAAGGGCAGTCGCCGCAGCCGGAGAGCACCCTTATTTTCAGCCATGCCCGTTCGGAAATGCAGCCGGTCAGCATGGCGGAATGCAGATGAAAGCGACAGTAACGGACCGGATGGAAATGGTCTCTGGAATCCATAAGAGACGGTTCCATAAGCTTTCTCATTCGGTATCCAGATAAATTATAAAGAAATTTTTGGTGAAGCTCTTTCAAAAAAGGCAGCACCCAAAAGCTTTTGTCATTTTTTCAAAGATCTGTCGTGAGGTGTTCTTTGATTCCGGATAAGACAAACAGATGACCGGGGCTCAGAACACATAACATCATCGGCTTGTTATGAACATTTTTTCTCCTTTGAAACGTTAATGTATTTGCAAACACGAGACAAAGCAGGCCCACTGTCCCAGGAGGGATCGGTATGCGAAGATGTACTATGCACGCTCCCTTCGTCTCTATTTATAAACCGGGATCAAAGGAACCGCGTCCCTTTGTGGGGTTCGGGGCAAAGCCCTGAAAAGCCATCGCGCCTGTATTTGCAAAGTATACAAGTCTGTAAGCAAATCCCCGCCCACCATCAGGACACCACAGGGGAACACACCCATCGCCGCCAGAATCGAAACCGGAACTTCAGTCCACCTGCGACGATAAACCCTGCGGACCATTCCGGCGCAAAGCAAAGGAGCAGGCAACATGATCGAGATGATCGAAAAACGACGCCGCTCTCTGGGCGGAGGACTGGAAGTAGGACGCGTACTGCCTTTTGCGCGGCGACGCATGGTCGGACCGTTCATTTTCTTTGATCATCTGGGACCACTGGATCTCGCGGCCGACGTCGATCGCAGCGTCGACGTGCGCCCACATCCGCATATCGGCCTCTCGACAATCACCTACCTCTTCTCCGGCGAGGTCATGCATCGCGACAGCCTTGGCTCCGAACAGGCCATCCGGCCGCAGGAAGTCAACTGGATGACTGCCGGCAGCGGCATCACGCACAGCGAAAGATTCGAAAAAGCACATGCCATGGGCGACCATCTGCATGGCATCCAGGCCTGGGTCGCCCTTCCCGATGGCGACGAGGAAACCGCCCCCTCCTTCTCACATCACGAAGGCGGGGATCTCCCGCAATGGGACGCGGACGGTGTGCGCGGACAGCTTATCGCCGGCAGCGCATACGGTCTGACCGCCGCGGCCCGGACTCACTCGCCGCTTTTCTATGTCCATCTTGAACTGGAACCAGGAGCGATTGCGGAAATCCCGGCGCAGTGCGCGGAACGCGCCATCTACATCGCCAGAGGTGCAATCGAGATCGACGGAGAAAGACACGAAGCGGGCCGGATGCTCATCCCCGGTCCCGGCATCTCATCGTTCCGGGTGACCGAACCCGCCACAACAATGGTGCTGGGCGGCGAACCCGTAGGGCAACGCTTCCTCTTCTGGAACTTTGTCAGTTCCTCAAAAGCGCGACTGGCGCAGGCGGCCGAAGACTGGAAAGCCGGACGCATGAAACTGCCCGATGCGGACCATGACGAGTTCATGCCATTACCATCCGCCGACACCGCGCCCCCTCCGATGTCATAACAGCAGACTGCTCTCAGAGAGCCGCTTCAAAGCCTTAGATGCACAATAAACTTCTGTGATAAAAAAATAATAAAAGTTTTTGGGTGTCGCCTTTTTGGCAAAAAGGCGACGTCTTCTGAAGCTTTTTGAAAAAAGCTTCACCAAAAACTTCTTTATAATTAACTCATGGTTTCACGCCCAGACTTCTGAAACAGTCTTTCATTCTTTTACCGGCCTGCCAGTCCGGATACGCCGATATTCCACCAGCCTCTGTGCTGTCAGCAAAAAATCAACCGGACAGGACATCAATAAGTCATATCATGAAAGCAGACATCCGGTTTCCTTGACGAAAATGTTCCTGATACCAATATTTTTCATAATATTTTCAGGAAGGATTACAGTATGACGACGCGCGACAGGCTGTGTGCGGCGATAAAATCCCGGAGCAACGTGAGCTTTACTTATCACGGACGGGCGCTGACCGGTTCTCCTCATGCCGTTGGCAAAGGAGACGGTGAAGAACGTGTTCTGATCTACGTTGGCACCGACGATCACAAAAAGGTCGAGCCCCCCGGCGGCCAATGGAAATGTCTGCCGATTGCCGATCTGTCCGATGTCGCGACGGACAGCAGCCCGTTTCATGCGGGTCATCCGGGAAAACATGAAAAAACAGGCCTGCACGAGATCGACGTTTCTCTCTGACGAAAATGGCCGCTGTCAGCGTATCCGTACGATTAATTCCTCAACAGATCATACAGTTTTCAGAGAATAATGGAGACCATCATGGCGCATGATCCGCTCCCGCATGAAACATCCGCCCTGCACGAACTGGCGGAAAAGGCACAAAAACAGCCGAAACTGCTGACGAAGGACGACGTTGAAAAAATCGCGCATTTCGTTCTGAAAGGATCAGAAGGAGCAACCGAAGAGCAGAAGGCGCTTGCGAAAAAAGCCCTGCACAATCCGGAAGGCGTCGAAGCGCGGGATATTGTCACGATGGCGGAACAGATTCTGACCAGAAAAAAGGAAAGCTGAAATGACCGGACATTCACATGAACTGCCCTCTGAACAGTCGCTCGAGCATCGCCTGAATGCTGTCCGGCGTGATCTTGCACGCGCGGAAAAGGAAGAACCGCACCGGGTTTCGGCGCTGACGGCGGAAGTGAAGAAGCTTGAAGCGGAACTGAAAACCGGACGATAAGACCTGACATTCAGGGCACGACCCTGGGACTGGCGGGAACCTCAGCCCGCATCCTGATACCGGTTTCCGGAGGCTCCCGGCCTCTGGCGGGCTCCGGGGCAGCACCCGGTCTTCTTTTGCGGCATCAGACGATAAACAGCGCTCTTTCCAGTTATGAGGCAGGGCTGGCCTCCCGGTCCGCTTCGTCTGTATGATGAGGACCGGCAGGCCGCCCTGTTCGGCGTCCGGACGATCAGGAGCCCCGCATGATCCCTTTCTCCGTTCTGGATCTCGCGCTGATCACACGCGGTTCGACACCGGCGGACGCATTTCGCAATACGCTGGACTTTACGCGCCTTGCGGAAACGCTCGGATTTCACCGGTACTGGCTGGCCGAGCACCACTCCATGCCGGGAATCGCTTCAGCAGCAACCGCTGTCCTGATCGGACAGGTCGCCGCCGCGACACAGCACATTCGTGTCGGCGCGGGAGGCGTCATGCTCCCGAATCATTCGCCGCTGGTCGTGGCGGAGCAGTTCGGCACGCTGGAGACGCTCTTTCCCGGCCGGATCGATCTCGGCCTCGGCCGCGCTCCCGGAGCGGACCAGCGCACGGCACGTGCCCTGCGGCGCGATCCCCTGGCGCCGGACCGCTTTCCGGAAGATGTTCTCGAACTTCTGCACTATTTTGAACCCGCCGACGAAAACGACACCCATCTGGTGCGCGCCATTCCAGGCGCGGGACTTCGTGTGCCGGTCTGGCTCCTCGGATCATCGCTGTTCTCGGCCATACTCGCCGCGCGCCTTGGGCTGCCCTACGCTTTTGCATCCCATTTCGCGCCGGAACAGATGGAAGAGGCAATCACGCTTTACCGGGCGCGCTTCGAACCATCGGAACGCTGCGCCAAACCGCATGTCATGCTGACGGTCAACGTGATTGCAGCGGATACGGATGCGGAAGCCCGACGCCTCGAAACCTCACTTCAGCAATATTTCATCGCACTGCGACGGGGACGTCCGGTCGCTTTTCCGCCGCCGGTCGATCCCGGACCCGGCCTCTGGTCCGCTCAGGAAAAAGCGATGCTCGCTCACACACTCTCCTGCACATTCGCCGGAACAACCGCGACCATCGCCCCGGATCTCTGTACTTTCATCAGTCGGTATAGGCCCGACGAACTGATGGTTGCCGTTCCGGTCTTCGATCACGCACAGCGCCGCCACTCACTGGAACTGGTGGCACAGCTCGCGGGTCTGGTCACCGGATAAGCGCAGTCAGAGACCCGCCGCTCTCAGTTTCTGGTCGGTTTTATACTGGCTCAGCGCGTACACAGCCCAGATTGTCGCGGGGATCCAGCCAAGAATCGTGATCTGCAGAAACAGACAGATCAGCCCCGAAATGGGCCGGCCAATTGTGAAAAATGTCAGCCAGGGCAAAAAGAATGAAACAATAAGGCGCAAGAGGAACGCTCCGTGACGGCAACACAGCCTGTATGACTGCAACAGTCAGTAAAGCGTGCTTTATTTCCGTCTGTCCAGAGCGTTTCCGGAGCAACAGGCAGACATTCCGAAGTCAGCCTCTCCAGAGATCAGCCCCTGAACCGGGCAGGCACTCAGTCCCATACCCGGTCCGGTTCGACATTCGTGATTACGCCGTAACAGCCTGACCCAGCGCCGTCCGCAGTTTCTGTTCCGCTTCCGGAGACAGGGAAGTCTGGATAATCCGGGCATGGCCCTTCAGCGTGGCAAGCTGCGCCATCACTTTTTCCGGCTCAGCCTTTCTGACCAGCACGAAAAGCGCCGACGTATTGGGCGTCAGCGTCTCGCCGAGCTGCTTAATGAAATTATCGTCGATCCCGTAATCACTGAACTTGCCATCCAGCGCTCCGGCCGCGGCTCCCGCGAGACTGCCAACCACAAAACCGGCAAGCGGATTCAGAAAAATCAGACCGACGAGAGCGCCCCAGAACCCACCTGAAAGCAGCCCCCAGGAAGCACCGACCTTCTCAAGATTGACGCTCTGGTCAAGATGGATCTTACCGTCCTGCGTGCGCGTGACGACAACGGCATCCTCGAGATCGAGAAGATATTCCTTCTCAAGCTCACGACAGTTTCCCAGTTCGGCCTTCGCGCCGTCTATGCTGTCAAATCCGACAACAACAAGTGTGCTCATTACGGTCTCTTTCGATAAGTCTGTGACAGCAGCGATCAGTCGGCGGACTTGCGACCGAAGACGTAGCTGAGGAGAGAAGCGGCTGTGAGAATCAGCAGACCATAAACCTTGCACGAGGTCGGAATTTTGTTCTCGTGCTCCCGCACGTCGCTTTTCAGGGTGCTGAGATGACCGGCAATCTGCCGGTGCAGCTCTTCCTTGTGTTGATGAAGCGACTTCTCGAGATGCTTCGTGATCTCCTGAAGATCTTCCGGGCTGAGTTTTTTCAGAGTCTCGGCTGCATTCATGATCCGTCTCGTCCTGTTTCCACTCGTTCAGATCAGCCCGGAAAAACTTCCGGGCATGTCCGTTACATGTTGCGCTCATAAGGATGATTTTCAAGACACCAGGCGAAAACACCCGCGTGACCCACCCCTGCTCACAGCACGGGGCCAACCATGGCCAGAACATTGTTCCAGAGCACGCGGGATTTCGGCCAGTTCATCACCGCCTCCGGCGTAACGGAAACGGAGGCGTCAAGATATGTCTGCTGCCTTTCACGGATTTCCGCCGTAAAGCCCTGATCGACAAAGAGGATATTGTTTTCAAAGTTCAGATCGAAGCTGCGCCGGTCAAGATTGGCCGACCCGATCATCGTCATCTGACCGTCGACAGTCAGCGCCTTCGTGTGAAGAAGACCATGCGGGTATTCGTAAATAGCAACGCCGGCATCCAGAAGCTCGCGATAGTAGCTCCGGCTCGCCCCGGCCACGATCCAGGAGTCGTTTCGGGCCGGCACGGTGAGAGTCGTTTTCACCCCACGCCGGGCCGCCGCGCAGAGAGCAGCCTGAATCGGCTCGTCCGGAACGTAATAGGGCGTGGTGACCGTGAGTTCCCGCGCAGCGGCGCTCATCAGGGAAACAAAGACTTCCGGCATGGCTTCGTAACGGACGGCGGCGCTGGTGCCGATCACCTGGGCGACAAATCCCTCTCCGTCCGGCAGGACAGCAGATCTGAGAAGATTCGTAAGATCCTCGTCAGTATGGGCAATCCAGTCACTGGCGAAGAGATGCTGATTCTGCAGCACCACAGGACCCTCGAAACGGGCCACCAGATCGACCCAGGGCGCATATTTCGCTTTGACCAGAAACGCCGCGTCGGCGCAGTTCTGACTGCCGCAATAGGTGACCCTGTTATCAATCACGACGATTTTGCGGTGATTGCGCATATCGAAGCGGCCACGAAACGGGCGCTGGAACAGATTGCCGACAGGAAGCGCGCGAACCAGCAGAACGCCGGCATCCCGCATATCTCTCCAGTGGCGGCTGTGGATCAGGCGACGGGAGCCCAGATCGTCGGCCATGACGCGACAGGTAACACCCCGGATGGCGGCGCGTTTCAGGGCCTCCACGACCTTCATGCCGTTATGATCGGCGAGCCAGATATAGAAGCTGATATGAACGTGCTCGCGGGCGGCATCGATATCCGCGACAATGGCCGCGATGGCAGTATCGGAATCCGGCATCAGGTTTGCGCGGTTGCTGCCAACCGGCGGATAGCCGCTGGCGGACTGACCGACACGAAAAAGCGGAGCAAGACGGGGCGGCAGGCCGAAATCCTTTTCAGCATCGATCAGAGCGTCGCTCCGCTTGCCCGGCACGGGAAGATCCCTGAGCGCCTCGCGGATCCGTACAACGATCAGCGGGCTCAGTTTCGTCTCGCCAAGCAGAAGATAGGCGATGACCCCGACAATGGGCAGCGCACCGAGAATCGCCACCCAGGCGACGCGTGAGGCGGGCTGCCGGTGAGGTCTCAGCAGCGCCCTGCCAATGAAAAGAATCTGCAGACTGATCGTCGTGGCCGGGCCAGCCCAGTTCCAATGCATCGCTCACGCCCCGGTCGGTTGAAATCTGAAGTAAAAAGCGGGGCACCGTATCCTTACGGAAGGATACCGACAACAGCGGGAAGCACAGCAGCGGCCGGTTGAAATCACAGCCGAAAGACCGGACTATAAAGACGGCGCGACCAGTCACTGCTTCCGCCCGGTCCCGCTGGTTCCTGCTGCCTGTACGGCTCCCGGGGCATCGGGATGGCCGCTGTTTTTGGAAAAGGCTTGCGGTTTATGCGCCTTCAGTCGCCCTGGCCCCCGCGGCTGAACAGCGGAACACAGCCCCCGGCGGAGCGGCTGGCCGACACCCTGGCGGAAGACATTCTGGCCGGCACGCTGGCCGCAGGAGATCGCCTGCCGGCGCATCGTGATCTGGCCTGGCGTCTGGAAATCGGCGTCGGATCAGTCACACGGGCCTATGCTATGCTGGAACGGCGCGGTCTGGTCCGGAGCGTGAAGGGCCGGGGCATGTTCGTCTCGGCCCGACCCGGCAGCCACAACAGTTTTCTCGACCTCGCCTCGAACATGCCACCACCGATGTTCAGCGACCGCGCGCTGGCCCGGACACTGAACCGCCTGGCCCGCAGCGTCGATCCCGCCCTCTTCAATATCTACCCGCCGGTCGCGGGACATATCGAACACCGCCGCATCATGGCGCACTGGCTCGAAGAACTGGGCCTGACCACAGCGCCGGAGCAGCTGCTTCTGACCAGCGGCGCGCAACAGGCGCTCAGCGTGGCGTTTTCAGTGGCCCATCAGCACGCAGACCTCGTGCTCACCGAAAGTCTGACCTATCCGGGCATGCTCGGCGCCATCCGTCAGACCGGCGCAGCACTGCAGGGGATCGCGATGGATGAGCGGGGCATGTGTCCCGCCGCACTGGAAGAAGCGCTTGCCGGCCTTCGCGGTCAGCGCGCCGTTCTCTACCTGACACCAACAATGCACAACCCGACCACAGCGACCATGGACCGGCAGCGACGGGAGGACATCGTGCGGCTGTGCCGTCGCTTCGACGCCCTGATCATCGAAGACGGGGTCTATGTCTGTAAACCGGACAACGCTCTGCCGGATCTGATCTCCCTCGCCCCCGAACGCGTCTTCCATGTCAGCAGCCTGTCCAAGATTCTGAGCCCCGGCCTGAGGATCGGAGCCCTGACACCACCGGAACCATTTCGCGAAGCCTGTCTGGCGGCGCTTCTCTGTTCATCGCTGATGATCGCCCCCCTCTCCTACGCGATGATGGCGCAATGGATGCAGGACGGAACAGCCACCTCGGTACGGCAGTCACTGCGGACGGAAGCAGCCCGGCGGCGTGCACTGGCGGCCTCGGTTCTGGGGCCGCGCATGGTGACGCCAGCCTATGACGCATTCCATGTCTGGATGCCGATGCCCGCCAGCCATGCACACACTGTCATCACACAGGCGCGGTCCTACGGCGTGCTGGTGACCGATCCGGCGCCATTTCATGCGGAAGCGAAGTCAGAACCATCAGGCGTGCGGCTGTGTCTCGGGCCGGCGCCCCTGCCCGACCTGACCGAGGCGCTGCACCGGGTCAGAGCGGCCTGCATGGCGACAGAGCCAAAAGTGTCACGCGACACTATTCCGATAGCCTGAAAGTGTATCGGGCGCCTATGCTCCTCGAACACGAACGGGGAGGTTACCGCATGACCGAAAAACCCATTACCGTCGTCGCCACACTTCACCTCTGGCCGCAACATCAGGACAAGGCGCTTGAAGCGATGGCCGCCTGCATCCTGGCGTCGCGGCAGGAAACCACGAACAGCGGCTATTACTGCCGGCGCGATGCGCATGACCCGCACTGCTTCGTTTTCATCGAACACTGGGCAAGTGTCGCGGCCATCCATGAGCATGAAAAGACACCGCATTTTCTGGCCATGAAGCAGGTGCTGGACAAGGCCCTGTCGAAACCAATGGATGTCCGGCTTCTGGAAGACACGGATCTGCTGCCGTGACAGGCCGCGTCTGTATCCTGGGCACGGCGGACACAAAGGCGGAAGAACTGCACTACCTGAAAGCGGTTCTGCTCGCCCGCGGCGCCGATGCATTCATCGTGGATGTGAGCACCGGCGGAGACCTCCACGCCGCCGATGTCACAGCAGCGGAGGTCGCGTCCTGCCATCCGGACGGGCCGGAAGCGGTGTTCTGCGGTGATCGCGGACGGGCCATCGCCGGAATGTCGCTGGCCCTCACACGATTTCTCGCCGGGCGGACCGACCTGGCCGGAGCGCTGGCCATCGGCGGCTCGGGCGGAACGGCGCTGGTCGCCCCGGCCCTGCAGGCCCTGCCGATCGGCACACCAAAACTGGTCGTCTCGACAGTCGCTTCGGGAAATATCGCGCCCTATGTCGGAGAATCCGATATCGGTATGGTGTATTCCGTTGTCGATATGCAGGGACTGAACCGGATTTCAAGGCAGGTCCTGGGCAACGCGGCGGATGCAATGGCCGGAATGGTGCTGCACAACCCGCCACGTCACGAAGACACACACCCCGCGGTCGGCATCACAATGTTCGGGGTCACGACGCCCTGTGTGACACGGATCACAGAGACCCTGCGCGACAGGTTCGAATGCCTCGTCTTTCACGCCACCGGCGCCGGCGGCCGGTCGATGGAACGGCTGATCGACCAGGGCCTGATCCGGGGCGTGCTGGATGTCACCACAACCGAGTTCTGTGACCATATCGCCGGCGGAATCTTCCCCTGCGGCGAGGAGCGGCTGGACGCGGTGAGCCGGACAGGCGTGCCCTATGTCGGAAGCTGCGGCGGTCTCGACATGGTCAATTTCGGCGCGCGGACAACGATCCCCGAACGGTATCAGGACCGCGTTTTCGTGGAACATAATCCGTTCATCACGCTGATGCGGACATCGGCTGAGGAATGCGCCGCAATGGGCCGCATGATCGGACAGAAGCTGAACCGCTGCCCGGGCGAGGTCCGGTTCTTCTTCCCCGAGGGCGGTTTCTCCCTGCTCGATCAGCCGGATGGACCATTTTTCAACCCGGACGCCGACGCCGCCTTCCTGGAGGCCCTGACAGACACGCTGGAGGAAACGCCCCGCCGGCAACTGATCCGCCTTCCCTGTGCGCTCAACGATCCGGCCTTCGCCGATGCGATGACGCGCGAATTCGAAACTCTTTTTGAGGACACCTGAGACCATGCCAGCCATTCCACGCAGTCAGATTCTGGAGAAATTCCGCGGCATGATCGCCGCGCGCCAGCCGATCGTCGGCGGCGGCGCCGGAACCGGCCTGTCAGCAAAATGCGAGGCCGCCGGCGGGATCGATCTGATCGTTATCTACAATTCCGGCCGTTACCGCATGGCCGGCCGCGGGTCACTGGCCGGCCTGCTGGCCTACGGAAACGCAAACCAGATCGTCATGGAAATGGCGCGCGAGGTCCTGCCCGTCGTGCCGCACACGCCGGTTCTGGCTGGCATCAACGGCACAGACCCGTTCGTCGATTTCGATGTGTTTCTTGATGACGTTCGTCGCATCGGCTTCTCCGGTATTCAGAACTTTCCGACAGTCGGCCTGATCGACGGCAATTTTCGGAAAAATCTCGAAGAAACCGGCATGAGCTACAACATGGAAGTCGATGTCGTCGCACGGGCCAGAAAAAAAGACCTGCTGACAACGCCCTATGTTTTCGATCCGCAGCAGGCGAAAGATATGGCAAAAGCCGGCGCCGATGTCCTGGTGGCCCATATGGGATTGACAACTGGCGGCAGCATCGGCGCTGAAACAGCGTTTACGCTGGAGGACTGCATCCGGCTGATCAATGAGATCACTGATGCGGCAAAGACCGTGCGCGATGACATCATCGTCCTGTGCCATGGCGGCCCGATCGCCATGCCGGCCGACGCGCAGAAGGTTCTGGCCGGATGCCCGGACTGTCACGGGTTCTACGGCGCCTCCAGCATGGAACGCCTGCCCACGGAAACGGCGCTGGTCGAACAGACAAAAACCTTCAAGGCAATGACACGCTGAAAACAAAATACTCCCGTCCCGGCAAAGAGAAGACGTTCCTGTATTTCATGAACCGATGACAACGCAGGGCTCTGCCCTGCACCCGGAAGGGGTCACGGACCCCTTCACCCCTCTTTGATCTGATAAACCGGGATCAAAGGGACCGCGTCCCTTTGCGGGGCGCGGGGCAGAGCCCCGAAAAAACCGGCCCGACGCATCCGCAAAATATACAAATACCGTAAAGGTCAGATCACATGCTCAGAAAAACAGCGCTCCCCGGACTGGCTCTGGGCCTTTTCACTCTGGCATCCGCCGCAAATGCCGCACCACTCCCGTCCTCTGCACTGCACGTCGCGATAACGTCGCAGCGGGTAATGAACGCGGTGACCGTTTCGGATAACGGACGTGTGTTCGTCTCCTTCCCCTACTGGGGCGGCGGATCGGAACCCGGTCCAACCGTGGCGGAACTGGATAAGACAGGGACGCCGCACGCCTTTCCTGATGCCGCGTGGAACGATCAGAAACAGACCGCCGGCTTTGCGGATCATTTCGTACGGGTCAACGCCGTCCGCATCGGACCGGACGGATATCTCTGGATCGTGGATTCAGGCGACGCGAATGTCGGCGGCAAACCGAACCCGCCGGACGGAGCGCCGGCAAAACTGGTCGCCTTCGATCTCGCCTCCGGCAAACCGGTTCATACCATCATCCTTAAACAGGGAACGACCCCACACAGCTATGTCGACGATCTGCGCTTTCACAACGATACCCTGATCCTGACGGACGCCGGTGACCCGGCGCTGATCCTGGTGGACATGAAAACCGGACAGCAGCGCCGGGTCCTGCAGCACGCAAAATCCACCACGGATGAACGGCCGATGTATGCGGAAGGAAAACTGCTGATCAGCAACGGCAGCCCCGCCCGCGTTCACGCAGACCAGCTTGAAGTTTCGCCGGACGGCTCGGTCCTGTATTTCCAGCCAAGCTCCGGGCCAATGTATAAAATCTCCACGGCCGATCTGGAAAATCCCGCGCTGAGCGATGCCGCGCTGAACGGAAAAGTTTCCCTGTTTTACAACACGCCGACAACAGGCGGCACCGTGATCGACGGTCAGGGAAATCTCTATGTCTCGGACGTGAATAAGCTGCGCCTGCTGAAAATAACGCCGGACGGGAAAGAATCCGTGCTGATCGCCGATAAACGGCTGGTCTGGGCGGACGCGATGTGGATCGACAGCACGGGTAAACTATGGGTGCCAGCCGTGCAACTCAACCGGACAGCATCGTTTCAGGCGGACGGCGTTTCACGGGTCAGACAACCGGTGACGATCTACACGCTGGATCTGCATCTCGCCCCTCAGCACCGGTTCTGAGGGGAACGTAGCGGGGTAAAACCCGACGTTTCTTTTCGGGGCTTTGCCCCGAACCCCGCAAAGGGACGCAGTCCCTTTGATCCCGGTTTGTTAATGCAGAAGGGAATAAAGAAATCGTCATGTCCGGTGCGGCTTCGCATGATAACCCTCCCGGTGCGGGGCAGAACCCTGCTCAGAAACTTGCCACAGGATCTGTGAGCATCTTTAAAAAACGATAGTTACCGCTCAGTACTCACCTGCTCATTTCCGGAGACAGGGTCACAGTCGGGAGCTCCACCCGGACCAGGCCGCCATACCACTCCCCGCTCATCATAAGACCGCGACCGGGATGAAACGGAAAACCACAGCACTATTCAGCATAAGGAGTTTTCGCCATGCCGGAGGTATCCATGCGCCGGTTCCAACCGTTCCTTGCCATGACAATGATCGCTTCCTTGGCGGCAGCGCCTTCCTCCGCCCTTGCCGAACCGGAAGTCGGAAAGCTGACAGTCCCGCCGGGATTTCATATCGCCGTCTATTCGGATCAGGTGCCGTCAGCACGGGAGATGGCCGTCGGAGATGACGGCACCGTCTATGTCGGCTCGATGAGCGCGGGAAAAGTCTATGCCTTGTCAGGAATAGACGCGAACGGGCGAGCGCGGTCAGTCCGGGTCATCGCACGCGGACTGCGCCAGCCGGTGGGCGTCGCGTTCCGGAACGGCGATCTCTACATTTCGGACACAACCCGAATCGTGGTCCTGCGCGATATCGGACACCACCTGGACGCGCCACCGAAGCCAGAGATCGTGGCGGACGGACTGCCATACCGGGCCGGCGATCACTCCTGGAAGTTCATCGCCTTCGGCCCCGATGACCGGCTCTATGTTCCCATCGGAGCGCCCTGCAATATCTGCGATGTCGGGCACGCCTTCGGAAAGCTGATCAGCATGAAACCCGACGGCACGGACCGCCGGGACGAAGCCTGGGGCATTCGCAATACAGTCGGCTTCACATGGCAGCCCGGAACACAGAATCTCTGGTTCACGGATAACGGACGCGACATGCTCGGCGACGATATTCCCTCCGACGAACTGAACGAGCGGACGGCGCCCGGTCAGTCCTTCGGCTATCCCTACTGCCATCAGGGTGATCTGCCCGACCCGCAATTCGGCAGACAGCACGCCTGCAGCGAGTTCGTGTCCCCGGCATTGAAACTGGGTGCGCATGTGGCCGCCCTGGGACTGCGGTTTTATGAAGGCAGCATGTTTCCCCCGTCTTACCACGGCAATATTCTGATTGCCGAGCATGGCTCATGGAACAGAAGCGAACTCTCCGGTTATCAGGTGGTTTCCGTGCATTTCGGCGCAGACGGACACCCGGAAGAGCCCGAAGTTCTGGTGAGCGGCTTCCGCGAAGATCAGGACGCATGGGGCCGCCCGGCGGATGTGCAGCCGCTGCCGGACGGAAGCGTACTGATCAGCGACGATACGGCAGATGCCATATACCGGCTGACATATAACGGAAAGTAACGAATACCCTTCCGGCGTGGAACTCATGCCGGAAGGCGACCCCGTGACCCGTGGCACGCCGAAGAGCGGGAATAACGACAGGTCCGGTTACAGAGGCTGTTCCAAAAGCCTGCTGGCGAAACCTCCGGTTAATTATAAGGACGTTTCTGGTGAAGCTTTTTTCAGAAAGCTTCAGAAAACGCCACCTTTTTGAAAAAAGGGGGCACCCAAAAACTTTTGCCGGTTGTTGTCAAAGACTTATCATGAAGGGTTCTTCGATCCCAGCCGATGCAGGCAAGTGATCTGGACTCATAAAACTACAATATCATCAGTCTGTTATGAAAATTTCTGCGCATTGAAGGCTGCTGAACCAGCCCTTTGCCGGAGAACCGAATCTTCCGATCCCTCGCCGGAAGATGCCTTTCCACAGCCTCTGATGGTCTGAACTATTAATTTGTATTACGAATAACATTTATTCGTATAAATATCACCTGTTCAGAAACTGTGTTTGCGGAGCAACAAATAAGCAAAAGAGTAGTCTCGGAAACCTCGTGTGAATTGGCAATTTCCCGTCTCCGTAGTAGCGCTGATGCGCTTGAGGCGAGAAAGTCGAAATGAAAAAGCAAAAAAAAACGACAAGCCCAGGCAGCCATCGGTCTGCCTGTTTTCCACGTTTCCGGAGTGCCCTATGCTTTATACTGACATCCGGCGCCGTATTTTTTCTCGGTTCCGGAGCCCCCGCCAGAGGAGCGGATACGTCTCCGGACTCTGAAAAACCCGGCAGCGTTCCGGCCGTGGTGACTCTCAGTCCCGGCCATCCGAACGCGGGCGAAACGCAGCCGCAACCTGCTGCAAAACAGGAAAGCGCGCCGACGCCCAGCCAGCAGCTTGAGGCCCTGTTCAATACGGAGAGTATTTCCTCATTTCTAAACCGGCATGATGACGCTCTGAGAAGCCGCGATCTGACAGCCGGCTATTACGTTCCGGCGCAGACATTCGGAAACCTGTTTCCGCAACTGGGCCGTCCGCGAAAGTGGCTGGAAAATCACGGCTTCAGTTTTCAGTTTTCCTACAAGGGCGAAGGTCTTGCCGATGTCGGCGGAGGCGAGCGGAAAGGCATGGACTATACCCATGAGCTCACGCTCACGACCCGGTTCGATCTTGGAAAACTTATCGGCCTTAACGGATGGTTTCTGCATGGAGTCATGCTCGAACGCGCCGGGCGCGAGGTCAGCTACGATTATGTCGGGGAACATCGCATCCTGCTCTCCGAAATCTACAGCCTCGACGGTCACAGAGCAGCGCATCTGGCCGATCTCTATCTTGAGAAATCCTTCTTTCACAACACGATAAATATCAACGTCGGCCGCATCACGCTGACGCACACCTACGGAACGTCCGTACTGCTGTGCACATTCATGGTCCAGTGTTCGGCGCCTGTCGGCATCAAATCGAATCCGGGCTGGAGCGTTTACCCCAAGGCGACCTGGGGCGGAACGGTGCGGCTGCGGCCGACCCGTGATCTCATCCTGCGAACAGGCGTCTACCAGGCAGGAGCGCTGACGGACAACCCGTCTGGCTGGACATGGGGCGCGGAGCGTGCGACCGGCGTGATGCTGCCTGTCGAACTCACATGGGAACCGTTTTTCGGGCCTCAGAAACTGCCCGGACATTACAAATTCGGTTACGGGCACGACACATCTCACTACGCGGACCTGATCGGCACGGTTCCGGCCGCATATCGCGCCCAGGCCGGTGCCCATCCGGGCGGGCCGCGCGATACATTCTATTTCGAAGCGGACCAGATGGTCTATCGCAAAGGCGGCAATCACCAGATGGCCGGCGGCTATCTTCTGGCGGGCTATATTCACAATACACCCAGTGTTTCGACATTTACCGATCAGGTCTATATCGGTGCGTCCCTGCTCGGAATCATTCCTTACCGGCCGTTCGACCGCTTTGGCGTCATGTATTCCTATTATCAGCTCAGCCATAACCTGACGCTCGGGCAGGAGTACCGGCAGATGGCCGGAGATTCGATGGGCGCATTTGTCAACGGCCCGCAAACCCATACGGCGACGCTGGAAGCGTATTACGGCATCCCCGTCATTCCCGGCCTGGTTGCACAGCCTGTCTTTGAGTACATGATGCGACCGGGAGAAACATCCGTGATTCCGAACGCGATTCTTGTCGGGCTGAAAGTTCTGGCAACACTCTGAAGACATCGTGACGGAAACAGGAACTATGCCGGACAATTGCCTGACGGGTTCCTGATGGTCTGATAAAACCGGCGAGCTACTCATCCTCACGGGGCTCCGTCACGGAGCCCCGTATCCAGACAGGAGGCCCATCCTTCTGTCTCTCATTTTGTTCGACAGATCAGATCACAGAAAGCCGTGCTTCTCTGAGTGAAGCATGGGGCAAGCCCCCCGCTTCACTCCTGCCTCCTGAAGCGAAAATATATTTTCCACCAGACACCATGAAATCTTCATACTATTCAGCATGTTTTCAGAACATGCCACGATCCGGAATCGTAGGCGACACCGGTTCCGTAACCGCTCTCGCATTCGCATACTGATTTTCATCCTCCGATACAGTGGCACAGCCAGACAGCATCGGCATAAGCGTGATCGCCATTACAGACAGAATCGTGATTTTCTTTCTGTTTTTCATAATATTTTTTTCTCGCCCTATCTGAAACAAACTGACTTACAGATAAGACAGACCTCTCCTGTTAACCGATGAACCCATTTCTGGATCCCGGTCCTGTTTCCGGATATCCGACCCGGATGACTTCGTTTTCTTCGGAACCCGCGGCTCCCGACTTCATCACGCTCTTTCGAACATGCTCAGCCAGACACAATGATTTCGGACATCATCGGAGCTGCGAAACAGGTTTTACCCTGCGCGCAGAATCATAAAAAATGCCTGCAACGCAGAGAACGGAATATTCAGTCATAACCATCTCCCTGCCCGTTGATGCCAGACACCAAACGTAGGAACGCCATCCGGAGAAATCAACAAATAAATCACGATAAAATTTAGTAGATATCACGTATCTCTTCATAATTATCATTTATGACGGAATATTCAGCCAGAAATCAGCCTTCCCAAAGTCGGGATACAAGGATCGATTACCGAAAGAAATTCACTATATTTCCTGATATAGAAAAGGCATTTTCTGTCCCAGTTCGGAAAGAATTATCATGACCTTACCAGCTCCATATCTTTACGAAGCAAAGGACCAGTCCCGTAACCGCGGACATGTTGTCAGCGGATAGCAGATATCGACCAGTATCTGACGGGCCATAAAAGTCCGCACTTCCCATGATCTTCAGACTGCCCTGAGCCGCGTCTCCGGCAAGCGCCTTTTATATCGCGCAGAATACAACCCAAGTTCTCAGACAAAAAACCCTCACATTTTCAGGTATTTTCGAATCTGATCTGGAAAATGTCCGGGGTTCCTGCCTGAGAGCTGATTTGTCTGTGCAGAAACGATCGGGAACTGGCCACGACAGCGGGCAACGCAGCCCGTCACTTTACTCAGCAAAACCATGTGCAGAATAAGCTTACCCACATCGGGACCATCGACACAGGCCAGAGATCGCCCGCACCAGAAAACCCCGGCCAGTCCCGTCGCAGCCGGCCCGGCACAGGCAAACATAGCCCTGCTTCCGCAGCAAAGGCAGAGACCGGCAACTCCAGTCGTTTAACCCCGCCATCCATTCCGACCAGCAGGCCAGCCTCCCGCTGCCCTGCCATAAAATCACGCCTCCGGCTTCATTCCGGCATCGGATTGCATTGCGGCGTCACAGCATCTCCGGCCATGACAGCCTTCGTAAAGGCAGCAGAGTCCGGCAACGAGGCATTGACCGTCTGGTCATGGTTCAGCCCCTTATAGACATGCGCCTGAACGACCGTCCCAGCAGCGCAGGCCGCCTTCACGAGACCGAGCTGAAGCGGAGGCGGCACATCCCGGTCCAGTTCGCCCGTGCCCATGAACAGCGGCTGCGCAAGCTTCAGTGTCGGATACGTCATTGCGGCCAGCGCGGGAGCCAGACTTTTCGCAAAGCCCGGCCGGAGGGAATTGCTGAAATTCAGCCCCTCTTTCCTCACCTTCTCCGTCAGCGGACCCACGCACAGATCCCCCGCCTCGCGATAAGCGAACATGGCTTTCGGCGTAAAAGCGTCCTCCGGCCGGAAGGCCGGATCATATCCGGCCAGACCCTGCGCAAGATAGAGCATGTAGACCATGACCGGATTATAGCTCCCGTCAGATGCAGGCTGTGCCAGAATCCGCTTCATAAGTTCAGGCGTAATATAGGGAGCGCCCGTCGCCACAACGCCGCGAATATGCAGATCCGGCGCATAATCCGGTGCGAACGCCGCCGAGGCAAAGGCCGCTCCGCCTCCCTGGGACTGACCGACAATCATCACCTCGTTCCGCAGGTCCGGCACCGAGGCCAGCGCTGCCCTGACAGCGTCCAGAAGATTATAGGCCTCCACACGCGTGTTCAGATACGGATGTACGCCGGGTGTCCCCAGCCCCTGGTAATCAGTCCCCACTACGGCGAAGCCGCGCTTCATCCATTCCGACAGATAGCGGCGATTGCGATCACTCCAGGGATTACCGGACGGCGCACAGTGATCCGCAACCCCGACTGTTCCATGCGCCCAGGCGACAACCGGCCAGCCACCGGCAGGCGGACTGCCTGCCGGCACGATGATCTCCGCCATCACCGGAACCAGTCCTGTCCCGGTCACACCATTGGTCGAAAGATAGGTGATCCGCAGGGAACGCCCGGCATCCGGCAGACTGAAAGCCTCCGGCAGCGACGCGGATGCGGTCAGCATGCCTGGCCGCCCCTGAGCGTCCGCAGACGCGGCGTGACCACCGGCACTCAGAGCGGAAAGACAGAGCCCCGTCAGAAGACAGGACGCGATACGAACGGAGTGGGAGAGACGCACAGGAAATCCTTCCACGGGCAGCAGGCTTTTTCCCTTGACCGCCAGACAGATTTAAACTTAACATTGTTAAGAATGATCCCCGCAGAAAGCAAATGTCAAGCGCCTCAGATTCCGTCAGAGCCTCCGGAAGACGACCAGTGACCTCACGCGCTCACCTGGGAAAAGCCTACCATCACGGCGATCTGCGGGCCGCTCTCCTGTGTTCGGCACGTACCCTCCTGGAGGAACAGGGCATCGCAGCCCTGGGACTCCGCGCCATCACACGCCATGCCGGCGTCTCACAGACAGCAGCCATCCCTCATTTCGGAAACCTGACCGGCCTGCTCAGCGCGCTGGCAACCGTGGGATATGAAGACCTCGCGGACGCCCTCACGCCCGCACTCCCGCAGGGCGCACACGCAGCCGGAACGGCCTATGTCCGCTTTGCCATCCGCAATCCGGGCCTGTTTACGCTCATGTTCCGCAGCGACGCCATCGACCGGAAAGAACCAGATCTGGCGGCGGCATCAGCACGGACCTCAGCCATGCTGACTCAGCTGATCGGCAGCCTGGAAGGTCCCCTTCTTTCACAGACACGCGCAGGCATCCGCGCGGCGCTCTGGGGAAAGGTCCATGGTCTTGCCGTCCTGGCTGTTGATGGCCTGCTGGAACCTCTGCTGACCTTCGACGGAGAAGAGATGTCGCTGGACGAACTGATAGCCGATGCTCTGCAATGACCCGCCACCAGCAAACGCACCCTTCCCGGAAAAGGACCTGATTCCAGCGCAACATCCCGGTTTCCGGAATTCCGCAACCCCAGGTGGAGTTCACAGGCAGCGCTCCTGAGACACGTCCCTGGAGACACCTCACCCCAGGCAATCACAGCAGACAGTCAAAGCCCCGGATCACCCGGCAGCGTCTCCCACCCCGGCCCGATAATGGCAGCACGCCGACGACCAGCGCCATCAAGACGAAGGACGATGATGTTCTGTTCCTCCAGCCAGCCAAGCATCCGGCGGGCGCGTCCCGTAGAGTGAGTTCCATAGATGCGGGCAATGTCACGGTCAGGCGGACAGGTTCTCCCATCCAGCGCCGCGCGGGCGAGGTAAAGGAAAACAGGCTGCATATCTTCGGGAAGCGTGGAGGCAATGGTTTCGGCCTCCTGCCACTCCTCAGTTTCAGCAGCCTCAGGCGTCGTACCGCTGCGGGCGGTAGCCAGCGCCCGGCGAAAACTGCGCATGTCCATCGCTTCCCGCCCCATGCCGGCGATGCGGCAGCGGACAAGAAAATCCTGATAGAGGGAAGCCGGCGGCCGGAAACCACCGTCGTCCTCATCGAGAACTTCGCGCAGGAGTGAGGCAAGCTGCTGACGACGTTCCGCCGGATCGATCTCCTCCGCCTGCGGCCCGGCATCCGCCAGCGCTTCACCGTGAGTAGCAAGCTGGGTAATGAGATCCGGCGGTGGCGGAGCAGCAGGACGGCGCGGCCGGGCGATAAGCTCCGGCTCCGGAAGCGGCGCGAGGATAAGATCAGCAACCTGCTCGGTCGGCGGTGAAAACGGCTCCAGAACCGGACCGGCAGAACGGCTGGCGGTTTCGACGCTGCCAACGCGGATCGTCATCGGACGGCGACAGAGAGCCGGTCCGAGAGCCACGAAGTTCCCCCGGTCAAGATCACGGAAAGCCTCGGCCTGGCGACGTTCCATGCCGAGCAGGTCAGCGGCACGCGCCATGTCGATGTCGAGAAAGGTACGTCCCATCAGAAAGTTGGACGCTTCGGCAGCGACATTCTTGGCGAGTTTGGCAAGACGCTGGGTGGCGATAACGCCCGCGAGACCGCGCTTACGGCCACGGCACATGAGATTCGTCATGGCCCCGAGAGACGCACGCCGCGCTTCATCCGACACCTCGCCGGCGGCAGCGGGAGCAAAGAGCTGGGCCTCATCCACGACGACGAGAACAGGATACCAGTGCGCACGGGGAACATCGAACATCCCGCCAAGAAAGGCGGCGGCACGACGCATCTGCAGATCGGCATCCAGCCCCTCCAGATTCAGCACCACGGAGGCGCGATGCACCCGCATACGCTCCCCTGCGGCCTGAAGCGCGGCTTCCGTATGCTCGGCAGCATCGATGACGAGGTGGCTGTAAGCCTCCGCCAGACTGACGAAATCGCCTTCCGGGTCGATGATGGCCTGCTGAACAAGGTTGCCGGTCTGTTCGAGCAGCCGACGGAGCAGATGTGACTTTCCGGAGCCGGAATTGCCCTGGACAAGCAGTCTTGTGGCAAGAAGTTCGGCAAGGTTCATTGCGGCCGGTCCGCCGCCGACGATCTGTCCCATTTCGATGCTGCTGCTCATGGCGCGGGAATAGCTCGCCGACTCCCTGTGAGGCAACAGGTTCAGACACGCCACCCGGCCGAACTCCACCCGGTCCCGGCAGAGACCACGAACCATTCCGCTTCACAGGATCAGGATGCCGGAAGCCGCGCTCCCTGCCAGGTTTCAGGACAGCGCCCTTACTGTTTCAAAAGCCTGCCCGTGAAATCTCCGGTTAATTATAGAGAAGTTTTGGATGCGCCTTTTTCAAAAAGGCGGCGCCTTCTGAAGCTTTTTGAAAAAGCTTTACCAAAAACTTTTGTTATTTTTTATCACAGACTTATCGCCAAGTGCCCTCTGATCCGGCTGAAGCGAACAGGTAACCAGGACTCAAAAAGCCATAACACCATCAGTTTGTTATGAAATTTTTGGTGCCTTTAAGGCTTTTAAAACAACCTCTGAACCAAAGCCGATATAGATGAGCGATCAGCGCCGGAGCCAGTCCAGAGCCCCCTGAGCCGCGGCACGGCCGGTCGCCATACAGGCCTGGAGCAGATAGCCGCCGGTAGGCGCTTCCCAGTCGAGCATTTCGCCGCAGACGAAAGTTCCCGGAACAGCCCGAAGCATAAAACCCGCATCGACAGCGGATTGCGGAACACCCCCGGCGGTGGAAATGGCGCGTTCAAGGTCGTCCGGCGCAATGAGACGGACCGGAACCGCCTTAATACGACGGGCGAGACCTTCGTCGGTTGCAGGCAGCGGACCGGCTTCGCGCAGGAGAGCAATGGCGACAGGCGGAAGCTGAGCCGCCTTTCGAAGACGGTTGGAAAGACTCTCACGGGCACGGGTTTTACCAAGGCGGTCCGTGAAAGCGACGACATCCAGATCCGGACGGAGATCAACTGAAAGAGTTACGGAACCATCCCGTTCGATGGCGTCGCGAAGCGGGGCGGCCAGCGCATAAACAGCGCCCCCTTCAAGACCGGCGCGGGTGATGACCGCCTCACCCCGGATCGTCGTGCCAGCAAAGCTCAGAGCAATCCGTTTAAGGGGCGTTCCGGCAAAACGCTCGCGGAGAATCCCGGACCAGGCCACGGTGAAACCGCAATTGGCAGGACGAAAAGGCGCCAGAGGAATGCCCTTCCGAATAAAGATTTCAGCCCACGCACCATCCGACCCAAGCCGGGACCAGCTGGCTCCCCCGAGGGCAAGCAGGGTGGCGTCAGCGTGGGGAATCACCACAGACACACCGTCTTTCTGAGCGAATGTCGGCTGGTTGCCTTCATCCCAGCCCGTCCAGGCAGTGCCGGACCGAAGTGTGACACCGGAAGCACTGAGACGGGCGAGCCAGGCGCGAAGCAGCGGCGAGGCCTTCATCGCTTTGGGAAAGACACGGCCGGAACTGCCAGTGAAGCACGGCTGCCCAAGCCCCTCGGCCCACGCGACCATCATCCCGGGCGTGAAAGCGGCAAGAGCCGGCCCGAGCCACCCGGCGGCAGGGCCGTAACGATGTAAAAAAGCCGGCCCGGATTCGGCGTTGGTGAGATTGAGGCCACTTCTTCCGGCCATGAGGAATTTGCGGCCAGGACTGGGCATGCGATCCATAACCGTAACGGCACAGCCCGCTGCGGCGAGTGTTTCAGCAGCGGCAAGACCGGCAGGCCCGGCGCCGACGACGACAATATGAGGAATATCTCCGGGGACCGGCTGTATCGTGGTCATGATGATTCTGTCAGGCTCCCCGTATCTGTGGTTTTCATAGCCGCAGACAGGCCCTCGCAACAGAGCGTGATTTTGTAGAAACGGGATTCCGGCGAGGACCAGGCCCACCGTAAATCGCGGATCTTCGCGACCGCGTTTATTCTGGCGTTTATGTATTTGTAAACCGGAGCCAGAGCCCGGCTCTGCTTCCGCACACGGAAGGGGTCGTCACGCGAAGGCGTGCTGCACATTGCGCCCTCATCACCTTAATCTATTCTATTTCAGAAACTGTCTCATAAGCCCGTTCGTGAAACCTTCTTTTAACTATAAAGAATTTTTTTCAGAAAGTATCGGAAGATGCCACCTTTTTGAAAAAAGGCAGCACCCAAAAACTTTTATTATTTTTTCTCAAATGGTTATCACGAAATGCTCTCTGATCCGACGGAAACAAGCAGATGACCGGGATTCAAAAACATAATGTCATTAGTTTATTATGAAAGCTTTCTGTGCATTTAAAGCTTTTGAAACAACCATTTAACAAACCGGGATCAAAGGCACTGCGTCCCTTTGCGGGGCACGGGGCAAAGCCTCAAAAACCCGCCCGGCGCATATCTTCCACGTATAAACACTTTTCACAAACCCGGAGACTGGGATCTGCAAACTACCGCACAGGCGGCGGAACTGACGCCGGAGGCCGTTTGAGTTTCCACACATAGGCAATCACAGCCGCAACGGCCTGGAAATATTCGTAAGGAATTTCCGTGTCTTCAGGAAGCGTATAGAGCGCGCGCGCCAGAGGAGGATTCGAGACGACGGGGACTTTCGCCTCGCTGGCAAATTCCCTGATCCGCGCAGCAAGTTCGTCCGCTCCCTTCGCCACAATGCGGGGAGCATTGCTGGTCCCCTGCTCATATTCGAGCGCAACGGCATAATGCGTCGGATTGGTGATGACGACAGTTGCCTTCCTGACAGCTTCCCTGATGCGTTTACGCCCCTGCCGCATCCGCATCTGCTTCTGCCGGCCTTTGACGTGCGGATCGCCTTCGCTCTGCCTGTTTTCGTCCTTGATATCCTGCCGGCTCATTTTGAGACCCTGCAGACGGTGATATCGCGTCCAGGCCTCATCGAGAACGACGATGATCATCTGCACGACAAGCACGGCGACAATGGTGCGCATCGTCAGACTGTAAAGCTCGCGCGTGAAGGCCTCCGGAGACCACCCCATGGCATCCGACGCAATATTGAGCGTATCGCGAGCGACACCATAAAGAAGAAACGAAAAAGCACCCAGCTTGGCAATGGATTTCAGCGTTTCGATCAGACTTGTGACGCTGAAAATACGCCCGAGACCCTTCAGCGGGTTGAGGCGCATGATATCGGGAATCAAAGCCTGAGGGCGCATCAGGAACCCGGACTGAAGAGCAGACGTGCTCACGGCGGCAATCGCGGCAGCGGCGGCAACAGGTATACAGAGCTGAATGGCCGTTTTCATTCCGAACTGCAGCACCTGCGCCGAAGATGCCGGATTGAAATCGATATCTCCGGAGTGCTCAATGAGACCTTTCATCTGCCGGACGAACCGCGTCGCTCCGTCCGGCAGAACCATCACCAGAGCAATGCTGGCCAGTCCGAGGCTGGAAAACAGATGCAGCTCCCGGGACTGGGCGACATTGCCCTCTTCGCGCGCACGCTCAAGCCGTCTGCCGGTCGGGGCTTCCGTGTTATCACCGCTGCCGGACTCAGCCACCACTCATCTCCGGACAACATATTCGGAGAGAGATTTCCCCTGCCGGCAAACTCATCGGCCGGCAGATCCGGGAAGCTCACCCAGCGCCACATCGAGATGCTGCATCCAGGTCGCCATCATGCCGTGAATGAGGAGAGCAAACAGGAGAACGCCACCAAGAAGCTGTGCCGGCATGGCGAGATTGTAAACCTGAAGTCCGGGCGAGAAACGGCTGAGGAGACCGAGCATCGCCGGCCAGATCGTGCCGATCAGCACAAACGGCATCGCCAGCTGAAACGCAAGCAGGAACGACCGGGCCGTCATCTCAGTAACGCTGTGAGCCGCATCCGCCATCAGAGGGAAATGCCCGGGTGGAAAAACCTGGTAACTTCCGGCGAGCGCATGAAGCGGAAAAACGTACAGCCCGGTTGAGAAAAAAACGACAGGAACCGTCAGCGAGGCGAGATGGCTGATCGCGGTGCTCTGGGCGCCAAGATCCGGGTCCGGCTGCAGGACGTTGGACATGCCGGCGAATGTCGAGAGAATCTGCGCCGCAACCGGAAATGACAGAGCCATCAGCTGAGCGAGCCAGCCGATCAGTGCGCCGCTCATGATCTCGGAACAGATTAGTACAATTGCCCGACCCGGATCGAGAATATCGCCGGTCTCCGCGCCTGAGAAACGCCCCTGAAGAACCGGAAACATCAGAAATGCAAGGCTGATCGCGAGCCCGGCCTTTACGGTTGTCGGCACTGTCTGGGTGCTGAGGCCGGGCAGTGTCACGATCATCGCGACGATCCGGCATAGAATGGCCACGAAAACAACCATCTGCACCGGCAGAGACGCGATAAATGCGCCAAGGGTATCGTTCAAGAGGCGCCCGCGACAATGACCTGATCGAAAATATGACGGGTATAGCTGACAAGAGTCGAATACATAAACGGTCCTGCAAACAGTAAAGCCGCCATGGAGGCGAGGAATTTCGGAAGAAATGCCAGCGTCGATTCGTTGATCTGGGTGACGGCCTGCAACATCGAGACAAGCAGTCCGGCTGCCAGGGATGTCAGAAGCGTGGGCGCCCCGACCTTGACCGCCACAAAGAGCGTCTCCCGTAAAATGGACGCAATATCAATGGAATTCATAAAATAAGCACCCTGAAATATAAGACGGGATCAGATCGTCATACGCATGACATCCTGATAGGACTGAATGACCTTGTCCCTGACCGTCGATGCCGTCTGAAGAACAATCTGAGCCTGAGAAATGGACGTCACAATATCGGTCAGATTCCCCTGCCCGTTCAGACCGGCAGCGGCTTTGGCTTCCGTCTCACTGCCGTTCTGAATAGCGCCTTCAATCGCGCTATTCAGAGCTTCTCCGAAACTCGTGCCTGAACTGCTCCCGGCGGTATCATCGACTGCAGAAGCGGCATCGTCCGAAAAAACACCTGACTGAGTCCGGGCATAGGCCGCAGCCGCGGCCTTATTTGAAGCGGATGAAATTATCATTTGAGCAGATCTATCGTGCGGGTGATCATGGAGCGGGTGGTCTGAAGAGTATTCAGATTGGCTTCATATGACCGCTGAGCTTCATGAGAATCCATGATCTCAACCATCGTATTCACATTCGGCGTCTTGACGTAGCCACGTGCATCCGCGGCAGGATGCGTGGGATCATAACGGGTCTCGAAATCGGACATGTCATGATCGACTTTCTTTACGGATATTTTTGAAACACCCGTATTTTTATCAATAACATTCTGAAATGTAATCGTCTTCCGGCGATAAGGGTCCGCGCCTGGCGTCGAACCTGTCGTATCCTGATTGGCAAGATTCTCCGCGACAACACGAAGGCGCTGCGACTGCGCCTCCATGCCAGCTGCGGAAATTCCCATCGTGCTGTTCATATCCATGGCTGATCGCTCTCACTATTTCCCGAGAACGTTCGTCAGCATCGTTCTGTAGGCGGAGTAGACATTCGTGGCAAAACGCTGCTGATCACTTGTTTCAGCGACTTCTTCCATCTGCGTTTCCAGCGAGACGGCATTGCCGTTCGGCGCCTGTTCGTCATCCGTTACGGACGCCAAAGTCCTGTTCCGCGAGGCGACCGGAATATGACGGGGCGACGTCGTGGTCAGGCCAGCCTGGAACCGGGCCAGCGTGCTGGCAAAAGGCGTAATGTCCTGAGCAACATAGCCAGGCGTGTCCGCATTGGCGACGTTGTTGGCAAGAACCTGCTCGCGCTGCTCCAGCCAGCTCATACGTCTCTGGGCCAGTTCGAAAAGATCAGTTCCGCCCGTGGCGGACCGTGAGGCGTCCAGCATCCGGCTCTCCGCTAGATTAAACAGATCACATTAAACAAAGCGGCCGGTTTCCCGCCGGTCCCTGCTTACCGATCCTGCGTCACGAAAGGCTGAGATATCGTTAAAGATCCATGCCAATGGATCATTTGTTTACGCGATGACGAAATCCGTTTCTGTAAACGCATTGTTTACCTTCCGGCCGCAAACGTAGGAGCTTCTGAACCGCGTCACGGAATGCGCCCGTATGGGATTTTACGACATCATTTCAACGGCTGCGGCTCTTGTCGCCGTTCTCGCCATGATCCTGCTCAGCCGCAACGGCTGGCAGTTTCTGGCGCGACTGCGTGGTCCCGCACGAAGCGACACCGGGCTCGCCGTGGAAGGGTCCCTGGCGCTGGACGCACGCCGTCGGCTGAGCGTCATCTCCTGCCATGGCCGCAGGGTTCTTCTGCTGACAGGCGGTCCTTCGGACGTGGTCGTCGGCTGGCTGCCGGAAACGGAAGCCGAAACCAGGGACCAGTCCCTGTGAAAACAGATTCTTCCCCCATATCGTGGCATTCTCGCACAGCCAGCCGGTCTCTTCCGCTGCTGTCTCTTCTTGTGATGCTCATGGCGTTATCCGCCATCTGGCCGCACGCGGCGCACGCGCAGTCTCTCAGTATCGATCTGGGGCAGAAGGGCGACGCCGGGACAACCGGGCGGCTTGTACAGCTCTCGGCGCTCATCACGGTTCTTTCGCTCGCGCCCAGCCTGCTGGTCATGGTGACGGCCTTCACGCGGATCGTCATCGTACTGTCACTGCTGCGGAGCGCGATCGGCGCTCAGGGAACGCCGCCGAACACGGTGCTGATCGGGCTGGCCCTGTTCCTGACCTTTTTCGTTATGCAGCCGGTCATGGAGCTGTCGTGGACGAACGGCATATCCCCTCTCATCGCCGGGAAAATCGGTGAGATGGACGGCCTTCGCGCGGCGGCCGAACCGTTCCGCGGCTTCATGCTGGCCAATGCCCGCCCTGCCGATCTCGGGACATTCTTTCATCTGGCGAATGTTCACCCGCCGGCCACAGCCGCCGACACACCTTGGCGCGTGCTGATGCCGGCTTTCATGATCGGAGAGCTGCGACGGGGATTCGAGATGGGCTTTCTGCTCTACCTGCCGTTTCTCGTGATCGATATCGTCGTGTCCACGGTCCTGATGAGTCTCGGCATGATGATGCTGCCGCCGGCAACGATCTCGCTGCCGTTCAAGCTCATCTTCTTCGTCATGGTGGATGGCTGGCAGCTCGTCGCGGGAAGCCTGGTCCGGAGTTTTGGCGGCGGATAGAGACCGGAAACTTCCCGGTCCCTCAGCGGACCGTCAGTTCCGCGCGCCACCCGAAGCATAGCCGCCGCCACGCGGATCGACCGCGCCGAAGCACCGGGCGCTGTTACCAGGCAGACCGGCACGGCACGAAATCGCGTTAGCACGGCCGGCAGACGTCGCAGGTTTCATCGCGTCGGCATTGCCCTGAATCGCGCCGGACAGAGCCGCAGCCGCGGCGTCAGCCGCATCCGCCTGACCGGACGCCGTCGCGACCGCAACAAACGCCCCGTCCCGGGACGCGATGGCGGCAGGCAGCAGCGGACGCGGCACGTGAGCTGAAGACGCCGCGAGCACGATGCCGGTCGAACCGGCGACACGACCGGTTCCAAAGAGGTTATTCATTGTCAGAGCGCAGGAGACGGCCTCTCCCTGCCGATCGACGACCGCGAAGGAGGTGGACGCCGGAAGATTCGGCAACGCGCCTCCGGACGGCGTATGTCCCGAATCGAGCAGCTCCTGAGCTCTCGCGGTCAGAACGGAGGCGGAACCACCACCCTCGCTGGCGCGCCAGCCCGCGACCGCACGCGCACCGGCTCCACTGACGGACCGGCCGTTCTCTATGTCGCGCCAGGCGACCGCCATACCATAGCCGCCATCGGCTGGCGGCGGCAGGAAGGAAACCTGGGTTCCCTGCACTGTGGCAGTGAGCGGCAGAACAGCCTGAGGAAGCGCCGTACGCAGTCCCGCCATGGTCAGGCCACCACCAGCCGCGTCGCTGGCGGAAACGAAAGTCCGGGCCAGCGAACCAATATAGAGATCACCCGGTCCGGCTGAGCGGATTCGTTCCAGAGAACCGGCAAGCCGCGGCTGCAGAAGAATATCGCCCGCCTTCATGACCGTGCCATCGGAGCGGCCGAAGATACCCCGTGCCGCGTCATCCGCCAGAAGCGGTGCCTGAACAGCCTCAAGGTCGGCGGCCAGCTGCGTGCCGACCTCGAACCCGCCACGGGCGAGCTGGAGCGCGGGCTGCGTCAGTTCCGCGAAATCGACGCTGCCATAGCGAAGCTGCATCACAAACAGACCACGCGCCAGCATGGGAGCCGAAGCAGGCCGATCGGCACGTCCGGTCGGCCCCTGAACGGCGTCAGGCGGAGAATCGCCCGTCGGAAGGAACACGAACGCCTCGCCGCCATGCCGGTCGCCCGGACGCCAGGCCAGACACGCCCCGCCAGCCCCAAGCGAGGCGCGGGATGGCAGCGTAGCAGACAGAGCAAGGCCCAGCGCGGCGGCGGCATCAGCGGCATTGCCGCCGCGCTCCAGCACCGTCTGCGCCGCAAGAGCGGCCTGAGGCTCATCGGCGACGATATTGCCGACATAACCGGAAATCATGTGGGACCCTGAACCGAACAGGGACAGCACGGCGTGCTCGGAGCTGCCATTACCGTTGCCGCCCCAGCTGCCGAAACCGAGAAAAGAACATCCCGAGAGCATGCTCGCCATAGCCAGGCCCGCTCCGACGCGCCTGACGACGGAACCCGTCCTGCAGGACCGGTGTATTTCAGGCGCACTGGTTTCAGGCGCACTGGCGCGCGAGGCAGAATCGGGTCTCACGGGACGCTCACGCACGCGACTGGCACTCCATTTCTCGTTCGGCCGGGACATTAAAAACACGGGATGCACCGGGCCAGTGTCACCAGACAGCCGAAATCAGCCGCCTCATTGACATCGCGGACGCGACATCTGCCCCACTCGTTAGCTTTCTTCCGCGCAGGCGGCAACGGGGACGCCATTCAGCGCCCCATTCCGGGCGTTACTGGCTCGTGAATGTCGCCTGCACCCCATGCTCGCGATTATAGGCCAGCTGCGTTTTCGTCAGCTGGAAGCCGACCTCGAACTGATAATCGTTCTCCCCGTTCGTGGGTTTGACCGGCAGATCGACAGACACCAGCTTGGTGTCCACCGCCACCGTCGAAACGCCGCCAGGGAAGGTCACGGCCTGCTCGAAGATATGCTTTCCGACGATCTTGTCATTGTGCACGACCGCGACGAACCAGGGCAGGGTCAGGGAATCAGAAGTCGCAGCCGGCCCGCGACGGACCACGATATGGATGCCAACACGGGTCCGGAGACCTTTTTTCTTCCCGCTGTCATCCGTGGCGGCGCAGTCACCCGCCAGCTTTGTGATGCTGGCGCGAGTGACGAGATGATCGAAGGTCGGCCCCTTCGCGGAGTAGTTATAGTAATCCGCGACTTCCGCCGGAATGTGCATCGCCGGGCATGTCGGGGCAAAGCCGACGCTGTCATCCTCGCCGCACCCGGCCAGAGTGAGTGGAAGCGTGATCGCCACGGCAAGACCGGCGAGACGCCGCGCAAGCGGCGTGCCGGGGCCGGAGGTTATCCGAATCGGGGAAAAATATCCCGTCAGGGTCATGCGAAAACGGGACGGAAAATGGGTCATGCGGCAGTCCGGAAAGACAGGTCACACGTGCGGCCGGTGCGCGACCGGTGCCGGGAGAGAACCTGGAGGGAAACGGGTGAGCAGAAAAGTGACGGGACAAAAAGCATGAAGCGAAGTATTAAACAGAACGGCGTCCGGGAAAACCTGGCCGGTGCAGAATTGAGACATGAACCGCGCTGAAAAGGCTTTTCGACAGTCTCCCGATGCTCCGGAAAACCGTCTGCCGGACAGGTCAGTCCAACCGGTATGGCTTGCACGAACCGCGCGTCTTGCGTAGGGCGGGACAAAACCGATCGACTCCTGGCCGGACCGGCCACCATGCCGGCCGCCCCGTATATCGCCTGCCGAACGTTTGGGGAACACCATGCCCGACCAGCTTACATCAACACTCACGCCTGATGCCGCGGATGCGGGCACCCGCGCTCTCAAGGTTCTTCTGGCCGGACCGCGCGGTTTCTGCGCCGGCGTCGACCGCGCGATCCGCGTGGTCGAGGAAGCCATCCGGGCCTACGGCGCGCCGGTCTATGTCCGTCATGAAATCGTGCATAACCGGACGGTGGTCGAGGAGCTGGAAGAGAAGGGTGCGATTTTCGTTGAGGAACTCGACGAAGTTCCGGCGGATGGTCACGTCGTCTTCTCTGCCCACGGCGTTCCCAAAACGGTGCCAGCCGAGGCCGCCCGCCGAAACCTGCTTTATCTCGACGCAACCTGCCCGCTGGTCTCCAAGGTGCACCGCGAGGCCGAACGGCATTACGCCGACGGTGGCCCGGAAAGCCGTCATATTCTGATGATCGGCCACGCCGGCCATCCGGAAGTGATCGGCACGATGGGCCAGCTCCCTCCCGGCGCGGTGACACTGATCAATGACGCCGAAGAGGCCCGCACGGTCCAGCCGGAAGACCCGACCCGCCTGGCCTTCATCACGCAGACCACGCTCTCGGTGGATGACACGGCCGAGATCGTCGACATCCTGCGTGACCGCTTCCCGCTGATCGAGGGGCCGAAGCGAGAGGACATCTGTTACGCGACCACCAACCGCCAGGAAGCCGTAAAGGCGATCGCGCCGGAATGTGATCTGGTCATCGTGATCGGTTCACCGAACTCATCAAACTCGCAGCGTCTGCGTGAGGTCGCGGAACGTTCGGGGACGAAACGGGCGCTGCTGGTGCCGAAGCTCGCCGCCCTCGACTGGTCAGTGCTGGACGGCGTGGACTCGGTCGGCATCACCGCCGGCGCGTCAGCCCCCGAGGCTCTCGTGCAGGAAATGGTCAACGCCCTGGCGAAGCGCTACACGCTGCAGATCGAGGAACGGACCGTAAAGGAAGAGAACGTCACGTTCCGTCTCCCCGCGCCGCTTGGCTGACCCGCCTGCCCGCGGCCGGACAGCTCCGGTGGTGTCTGGCTGTTGTTCTGGTCTGTCATCCTGTGGTCAGTCATGTCTCTGATCATGCTCTGCTCTGAAGGGAGCCCATGGCCGTCTACACGGAAGTCGAGGACGAGGCCCTCGCCGCTTTTCTGACCGAATATGATATCGGTCGCCTGACCGCTTTCCGCGGGATCGCTGAAGGGGTGGAGAACAGCAATTTCGTTCTCCGCACGACACAGGACGAAACGGATCGCGATTTCATTCTCACGCTGTATGAAAAGCGGGTGAATCCGGCCGAGCTGCCGTGGTTTCTCGGGCTTATGCGCCACCTCGCGATGAACGGCCTGAACTGCCCGCTTCCGGTTGCCGGACGGGATGGCGAGGCCCTGCGTGAACTGGCCGGACGGCCGGCGGCCATTACCACCTTTCTTCGCGGCGTGTGGCCACGCCACGTTCATGTGGAACATTGCGGACCACTGGGAGCGGCGCTGGCCTCCCTGCATCTTGCCGGTCAGGACTATAAAGCGGAGCGTCCGAACGGACTCGGTCCGGATGCATGGCGCCCCCTGCTGCTGGCCTCCCGGAAGAACGAAGCCACTGATCGCTCCTTTCCCGGTCTGAGCGAAGAGCTTGACCTGGCACTGGACCGCATCCTGCCACAATGGCCGGTCATAACAGGTACATCCACCCTGCCCCGCGGCCAGATCCATGCCGATCTTTTTCCGGACAACGTCTTTTTCCTCGACGGAACGATTTCGGGAATTATCGATTTTTATTTCGCCTGCACGGATCTGCTGGCCTACGACATCGCCATCTGCCTCAACGCATGGTGTTTCAGTGATGACGGCACATTCAACGTGACATATGCCCGGCGTCTGCTGGAAGGATACCAAAGTATACGACCACTGAGCGAAGCAGAGCGGTCAGCGCTGCCAGTCCTGGCCGCAGGAGCAGCAATGCGGTTCGCACTGACGCGGCTTTATGACTGGATCAACACACCGGCGTCCGCAATGGTGACCCGCAAGGACCCGATGGCCTATGTCCACCGGCTTCGCTTTCACATGGCCTCACCAACTCTGGAGGCTTACGGTGTCTGACGTGACCGAATCCCCGGAATGCACAACAGAATCCGGACCTGATTCCACCTCTGTCGTTCAGGTCTGGACCGATGGCGGATGCCGCCCCAACCCCGGCCCGGGAGGCTGGGGTGTATTACTCCGCTTTAAGGGACGCGAACGCGAACTGTCCGGCGGCGAGGCAGAGACAACCAATAACCGGATGGAGCTGACCGCAGCAGCCGAAGCTCTGGAAGCACTGACGCGCCCCTGCGTGGTAAAACTACATACAGACAGTGAATATGTAAAAAACGGTATTACCCGATGGCACACCGGCTGGGTCCGCCGGAACTGGCGGAGCGCTTCAGGCGACCCGGTCAAGAACATGGATCTCTGGCGCCGCCTCCTGGATGCCGCAAAAAAACACGAGGTAAGCTGGCACTGGGTCCGCGGACATTCCGGCGTTCCGGAGAACGAACGCGTGGATCAGCTCGCAACAGCAGCGCGAATTGCGATTGAAAACAGCGACAAATAATAATTAAATCCGCACAGCGCAGAAGGTGCACGACTCATAAGCGTTACGGCATCTCGTCAGTTGAACAGAATAACGACTGACGCGAGTGAACGTTTGCGAGAAATGTTGAACTGAGCCTGTCGTAACGCGCAGCATCAGTTTTGAACCCCCTGAGCTTACTGAAGAAGCATTCGACGACACTCCGTTCCCATTACAAGATGAGGTCCGTCGTTCGGGATGTGAGACGATTGAGTCTCGGCGAGATGACCAGAGTAAGACTGCGTCCACAGAAACGTTCGTTTAGTGCGTCAGCATGATAAGCCTTGTCCGGGAAGAAGGCGTTGGGATCGATGTTTACCGACAGGAGTCTTCCCAGGCTGACATCAGAAGTCTGCCCGATGTCAGAGTAAGATCAGGCGAATCTCGATGATGGCGTGAATTTCAATAGTCAGCCTGCTCCGTAAACACCTGAGACCAGACCTGCGCCTCCCTTAAAAGCATCCATACTATGCTGATATGGCCGGACTATTCTGGCGTCGATCAACCATGCACTGACAACCAGTCATGACGAGATAGAGGATCGCCTTCGCAGATCCGTGCCCCTGGGGACGTCCTGGTCGTTTCCTGCCGAGCACCGGTGTGAGGCAATCAATACCCATTCTGCACCACGCGATGATCTGCATATTCCAGAATATCGCGCCGATACCGGACACGGGTGACTTCACATTCCAGTCCGTCCTGATCTCATCAGACCGTCGCAACCCGATGAATTATAACCAGATAAAATTGTTCAGTTCATTTTCGGTCTGACGTTGATGCTGTCTGTTAATTGTATGTATACAAGAGGGCACAGGCCATCGGTTTCACGGAACGGACTACACCTTATTTTCATGCCTTTATCATACCAAAATAAACCGTCTGCTGTCCCGGCACCCGGCTATAGCCATCAGAGTCGGGTACTGCGCTAATTTCAATAACGGATTAAATAAGGGGAGCGGATTCCCATCCATCCGTCATGGATTTTTTCATCATGGTCATCGCCCACTCCGAAAATTACCCTGAATTCTTCATGTCATATCTCATTCATTAAACTGGTCCTGCCCTCACCCAGCGTGTAGCAAACGAAGGCCGACCATTCGATTGTGGAACTGTCCCACGATATCAGGCGCTGCCACCTGCTCGGGATCTGATCATTCATCCTGCCCTGACAGCGAGGAGAGGAGGTGAACTGAGCTCACGAGTCTGCATCAGCCAGGCATCACAGATAATCCGACAGTGCTGTTTTTAGAGCAGGAAATCGTCAAAATAAATACCACACTATATATATTTTAACTTTTTATTATATTATGCTCAGATAGTATATACAGCATGAAAGAAAAAGCCTTATTATTAAAAACACCTTATCCTATTGGCAACGTAATTGGCAATACGCTGTCACTATATGATGTTTACGAGATTTCTGACCTTTCTGAGGCATCACGGCATCCGGAAGCAAAGGTATTATTTTCCGCATTTGTCCTGACCCATGCAAACACCATAAACACTGCCCGTGATTTTATTCAGCGGGCCTGCAAGCGGTTCCCTATGGTCATCTTTATTGAGCCGTCAGAAGACAATCAGGAGCATTTAATTAAACTAGGTTACAAGAGCATTCACGAAAATTACCAGGAAAACCATCTCCTGGGCAAGATCAATACTGCGTTTTTCAAAAACATCGGTTCTTCATGCGGTATTTATCGTATTGATCGTTTTGGTATCGCTCCGACATTCAGTTTACGGGCACCCTGGATTGTACCTCTGAACTGCTCCCATACCTTAGATTATGAGGAGATGATTCGACGTGACAATCAGCCATTTGATGAAGCTGTTTTCGAAATGTCTGCTTTTGCTGTACGTGGGTTTGATGCTCCGGAAGCGGGACCGGAGAAAGATCTGGAACTCGTCGATGCAGCTACAATTCAGCCTCATGCACGAGCTGGTGGGTTTTTTCTCGAGAATTTTAAAGAGCCCCGTGATCTGGGGCCGCAATTATATCAGACACCTAGTGATGTAACCAATCTTCTCGAATCCCGAAAAATACATTATCCAATCTTGCTTGACGATGGAGCAGCGGCCGACAACGAATACCGGATAAGAAAACAGGATGAATGGCGTGGCATGTTTGCCTCGCCCTGGCATGATCTGTCAGTTAATGCTCTGACAGATTGTATTATTGGTGGATCCGGGTTTATTTTTTCAGGCGGAAAACCCGTTGCAAAAAGCGATTATCTGCTTCCATTTCTCTGTTCCTCGATATATCAGCCGATATGGGAGGGAATGCAGAAACCACACCGTGAGCGCCATATTCATGGCGTTTCTGTTATGGGATTTAACCATCTATACTACAATTATTATCATTTTGTGGCTGAAGCACTTAATTCTGTAAGTTTATGTCTTGACATCCTCAGTGATGCGACCATCCAGGAAGTATCCATACTCACCGGAAAACTGAATAGTTTCAGAAGAGAATATTTCAATATCCTGTTACACGGACGAAAAAATATTCGTATCGTAGAAATCGATTGTGATGAATATGTCAGGACAGACCGGATATTATATTGCGATAACCTCCTTGGCCGCTCAACTCCCCAGCCGATTCTGGTTGCTGAACGGATAAAATTTCAGAAAATATTACTGGATAACGCTGCCCTGACAGACGTCGGTAAAACGAATCGCATGATTTATGTTTCGCGCCAGGATACAGCGGCACGCCGCATTCTCAACGAACCAGAACTGATCGAACGTTTGCTTCAACTTGGTTTTGAAATCTTTTCTGCAAGTGAAATAAGTGTTTATGATCAGATAAAAACGTTCAGGGAAGCCCGCCTTGTCATTGGCGGACATGGCGCCGGTATTTCAAACATGCTGTTTGCCCGGGAAGAAACCATTCTTCTGGAGCTTATACAGGCAAGTTACCTTAACGTCGGCCCGATGCGTCTCGCACAGATTGCCGGTTGTCATTATTACTCCATGTTATTTTTTGAAGATGGAGAAAACAATGGCTGGTATATTGACATTGATCGTGTTGTTCAGGCAGCCAGCCAATGGCTATAAGCTTTTTATAAAATAATTACAATGAGAGAATATTAATGTTTCTTATGGCAGGCAGTTTTGGAACCGTTCTTACTGTATCGAGCGACAATAAGCTTTATCATGCTTATCCGGAAGAAGTGTCTCCTGATCTGTGCTTTGATATCAATGGTCACATTACGTGTGCTCCCGAAGGTTTTCGTGAACTGGATAGTATTCAAATCAGACGAGAAGGAGACGCCTGGGTTCTTGTCTCTGATGGTCAGTTTATGTGCGCAGATATCGGGGGAGCAATTAGCTGGCGAACAGACTGTTTAGCTATGGAAAAGTTTAGACTTCTGCCATTTGAAGAATATGTCTCCATTCAAAGAGATCGCATCAAAACACCTCGCAAAAAACAAAAATTTCAGATCAGCAGGACTCTGCATCAGATTTTCCTGAATGGTCAGCCACCTTCTGAGCTTGAGTTAGCCTCAGAACAACTGCGCAAAATGAATCCCGGCTGGGAATATGTCCGGTATGACGCAAAAGATATTCTTGATTTTATATATGATTTTTATGGATGGGATATTCTTAAATTTTATCTCCAGATAAACCCACGTTATGGGGCAGCACGGGCTGATCTGTTCCGATATTTGTGTATTTACCAGAAAGGAGGGGTTTATCTTGATATAAAAGCCGGAACTCGCAGTCCGCTGGATTCGTTCATCCGATCAGATGATCAGTATTTGCTATCTCATTGGAGAAATGGTCCAGGAGAACCTAATGAAGGGTGCGGCTTGGGCCCGGAAATGTCCAGCATTAACGGTGGTGAATATCAACAATGGCACGTGATAGGTTCAAAAGGACATCCATTCCTTGAGGATGTTATAAATAACATCATATCAAGAATTCATAAATACAGGGACGATTATTTCGGATCAGGGAAAATTGGCGTTTTGAGATTAACAGGACCATACGTCTATACGACGTCAATCAATAAAAATATTAACAAATATAATCATAGATTTTTTGACTCTTACGATTCCGGACTTGTATATAATGTTGTTGATGAATATACGAAATTATTTAAAAATCATTATTCAAATGAGACCTTGCCGATAGTTCTCTGACAAATAATATTTAGGTCTGGCATAGATAAGCCAACAACGGCTTGATATGTCGCATGAAAGCCCGTCGCCGCAGCCGGTTGCCTGTCAGCATCCAAAAGCGCCTTCCGGAGCACTTCGTTGCGAGCACGGCCGCCCGGAGTGCTGCCGAGCTTGTGGGCGTCAATCGCAATACCGCGACCCTAGGGCATGTCGTCAGTTAAGTCTGAGAATTGCGGCGACGAGTTGCACAGCTGCGAGGAAGGTTGATTTCACCTTGTCACAGCGCGTTGCGATCCCCCTGAACTGCTTCAGTCTGGCGAAGAAGCGTTCAATGATGTTTCGTTTTTTATAAATTGAAAAACGGATTTTTCGTGACAGATACGGTTTTTCTTTGAGGGGATAACCGGTGTGATCTGTCGTTCTTCGAGTTGTTTGATAAGCGGATCAGCATCATAAGCCTTGTCGGCGATGAAGGCCTCGGAATTGACTTTAAAGCGCCTTTCAAAACCATGTTGTGAGGGCTCTGAAGCAGATGAGCGAGCATGCGATCAGTGTGAAGGCGAGGTGGAT